>Ga0209040_10001626_pt1 | contig 17832 bp, 17 predicted proteins | sample BogFormECP12_OM3_FD_188240 | JGI IMG/M metagenome (GOLD analysis project Ga0209040, IMG submission 188240) | Bog forest soil microbial communities from Calvert Island, British Columbia, Canada - ECP12_OM3 (SPAdes) (version 2) | ecosystem: Environmental > Aquatic > Freshwater > Wetlands > Bog ...
AAGGTTCACTTAAAAAGGAGGAATTCACAATGGCGACAAAGAAGAAAGCCACGAAGAAGGCAGCCAAGAAAAAGAAGAAGTAACGTATCCCGCGAGGCATTGGCCTCGCTAATTTTTTGGCAACAAAAGCCGGGCCTCCACGATTGCTGTACGCGGAGGCCTTTTTCACGCAGCGACGTCACGCGCGGACTGGCCAAGCCTTGAAACGCAATCGCAGCGGAATCGGATGGTCACCGGAGTTGTTCCTCGCAAGTGTTCGTGCTACAAGTATCCATCCGGCGCTCTCAAAGCCTAGGTCATGACTGCTGAGAAGAAAAAACACCGCAAGACCGGCAGTGCCTCCGATCCGGTAATCCCCGACAAGCTGTACTTCCGCATCGGAGAGGTCTCGCGTCTCTGCCGTTTGCCGTCGTACGTATTGCGCTTCTGGGAAACCGAATTTCCTTTGCTGAAGCCGGTCAAGAGCAGCACTGGGCAGAGAATGTATCGCCAGCGCGACGTGGAAAATGTGCTGCGCATCAAGCGACTGCTTTACGACCAGGGTTACACCATTGCCGGAGCGCGCCAGCATCTCCGCGACGAATCCAAGCCGGTGAAACGACAGTCCGGTTTGCCCTTCCCCGCGAAGGGGGCGCCAGAAAACCTGAAAAAAGTCCGGCAAGGGCTGCATGAGATTCTCGGGATACTGAAAAAGAAGCGCTAGCAACGCTCAGTGGGCGAGATCCCTCTGGGTCGCGACTGGGGTCAGGATAATGTTTCCACGAAAGCTCGCGGGATTCCATCGCATACAAATCGGCGGTGGCAAGAGGAAATTGCCTTGCCTCTTCCGCTTACTGACGGTGCTGATCGCCACCGTTGCCAGCGCGCCGTCCGCTCGAGCGGTCGCGAAGGACAAGCTGCTGCTTGCCTCGGACATCCACTTCAATCCCATGGCTGACGCTGCGCTGGTCTCCAGCCTCGAGGCAGCCGATTCTACGCAGTGGGCGTCGATTCTGCAGCGCACCAGTCCAGGCAGCTTCAGCCCCTATGGGCAGGACACGAATTGGTGGCTGCTGCAATCGGCCCTGGACCAGATGCGCAAGACGTTGCCCCATCCCGCTTTCGTGATGATCACGGGAGACTTGCTGGCGCACGGATTCCCCCAAGCCTTTCTGAATGCCACGCACAACAAAGATCCCGAGCATTATCGGGCATTTGTGCTCAAGACGGTCGAGTTTCTGGCCTTCGAGTTTCGCAAGCGATTTCCGGGGACAAAGATCCTCATAACGCCCGGCAACAACGATGAAGACTGCGGCGACTACAGCATTCAAGCCGGCGGAGTGTTTCTAAGCGATACGGCTGAGGTGGCGCGTGAACTCGCTGGGGCGGATGCGCCGTTCGTGAGCGACTGGAAGGCCCTGGGAAGCTACAACGTGCCGCATCCAGCGGTTCCGGGCGTTCGCATCATCTCGCTGAACAGCATCTTTTTCTCCAACAAGTATCACGCCACAAATTTCGGCGAAGGATGTGCTCCCGTTGAATCCACCGCTGCCAGCGATCTCCTGCAGTGGTTGCAGTCGAGCCTCGCAGCGGCCCAGCAGGCGAACCAGAAGGTCTGGCTGATGTTCCACATTCCGCCGGGCATCGATGGCTATGCGACCATAAATAACCATTCTGCGCAGCCGGAAGCGACCGGCCCTTCCGCGGGCAACTCGTGCGCCAATTCCATCGTCCCGATGTGGGCCCCCACCTGGACGGCGCAGTTCGATGGTCTGCTGGAGACTTACCAGCACACGGTTCTCGCCAGTTTCGCGGGCCACACTCACACCGATGATTTCAGGCTGGTGAGCGCGGCGGGTGTCGGCGTCAATGAGGCGTTCGTGCTCGTCGATCCGCCGGTTTCTCCGGTCTACGGTCAGAATCCCTCCTTTCGGGTCGTGACTTTCCGCAGCGACGGCTCCCTTGCCGACCAGTCCACGTACTACCTTACGAACCTGAAACAGGCGAGCGGCAAAGTCCGGGGAAGGTGGAAGAAGGAGTACACATTTACCCGCGAATGGAGCGCACCGCGGCTGGACCTGGCCAGCCTGGGAACGATTTACAGCCAGATTCAGGCAACAAAAACGGCCCGCGACCAATGGCTGAAGCTGTACAACCTTTCCAGTTCCGCAGCGAAGATTCCGCCAGACAGCGTCCGCGGCCTGTCTTGTGCCATCGGGCCGCTTGATGTTGCAGCGTATGAAAAATGCTACTGCCAGCCGGAGTCGGACCCCGGAGGTTCCGGCGCCAAACCATGATCCGGTTCCAAGAGTTGCTGTAGCCGGGGTGGAGCACGCCTTCACAGGTCGCTAAAAAACTCGGTTACGATGCGTTCTGAAAGGGCGCAGCTTTTAGCTGTGCCGTTGCAAGTCCTTTATTTTTGTCATCCCGAACCGCCATTAGTCGGTGAGGGATCTGCTTTTTCGACTTTTTCAGCGGCCCCTGAAGGCGTGCTCCACCCAGTGTCGGCTACAGCAACCCTGGAACTGCTCTAGAATGTCAAGAACAGTGTGGGGAATTTCATGGCCCAGGATTATCTGCTCAAGACGGAACCCTCGACGTACTCTTTCGCCGATCTGCAGCGGGAAAAGGTCACGGTGTGGGACGGCGTGTCGAATCCGGTGGCGCTGAAACACCTGCGCGCAATGGAGCCGGGCGAGCGATTGGTGATCTACCATACCGGTGATGAGAAGACCGCGGTCGGCATCGCCTCAGTGGTGTCGGTTGACGCCACCGATCCGCGAAATCCCGCGGTGACGATCAAGGCCGGGAAGGCAATTGCCCGGCCGGTGTCTTTGGCAGAGATCAAAGCCAACAAGTTGTTTGCCGACTCGCCCTTGGTGCGGCAGGGAAGGCTTTCCGTCCTGCCTTTGACGCCTGCGCAGTACAAAGTGTTGACCGGGGAGTAGATCTCGTGGGGCAGTCTGAGAAGTATTGCCATGCCCCCTTTGCTCAGCAACTTAGCAGTCATTGCCCAGATTGTCCGAGCATTTTATTCACCTCATTATCCTGGCTGGATGGTATACAGGGACCTGCCCTCCGGTACAGACAAACACCGTTCCAGCATCCAGCAGACCTAAAACCTATTTTGAGCCAGCGATCGGGTTTTCCAAGTGCGAGAGCAGCATTGAAACTTAGAATTTGCTGCCCAAGTCCAACGTTCGGGTCAATCAAAATAATGGGTACATTTTGATGCAAGTGAGAGTAGCCACCACCGTGCAACAATAAGAAAGGAACAACCCCGACGCCGCAAACCGACGGATCTTGACTGAGTCGATCCATAGCAATTAGGCCCCCAGAATCACGGCTCCAATGCTGGAACCGCCAGGCGAGAACACCGGATGTCAGGGTAAAGACGATCAGACCCGCGGCCACAGTTGCTGTCGAAGACAGAGGCGCCTTTCGCCACGTATTTAAGGCCCCTACGATTTCCACAAACCCGAGCGCGGCGAGCGTAAGCACAATGGGCATCATTGGATATATGTAACGAGGCTCCTTGTGTGCAATAACCGAATGGACGGCGACGATGATAAGCGCCACCCAACCTAAGAACGGGCTGCGGCGAACTCCCACCAAAGCTAGCAATACTAGCGGGCCAAAGGATTTCAGTATCAGGAATAGATACCAATAGTAGGGCTCGGTGCCATTCGTTTGGCTTCGCTTCTCGACGACACTGACCCAGACATCGAGAAAGTATGACTGGAACGGGTACGACCACGTAATGACATCGACCAGGCCAAAAGCGAGAACGGGCAGGAGAAGCCCCGCAAACATAGCCGGCATTCTGCTCGCCCAGCTTTTATGGCAGAAATAAAGGACAGCAAACGCCACGACGGGAGCCAGTTGAAGGCGCAACGATACTGCGGCACCCAGGAAGAGTCCCGCAAGGAACAGTCGCTTCTTCTCCGGCAGCGCTTCTCCATACACGCCGAGGTAAAGACCAGGCAGGAGGAAATTGGTGGCCACGACTTCGACGAAAGTTTTGGGCGCGAAATACACCAGCCCGTACCATGTGGCACAGGCTCCCGCGGCGATGATGCCTGTAGCCTCTCCGCTTGATCGTTTGCCCCAAACGTAGCCGAACCAGACGGTTGCCAGAGAAAGCAGTGACAAGACGATCGCGATCGCCCTCAAATATCCCAGCGAGCCCGGGGCCATCCAATCTGTTGCTCGCATTACTCCCGCCAGGAACGCAGGAAATACCCAGGAGCGAAGCCCTTGTCTCCATTCCCAAACGGTCACTCCATAGCCGTAGGCTAAGCGATGCGCAGGCTCAAGCCAGCTAAAGATTTCGTCTGGCCACTCGATACTGGGAAAGTGTGCGGCCACCTCGACGCGGAGGGCCAAAGCAACCAGGAAAATAGAGCCCAGCAGAAAACGCACGAGCGAACGGGGCTTCAGTTTACGCACGTCGTTTGGCCTCCGCCGAGAACACGAGGAATTTTACACTGGCATTGCCTCGTCACAATTGCATAAGGCTGAGAGATGCGGGGAGCGACGGAGAACCACGCCCTCCTTTGCTTTGCCGCAAGCAGTCTATGTCCGAGTTGTGCCCGAAGACCGCTCCAACTGCATCGAGGAACATTTGTAATCTATTGGGTGTCAGGATGATTATTGCTCGCTATTGATTTAGAATCCGCACATGCCTGGCACAGTGATGGCCACGTACGCACAGACCGGTCGCTGCGTGATGCATCACTGTATGCGCGACCTGAACCGGTGCAGCGTCCCTGCGCAGACAGCTCTTTCGGTCGGGGGCTGCTACCGTCAGCTCGACCACATTCCCGCAATTCCCATCTGGAAGCTCCAATGAGCCATGCACGACCTTACCAATGAGTCTGTGGTGATTCTCGGCGGAGGACCGACCGGTTTGGGTGCGGCCCGCCGTCTGATGGAGATCGGCGAGGTGGGAGTCCGGGTATTCGACGAGAATCTGCAAGCTGGCGGCCTCGCTTCTTCCTTCGTCGATAACCACGGCTTTACCTGGGACATTGGTGGACATGTTCAGTTTTCGCACTATCGCTATTTTGACGACTTGATGGACGATTTGCTCGGCGATGCGTGGCTGGAACACATGCGGGAGTCCTGGGTATGGATGCGCGACCGCTTCATTCCTTATCCGCTGCAGAATAACATTCACCTGTTGCCGCGCGATGAGTTCCAGCGGTGCATTCGCGGCTTGATCGACTCGATGAAGCGCGGGACTGTGCCCTTGGGGAACTTCCGAGACTGGATTGAGGCGAGTTTCGGCACCGGCATAGCGGAGATCTTCCTGCTGCCATATAACTTTAAGGTCTGGGCGCATGAGCCCGCCATGATGGCTCACGATTGGGTGGGGGAACGAGTGGCCACCGTCGATCTGACGCGAGTCATTTCCAACGCGCTCGACGGAAAGGAAGATAAAAGCTGGGGGCCCAATAACCGCTTTCGCTTTCCGCTGCGCGGCGCGACGGGACAGATCTGGAGGACTCTCGCCGACCGGCTGCCGGAAGGCGTTTTCCAGCCGAACCACCGTTGCGTGCGCATTGAGACCGCGAAGCGGACGGTCCATTTCGAAGACGGCTCCCACGAAAAGTATGATCGGTTGATTTCAACCATTCCGCTGGATGTGCTCATCTCTCTGGCCGATATCGAATCACTGAAACCGTGCGTCGAACAGTTCCACTACTCCACAGTGCATGTAGTGGGTATCGGCCTGAAGGGGGCACCGCCGCCGCATTTGAAAACAAAGTGCTGGATGTACTTTCCCGAAGACAATTGCCCTTTCTACCGGGCCACGGTCTTCTCAAACTACTCGCCAAACAATGTGCCCGACATCACCCGGTTCTGGTCACTGATGGTCGAGGTCTCGGAGTCACCCTATAAGCCCGTGGACCAGACCGGCCTGCTCGATTCCGTCATTGCGGGGCTCCTGGCCACTAAGCTCATCGGGTCGCCAAACGAAGTCGCCAGCGTGTGGAGGCGCTCCGCGTGCCACGGTTACCCAACTCCGTTTCTAGGCCGCGACCGTTTGGTGGAGCCGATTCTGGCTGAACTGGAGAACGTGAACATCTACAGCCGTGGACGCTTCGGCGGATGGAAATACGAAGTATCCAATCAAGACCACTGTTTGATGCAAGGGGTCGAGTTGGTGAATCGTCTAACCTTCGGGACCCCGGAGGTGACCTATTGGTTCCCCGCGGTTGCCAATGGGAACCGGCACTGATCGGGAGGCGCGCTTCATGGTTTCGGTCGTCATGCCCGCCTACAACGAGGAAGAAATAATCGAAAACACGGTGAAGGAGTGGTATGGGGAAGTGGTCTCCCGGATAACAGGCGCCGAGTTGATCGTGGTCAATGACTGCAGCAAGGACATGACCGGCGAGGTGCTGGCGCGGCTGGCCCAGGAAATACCGGCGCTCCGTCCCCTGACTCCCGAACGCAACGGCGGTCATGGAAGGGCGTTGCGTTATGGTTTTGACCACGTCACCCAGGACTGGGTGTTCCAAACCGACAGCGACCAGCAGCACATCCCTTCGGACTTCTGGAGAATTTGGGAACAGCGGGAAACGAGCGACTTTGTGCTGGGTGTACGCTCTACACGTGCCGACGGACCGGTGCGTGTCCTCATCACCACGGTCATGCGGATGGCGAACTTCGTCGTTTGGGGACTTTGGATTCGCGACGCTAACTGCCCTTTCAAGCTGATGCGACGCCAGGCCATGGAAAAGGTACTGGTGCGCATCCCGCGTGATTCGTTCATTCCAATGGTCATCCTATCCATCCTTTGCCGGAAGATGGAGTATAGGGTGACAGAGGTCGTCGTGCAGCATCTGCCGCGGCGCGGCGGCGAACAGTCGCTCGGCGGATTGTGGAAGTGGCTTAAGGTCGGGTCGCGCTGCCTGCGCCAACTGCTGGCGTTGCGTGTGCGCCTGCTGTGGGGTCGCGGAAATGCAAACCCAATCGGAAACCGCCGTTAGAGGGTTGGGGCGCTCAGATGGAACGGGCAATTGAGTAAGAGTGACCGCACCCCAAAACTCGTCGCGCGGCGGCGGTTGGTTGGCCGGGAACCTGACAACGCTGCCGCGGTCGACGTGTGATGCCTGCTGCACAACAGCGGGCCCACTCGCCTTCCTTTCCGTGGCCCTTGTCAATATCGGGAAGTCTCTGTGTGTCCTTTTCGGGAAGGAAGATTGAGGTCGTTATTCTTTGCCCGGCTTGAACTCCACCACAATCATGCGCACGTCCTCAGCGCCGGTATTGGTCAGTACATGGTCGGGATGGCCGCCGTGAAACATCATCTCGTCCGCCTTCATAACGAAGTCAGTTCCGTCCTTCCCTTGCGGGCCGGTGTGAGCGTTCATGTTCGTCAGCAGAACGACCAGGTGCGGGAACGGCTCGTCGGTGGAGACCGTCTGCTTCGGTTTGATGGTTGCTTCAGAGATGCGAAACGTGTCGCCGTAGCCGATGAGCTTCGACTCTGCTGTCAGCCGCGGCCAATCTTTCGCCCGGGGATCGTTCTCGCAGTTCTTTACACACACGGCGTGGCCTTGGTTCTGCAATAGCTCGATGGTCGCGTTGCGGAAGGGCGTGGAGGCAAGGTCGGTGGCCACATGGGTGAGCCCGGCCGGAGTGTAACGGACGTCGCCATCTTCCAGCATGACGTGCTTGACCGTCCCATCCGGCGTGATGCTGTTAATTTCGGTGTGGCCGAGCGCGATTCCGAGGTAGTCGTAGGGATGGTGATGCATGAGAGTTGACTGGCCCGGCGCCACGTCAATGTAGTAAGCGCGGATGTACGGGTTGTCGATCTTAAGGTGATGTGACGGTTCGGCGGTGATTTCGACCGTGGGACCATACTTGTCGAGAGTGGCCTGTTTGGCGTCCTGCGCCAGCGTCAGGCCGGCGCCAAGATAGAGCAAGAGCAACAATGGGAGAGTCTTCATGCCGGAGAGAGTAACGATGCGCGCCTCGCATTGCAAGCGGAAAGTTGAGGCGCTCGCGGGCGGGAGCGCAACGGGAGCGCGCAGCCGAAATCCCGAGCGTCGCGGGGGGCCACGCGGTTGCAAATGCAGGGTACAAGACTGGAAGGAACCTAAGAAGAGTTTTCCAATTGCGGCGGGCCCTTGCACAGGCCTATAAGAGAACGACCGGGGAATTTGTCGACAACGATAAGGGCAGCGTCGTGACGGAATCGACCAATGCCAAACCTGGTGTATCCTGACGCGGTAGCAATTGTGATCAAGAAAATCTAAGGAGATAACAACGATGAAGAAACATGTCATATCTGTCCTGGTGCTGGTCGGCGCACTGTTCGTGTGCAGTGCATCGATGTTTGGCCAGGCCGCGCAGAAGCCTGCGTCGCAGAGCGCTCCGGCGGCAGGTGATCAGCCGAACTCCGTGCGCGACCAGGACATCGAAATGCTGCGGGCTAACCTGCGGCAGCAGCGCAAAGAGATTATGGCCCAGAACATGACTCTCACCCCCGACGAGGCGACCAAGTTCTGGCCCATCTTTGACCAGTACCGGCGGGACGCCATCAAACCCAACGATGAGCGCTGGGCCGTGATCAAGGAGTATGCCGACAACTACAGCACCATGACCGATGCGCAGGCGCAGGACTACATGAAGCGGGCGAACGCCGTGGACGAACAACTGCTGGCGCTGCGCATGAAGTATGTTCCAGTGTTCGAGAAGGTGATCTCGGCGAAGAAGACTGCGTTGTGGTATCAGATCGATCGCCGAATCGACCTTCTGATCAATCTGCAGTTGTCGGCGATTATTCCGATGGTGGACACTACTAGCAAGTGAGCACAGGGTTCTAAGGCTTGGCTGGTGGCTGACCTTGGAAATTGGTCGGGACGGGCAGATTTGAACTGCCGACCCCTCGCACCCCAAGCGAGTGCTCTACCAGGCTGAGCCACGTCCCGACTGGGCGGTGAGTCCGATCCAAGACGACCGGAAGGGTTTCGAGGTCACAGCTAGTTTAACACTAGACCGCAGATCCCTCGACTCGGCTAAAGCCTTCGCTCGGGATGACAACTCTTATTTCCTTCCGCGTGGCTGGTTGCGCGCGCGGTTCTTGATGCGGATGGGCGTGCCGACAAACCCGAAGGCAGCGCGAATCTGGTTTTCCAGAAAGCGCTCGTACGAGAAGTGCAGCTTCACCGCTCGATCGGTGAACAGAATGAAGGTGGGCGGCGATACCGACGCCTGCGTCATATACAGAATCTTGACTCGCTTGGCCATCGGGACGGATGCGCGCTCAAAATCGACGCGCGCCAGGAAGCGGTTCATCTCGCCGGTGCCGATGCGTTTGCGCCGCTCGCGAGCCACGAGTTCCAGCGTAGAGAAGACTTTGTCAATGTTCTTGCCGGTGGTGGCAGAGATGAACAGCACCGGAGCGTACGACAGAAATTTCAAATGCCGTCGGACCTGTTCCTCATAGACAGTGCGGCTGGCTGGAGGTTTGCCGTCCGTCCGCTTGTCAGTCACGAGGTCCCATTTGTTGATGAGGACGATCACCGAGCGGCCGCTCTCGTGCGCATAGCCCGCAATGGTTGCGTCACCGGCGGTCACGCCTTCCGTCGCATCAATCAACACCAGCGCAACGTCAGCGCCTTCCAGGTGCTTGCGTGCCATCACCACGGAAAGCTTCTCGGCCATCAATTCGGTTTTGCCTTTGCGGCGAATGCCGGCGGTGTCGATGAAGCGATAGCTGTGGCCGTCGTGTTCGACCATTTCGTCCACCGCATCGCGCGTGGTGCCCGCGATTGGCGACACAATCGCACGAGAAGTCCCGGTTAATACGTTCAACAACGTTGACTTGCCCACATTCGGCCGCCCGATGATCGCGACCCGGGTCTCGCGAACGGCTTCGGCATCACTTCCCTCTGTTATCCCCAGCGGAGTGAGGTCGCCAGAGGCGGTTTCCTCTTCACTTGTCATCCCGACCGAGGACTTTAGTCCGAGTGGAGGGATCTGCGGTTGTTCGGGAGCTTCGCGCGCTGGCATCACGCTCAGCACGTGCTCTAACAACTCGGCTATGCCGTTGCCGTTCTCGGCGGAGATCGGGAACAGGTCCCTGATGCCGAGACTCCGAAATTCCTCAGCATACGGCTCGAGTTGCGGCGTGTCGGCCTTATTGACCGCCAGCAGCAGCGGCTTGCCCGTGCGCCGCAGCAGCCGCGCCAGATCAATGTCGGGGGACGCCAACTCGGTGCGGCCATCCACCACCAGGACGATAGCGTCAGCTTCCTCTAATGCGACCCGGGCCTGGCGGAAGATCTCCGACGGGATGAGCTGCTGGTCGTCGGGGACGATGCCGCCGGTGTCGACAACGCGCAACTTGTGGCCGGTCCATTCGACATCGCCGTAGAGACGATCACGCGTGATGCCCGGCTCGTCGCCTACGATGGCGCGGCGTGAGCCCACAAGCCGGTTGAAGAGCGTGGACTTGCCGACATTGGGGCGTCCGACGATGGCCAGCGTGCCGGCAAAGGGTGCGTCCCCGCGCTGGGCAATGCTGCTGGACTCAAATTGCATGCGACGATTCACTGAGACTCTTCCTGCCGATGATAAGGGCGGCTCGCAAATTGTAACCTAGTTAGTTATAATTTATAACGTTGGAGGTTATCTATATGAACATTTTAGTTGCTGACGAAGCATGGCTTGCCACGGCCCTGTTGCACCGGGAACACCCCGACGCTGCAGATTTCAGCCTGGGCGAAATACGGGACCGTGCATTGCAAGAGTTCCATGATAACCGTCCCGGTGTTTGGCAGCACATTGTGAGCCACTGCGTCGCGTCGAACCGCCCTAACCCTGCTCAGTATCGCATGCTCCATGGCACGGCACGCGGTCGGCGGCGGCTTTACCGGCCGGGCGATCCGGTGCATCCAGAGCGAAAAGGGAAAATTCATCCGGAGAAAAGGGACATCCCTGATCGCTATCGTAACTTGGTGGACTGGTATCTAGGAGATTACAGCCGCCAGCGCACCCCTGTGTCGGGATCCAGCCGCCCGTCCGTCTGGCTGCGATTTGTGGGACTGATTCCCGCCTACGACTTGAAGAAAATGTCTGAAGCAATTCGTTCCGCTTGCGAACAGGTAGATCCGAATGAATGGTAGAGCGCTGGTGGACACTAACGTCATCATCGGACTGTTCTCCGGCGATCCTGTCATCGAGCAGAATCTCGAAAGCAAGACGGCTCTCTTTCTATGTGTGCCGGTCCTCGGAGAGCTGCGCTATGGGGCGCTGGCTTCGACGCGCGTCGAACAGAACCTCGCCCGCCTCGATGAATTCAGCAAAACAGTCCAGCTTTTGCCCTGCGACTCTCAAACTGCCATATGCTATTCGGCCGTGAGATTCGACCTACGAAAAAAGGGACGACCGATCCCGGAAAATGACGTTTGGATCGCAGCCATAGCCCGTCAGCATAAGCTCACGCTCGTATCTCGGGACGCTCATTTTCAGGGGATTGAGGGCTTAGAGATAGAACTCTTGTAATTGTCGGACTACGCCAAGAGGTGCTCCGTGGTTGAGTTTAGGAACGGTGTTGACGGAAAAACTTGCACTGGTTCCGATACTTGCAAACCTCTTACCGATTTTTATACCGATCCTACCCATCCCGCCTCTCAAGGTGGCCGTCACTGCCGCTATAAGGAGTGCCATAAGAAGGACGCCGCCAAGCGGAGAGTACCCTCGCGAAGAATTGGGGCGATGTCCTCAAGTTGAGAAAATCCATTACCGTCGTTCGCCTTCTCTTTTCGGGTAGTATCAAGGCTCTGATGTCCTCTTCGTCACAAAAGGCGGCTCCCAGCGCCGCAATGGCCGCGCGTTTACCGTCGCTGTACCAGTTCTTTGGGCCCGGCGGCGTTTTGGCGCGCACGCATCCGGCGTATGAGTTCCGCCGTGGACAACTACAGATGGCGGAGGCCGTCGAGCAGGCGCTGACGGAGCGCCGCCACTTGATCGTCGAAGCTGGCACGGGCACCGGCAAAACTCTGGCGTATCTGCTGCCGGTCATCCGCTCGGGGAAGCGCGTCATCATCTCGACGGGGACGAAGACCTTGCAGGAGCAGCTTTTCTTCAAGGACATTCCGTTCCTGCAGCAGCATCTCGGCGAGCTGCGCGTCTGCTACATGAAGGGACGCGCCAATTATCTCTGCCGCAAGAAACTGTACGATCTTACCGAGCAGCCAGTGCTGAACGGTCTGGAAGAGACCAGCCAGTTCCGCATCATCAGCGACTGGGAGAAGACGACCGAGACCGGCGACCGCGCGGAGCTGGCTGAACTGCCAGAGAACAGCTACTTGTGGCCGAAGCTTGACGCGCGTACCGACCGCTGCACTGGCTCCGACTGTCAGCAATTCGACCGCTGCTTCATCACCGAGATGCGCCGCCGCGCCGCCGAGAGCGACATTATCATCGTGAATCATCACCTGTTCTGCGCCGACCTGGCGATCAAGGCTGCGGCTGACCGCGCGCCCGATGCCGGCGTGTTGCCGGACGCAGGCGTGGTGGTGTTCGACGAAGCGCACGAACTGGAGGATGTGGCCACCGACTACTTCGGCGTCACGGTCTCGAACCTCCGTGTGGAGGAACTGCTTCGCGACGTGGAGAACACGCTGCGACGCGTAAATGTGCCGCTGATCGAGGTCATGCCCGCGTGCGGCCAAGTCCGCGACCGCTCCCAGTTTTTCTTTTCGCTCATTCCGCCGGGCGAGGGCCGGTTTGCCTTCGAGAATCGCCCCGAGTTCCTGGAAGAGAATGGCGATGAGTACCTCGGCTTCCAAAATGCGCTGTTGCACCTGTACACGGAGCTGCAGGCGATTCCCAACAAGCCCGAAGAGGTACACGCGCTCGCCCGCCGCGTGGAAGAGGTGCGAGTGCAGCTCGGGTTCATCCTGGAATCGAAAGCGCGCAACACAGTTTTCTGGATCGAGCGCCGCACCGGACGTGGCGCCCAGCACAATGTCTTTCTGCAAGCTACGCCGATCACCGTTTCCGATATTCTGCGCACCACGTTGTTCGAGCATCTGGAATCGGCAGTGCTCACGTCGGCAACGCTGGCCGTGTCCGGGGGCTTTGAGTATGTGCGCAACCGGGTTGGAATTCAGCACGCGCGCGAACTGGTGGTGCAATCGCACTTTGACTACGAGAGCCAGGCGCTGCTGTATGTGCCGCCCGATTTGCCTGATCCGCGCCAGCCGCAGTTCGTGGAACGCGCTGCACAACGCGTCCGAGAGTTGCTGGAGATCACGCGCGGGCGGGCGTTTTGCCTGTTTACCAGTTACGCGTTGATGAACCAACTCCACGCGCGGCTACTGGGTGAGTTACCGTTTCCGGTGCTGTTGCAGGGCAGCGCGCCCAAGAACGTGCTGCTGGAGGAATTCAGGCTTACCCCCAACGCCGTGCTGTTCGCGACCTCGTCGTTCTGGCAAGGGGTTGACGTGCAGGGCGAGCAATTGAGCTGCGTCATCATCGACAAGCTGCCGTTCGCCGTGCCGAACGATCCCGTGACTGCCGCGCGCATTAAGGCGATTGATGAAGACGGCGGCAATGCGTTCTATCAGTATCAGGTCCCGAGCGCTGTGATCTCCTTGAAGCAGGGCTTCGGCAGGCTGATCCGGTCGCTGCATGATCGCGGGCTGCTGTGCCTGCTCGACAATCGAATCCTGAAGAAGCAGTATGGGCGGGTGTTCCTCGACAGCCTGCCGAAGTACGGGCGGACGACGGACATCAAGGTGGTGGAAAGCTTCTTCGCTTCCTAGACTCCGACAAGAAGGCAGACACCGCCGCCTCCCGCGTGACAGTCGGGAAGTCATCCAGGAACTCGGCCAGGGTCTGCCCGCCTTCCAGGTAGTCAAGCAGCGCCTGGAAAGGAACGCGTGTCCCGCGAAAGACTGGTGTGCCTCCGAGAATCTCGGGGTCTTTCACGATGACTTCGTTGACCGGCGACATGGCCCCTCTATCTTACGTCCAAACAAGCTAGAATAGTAAGTTCGCTGTAACCCGCCTATTTGCGCTGTTGCAGCCGGGCCGGGGCCCCCATCGAACGCCGGTTTTGCGTTCGATGGGGTGGAGAGAGCATGTTCGAAGTTACCGTAGAAGACACATTTTCCGCCGGTCATTACCTGCGCAATTATCGCGGCAAGTGCGAGAAGCCTCACGGGCACAATTACCGCGTTCGCGTCACCCTGAGCGGCGAAGAACTGGATCAAGCCGGACTGCTGTTGGATTTCAAAGAACTGAAAGACATTCTGCGCCCGGTGATGAACTATCTCGACCACGAGATGATGAACGAACTGGAACCGTTCACTACGATCAATCCGTCGGCGGAAAACTTGGCCAAGTACTTTTACGATGAAACCAACTCGCGTCTGAAGCAAAGCACCAACGGCCGGGTGCGGGTGAAGGACGTGACCATCTGGGAAACCGACACGACCACAGCCCGCTACAGCGAGTAGCAACCGGCCGAAGATTTGGCTGCCAGGGCGCAGCCAAGGCCGCGCCTCTTCAAAACCGTGCAGATCATCGAGATTTACAAGTCGCTGCAAGGTGAGTCCTCCTACACCGGACTGCCGTGCGTGTTTGTGCGGCTGGCGGGATGCAATCTGCGCTGCACGTGGTGCGACAGCGAATATACCTTCAAGGGTGGCCAGCGCATGACGCTGGAGGAGATAGAGCGCGAAGTGCGTCGTCTTGCACCCGATGGCGGGCTGGTCGAAATTACCGGCGGCGAACCGCTGTTGCAGGAGCGCGAAGCGGTCGTGTTGATGGAGCGCCTCCTCAGCTCGGGCTACACCGTCCTGCTGGAAACCAGTGGCGAGCGCCCGCTGGAGCGGGTCCCTCGCCAAGTGGTGAAAATTGTAGATGTAAAGTGTCCCGACTCAGGCGAAGGCGACACATTTCGCATGGAGAACCTTGCGGCCCTAACTTCGCGCGACGAGGTGAAGTTTGTCATTGCCGGCCGGCACGACTATGAGTTTGCGCGCGACTTTATCAAGGAGCACGCCCTAAGCTTGCAGGTCGCGTCGGTGATTCTGTCGCCGGCCTTTCGTAAGGATGCTGCCGGAAGCCGTGATACGTCCCATTGCCTGGTGGATCCTCAGCAGCTCGCTGAGTGGATGCTTGCGGACGGGGTGAAGGCGCGGCTGGGACTGCAGATCCATAAGTTCATCTGGGAGCCTTCGCTGAAGGGTGTGTAGGCGGTGACCAAGACTTGTCATCACGAGCGAAGCGAGGGATCTGCTTTTGGAGGGCCATGCGGACAGCAGATGCCTCGCTGCGCTCGTCATGACAACTTGAAGAGGACCGATGGAGCGTAGTCAAGCAGCGCAGGTCGTGGTGGCACTCAGTGGCGGCATGGACTCTGCCGTCTGCGCTGCGTTGGCGGTGCGCGACTTCGGTACAGAAGCGGTAGCTGCCCTGCATATCAGCTACGGACAGCGTACCGAAGCCCGCGAGCAGCAAGCGTTTCAGGCCATCTGCGAACGGCTGCACATTCGCAACCGCTTGGTTGTGCGCACTCTGTTCTTTCGCGCCATTGGAGGCTCCGCGCTGACGGACCAGGGGATCGCCGTTCCGGTTAGCGGCCCGGAGATCGGCGTGCAAATACCCGTAACGTACGTCCCTTTTCGCAACGCGCATTTTCTGTCGGCCGCGGTAAGTTGGGCTGAGGTACTGGGTGCGGAGCGCATCTACATCGGCGCGGTGCAGCAGGACAGTTCCGGCTATCCGGATTGCCGCCCGGAGTATTATCAGGCGTTCAACGAAGTCATACGCGCCGGGACGAAGGAGGGGAAAATTCGCATCGAGACGCCGCTAATTGCCATGCGCAAGTTTGAGATTGTGACGCTTGGCCTTGAACTCCGTGCTCCCTTCGATTTAACGTGGTCATGCTATAGCCGGGAGGACCAGGCTTGCGGCAGTTGCGACAGTTGTGTACTCCGGCTCCGGGCTTTTGCCGGGGCTGGTGCACGCGATCCGATTCCCTATTTGTCGCCCGCTGCCATCGAGGATTTTTCTTGAACTTATACTTCAACATGGACAGCGTAGACCGGCACGTCGGCAGGGCGGTGCTGCATGCGGTTCCACGCGCTGGAGGAAAAATGAAAACACGTAGCAAACTCGTAATCTGGCTCGCACTCTTATTCGCCATAGGCGCGGTGCAGCTATGGGGGCAACCGACCGGAACGGTGAAGGGTTTCGCCAAGGACTCCAGTGGCAAGCCGATGGAGGGAGCGACGGTCCAACTCGTGGACGTTGACAATGGCAGAAAATTCGATCTGAAAACCAATGCCAAAGGCGAATATCAGTCGATCGCGATAACTGCCGGTACCTATGACATCACTCTGATAAAAGACGGCAAGGTGCTGGACAAGGTAAGCAAGGTACCCATCATGCCCGGGGACGAGCCGCGAGTTGTCAACTTCGACTTTACGGGTAAGCAAGCCGGGGTGACGGAAGAACAGAAGAAGCAAATGGAGGCCGCCAAGACACAAAATGAAAAGATCAAGTCTCTAAATGCCTCGCTCGCCCAGGCCAAACAGCTCGAAGCCACCGCCAAAGACGATGAAACCAAGGCCGGGCAACTCAAAGCGGCTGGCAAACAGGACGATGCCCAGGCGAAGCAACTTGAGGCCGACAAGAGTTGGAACGAAGCAATCACCGTGCTACAGCAGGCGACGCAGGTGGATCCCAACCAGGACGTAATATGGTTCACCCTGGGCGATGCGCAACGCGGCGCCAAGAAGTACACCGACGCCGTCGAGTCCTACCAGAAAGCCATCGCCATTAAATCCACGGTCGGCGCCTACCACAACAATCTGGCGGACGCTTACGCGAAGTCAGGGCAGACTGATAAGGCCGTGCAAGAGTACGCCGCGGCCGCGGCCGCTGAACCAGCCAATGCGGCAACCTATTATTTCAATGAAGGAGCGATCTTCACCAACACGGGCAAAATGGATGAGGCCATCGCCGCTTTCGACAAGGCCATTCAGGCCGATCCCACAAAAGCTGCTGCTTACTACTGGAAGGGCGTCAACCTTCTCGGAAAAGCGACAACCAAGGGCGACAAGATGGTTGCCCCGGAGGGCACCTCCCAAGCCTTCAACAAATACCTTGAATTGGACCCCAATGGGCAGTACGCGGACGCTGCCAAGCAGTTGCTGGCCAGCATTGGTGCGCCAGTCGAGACCACTTTCGGCAAAACAAAGAAGAAGTAGTAACCCAGCGGAATTGTTCAGGAGGGCGGCCATGTGCCGCCCTTTTTTCCTGGGTCGCGGACGGCGTGGGCCAGGTCAATTTCGTCCGCCTGATGCGCTTCCAGTAGAATTCGTGCAGCCGTCATGGCAAGCACAACCGCAACCGAACCCAAGCTTCTGTCATTCACCGGCGCGCGTCGGATCGTCGAGGAATACGCGGCTGAGCTCTCTCCAACTGAGCCCGAGATGCTGTCGCTGCTCGATGCTGTTGGACTGGTGCTCGCGGAAGATCTGCGCGCCGAGCGGGACTTCCCGCCTTTTCCGCGTTCGACACGCGATGGCTACGCAGTGCGAGCCACCGACGTGGCCGCGGCTCCTGCCAGGCTGCGTCTGATTGGCGAAGTCAGAGCTGGAGCGAGCGTCGAGGAGAGCGGCCTCAATATTGGGAAAGGCGAGGCGGCTGAAATCATGACCGGCGCGCCGGTCCCGTCTGGAGCCGATGCCGTTGTCATGGTGGAATACGCCAATCAAATCGACGGCTGGGTCACGGTTCGGCGTGCGGTGAAAGCGGGCGAGAACGTTGTCGCCGCCGGCTCTGAGGCCAGGCAGCGCTCGCTCATGGTTG
>Ga0209040_10001627_pt1 | contig 17832 bp, 14 predicted proteins | sample BogFormECP12_OM3_FD_188240 | JGI IMG/M metagenome (GOLD analysis project Ga0209040, IMG submission 188240) | Bog forest soil microbial communities from Calvert Island, British Columbia, Canada - ECP12_OM3 (SPAdes) (version 2) | ecosystem: Environmental > Aquatic > Freshwater > Wetlands > Bog ...
CCCGCCACCGGGGGCCTACCCGCCACCGGGGGCCTACCCGCCACCGGGGGCCTACCCGCCACCGGGGGCCTACCCGCCACCGGGGGCCTACCTGCCACCGGGGGCCTACCCGCCACCGGGGGCCTACCCGAACGGTGCCCGGGCACCGGGCCCGCCGCCCCCGACCCCCGACAACGTGCCCTTCCTCGACGTCCCCGGCGCCCCCCCGGTCACCAAGGCGGACGGCGGGGTCTGGCTGCTCCTGGCCCTCGCCGGGTTCGTGGTCGGACAGATCCTGGCGCTCGTCTTCATCGAGGTCGTTGCCGCGATGCTGGGCAAGAGCAGCCAGGTCGCCCAGCTTTCCAAGCTCTCGGTACCGCCGGAGTGGCTCGTGGTCTCGAGCCTGGTCGGGCTCTGGGTGGGGTTCTTCGGGGCACCGTGGCTGGCCAGTCGGATCCGGGGGACGCGGCACTTCTTCGCCGACCTCGGTCTGCGCTTCCGGTGGATCGATCTCGTCGGCATCGCCATCGGCATCGGGGGTCAGATCTTGGTGGCGATCGTGTACGCGCCGTTCATCAACCACCTCCACAACTTCAACGGCCCGACCAACAAGCTCACCGGCGGCGCCCACGGGGGGGGCTTCGCCGTCATCGCCCTCTTCACGATCGTCGGCGCCCCGTTCATGGAGGAACTGTTCTTCCGGGGTCTCCTCTTTCGTGCGCTGGTCCGCCTGTTCACCCCCCGCGTCCCCACCCGCTCGGTCGCCCGAACCCTGGGCGTCGGCTCGGCGATCGTGGTCGACGGCCTGTTGTTCGGGTTGGCCCACGGTGAGCTGGAGCAGCTGGCAGGCCTGGCCCTGTTCGGCTGCGTCCTGGCCTTCGTCTCCTTCCGCACCGGTCGTCTGGGGATGAACATGGTGGCCCACGCCACCTTCAACGCGGTGGCCATCTTCGCCGTCCTGAACACCCGCGGCGGACTGATCCACTGAGGGCGACGTGACGGGCGACGAGGACGGCGTGAGCATCAGGCCGGGCGCGGGCCACGCCGCGCCCGTGGTGGCATCGGTCGCCGCGCCCACACCGGCCGAGCAGCAGGTGCTGGCCGGTGCCGGGCATCGGCACCCGGTGGACGGTCCGGGTTTCGCCCCGGGCGCACGCGATGGTGCGGCCGCTCTCGCCGATCCGGTCCCCATCCCGCCGGCGCTGCTCGGGGGCCGGGTCTCGCGTCCCGGGGTCACATGGCGACCCAAACGGAGGGGGGCTGCGTTCTGGGTGCCGGCCCTGGCCACCTTCGCCGTCATCGCCGGAGTGATCGGCGTGACCCTCTGGCAGCTCAACATCGGGCTGCTCTTCTCCAACACCACCACCACCGGGGGTGACACCGGGGCCCACTTCATGATGCCGGCGTTCCTAAGCCAGAACCTCCTACCGGGGCTCCACCTCACCGGCTGGGACCCCGGCTGGTACGACGGCTACCCGATCTACACCTTCTACTTCGTCCTCCCCGACGCGCTGATCGCGCTGGCCTCCCATGTCGTGCCCTACGGCCTCGCCTTCAAGTGGGGGACCGTCGCCGGCTCGGTGATGCTGCCGGTGACCGCCTGGGCCTGCGGCCGGCTGTTCCGGCTCCGTCCCCCCGGCCCGGCGGCGCTCGCCGCGGCGACCCTTCCGTTCCTCTTCGACTACACGTTCACGATCTACGGCGGGAACCTGTTCTCGACGATGGCGGGGGAGTACGCCTACTCGTTCAGCATCGCGCTGGCCGTCCTGTTCCTCGGGCTGGCGGCGCGCGGGCTGAGGACCGGTCGGCACCGCGGCTGGGCCGCCGTCGTGCTGGCCCTGTGCATCGTCTCGCACATCGTGCCGGCCATGTTCGCCATCGCCGGCGCCGGGGTCCTGACCCTGATGGAGCTCCTGCCCGCCCGCTACCGGCTCCACGACGACGGACTCGGCCCGTCGGTCGGCGTCTCGCGGGCGCCGGGCCGCGAAGGCGTGCTGGGCCGTGGCCAGGCCGTGTGGTGGTCGGTGTCGACGGTGGCCATCGGCGTCCTGCTGTCCGGGTGGTGGCTGGTGCCGTTCGGGTTCGACCAGCCGTACTCGACGGCAATGGGCTACCAAAACGTCACCACGTACGTCACGCTCCTGTTCCCCCAGGCCGACCTGTGGGCGCTGATCCTCGCCGGCGTCGGCGTCCTGGTGGCGTTCGCCCTGCGCAGCCGCTTCGGGATCATGATCTCGGTGCTCGGCGGCATCTCGGCCCTCATCGTGATCTTCGACCCGCAGGGCAAGCTCTACAACACCCGCTTCCTTCCGATGTGGTTCCTGTTCGTCTACCTGCTGGTGGGCTGGCTGTTCTCGGTGGTCGCGGGGGCCGTGGCCCGGTGGTGGCGCCGGGAGCGCCTGGCCCGGTGGGTCTTCGACCTCCGACAGCCCGACGCCGCCCGCCGGCGCCCCGCGCCGGCCCGCATGGTGCCCGGCTCGGTCGGCGGGGCCTTCCTCGCGCTGGCCGGGGCGCTGTTGGTGGTGGCCACGCCGTTCTGGGTACCGGCCCATGACCTGCCCTTCGGCATCACCCCCGGGGCCAACCAGGTCCGGGCCTGGGCCAACTGGAACTACAGCGGGTACGAGGGCAAGACCGACTACCCCGAGTACCGGGCGGTGATGAACCTGATGGGGCTGGTGTGCCGTCAGCACGGCCCGGGTCGGGCCATGTGGGAGTACAACACGGACCTCAATCGGTTCGGCACGCCCGAGTCGCTGATGCTGCTCCCCTACTGGACCGACGGCTGCATCCAGTCGATGGAGGGGCTGCTGTTCGAGTCGTCGACCACGACGCCCTACCACTTCCTCAACCAGGCGGAGCTGTCGGTCAGCCCGTCCGAGCCGATGGTAGGGCTTCCCTACGGCAGCCTCAACGTCCCGTTGGGGGTGTCGCACCTCCAGCTCCTCGGGGTCCGGTACTTCATGGCCTCGAGCCCGGCCGTCAAGCAGGCCGCCGCGGCCGACCCCGACCTCCGGCTCATCGCCAGCACCGGGCCCTGGAGCACCGACTTCGGGGGGGAGCAGCTGGACACCACCTGGCAGATCTACGAGGTGCGGGACTCGGCCGTCGTCACCCCCCTCACCCACGAGCCGGCGGTGCTCACCGGCGTCGGGCCCTCCCAGGCCAGTTGGCTCGGAACCACCACCGCCCCCGGGCAGGTGGCCGACGGGCCTTCGGTCACCTGGTACAACGATCCTGCCCGGTGGGGGGTCGAGCTGGCGGCCGGCGGCCCGGCGAGCTGGCCCCGGGTCAGCGCGGCCGGAGCCGCCGGGGCCCCGGCCGTCCCGGTCCCCCCGACCTCGGTCTCGGGGGTGACCACGGCGGCGGACGGCTCGGTCCACTTCCACGTGAGCCGGGTCGGCACCCCGGTCCTGGTCAAGGTGTCGTACTTCCCCAACTGGCAGGCCACCGGGGCCGCGGGGCCCTGGCGGGCGACCCCCAACCTGATGGTGGTGGTGCCGACGAGCCACGAGGTCGCCCTGACCTACGGCTCGACTTCGGCCAACACGCTGGGTCTGTGCTGCACCGTCGCCGGGGCCGTGGCCCTGCTCGTCCTCGCCCTGGTGCCGACGCTGCGGCGTCGGCGCGGGCCCCGGCAGCGCCCCGGTGCACCCCACGGGCCCCCCGCCCCACCGGCCATGGCGCCCGACGTTGCCCCTCTCACCCCCGCCCCGGCCACCACCTCGGCCACGACCCCGGCGGACCCTGCGAAGAACGTGCCGGACCCTGCGACCGGCATCACGGACTGCTAACAATCCGAACATCGCCGGCACACCGTGCGTGGACACACTGGCCACGGGCCCGGCGGCCACCGGGCGACCGGACGTGGTCACGATCCGACGGGAGGGACGAGGTGGGGCACACGAGGCCCAGGCTGATCGCCGGGGGGATCGCCGCCGCCCTCGGCCTGGCGGCCTGCGGGGGCACCGGGGCGGCCCACGTGATCGGCCCCGGGGCGACCACCTCGTCGGGGCCGTCGGCGCCGTCGTCGGCCACCGTTCCGACGTCGGGCGTGGTGCCCACGAGCGTCCCGCCGGTCGCGGCCCAGGCACCGACCACGACCACCCCGACCACGTCGCCGGCCGGCGCCCCGGCGGTGGGTCCGGGCACGGTCGCCCAGATCGACGCGGAGCTCAACGCCCTCAACGCCAGCCTGAGCCAGGCCCAGAGCGACCTGACCGCCCCGAACCCAGGAGACCGCTAGTGGACGACCGGACCACGGCCCGACGACGCTCGGTCGGCGTGCTCTGCGCCGCCGCCGCCTTCACCCCGATCGCACTGCTGACGCCGGCCGCGGGCGCCGCCGGGCGGGACCACCCCCGCATCCCGGTCGCCACCGCCCCGGGCGCCCCGGAGGCTCCCGGGGCCCCGGTGACCGGCGTGATCCAACCCGCCACCCGGGCCATTCGAACCGGCGCCGGCGCCGGGTCGGGGGCGCCGGTCACCTGCTCGGCCGCCAACCTGGCCGCCGTGCAGGCCTACGTCGGCCAGGCCCTCTCCAATCGGGTGGCCCAGCTCAACGCCCTGAGTGCTGCCGTCGGCGGGGCCGCAGACCTGGCCGCGGGCGACCGGTCGACGCTCAGCACGGACCTGGCCAGCGAGCTCTCGGGGATCCAGGCGCTCCAGGCCAAGATCCCGTCCGACACCACCTGCCAGTCGGTGATCGCCGACGGCCGGGCCATGGTCGTGGACTTCCGGGTCTACGTGGTGATGACCCCCCAGGCGCACCTCACGATCGCCGCCGACGCCGAGAGCGCGGTGGCGGCGAAGCTGGCCGCGCTCGAGCCCAAGCTCGAGGCGGCCGTCACGTCGGCCGGCCAGTCGGGCCCGAACGTCGCCGCGGCACAGCATGCCCTCAGCGACATCGAGGCACAGGTCACCCTCGGCCAGCAGTCGAGCTCGGGCATCTCCGCCCAGGTGCTCGGCTTCACGCCTGCGTCGTACCCGGGGTGCTGGACCGCCTTCCGGGACGACCGGGCGACCCTCCAGAAGGGCCGACAGGCCCTGCGCCAAGCCGATGCGGACCTGCACAAGATCGTCGACGCGCTGAGGTAGCGGGCTGCGCCGCCGAGCTCCTCGGGCAACCCGGGTGTCGGGCCCCGGGCCGCGCGGCCACCGGGCGATAGGCTGAATCGGCCATGGGCCAACCCGCAGACGTCTTCAAGGCCTACGACATTCGCGGGGTGGTCCCCGAACAGCTGGACGCCCCGATGTGCCGCGCCATCGGCGCCGCGGTCGCCCGGTTCACCCGTGCTCCCCGCCTGCTGGTGGCCCGCGACATGCGGCCCTCGGGGGTCGAGCTGGCGGCCGCATTCGCCGAGGGCGCCCGGGCCGAGGGCACGGCGGTCACCGATCTCGGGATGGCGTCGACCGACTTCTTGTACTTCGCGGCGGGACGGCTTGACGCCCCCGGCGCGATGTTCACGGCGTCGCACAACCCGGCCCAGTACAACGGCATCAAGCTCTGCCTGGCCGGGGCCCGGCCGATCGGGCGCGACACCGGCCTGGACGAGATCCAGGCGACGACCGAGGCCCTGCTGGCCGACCCCCCGGCCGTCACCGCCGCCTTGGCCCCGCTCGAGCACCTCGACCTCTTGGAGGAGTACGCCGAGCACGTCCGCTCCTTCATCGATCCGGCCGTGCTCCGACCGTTGAAGGTGGTGGCCGACACGGCCAACGGGATGGGCGGTCTGGTCGTCCCCCTGGTCATGAAGGCACTGCCCTTCGACGTTGAGATCCTCTTCGAGGAGCTCGACGGCACCTTCCCGAACCATCCCGCCGATCCCATCCAGCCCGAGAACCTGGCCGACCTCAAGGTGGCGGTGCTCGAGCGCGGCGCGGACATCGGGCTGGCCTTCGACGGCGACGCCGACCGGGTCTTCTTGGTCGACGAGCGGGCTGAACCGGTGTCGGGCTCGTTGACCACCGCCCTGGTCGCCGTCTCCATGCTCGAGAAGCGCCCCGGTTCCACCATCTTGTACAATCTGATCTGCTCCCATGTCGTGCCCGAGGTGATCGCCGAGCACGGCGGGGTGGGGATCCGGACCAGGGTGGGGCACTCCTACATCAAAGAGGTGATGGCCGAGACCGGCGCCGTCTTCGGCGGCGAGCACTCCGGGCACTACTACTTCCGGGACAATTTCCGGGCCGACTCGGGGATCATCGCCGCCCTGCTGGTGCTCGAGCTCTTGAGCCGGACCGATCGTTCGCTCTCCGAGCTCCTCCGACCGTTCCAGCGCTACGCCGACTCGGGCGAGATCAACACCGAGGTCGCCGATCCGGCGGCCACCGTCGAGGCGGTGGCGGTGCACGAGGAGGCGGCGGGCCGCGACGTCGACCGGCTCGACGGCCTCACCGTCGACCGGGGCAACTGGTGGTACAACCTGCGGCCGTCCAACACCGAGCCGCTGCTGCGCCTCAACGTGGAGGCCCGGACCGTCGAGGAGTGCGAGCGCGCCGCGGCGGAGGTCGTCGCCCTGGCGGCGGACCTCGGGACGCCGGGGGCCTGAGCAACCTGTAAGCGCCGGCGCCGGGGCGCGCACGGTCGATTGGAAGGAGACAGATCCATGCCGTTGGACCCGCTGCTGGTGGAGGTGCTCGCCTGCCCGGTCGACAAGGGCCCGTTGCTGTGGTTCGCCGACGAGAACGTGCTGTACAACCCTCGGCTCCACAAGCGCTACGACGTGCGCGACGGGGTCCCGGTCCTGCTGGTCGACGAGGCGACCGACGTCGACGACGCCGAGCACGAGCGGCTGATGGCCAAGGCGGCGGCCGACGGGGTCCCCGAGACCGGGAGCGCCGGCTCGGGCGGGCCGGGGGGAGCCGGCGGGTGACGGCCGGCGGCGCCGGCGCGCCGCCCCGGACCGCGGGCTCGCCCCTGCCGGTCGACTCGCTGTCGATGTGGGCGATCACCGCCGGGCTCCCCGAACAGGTCGCGTCGGCGGTCTCGGCGGCCGCGGCGGCGGGGCCGTGGCCCGAAGTGGCGGTCAGCAACGTGGTGGTGCTCGGCATGGGCGGGAGCGGCATCGCCGGCGACGTGCTGGCCGCGCTGGCCGGCCCCGAGATGGCCGTCCCGGTGACGGTGGTCAAGTCCTACGACCTCCCGGCCTTCGTCGGGCCCGACACCCTGGTCTTCGCGGTGTCGTGCTCGGGCGAGACCGAGGAGACCCTGGCCGCCGCCGCCGCCGCCCTCGAGGCGGGCGCCACCCTGGTGGCGGTGACCCAGGGCGGTTCCCTGGCCGCCATGGCGGAGTCCGCCGGCTCGGCCGTCGTCCCGGTTCCCCCCGACATCCCCCAGCCCCGGGCGGCCCTGGGGGCGATGGCGGTGCCGCCGCTGGTCGTGCTCGAGCAGTTCGGGCTCCTGGCCGACGTGGGGCCACGGCTCGCGGCCGCCATCGACCAGCTGGAACGCCGCCGCGACGAGCTCGTCGGCGGCAAGGGCCCGGCCGAGGCAATCGCCCGCCGGATCGACCGGACCTTCCCACTGGTGCACGGCTCGCCCGGCCTGGCCGGGGTGGCCGCCCAGCGCTGGAAGACCCAGGTGAACGAGAACGCCAAGGCGCCCGCGTTCTTCGCGCTCGAACCCGAGCTCTGCCACAACGAGGTGGCGGGGTGGGGGGAGCACGGCGACGTCACCCGACAAATCCTCACCCTGGTGACCCTGCGCCACCCCGACGAGGACCCGCGGGTCGCCGCCCGGTTCACCCTCGTCGAGGACCTTCTCCTCGAGGTGGTGGCCGACATGGTCGAGGTGCGGGCGGCCGGGGACGGCGCGCTGGCCCAGTTCTTCGACCTGGTGCTGGTGGGGGACTTCGTCTCCCTGCACCTGGCCGGTCACGAGGGGGTCGATCCGGGACCGGTCCCGGCGCTGGCCGAGATCAAGCGGCGCCTGGCCGACGGCTGACCACGAGAACCCGCCTGGCCGGGTGACCCGGTGGGGCGACGACCCTCAGCCCGGTCGCCTCAGCTGAGCCGCTCGACGATCATGGCCATGCCCTGGCCGCCGCCGACGCACATCGACTCGATGCCGAAGGTCTTGCCGGCGTCCTCCAACCCGTTCAGCAGGGTGGTCATGATGCGGGCCCCGGTCTGCCCGAACGGGTGCCCGAGGGCGATGGCGCCGCCGTGCACGTTGAGCTTGTCCCAGCTGATCCCGAGCTCCTTGGCCGACGGGACGACCTGCGCGGCGAAGGCCTCGTTGATCTCCACCAGGTCGATGTCGTCGATGGTCATGTCGGCCCGCTTGAGGGCCTGGCGCACCGCCTCGACCGGGCCCAGGCCCATGATCTCGGGGTTGAGGCCGGTCACCCCGCTCGCCACCACCCGGGCCAACGGGGTGATGCCGAGCTCGCGGGCCCTGGTGTCGCTCATCACGATCACCGCCGCCGCCCCGTCGTTGAGCGGGCAGGCGTTGCCGGCCGTGACCGTGCCGCCCTCACGGAAGACCGGCTTGAGCTGGGAGAGCCCCTCGAGCGTCGTGTTGGGACGCGGACCGTCGTCCTTGCTCACGACCGTCCCGTCCCCCAGCGTCACCGGGATGATCTCGCGCTCGAAGAAACCGCTCTGCTGCGAGGCGACGGCCCGGGTCTGGGACTGGAGGGCGAACTCGTCCTGCTCCTCGCGGCTCACGTTCTTGTACTCGGCGACGTTCTCCGCCGTCTGGCCCATGGCGATGTAGATGTCGTGCACCCCGGGCTGGGGGGTCCAGGGCTCGGTCACCGCGGCCGACCGGGCCAGGGTCCTGGCCTCGGCTTGGGCGAACACCGGGTTGTGCGGGCCCACGTCGGCCGCGCCGTGCCCGTAGCGACTGACCGTCTCGACGCCTGCGGCGACGAACACGTCACCCTCACCCGCCTTGATGGCGTGCGCCGCCATGCGGATCGCCTGCAGCGACGACGAGCAGTAGCGGTTCACCGTGACGCCGGGAACGTCGTCGAGGCCGGCCATCACGGCGACGACCCGGGCGATGTTGTAGCCGGCCTCACCGGCCGGCTGGGCGGACCCGAGGATCAGGTCCTCCACCGAGTGCGGCGGCAGCCCGGGGACCTTGTCCAGGACCGCCTTGACCACCAGGGCGGCCAGGTCGTCGGGCCGGCAGTCGACCAGGGAGCCCTTGACGGCCCGGCCGATCGGGGTCCGGCCGGTGGCGACGATGACGGCTTCGGGCATGGCATCTCCTCGGGTCTGGACCGGTGGGGCGGGACCTCTGGTCACGCCCGCCGGCGGGGCGCCCGGGCCAAGGTTACCGGGTGGTAACTCCGGGCTGTCTGCCTCAGGCTAACGGTGGGCCGCCCGGCCCGTCGACACGATGGGCGGCGCGGGGGCCGCGCCGGGCCGACGCGGGGCCGACGCGGGGTCCACGCGGGGTCCACGTGGGGCGGCGGCGAACGCCGGGCCCGGTGGCCGGAGCCCCCCTGCGACTGTAACGTGTTCTACCAATCGACGACGGTGTGGGGTCGGCCCCTCGAGCCGGCCGGGCCCGGTGTCCGGAGCACCGGGGCGGCGACGCCGCCCCAGGGAGCCCCAGGGAGGAAGCCATGGAGATCGGCTACACGGCCGAGCAGGAGGCGCTGCGCCAGGAGCTCCGCGGGTACTACGCCAAGCTCCTGACCCCCGAGGTCGAGGCCGAGCTGGCGCAGAGCCACGGGATCGGGCCCACCGTGCGGCGGATCGTGCGCCAGATGGCCCAGGACGGTTGGCTCGGGATCGGCTGGCCGACCGAGTACGGCGGCCAGGGTCGCTCAGCCATCGAGCAGTTCATCTTCTTCGACGAGTCGATGCGATCGGGTGCCCCGGTGCCCATGCTCACCATCAACACCGTGGGCCCCACCATCATGGACTTCGGCACCCAGGCCCAGAAGGACTTCTTCCTCCCCAAGATCCTGGCCGGCGAGATCTTCTTCTGCATCGGTTACACCGAGCCCAACGCCGGCACCGACCTGGCCGCGCTGACCACCCGGGCGGTACGCGACGGGGACGAGTACGTCATCAACGGGGCCAAGGTCTTCACCAGCCTCGCCGGTGACGCCGACTACGTCTGGCTGGCCACGCGCACCGACCCCGAGGTGTCCAAGCACAAGGGCATCTCGATGTTCATCGTCCCGATGGACACGCCGGGCGTCCGGGTGGTCCCGATGACCCTGCTGGGGGACCACAACATCAACTACACCTTCTACGAGGACGTCCGGGTCCCGGCCCAGAACCTCGTCGGCGGCGAGAACATGGGCTGGACCCTCATCACCAGCCAGCTGAACCACGAGCGGGTGACCCTGTGCTCGCCCGGGATCATCGAGCGCGTCCTGGGCGACGTCCGGGCCTGGGCCCAGCAGACCAAGCTGTCCGACGGCCGCCGGGTGATCGACCAAGAGTGGGTCCAAGAGCACCTGGCCCGGGTCTACGCAGAGCTGGAGTTCCTCCGCCTCATCAACTGGAAGGTGGCCTGGCAGGCGACCCAGGGGCGCCTCGACGTGGCCGACGCCTCGTCGATCAAGGTCTTCGGGACCGAGTTCTACCTGCGCGCCTTCCGGCTCCTGATGGAGGTGATCGGCCAGGCGGGCTATCTCAAGCGCGGCTCGCCGGGAGCGGTGATCGCCGGCCGGCTCGAGATGTACGCCCGCTCGATGATCATCCTGACCTTCGGTGGGGGGACCAACGAGATCCAACGGGATCTCATCGCCATCTTCGGGCTCGGCTTCGCGCGCTCACTGCGCTAGCCGGCCACCGCTCCACCGGACGAAAGAGCCGGACGAAAGAGGACGAAAGAGGAGGACATGGACTTCACCTACACCGAGGAGCAGGAGGCGGTCCGCCAACTGGCCGACCGGATCTTCACCGAGCGCTCCACCCACGAACGGCTGAAGGCGGTCGAAGCGGCGGCCGGCGACGAGGGGCCGTTCGACCGGGCGCTGTGGACGTCGCTGGCCGAGGCGGGCCTGTTGGGCATCGGCCTGCCCGACGACGTCGAAGGGGCCGGCCTCGACTTCGTGGCGGTCTGCCTGGTCATCGAGGCCGCCGGGCGGGCGGCGGCCCTGGTGCCGGTGGTCGAGTCGATGGCCTACGGCGCCCCGGCCATCGACCGGTTCGGCACCGAGGAGCAGCGCCGGCGCTTGCTCCCGGGCGTCGCCGCGGGCGAGACTGTCGTGACGGTGGCCCTCGCCGAGCTGGCCGGTGACGTCATCGTGCCGGGCGCGGTCTCGCCGGCCACGACCGCCACCAGGCTGGCCACCGGCGCCTGGCGCCTCGAGGGCACGAAGGCCTGCGTGCCGGCCGGGCTGCTCGCCGATCTCGTCCTGGTGCCGGCGTCGGTGGTGGGCGACGACGGCGCCCTTGGCGCCACCGCCGTGTTCGTGGTCGATCCCGGCGCGCCAGGGGCGACCCGGACCCGACAGGACGGGCCCGCCCGGCCCGAGGCCCTGCTCGAGCTCGACGTGGAGGTGGCGGACGGCGACCGGCTCGGCGGATCCGACGCCGACGGCCCGGCCATCGTCGCCCACATCGCCGAGCGGGCCACCGCCGCGCTGTGCATCCAGGAGGCCGGGGTCAGCGCGGCGGCCATCGCGTTGACGGCCGAGTACACCAAGACCAGGGAGCAGTTCGGCAAGGCGATCGCCACCTTCCAGGCGGTTGGCCAGCGGGCGGCCGACGCCTACGTCGACGCCGAGGCCATTCGGTTGACCGCCTGGCAGGCGGCCTGGCGGATCTCCGCGGGGCTCCCGGCGTCGGCCGAGCTCGCGGTGGCCAAGTACTGGGCGGCCGACGGGGGCCAGCGGGTCGTGCACGCGGCGGCCCACCTCCACGGGGGCGTCGGAGTGGACCGGGACTACCCGCTCCATCGCTACTTCCTGCTCACCGGTCAGATCGAGCTCACCCTGGGCGGCGCCCACGCCAGCCTCCAGCGACTCGGGACCCTGCTCGCCGCCGACCCAGCCTGAGCCGGGACCAGACGACCGGCTCGCTGAGCCGGTACAGTTCGCGCCAGACAACTCCGAAGGGCGGCATCGCATCATGATTGTCCTCATCGTCGTCATCGTCATCGTCGTGCTCATCGGCCTCGGCCTGTGGGGGATGTTTAACGGCCTGGTCAGGAAGCGCAACCGGACCCAGGAGGCCTGGTCCGAGATCGACATCGAGCTCAAGCGACGCCACGACCTGATCCCCAACCTGGTCTCGACCGTCGAGGGCTATGCCACCCACGAGCAGGGGACCTTCGAGGCGGTGACCCAGGCCCGGGCCAACGCGGTGACCGCCGGGGCCACCGGGGACCCGGCCCAGATCGCCCCGGCCGAGAACGCCCTGTCGGGGGCGTTGCGTTCGCTCTTCGCGGTGGCCGAGAACTACCCGCAGCTGAAGGCGGTCGAGAGCTTCATCCAGCTCCAAGAGACCCTGACCGCCACCGAGGACAAGATCGAGTTCGCCCGCCGCTACTACAACACCAGCGCCCGGGACTACAACACCGCCATCCAGACCTTCCCGAGGAACCTGATCGCCGGGCCCTTCAACTTCAAGGCGGTGGCCTTCTTCGCCGCCGACGAGGACGACCGGGCCGTGCCCCAGGTGTCCTTCCCCGGCTCGGGTCAGGCCAGCGCCGCCGGGCCGGCGACCACGGGTCCCCCGTTGGCCACCGGCTCGGAGGGTCTCCCGCCCGCCGGGGGGACCTCGCAGGGGCCGCCGGCGGCCGGCTGAGGCCGGACGACCGGGGCGGTCAGACCGACTGGCCCGAGGCGATCTTCTCCAGGGCGGCGATCCGCTCCCCGATCGGCGGGTGGGTGTCGTAGAGGCGGTGGTACCACGACTCGTGGTGCTGCAGCGGGTCGTCGATGCACATCGCCGCGGTGGCGTGGTTGAACTTCCGGAACGGCACGTCGTTCTGCTCGAGCTTGCGCAGCGCGCTCAGCAGTCCGGCCGGGTTCCGGGTCAGCTCGACCCCGCTCACGTCGGCCAGCTCCTCCCGGCGCCGGGAGAGGGCGAGGCGGATGAGCGGCCCGAAGATGAACCCGACGACGGCCAGGAGGGCGGCGGCGGCGAAGATGACGACCATGATCTGGCCACCCGAGTTGTTGTTCCGTCCGCCGCCGGCGAAGAAGGCGCTCCGCCACATGATGCTGGCCAGCAGGGCGGCCATGCCGATCATGGTGCTCACCACCAGCAGCAGCCTGATGTCGTGGTTCTTGATGTGGCTCATCTCGTGGCTGGCCACGCCCTCGAGCTCCTCGCGGTTCATGATGTCGAGGAGCCCGGTAGTGAAGGTGATGGCCGCCTTGTCGGGGCTGACCCCGGTGGCGAAGGCATTGGGCGACGGGTCGTCGATGACGTAGACGGCCGGGACGGGGATCCCCTCGCCGATGGCCAGGGTCTCGACCAGGTTGTGGAGCCGCTGGTACTGCACCGGGTCGGCGGGCACGGCCCCCGAGGTCCGCAGCACCATCCCGGCCCCGCCGGTGAGCGAGTACACGATCCCGCCGATGGCCAGGATGCCGCAGATCACCATGCCGATGATCACCGGCGCCCATCCGTAGTTGGTCGGCGTGGTGGAGCCGTTGGAGACGTGTTGGACGACCGCCCGGACGATGAGGCCGACCACCGCCCCGATGGCCAGCCAGATCACGAAGAACAGGATGATGAAGACGACGCTGCGCCGCCGGTTGCTGGCGATCTGGCTGTACACGCGCCGAATCCTACGCGATGGGGGGGTCGACGATCGGCCGCCGGTCCGGGGCCGCTGCGCTTAACCGACCAGCTCGGCCATGGTGCGAAGGGTGGGGATGTCCCCGCTCACGAGCAGGGAGGTGGCGATCGACTCGCGCCAGGCCTCCAGGTCGTCGCGGAGCTTCTCGCGCGGGCCGACCAGGGCGATGTCCTCGACCATGGCCGTGGGCACGGCGGCGGCGGCCTCGTCCTTGCGGCCGTCGAGGTACGCGGCCTGGATCTTGCCGGCCGCCTCCTCGTAGCCCATGCGGGCGAAGACGTCGAAGTGGAAGTTCATGTCCTTGGCGCCCATGCCCCCGATGTAGAGGGCCAGGTAGGGTCGGAAGGCGTCGGCCGCCGCTTCGACGTCGTCGCCCAGGACGGTCGGGGCGAACGCCAGGACCTCAAAGGTCTCGGCGGTGCGCCGGGCCCCGGGGCGGGCGAAGCCCTCGGTCAGGGAGGCTTCGAAGGACTTCATGGCCCGTGGCGAGAAGAAGATGGGGAACCAGCCGTCGGCGATCTCGGCCGCCAGCGCGATGTTCTTGGGCCCCTCGGCCCCCAAGATGACCGGGATGTCGGCCCGCAGGGGATGCACGATCGGCTTGAGGGGCTTGCCCAGCCCGGTCCCTCCCGGGTACGGGAGGGGGTAGTTGGGCCCGTCGTTGGTGACCGGCGCCTCGCGGGCCAGCACCTTGCGGACGATGTCGACATACTCGCGGGTCCGGGCCAGGGGCCTGGCGAAGGGCTGGCCGTACCAGCCCTCGACCACCTGGGGGCCCGAGACGCCCAGGCCCAGCACGAAGCGTCCGCCGCTCAGGTGGTCCATGGTCAGCGCCGCCATGGCCATGGCCGTCGGGGTGCGGGCGGAAAGCTGACAGAGCGAGGTGCCGAGGCGCACCCGCTCGGTGCGGGCCCCCCACCACGCCAGCGGGGTGAGGGCGTCGGAGCCGTAGGACTCGGCCGTCCAGACCGAGTCGAAGCCCAGCCGCTCCGCCTCAGCCACCTGCTCGGGGGCGCCGACCGGAGGCCCCGAGCCCCAGTAGCCGAGCTGCAGGCCCAGCTTCATGTCCTTCATCGGGGTGCCTCCTCGTCTCGTTCGGCGCGTGCCCGGCGCTAGACGAGCTTGGCGATGATGGTGTCGGCGAACCACTCGCAGGCGCCGGTCCGGGTGGCCAGGGCCTGCTCGGGACTGGCGTCGGCGGCGACCTTGGTGAACATCCACGGCGCGCACACCAGGTCGGTGACCCCGGCCTCCTCGAACCGCCGGTACAGGTCGACGTCGGGCGGCTCGGCCAGCGAGAGGTAGATCGTGAAGTCCTCGTCGGCCCTCCCGGCCCGCCCGAGGTGGGCGCGGAGCTCGGCCAGGCGGGACCAGGCCTCGTCCTCACGGTAGGCACCGGCGGCGATCCAGCCGTCGCAGAGGTCGGCGGCGCGGCGGAGCGCCGGCTCGGAATGGCCGCCGCCGAGGATCGGGACCGGCTCGGTCGGCGAGGGGTTCATCTGGCAGGGCGGCACGTCGTAGTAGGTGCCGTGGAACTCCACCCACCCGCCCGCCCACAGCGCCCGCAGGGCCGTGATCATCTCGTCCAGCCGGCGACCCCGGGTCGAGAAGTCCTGACCGGTCTGGTCGAACTCCTCCTTGCACCAGCCGACGCCGACGCCCAGGCGGACCCGGTTGTCGGAGAGGACGGCGGTGGTGCCGACCGTCTTGGCCACGCTGATGAGGTCCCGTACCGGGGCGATGTAGACACCGGTGGTGAACGTCAGGTTGGTGGTGACCGTGGCCAGGCCCGAGAAGACGCACATCGGGTCGGGCCAGGAGGTCTCCTTCTCCCACCCCGGCGCCCCGTCGTCGCGCAGGGAGTAGGTGTAGCGCGACTCGAGGTCGTGGGGGTTGAAGAGGTGGTCCGACAGGTAGATGCCCGAGTAGCCGAGCTTGTCGCAGGCGGTCGCCAGGGGGACGGCCTGCTCGGTCGGCAGGAAGGTGATGGCCTGGTGGAAGCGCACCGGCCGGCCTAACGGCCCAACGGGGCCGAGGGCGCGAAGGCCACCGGGATGTGCTTGGTGCCGTTGATGAAGTTGGACCGCAGACGCTGCACGTCCCCGTCCAGGCGGATGTCGGGCATGCGATCGAGGAGCCGGTCGAACATCACCTGGATCTCCATGCGGGCCAGGTTCGCCCCCAGGCAGAAGTGCGGGCCGCCGCCACCGAAGGCGATGTGGTTGTTGGGGTCCCGGGTGATGTCGAAGCTATCGGGGCTGTCGAAGGCCTTGGCGTCCCGGTTGGCCGAGATGTGCCAGAAGACGATCTTGTCGCCCTCCTTGACCGACTGCCCGCCGAGGGTCGAGTCCTGGGTGGCGGTGCGGCGGAAGTGCATCACCGGGGTCACCCATCGGAGCATCTCCTCGACGGCGGAGGGCAATAGGGAGCGGTCGGCCGCCAGCTTCTGCCACTGGTCGGGGTGCTCGAAGAAGGCGGTCATCGCTCCGGACATGAGGTTCCTGGTCGTCTCGTTGCCGGCCACGATCAGGAGCAGGAAGAACAGGTCGATCTCGAGCTGGTCGAGCTTCTCGCCCTCCACCTCCGCGCCGAGCAGGACCGACACGATGTCGGTGGACGGCTCTTCGCGCTTGCGGGCCGAGAGCTCGTCGGCATAGGCGTAGACGCCCATGGCCGCCTCGGCCGAGGCCTCCGGGGAGACCTGGTACTCGGGGTCCTCGCTGCCGATCATGCGGTTCGACCAGTCGAAGACCATGCGACGGTCCTCGGCGGGCACGCCCAAGATCTCGGCGATCACCAGCAGGGGCAGCTCGGCCGAGATCTCCTCCACGAAGTCGGCGGTGCCCCGCTCACAGACCGAGTCGATGATCTGGTCGGTGAAGACCACGATGTGGTCGTGGAGGTCCCGGACCATCTTGGGGGTGAAGCCCTTGTTGACCAGCCTCCGGTACCGGGTGTGCATCGGGGGGTCCATGTTCAGCATCATGAGACGCTGCTGTTCGAGATTGGCCTCGTCCCAGTCCTGGAAGAGCGACCCGAGGCGGTGGGAGCTGTAGTGCTCCCAGTCCCGGTTGACCGTGACGCAGTCGTCGTAGCCGGTGACGCACCAGAAGCCGCCCCGGGGCGCGGTCTCCATGGGGTGCCAGTAGACCGGGGCGTTCTCGCGCAGGTAGGCGAACCACTCGTGGGGGACGTGGTCCACGAAGTTGCGCCCGTCGGTGAGGTCGATGTCTGCAAGCTCCATGGTGGCCCTCCGGGCCGGGGGCGTGGCGTCCGGCCGGCCGATGGGATGGCCCGGCCCCCTCGCGGGCCGGGCGAAATAACTAGAACACGTATCAGTCATCATAGGTCCTGGCTGCCGGGCCGGCCAGGGCCGCCGGGACGAGAACCTGTTACAGTTTGGCTCCGAGCCGGCCTGGACCCGCCGGGACCGGCGAGCAAGCTCGCAACCCCGCGCCACATGTTCCTCGAAGAGAGCCCCGACCAGCAGCGCCTCCGGACCGAGTTGCGCGCGTACTACGCGGACCTGCTGACCGACGAGGTCCGGGCCGGCCTCTCCGACGGCGGGGAAGGTGGCGAGCAGTGGCGCCAGGTCGTCCGCCGCATCGGCAAGGACGGCTGGCTCGGCATCGGCTGGCCTATCGAGTTCGGGGGCCAGGGGCGCCCGGCCACCGACCAGTACATCTTCTTCGACGAGACCCGCCGGGCCGGGGCCCCCTTCCCGTTCGTCACCATCAACACGGTGGGCCCGACCATGATGCGCTACGGCACCGAGGTCCAGAAGTCGCTCTTCCTCCCCAGGATCCTGGCCGGGGAGCTCAACTTCGCCATCGGCTACACCGAGCCCGAGGCGGGCACCGACCTCGCGTCGCTGCGCACCCGGGCGGTCCGGGACGGCGACCAGTACGTGATCAACGGGGCCAAGATCTTCACCAGCGGAGCGGACCAGGCCGACTACGTCTGGCTGGCCGTCCGCACCAACACCGAGGTTCCCAAGCACAAGGGGATCTCGATCATCTGCGTGCCGACGAGCACGCCCGGTTTCGCGTGGAGCATCATCCACACCGTCGGTGGCCTCACGACCACGTCCACCTTCTACGAGGACGTGCGGGTCCCCGTCGAGAACC
>Ga0209040_10001628_pt1 | contig 17830 bp, 24 predicted proteins | sample BogFormECP12_OM3_FD_188240 | JGI IMG/M metagenome (GOLD analysis project Ga0209040, IMG submission 188240) | Bog forest soil microbial communities from Calvert Island, British Columbia, Canada - ECP12_OM3 (SPAdes) (version 2) | ecosystem: Environmental > Aquatic > Freshwater > Wetlands > Bog ...
ACCGGCAGCTTCCAGGAAGCGGTACTATTGGCGGCAAACCTCGGCGAGGATGCTGATACGACTGCCGCCATCACGGGTCAGTTGGCGGGCGCACTCTATGGTGCCGGAGGAATACCTCAGCGATGGCTCGAAAAGCTCGTGTGGGGTGACCGAATTCGGCGCTCGGCTGAGGTACTTCACAAGCACTCGGTGTCATGAGATCGCACAGTCAGTTTTGCGATGCGGGAGTCGATTAGCATCTTCCGCGAGGCCGCTCAGTCCTGGGGTCCGATCCGAAGTGCCGATCTTTGGCCAACCTTACGACAACAGTGAATGTTTGCACTCAACGCGCGTGCCGAGCACTGCCGCCCCGGTCGGCCCCATTCCCGGCACGATAAATACCTCCGCCATATCGGAGGAACCATCATGCCCCAAAAAGTAGAACCCACATCGACCAACCGATACCTTGACGCTTATCGGGAGAACATCAGGAAATCGCTCAACGAAATCACCAACGACATCGGCATGGCCTTGCGCGACACCGGGCTCATGCTCCCGATCTTCATCACGGTGCCGACGAGTGGAAATGCACTGGCGATGACCGCCACGCCGCTCGACCCGTCGGACCAAGACTGGGAACAAGCAAGGATCATCGTCAACGGGATTATCGAGAAGAAGCTTGGCTGCGGAAAGCTGCGGTCGCGGGAACTTACCTGCGCGGTTGCAAACGCGGCACCGATGGCCGCCGCCGATGTGATCGCCGAATAATCGTGTCCACGCCGTGGCTATTGCAGATGACCTTCCGTGGTATCTTAGTCCCTGCATCATTCTTGGGCTGGATTTCTTTAGGCTGTTCGGGAAATTCGTCAGTGTCGGAAACAGGCACAGTGTAGGGTTTCCGGTCACCAAATTCGCTAAACCGCATGTGGGCTCTCCTTTCAGAGGATTTATCACGCTTGCTTATTGTCGATCAGGCAGTCTATCGTTGTGTTCCTGCACGGTCACCACAGAATGGATGTTCCGCCTTGGCTCCCAAACCCAGTTTTGCACGCTATCTCCGAGACGCTCGGATCAAGCGTGGTCTATCGGTTGCCGAAGTCGCCGAGCAGGTCGGCGTCAGTCAGGCCAGCATCTACTATTGGGAATCCGATCGGGTTCGGCCAAGGGATGCGAACCTGAGCGCATTGTGTAAGACGTTGAAGTTGCCGATCCGGGCGACGCGGGAGATGGCTGCGGGTGGGTGAGTGTTGGGCATCGCCGGTTGCACGCGTGGAATATCATAATGGCATGAACACTTCACCACTGTTACACAAGCGTTGGCTGAGGCATGATCTCCAGCCCAGCCCAAAATGCTGGGTTGATACGGAAGCGCCGCTCAAAGCTTTGCTGGAAATCCTGCATAGCATAGAGCCGCTTTGCGTCATAGTTTACAGTGTGAATGTAAGCTGCCTCTCCTTCAGGGCGTACCACGCCGAGTACGCCGTACCAAATCATAATATCGACGATCCTTCGAGCGGTTTCTGCACCATGCTTCAGTTCGAACATTAAAAGAAGATCGGCCGCACGGACCTCCGACGGGCTGCCCAGGAGATGATACAGTACGTCCTCTGCGTCCGGTAGAACATCACGAATTTCGAACCCTATATCATAGATCAGGTCGGTCGAATATGCGGCTACTCCCTTCTCGATGTCTGCGTGCTCTATCCTCGTGTGTCCTGAGTTCACGGCGTTCGACTTGCAGTGGTTCGCCAGATTAATGAGAAATCTAGGCCGCATCAGACATCTATCAATGAGATATTGTGCGGTCTCCTCGCCATCGGGCATGTGACTAACGCAGATAATCCGCCAAGCCTCCTCAAAGGACATGTTGATGCCCAGCTTATTGAAGCGCAAACGGCGGAGTAGCATTTCTCGAAGGTGGTCCGGGTTGTTCCAGTCGAGGGAGACTACTGACTCCTTCCCTCGATCGGGTGTCTCACTCACGACCAAACTGTACACGTCATTCCGGATGAACACAGCAGAGTGAACGTCGATACCTCTCGGACGAAGCGTTTGCTCAAGCTTCCGGGTCGCATCGAGCAGACACCGCACTATCAAGGCATCCTCCTCGGTCACACCGTTGGTTGCCCAGCCCTTATCGAGATTGTCAAATAGGATGCGTAAACCATCCTTCTCTCGAAGGTATTCCGAAACGTGCTGTTGGAGTTCCCTTATATCGTGCACATACAGGAACTGGGTAACCTGTTGACGTGTGAGTCGCTGAGTCCCCGTTGTCGCGTGTTGGTTTTCGAAGTATATACCGATGCGCTCCACTAGACGCAGCATACGCTCCGAGAAATCGCCCTCCTGTGAGTAATCATCCTGACTGTATGCAGCCTCCAATGCTCGATATGGTTCGAGCAGCGTGTGATCTTTAAGATGGATGTCACGATCCTTCTCCAAAATCTTGTACGCGATTTCCAGCAGTAGGAGATATTCCCAAAAGGCCGTTATCGTGTGCTCCTTTGCCCCCTCTTCCAGATAGGACAAAACCTGTTCCTTGAACTTCTTTAGCTGGTATCCCTCGGGACGCAGGTCGAGTACAATCATTTTCCGGTTTGATCGGACTCTGTCGCGGACCTGCGCAAATACGGCTGTCTTCCCGGCGCCCTTTCTCCCTACAACGATACGAGCCTCACCTCGCAACGTGCGCTGGAATTCATCCGTCTGAAGGTAATAATGGACAAGGGTAGTGAGTTCGTTTTCAGCATTCGGCGCACCTAAATCGAGATTGGCAAGGAATCCACCACCCTCCATCTTTGGGACTATTCCGGGTGCTTGCAAAGCCTCGGTTACGTCAAGCGCGAATCTTCCGATGAGTTCGTCGATACGATCTGGGTGTTTAAAGCTATGAACGAAATCTCTGTAGTCCAGTGGCACTGGGTCTTCGCCCTGCTGCAAGAGCAACGTTACACGCTCCATGCCGGTGGCGAGGCCGGCGACAAAAGCTGCTCGGAGATTATGAACATGGGCGTCTATCATCGTGGAAGTTGATAATGGCACCACAACCCCATAGGCGCCCGAAACGCCCTGTAGCGCGTCATTGGCTGACAGACGACTCATTTCGCTGGGGTCGAAGCTCCGGAAACGCAACCGCGCTTTCTTAATTCGAGCTACAATCCGATTTTGAACATCAGTGCTGAATGGGAACTGAAGGAGATAAAGGGGGTTCCCCGCGTCGGGTGAGCGCGTGCGAGCAATGGGTGAGAAATCACGCAGAGTCGCAAAATAGGCTTCCAGGTCGCGGGCATTGTCGTATAGCTGGTAACCTAAAGTGTCGAAGATTCCGACACGTCTGATTTCATCTTCGTTGCCCAGTACGCTCCGGCTCTTGATCAGGAATACTCGGCGTCCTATGCCAATGGCATAGCCAATCTCATAGGTTACATTGAAGTTTGATACGGAGATGTCCGCGATGAGACACTTGCTCTCCCTGATGTGGTCCAAGATTGGTGAGGAGAGGAAGCGCCCGGCAATATCGTTCTCGCGCCAAGAGCGAAGCGTATCCGGCCCGAAACGTTGGTTGTGTGCGTGCACACCCGCTTCGATGGACTGTCCTATCTCCCCCGGCTCTCCGGGATAGGCAATGAATCCCATCTGTTCAGTCATGGCGTGACACCTCTATTTGCCACTCTGCGGGGTGCAGCTTGGGGATTAAATCATTTGGCTTGGGGGGAATGGAATACCTCATCTGCGGGTAGTTTGCACCTTGCGCGGCCAAGGCGCTCGAAGTGGCATCCTCGGTGGCGCGTAGCCCCGTGAACTGCGGCCCGATCAGGCGCAACGTATCCCCGCGACTGTCCTTGGGCACTGCTCTCGTTCGCAGGCGAGGTCGCGTAGCCTCACCAGATACTCGGCATCCGATTCGGGCCGCATTACCCCGGAAGCGTGCGACCATGCTCGGTGCGCGCTCGGCAGCCGTCGGCGGAGGCGGTGCAATTCGATGGCGTCAAAGAGCCATCGCCACGGCGACGGCAATACGCGCAGGTGCATAGCGTAGCCCCCCATCTTCCCATCTTCGTCGCTAGGAAAATGATCCGAAGGAAGTGGGACTGTCGAGGCGCAGCGAACTCCGGCCCCGGAATCGCCAGTTCCCTAAGCGAACCGATCAATTTGCTCAGCAATCGGCGTGCTTCACGGCGCCACGACTTTCTCACCGGCTCGTCGGCTATCATGCAATCCCGAGGACGATGTGGCAGCCCACACCGTCACCTCTGCGTCGCATTGAAGGTGCAACCTTCCCTGGCTGATCTGCGGCTGATCATCGAATCATTTAGATCAACGCGGTCCACCACCGGGACCGCCCCCAAATCCTCCGCCCGGTGGTCCCCCACCAGGACCACCGCCAAACCCTCCGCCCGGTGGTCCGCCACCAGGACCGCCCCCAAATCCTCCGCCCGGTGGTCCCCCACCAGGACCGCCACCAAGTCCTCCGCCCGGTGGTCCACCACCAGGACCACCGCCAAATCCTCCGCCTGGTGGTCCGCCGGGCGCACCGGGTGGCCCCCAACCGCGCCATCCGCCACCCCACCCCAAGCCAACGTCGCCTGGGTATGGGTATCCGTTGCCTGCGTACCCGTAGCTACCGTAGCCGTAGTACGGGCTGAACCCATAGCCGTAGGACGGATATGCATAACCGCTATAGCCGTAGTAGCACCCGGATAGTGATAGCGGCAGAAGCAAGAGCAAAATGTAGCGCATTCGGACCGCCTTGGTGTCGGAGCTAATGGGCCATGCTGAAGGCAATGCTTCACCTACCGCCATGATATAGATCAAAGCGCCTGAAAAATGGCCACCAGGACCGCACATGACCCAAAAGCGCCGCCATAGCTTCGCGACTACGCCGATCAGATCGCCGTCCAGCCGCCATCGACCGCGTATGCAGCGCCCGTCACGTAGCTGGCTCGATCAGAGCACAGCCATACCACCATCTCGGCGATCTCATCAGGTTCTCCAAAGCGACCCAACGGTGTCCGGCTTATGACCTGATCCGCGCGCTCGGCCTGTGTCTCTGCGGTCATCGGTGTCTTGATGAAGCCGGGGCACACCGCATTGACCCTGATGTGGTCGTCGGCATATTCCAGCGCAGCCGTCTTCGTCAGCCCGATTACACCATGCTTGGCCGCCGCATAGGCGGTGCCATTCGGCAATCCGATCAGACCAAGGATCGAACTGGTGTTGACGATCGCCCCGCCGCCGTAACCCTGCATCTGAAGAATCTCATATTTCATGCAGAGCCAGACGCTCTTGAGGTTCACTGCGATCATCCGGTCGAAGCTCGCCTCCGACCACTCGGCCGTCTTCTTCCCGCCTGCTTCGACCTGCCAAGGAGCAATGCCAGCATTGTTGAAGGCGCAATCGAGACGGCCATGCGTCGCAACCACGCTGCTTATCATGGCCTCAACCAGCCCGGCGTCGGTGATGTCGCCGGTCAAGGACATGGCCTGACCATTGGCACGATTGATCAGCGCAACGGTTTCCTGAGCGGCGTCAGGTATGAGATCAGCGACAGCGACCCTTGCGCCTTCGCGCGCAAATGCTAAGGCGGTGGCCCTACCGATGCCACCACCGCCACCAGTGATCAATGCCGATTTTCCTTCGAGCATCGTAGCCATTGATTTCCCCCATCGTATGAGTTTCCCAGCATGCGTGGAACCTGCACGGCGAGAATGATAACGCTCTTGGATGGTCTGGGCGAGGATCGGTTATGGCCAAGATTACCCGATTATAGCCCCGGAGGTCTGTGGCACCATCTCAGGTATCGCAGCCTATCCCCCCACCGCCGGAACCACCGCGCGATCGCGCACGGCTGGTGCTGCTCCTCCCGTGGCGCAATCGCTGCCGTGGCAATCACCTCAGCGTTCCGGCGCCAGCAGCCAGTGCAGACCCGGTCGCCGGTGGAGATGCAAATCACACTACCACCCGCCGAACGGTTCCTGCTATCTCGGATCGCTGAGTCATCCGGGTGACAGGAGGGCGCCTACTCGATGCGTGACTTGTTCGAGCAGATCGTAAGAGAGGGCGAACCCGCGATCCTCCAGTTGGTTGCTGAGAAGCGCCAGGAGGGCGTCGATCTCGATTTCAAGGAAAAGGCCAATGCTTCGACAGGTGAGCCGAACCGGGATGACCGGCGGGTTCTCGGCATCACTCTATCTGCACTAAGCAATTCGATCGGTGGTTTGCTTGTCTGGGGCGTCGAGGCGAGGAAGAACGCAGATCAGATTGACTGTGCAATCGCCACAAAACCAATTAGCCATATTGATCGCTTCAAAGCTGAAGTCGTTCGATTGCTCTCGCAGGCAATTATGCCACGGCATGAGGGGATCACTGTGGAGGCCATTCGAGCATCGACCGCGCCCGGCTCCGGCTATCTGCTCCTGTTGGTTGAGAGGTCGGAGCGGCGACCCCATAGATGTGAGTTTGGTGAGAAGCAGTACTTCAAGCGGATCGGCGATAGCTCCGTGGCGATGGAGCATGACGACATCGAGGACAGCTTCAAGCGAATGGTTGTACCTCAACTCACGGTAAAATATGTTGTCGCAGAGCGTGTCGTCCAGGCAGGCGGACTTCACCAATCGACGACAGATGCCATCATTATCAAAGTGCTGCTGGTGAACACCTCGACCGTAACTGCCCGGTTCCCATACCTCGGATTGGCCGCGTTAACCGGAGCCACGATAGCATCGTCGTGGGCCTCAGCGGCGCAGGGTAGGAACCTACGACCACGGTATGATGGTGGAGTCTACTATATCGAAGGTACTACAGATCACGTGAGTTCACCCCGAGATGTCTATGACGATGGTAGAACTGGAAATGAAGGTTCCAGCAGAAACGAGAAAACCCGAAGGCGTCCGAGCGGCACCGCTGCCGCCTGTTTCCTTTGAATATCGATGCGGCTGCTACAACTCAGTTCAGAAGCGGGGGCGAGCGATGATAGACCCAAATAAGCGTCAAGGGATTGCTCACCAGATATAAAGTCAAAGAGCCACCGCCACCGCGACGAGAATGCTTGGATGCACATAACGTAGTCCCCCACCTTCATCGCCAGAAGGCTGATGGAGAAGAAAGTGCGGCTTTCAATCCGACCCCTCCCCGTGAGACCAGTGGAACGCCGACACATCTGGTCAGCACCAAGCCAGCCATACTACCGTCGTACCCGAGCGTGCGGCGCATGTTCACTATTGCATTGAGATCGGTGACGCGTAACTCTGCTTCCTGGTGCATCCTCTTGCCCGCCTAATTCCGAGTATGGTGCACTCCTTCTCGGGAACTCAGTTCTCATGACCGATTCCTGATTGTCCAACAAATCCGCGATGTACCGCTGAACAGCATAATGCTGACCGGCACTGCACGTCTCGGTTCCCAGTTGGCCCAGCCGCGTCGAAGTTGAACGATGCCGATCCGATGTTCTGGCGATCTGACGGCAAGTGGACTTGCGCTTGATCCGGTGTCGGGGCGAGACCGCCATGTTCCATCATCATGCTCGCCACAGGATCGGCCAACGTCTTTCCCCCCCAAATTGTGCGCCACGACATCCAGACATGGCTTTACCAACGCGCCCGTGGTCGATCGGAAATCGGCGAGGACAATGACTTCTGCGGACGAACTGCATCCACAAGGAGCCCGCATTAGCGGACTCTCTGGCAATCTGCAACGATGCCCCATCGGCAAATCGTGAACACTTCGGCTCAGCAATCCCAGCAACATATCTCCCGACTCGTCCGCCACCTATCAGCGGTCCTGTTCCCCCGAAAATCCCGGCTCATCCAACTGCGTCACATAAATAGCCGCATGACCACAATGCGCGAAATGGACCTCTCGTACATCACGCAGCAACAGGTCATCGAAATTCTGCACGAAAACCAAGACCACCATCTGGCAACCCGTCTAGAACGCTGCATGACTGCTCGCCAGCATCGGCATTATGGGTCTGGTTGGCCCTACTCCTGCCGATCGGCCGCTTGCCTCTGGTGTCGTCGCGCCATGATCCGTGGATGGTGGGCTGGCTTCCTATATTGGTCGAAGGCGGCCACGACACTGAGCCTCGCCATTATCCGCCTACAATCCTCCGAAGGCTTACCTGACGCTGTTCGACGGTTGCGGCGAGCGTTGAGGGATGTTCGGGATCGAACCGCACGGCGCAGGAGGGTGTGGCGATCGGTGGCCTTTGCCGGCATGGCCGGTGGCGACCACTCTGGGATGATCCTGGTATCGCATGAGGGTGTCGATCGCCGGGAGTTGCAGGATGTGCTCCGCCGACGATGGCCTGACATCGTGCTGAAGGATTTCGAGGGCGAGGAGCCTGTGTGGGAGATGAGCGCCGACGATGCCGCCGATCTTGGAACGCGCCGTCGAGGAGCAGAGCCATTACGGGTATTGGTCATGCCGCAGTGGGTTACGCGCGTAGTTGTGGCGCCTGTGATCGAGATCGCGCCGATGCCGGTTGCGATCTCCTAGGGGTCAAAATTAAACGCTTGTTGCCCAGATTTGCTCCCCCATCCCGCTCCGCAAACTGGCCGCTCACAACCTTGAGCAGCCGTTCGGCCCGGCGGCCTATGGGGCTTCTATTTGCCTATTCGCGGAGCAGACTGGCACTGGATTTACGCAGCGGCTAACCTACTGATTTTCCTGGGCGGTCTGCACCGTCCGATTCTGGTACGAAGCGGTCGCGGCCGAGGTCGCGCCCGATCAAGCAATAGCTGCGTCAATCCAAAGCGGGACCATGGGCTCAGTCGCTGATCAGGTCACCAACCAGAACCCAGCTTTTGCCGTCGAAGCGCCCGAGCCGTGCAGAGTGGTACGTGTCGTAATTGGTCGGGCTGGTCGTAACGGTGATGCCGGGAAGCAATACGCTGGGTTGGAAGTTGCTGAAGTTCGTCGCTTGCCGCATCAAGTTTTCGCGCGTGAGGTCGTTGCCGCATTGCTTAATCGCCTGCGCGGTAAGTTGGGCGGTGTTATAGCCCCCCTCGTAGCCGGTGTCGTTGATGTCGGCATCAGGCAGGTATTTGCGCATGAAGGCCAGCCAGTCCTTGAAGCCGGGATCATTCGTCCACTGCGGGTCAGAAGCCGACTTAAGTACTTGGGCGCTGTATATTCCGATCGACCGCTCAATGCCGGCGGGTGTGAGCACGGCGCCGACGCCGTTTGAGACGCTCGGGATGAAATGCTGGGTTTTCCAGCCAAGCTCATAGACTCTACGGATCGTGAGCGAGGTGAACTTGGCGAGCGTAAATTCGATGAGGGTGTCGGCACCAGATTCCTTGAGCGAGATGATCTGCGAATCGACGGTGGGATCGGTCGTCTCGTAACTTGCCTCGGCGACAATCATATTGGCGTGGTCGCCGAGACCCTCCTTCAGCCCATTGAGATAGTCCTTGCCAAAATCGTCGTTCTGATAGAGCACGGCAATCTTCGCATCGGGCCGATTGCGCAGGATGTATTTCGCGTAGATGTGGCCCTCGATGACATAGTTCTGCGTGCCGGAAAGGGTCCATGGACTGTTATTGTAATTGCGCCATTTAGAGGCACCACTGGCGATGAAAAGCTGCGGCACGTGGCGCTCATTGAGATATTTGTAGATCGCGGTGTTGGTCGGCGTGCCGAGCGAGCTAACGATGGCGAAAACGCCGTCCTGCTCGACTAGCTTGCGCGTCTGTTCCACCGTCTTTGGCGGCTGGTAGCCGTCGTCGAGGCTGATCAGCGTCACCTTGCGGCCGTTGATGCCGCCCTCGTCGTTAATCATCTTATAATACGCGACCTGCGCTCGGCCATAGGCGCCCAACGCTGAGAGCGGGCCGCTATAGGGCATCGTTTGGCCGAGCTTGATCTCCGTATCGCTGACGCCGGGCCCATATTTATTCTCGGCCGCGTCGGGATGCGCCACCGACAAGCCCAGGATCACTGCGGCTGCAAGCGCGACAGTTCGCCTCATCATGCTCGCCTCCATCCCGAGGATACGAGAAAGCGTAACGTTATCACCACCGGAAGCCTAAAGCAACTCTCGCTTCGGCAACGTCAATGAGCAGCCCATACGCGAGCGGGTGTCCCAGGCAAAGGTCTGCCGATAGCCGTTTGCAAGAGTCCTGAAATACGCGCCGAAGAGAAGAACCGGGAGCCTCATGGCTGCGTGCCTTTCAGTGCGGACCATCAGTTCTGGGTAGCAACCGTTGGGTTTTCACCACCAGCCCGACCTCCCCCAGAGGTTCAACGCATCGGCCGTTCGTTTGGCGGTTAGGGTGCTCCCATTTTCGCGTGGCGCGCGGCCAGCCGATGCTCACTGCGGTCACGCCGCCAGCCCGCTGCGGCGATCCTCGCAGCGACCGCATGATGTACTTGATCTGAGCCCGCCGCTCCTTCGGGTGCCGCCCCTCGCCAGCTTCCTGCCATAGCGTCGCATCGATGTCCGCTAGGCTCATCCCGATCCTGTTCAGGTCATGAGCAAGTCGCAGGAATGCATCGTTCCCACCCTTGGCCGTCGTGCTGCGCCACTTCTCGATAGCTGCTGCCTGACACCGGGCACGATAGGACTGAGCCTTCACTGCGTCCTGCTCGGCGATCAACTCACGCATCCGCCTGAGCCTGGGCAGTCGGTCGCAGGCATCGGTGGCGGCTCCGGTTGGATGACCGTCAGCTTGACCGTCTCCACGGCCTCTGCCAGCGGTCGGCGATGGTTGGCGGCGTATCCCGCCCACTCATAGGGATCGAGTGGCGCCCGATCCGGTGAGTTATGTTCGATGAAGAAGCTGTTCGCCGGGTCCTCGGCTTGGCATGGGAGATAGAACAGGCTCGATGGCGTCAGCTTCCCCATATCGAAGCCATGGTGCTTGCGTGACTTGATCCGGTCATTGGCCTCAAGCTGCTTCTTGGACCAGTAGCCAGCGCGGTTCAGCGTCCGCATGATCTGTTCGGCGATGGCGCGATGTGCGGCGATCGGCATGGCAACGGTGGTGGGGATGAACACCCGCCACCGTGGCTTCTCAGGCGTGCTGCTGAAGCTGTTGACGATGAGCATCCGCAGACGCGGAAACAGCCGGGCGAATTCCTCGTGCGTGAGATCGCCGCCGTCATTGTCCAGCCAGATGCCCCAGATGGCGCGGATATTCGCCAGCCCACGCTTCGTCTCGTCCGCCAGCGATGGATCGAAGATGGCAGGCGAGATCAGCCCGTTCATCTCCTTGTTCTCATATGAGAACTGGTGGAAGTAGCGCAGTCCGTCGATGAACGCATCGATGTCGTCGCGCGGGAAGAAGTCCAATGGCTCGGCATGGTAGATCGAGGCGTAGACCGTGCCGCCGATTGCATCGAGATCGGCGCGACCCACCGTGCTCAGTGCGGTGTCCTTGCCAAAGTTGAACTCGGACATCTGCTGGCGCAATTCCGCGATGGCGGGAGAGAAGTGGCGCGCTGCTCGATCGCCACCAGCGACCAGATCGAGCGCCATGCGTAGCTTCGATTTGAACTGATCACGGTGAGCACGCTTGCGATCGGCGTCGCAATCGTGCGTCCGATGGCGGCCCGGCTTTCCCTTCGCCGGCATGTCATCGAGACCGCCAAGTGGAGCCACTGTACATCCTGGAAACAGGGAGGCCAACCACTCGGCTGTGGCTCGATCCATCACAATGACCGTCTTCGGGTTGGCGTCGTCTGGGTTCCGTGGCGAAGCACGCATCAGTGCCTGATACACGGGTTGCCAAAAGCCGGCACGCTTCACCTCCCTCGAATCGAAGCCGAGCGCGTCGAGGAACGCGAAGTGTGCCGGGGGTGGGTTGAGGGCTGAGAGAACCACAACATGATGAATGTGCTGATAGTAGTTGAGCCCGTAGGGTGAATTGGGCAACCTCTGACCGCGACCGCCGAAGATGTCATCCGGTGTGTCCTTGTTGCCCATCCACACGAACGCTTCAGTGCCGAAGGTCTCGTTGATGCGCTGCACCACACGATCCCGAACGGTGACGGTACCGACACCTGCGATCGGCTTGTCGCGGAGGTTTTTCGACCAGTCCTCCTCGGTGGCATAGCGAATGGTGAGCAAATGGCCATTCTCGTGTGTCTTGTACCGCAACCCCTTTGTGATCGCCTTGTGCGGGTGGAACTTCACGCCCTGGGCCGACCATAGCTGATAGAGCACCGAGTCCTTGAAGCAGGCGCCCATGATGGTGGCCGAGGCGAAGCCATCCAACAGCGACGGCTTGAGGTGCGCGAATGCCAATAGCTTGCGCTTCTCGCCCGCGCCGTTGATCAGATCGGTGTACTGGTTATCCAACACGTATGTTGACCAGTGCGGCGACATCAGCATGTTGGCGAACTGCTGGAAGATGTCGTAGACTTGATCCCGATCTTTGTTCCGCGCCATCTGCTCCAGCACCCCGCGATCCTTCGGCATAGCACGCACATAGCGGTTGTCCGCGAGGTTGGCAGCCTCTGCGTCAACCGCGAAGCAATCCGTGATCAGCCGATGGGTATGCGGGATGTTGAACTCGGCGCACCAGTCAGCCTGCGGTATCTCGTCCATGATAAGATGCCAATCCCGAGGCCGGTGGAAATAGGGCAACAACATCAACGCCGAATGGGTAATGAACAGGATTTCCCCATCCTGCGGCGTGTGCTTGCTGTGATCGATGATGTCGGCGATCACCCGGTCACTCGTCTCGCCGTGGATCGCACGAAAGCGAACATCAGGTGTCCGCGTGGCGAGATCGTCCAATGTTTGCTTGATAAGGAAGATACTTGGTTGGACGAAAAGAACCTTCTTGCCCAATCGAGCGAGATTTTGGGCGTATTGTACGGCGACAGATGTTTTCCAACTCCCGCATGGCCCATCCACATAATACCAAATCAAATCCTACACTCCAGTTCGTAAGAAAAGCCGCGAGGGCTGGCGGACACCTCGCGGGCTTCTCCACTGGAGTGCTAGCTCAGTCGGGCTATGGCCTAATTGCCGTCCCATGATGACTTCGCCACACTAACCTGAATGGCCTCCGCCAGGAGCCAGATGCGTAACCGCATCTAGCTCTATTTATACCAGAGGCGAGGGGTAGAAGTCGAAATGAATCGACATCGACCGCAAGCAAATCGCACGAGTATGGCGCCGAACCCGTGTGGGACGAAAACACCTATAAAGAGGTCATTTCGTCCCACATGGCGCAGCACTCATGGGGACTGGCTTTGGGATGCAAACTTGGAGTCATTGCCACTGATCGCCTGCATGAACTGCGGAGGTGTCGGGGAGAGGTCGATCATCGTGTGGGACGAAAACACCTCTTTATAGGTCAAATCGTCCCACATGGCGTTGTACTCGTGAGGACTCGTTCGCGAGGTCGGCATCTTGCCCGTGGGTGCCGATGCGGGCTCTTCCCTGGCAACGCCATCTGCGAACGGATTAGGGTGGGTTATCCAGGCGGTTCGTGGCGCATGAGGACGCGGCGAATGGCCTGCTCCAGGCCGAGCAATCAGTAGCGGTTTTGGCTGATAGCTGGCGTAGTAGGTGACCGCAAATCCGTACTGCCGGGAGTGACCTCCTCAGCGGTGGTTCCCGCTAATTCCTCGATTGTCACCCTGGGCTTCACACCTTGAACTGGACCAGACGCCAATCTGCCACATGGCTTGAATTCGTATGGCGTCCCGCAGTTGTTTGGTTGGAGTGGCCCCGCGACGAACTGCGGATTGTGCTCGCCCGTCATGGCGCAGCCCGACACGAGCAGCGGTATTAGCCACAGTATCTGTTTTCGGGCCATAGAAAACCTACGATCCGCCCAGGTAGCCAGTGCAGGATTACACTGGAGGACGACGTTCCAGTTAGTCAACACCAAGAGAACGCTTCCGCCGCGATCACGTCGCTGTAATAGCCCGCCCCAGGTCGGCGGTGGCACGAGCGCCCATTATCGCTCGGCAATTTCGTGGACAAGCGGCCACAACCGCTTGAAGCATTCTTGCCGCACGAACTTCTCAAGCTCGCCACCAGTGCAGAAATCCGGGGTGTGGTTCCTTGGCGATCAGTCGGCGTAGTCGATCGACGCGATCGACCATGACGGATTGAAGCGCAGCCTACCGATGGCGGTGGTGAGGGTGGCAGACTGACCGGCTGGTGGTCGGGGGTGGTCAGGGTGGACGGGCCTGCGGGATTTTCACCGACCTGCTAGCCTTTCCACATGGCACGGCTCAGATTGACTTTCATCCTGGATTCCGGCGCCCGCATTGGCCCCGGCAAAGCGGCGCTGCTCGAAAACATCCATTCGACGGGATCGATTTCGGCCGCCGCTCGTGCGATGGGAATGGACTACAAGCGGGCGTGGCTGCTGCTGAATAGCATCAATCAGGCTTTCCGAGTCCCAGCCGTCGAGCGGCTAACGGGTGGTCATGGCGGGGGCGGTGCCACGCTGACACCGTTCGGACTGGACCTGCTCAAGCGGTACCGCCGCCTTGAAGCGCAGGCTGCGAAGCTTGGGGCCGCCGATCTGTTGGCACTGGAACAGCAGGCGACGCCTGACGCGGGGCAAAGGGTCTGAAGGAAAAGCGGCTGGTGTTCATGGCTGCCCGTGACTATCGTTATGGCTAAGCTGCCATAGCGGGGTTCGTATGTCGGTTCAGACCCTACCTTCGACGCCATCGCGGAGCGCGCCTGCTACCTTCGCGGGCGGCGCGATCATCGGGGCGCTCGGCGGGCTGATCGGGCTTGGCGGCGCAGAATTCCGGTTGCCGCTGCTGATCGGGGTCTTCCAGTTCGCGGCGTTGCAAGCTGTAATCCTCAACAAGGCCATGAGTCTCGTCGTGGTGGCTTCAGCCTTGCCGTTCCGTGCAGCGACGGTGCCATGGCCGGCAATCGCAGCGCATTGGCCGATCATCGTCAATCTGCTGGCGGGGAGCCTTTTGGGTGCATGGATGGGGGCAAGTTGGGCAACGCGGCTGGGCTCGCACTCCCTGTATCGCGTCATCGCCATCCTGCTCGCCGTGATCGCCATCGTCCTGCTGCTCAGCCATGACACTGCTGCATCAGGAGCGTTGCTCACGGGTGCCGTTCAGATGATGGCTGGCGTCCTCACTGGACTCATCATCGGAGTCGTCGCCGCTCTGCTGGGGGTGGCGGGTGGTGAGTTGCTGATCCCGACGCTCATCTTGCTATTCGGAGCCGACATCAAACTTGCCGGGAGTCTCTCTCTGGCGGTGAGCTTGCCGACAATGCTCGTCGGTTTCGCCCGATACAGCAGAGATCGCAGCTTCATGGTTCTCGGTGAGAACCGCGCTTTCGTGCTTGTAATGGCAACCGGGTCGATTGTCGGTAGCTTCGTCGGCGGCCGACTGCTCGGCCTTGTTCCTTCGCCAGTCCTACTGCCCGTGCTGGCGGTGATCCTGGTGCTTTCAGCGGTCAAGGTCTGGCGGCACAAGTAGGCCAGCATTATTAGTGGCACCCAGGGACGCCGATCAGGTCTCGTAGGGATGTTACATTCAAGGTGGTGACATCCCCTTGAATGCAAGCCGTCACGCCGCCTTGGCGTAGATCGTTTGGCCGTTTTCGCCGTACGTGTAGATGATCGAACCATATCGTGCGGTGACGGTGGAACCAGTGAATCCCAACAACCCGTCGTTCGGTCCTGACCCCTTGGACTTCGAGAACAACGTCCGCCCGTGTTCGTCGAACACAACGATCTGCGATCCGCGTTCAAGCGCGCTTCCAATCATGGCATGCCTCCTTGCCGGTGGTGATATACGCCCTGGACTTTACACTCGCCTGCCAACGAGCCGCCGGCAGACGGGCCTTCGCTCTGGTGATGCTTCGCTCTGTGTCCAGCAGCGGCCACTCAGAACTTAAGCGGAATGATACCCACTGATGCGCGATTTGTCGAGCTATTCGTGGAGACTGTGTTTCCGATCGGACGGTGTTCCTATTGGCAGGCGATCCGACGCCGGCCACCGTCAGCCGCTGGTCGCAGCCATCCCGGCCTTCAACCGGCTGACAGATGCGGCCGATATTCCAGCGATGCGCGCCACGGCCCGCAGACTCTTGCCAGCAGCCAGTTCCCGCTCGGCTTTCTGGGTCTTCGTTCGGTTGAGGCGCGGCCTGCCGCACGGGATGGCCATGGCACGCGAGGCCGCCAATCCTTGAAGAATTTTGCCGCGCCGTGCCTGCCGCAGGTGCAATGCCATCATCGAGCCGAGGTCAAATAATGTCAGTCCGTTGCTGGTCTCGGTGTCGATGCGCTGCTCATCCACCCACAGTGATACGCCGGCCAATCGGCAGGTTTCCAAGAACCCAACTAACTCGATCAGCGACCGTCCTACCCGATCAATCGACCACAGCAGCACCCTGTCGATCGTGCCGCTACGGATCGCATCGAGCAGCACCATCTCACCGGGCCGACGATCGACACCCTTCCGAACGCTCGTCGGGCGGTCGATGAATACCTGCACGACAGTCCATCCACGATCGACCGCGACCGCCTTCAGACGGTCAATCTGCTCGTCGGATATCAGCGGGCAATCTGGGCTTGATCTGGCATAGATCGCAGCACGAATTGACATGACGAAAGACTACCACAAATCCTCATTCTGGCAAGCGAACTAATCGAAATAACACCACCACCGCTCGGGCTTATCGAGGCGGCCTGCGCGCTCCAGTTGGCGCAGCCGACGCAGGACGAACTCCTCGGCATTGAACATCCGAGCCTCACCTCGTCCGCATTCTCCGACGCTGGAATTATGCAGCACAATGGAGGCCGAAGGATCGAGGCAGAAGAAGTGCAAGCGCCATCCCTCTGACCCGCAACCCTCGATGCGATCGAAGAACGCGCGGTGGCCGGTCTCCAGCAGGTGTCGCCAAATGTTCTGCCAGTGACACCGTGCGATGAAGCACTCACCGCTCATGGCAATCGCCAGCGACCGGGAGCGAGCTTCGAGTGGAAGGTCTGGCTCAGGCTCCGTCCAGAAGGGTTCGTACCTGGGGATGCGCACGGTGGCGAAGTTGTCCAGCAGGATGGCGGCGAGGGTCGGCAGGTCGGTCATGGCCGGATATTTATCCGGCGAGCCTCCAGAGGCTGTTCCAAAACCATGGACTGCATGATTTTGGCCAGCGAGGGGGTCATTGGACGGGTCAGTGCGGCGCCCAGCCCTTCCAGAGCGTCTGGAAGGTTTTGGCGGGCATAGAGGAGGATTGTCGCCGACACGGCTCCCCTGCCGCTGGCGAGGCTCCCAGGTGTACCAGACGGTCCCGCCAAGTGTTCGTATCCCGTCCGTTTAGGCTGGCTCCTCCCATTCGGGTCGCGCATGCCGGGGTTGTTGGTCATGGCCGGGCGATCGATGATCACGACCTCGGCTTAGGCGTTGCCATTGGCGAAGGGAGAGAGTTCATGTCTCAGGGCACCAGCCGCATACTGACCACGCATGTCGGCAGCCTGATCCGGCCACCTGAACTGCTCGCACTGATCGAGGCGCGACAAGACGGCGAGGTGATCGATGACCCAGCGTTCGCGGAGAAACTCCGCCGCTCGGTGGCCGATGTCGTGCGCCAGCAGGTGGAGGCAGGCATCGACATCGTGAGCGATGGTGAGTTCGGCAAGACTGGAAGCTGGTCGCGCTATGTCGTCGAGCGCCTGAGCGGCATTGAATTCCGATCGAGCGCGGTTGCTTCGATCTCGGCAATACGGGGCAAGGATTATCGCGACTTCGAGGACTTCTACATCGAGTATGAGAGCGAGCACGGCGCCGCCGGCCTTGGCAAATCGTATCTGCTCATCCCGGCTGAATGACAGATTCGCCGTCCAGGACGGCACGAATTGCCCGATACGCATCGGTACCCCGTCGTGCGGCGGTGCCAACGACG
>Ga0209040_10001630_pt1 | contig 17808 bp, 15 predicted proteins | sample BogFormECP12_OM3_FD_188240 | JGI IMG/M metagenome (GOLD analysis project Ga0209040, IMG submission 188240) | Bog forest soil microbial communities from Calvert Island, British Columbia, Canada - ECP12_OM3 (SPAdes) (version 2) | ecosystem: Environmental > Aquatic > Freshwater > Wetlands > Bog ...
GTGCTGGGTGTCACCGATCCGGCCCCGCCCCTGATCTACCCGACCCGGTTCTTCGTGTGGAATCTGGTGTTGGCAGGTATCCCGGTGTTCTTTGCGGCCGGTTTCGCCGTGGTACGCCGGCGGATCTGGTTGATTCCACTGGGGCTGGGGTGGCTGGCGTTCCTGCCCAATGCCCCGTATCTGGTGACCGACCTGGTGCACCTGGGCAGCGTCATCGAATTGTGGCGGCACGTCATGCAATACGGGGTCGCGGCGTGGACCGGCGTCATACTCGGGGTGGTGTCGATGCATCTGGTGTGGCAGCGGATCGAGCGCGAGTTTGGTGCGGTGACCGGATGGATCGCGGTAGTCGTCTCGGTCGGCCTGTGCGCGATAGGTGTGGTGATCGGGCGGTTCCAGCGGTGGAACTCCTGGGATTTGGTGACGCAGCCGGGCGCGGTGGTGACGACGACGCTCGATTGGGTGCGTTCACCGCTTGCCTACGTCCAGCCGACCGGTGTGGCGCTCGCGGTCGGGGCCTTCTTCGGGCTGGCATACCTGACGCTGTGGTCCCTTTGGCCCTCCGCCGGCGCGCGCGTAGTGCCGGCGAATGAGTCCGGGCCGGACAACAGGCCCGCACCGCCGCCGCCCCGCAATGTGACGACCTCCGCCGAGCCCTCGGCAAGATCAATCCACCCCGACGGTGTGCACTGAATTGACCCATAAGCGAAGTTGAGCATCGCGTGGAGAGCGCCGCCAGGGTGAGGTCGGCGAGGTCGTAGTCCTGGTGAACGCCGCTGCGAGACAACTTAATTCGCCAACGCCCGCTCCGTTTATTCTCCGCTTATGACCAATCAGGAGCAACAATCAGCGGCGACCGTCAAGCCGCCAATCCGGTTGTGGGAGGAATTGAATCAGCAGGCCAAAAAATCGGCAAAAATAAAAGGCGTTTCGATTCGATCGAGCCAAATGAACCGGGGCGGGTCGGCGGCGTGGTGGCCGTGGCCACCTGGGAATTCACGCCGGAGAACATCGCCGCACGACGTGTTGCGCAACTTGACCATGAACCCATCAAGGCTTGTCCGAGCCGCGGGCCAAAATGTCCGATTCGTCCAAAACGGCCACAACAGTTGGGCGAAACCGATCGTCGCGGCCGCGCTCGAGCTCGAACATTTACCTCACCGTGTTCTAGATGTGACGGCGGTAAATCAGTGTTGTTGACGTGAGTTGAGTGCCGTTGGCGCACTCCAAACAGATGAGGAGTGGGATGGCGGCCGCTGCGAGCTTCTTGGCGAACCCATCGACGTCGGACATGATCCCAAGACCGGGGTAGCCGACGAGCGTTGTGCCGTTGGTCAGGATGAGGTCGTTACGTGCCATGCGGGCCTTGCAACTGCTCTTACGCCATACGCGGTCGCCGTCCTTGCTGAGGTGGAACCGCCAGTTCTCGGTGTTGCCGGCGCTGGAAGGTCGTCGTGGCTGGATTTCGTGGGCGCCGACGTGGCGGTGGCGGCGCGCGCTTGTCGCTGGGGGCGTATGCGTGCTTGTCGCTGGGGGCGTGTGCGTGGCGCATGCTGCCGCGCCCGCCCCTGCGGTCCTGCGCGTCGGCAGCTATCAAGGGATTCCCGGGCAGTACTCGAGCATCCAGGCAGCGGTCGACGCCGCCCGGCCCGGGGACTGGGTGCTAATCGGGCCGGGCGACTACCACGAGACCGGCAATCGCGTTCCTCCCGGGGTGGTCGCCGGCGACCTCACGGCGGGGGCCGCCGCGCTCGTGACCACGCCTGGCATCTGGATCCGCGGCATGGACCGCAACGCGGTCGTGCTCGACGGCACCAAGCCGGGGGCGTCTCAGTGCAGCTCCGCGGCGGCCGACCAGAACCTCGGCCCGCTCGATTCCAACGGCCTACCGACGGGGCGAAACGGCCTGGTCGTGTTCAAGGCGAACGGTGTCAGTGTCGAGAACCTGACCGCCTGCAACTTCATCGCGGGCGACGTCACCCCCGCCGATGAGATCTGGTTCGACGGCGGCGGCTCGACTGGCGTCCAGCAGATCGGAAGCTGGCGCGGCGCGTACCTGTCGGCCACCTCGACCTACAACGGCGGCCCGAACCAGTCCACCCAGTACGGGATCTACGCCTCCAACACCTACGGGCCGGGGCTGTTCACGCAGGTGTACGCGAACAACATGGCCGACGCCGCGTTCTACATCGGCGCCTGCCCGAACTGCAACACCATCCTCGACCACGCCCACGGCCAGAATTCGGCCGAGGGATACTCGGGAACTAACTCCGGCGGCCAACTGATCATCCAGAACTCCGAGTTCGACAACAACCACACGGGATTCTCCACCAACAGCCAGAACAACGACGACCAACCGTCGCCCCAGTCCGGCCACTGCCCCGGTAACGAGACCGGTCCGACCGGGACCCGTTCGTGCTGGGTGCTCACGCACAACTCGATACACGACAACAACAACCCAAACACGCCAACCACCTCCGGCGTCGAACAGTACGGTCCGGTGGGAGTCGGCGTCCTGATCTCCGGAGGCCGGTTCGACACCATCGCTGACAACGACATCCGCGACAACGGCGCGTGGGGCGTGCTGCTGGCCCCCTATGTCGACACCGAGACCTGGACACCGATCGCCCACTGCCACGGCGGCATCGGCCTGAAGGCGTTGTCGTTCTGCTACTACGACGACTGGGGCAGCGAGGTCGCGAACAACACGATGAGCCACAACGGCTTCTTTGGCAACCCGAGTAACGGCGACCTCGCGGAGATCTCAAACCTCGCGTATCCCGGCAACTGCTGGCACAGCAACATCGACACCTCGGGCAAGGTCATCAGCGCCAGGCACTTTCAGCTCGGCAACCCAGGGGTCATCAGCGCCCCGCCATTACTCAAGTACTTCCCCCACAACATCTGCGGAATCCCGGACAAGGGCGCAGGGCTCCCTAGCATCCTCAGTCTGGAGCTCGCCTGCAACTCGCAGTTCCTCGGCAACTGTCCGAGCACCGTGGTCAGCAACTACCCGCGCCCGACGGTGGTCCAGCTGATGGCGCTCCCCCCGCAGCCGAGCATGCCCAATCCGTGCCTGGGCGTGCCGCGCAACCCGTGGTGCCCCAACAACCCGACCAGCCCACCCCCGTATCCCGTGCCGGGGTCCACCGTTCAGTAGGACACGCGAGTCGATCGTTTTTGGACAGCTGATCGCTAGCTTGTGTCCGCCATCACGGAATTGCTTGCCGTACAGCAAACCTCAGCGATTGCGACCGCCCCGCTGGACGAGCCAGATGGTCAACGCGACGGAGGCGACCACGGCGATGCTGAGCACGATGGCGGTTGTCATCGCAGTAATCTATAGCGGCGCGGGCCGCGTCGTCTCACCGCACTCGACGATGCCGACGCCGAGCTGCGCCGCCTAATCCGCGAGGAATTCGAGCGGGACACCTCGGGCGCGAAGCTCGCCGAAGCGGCCGGGCTACCGGTGCCCCGCGTCTACCAGATCCGTGACGGGCGGCGCTAGCGAAGGTTCCCGACTCATCGCTCAGACCGCCAATCCGGTTGTGGAACAATAGATAACGGCAATTAACAGCAACTATCCACAAGGGCGCTCAGCTACCCGAAGGGTTGGAGCTTCGAGTCCTCTCGGGGAGAGGTACTACCTCTCAATGCCCGGCGCTTTGTCCGCCGTCGATGTGCAGAAACTCCCGGTGACGAAGGTCGCCTTCTCGAGGTAGAGAGCTCCCTCCACGATGTCGGCCATGGAGCCCATCCGCCCCAGCGGATGCATGGCGGCGAGGGCGGCCGAATCATCGTTGGCGTGCATCGGGGTGCTGATGTTGCCGGGCGAGATGGCATTGACGCGGATTCCGTTGTGCGCGTACTCAATTGCCAACGATTTGGTTACCGCCGCCAGCCCTCCTTTGGTCAGGGCGGCCAACCCGGCGGGAACCTTCGAATTGGGCTGTTCGACCAGGGCGGTGGTCACGTTGACCACGTGCCCGCCGTCGCCCTGGGCCAGCATGCGGGCGATGACGCGCTGGGTGATGTGAAAAAACCCGGTCAGATTTACTGCGGTGACGAACTCGTAATCCGCCACTGTGTACTCGGTGAACGGCTTGGGCACAAAAACGCCGGCGTTGTTGATCAGCGTGTCCACCCGCCCGAATCGCTCGACTGCGGTGGTCACAATGCGGTCGGCGGTCGCGGGTTCGGCAATGTCACCGGCGACGGTGGCAACGCCCGGGTCATCGGTGGGGGCGATCGATCGGGAGTTCGCCACCACCGCGTAGTTGAGCCCGCGGTAGGCGTCAACCAGGGCGGCCCCCATGCCCTGCGAAGCGCCGGTGATGATCGCGACTTTCTGATCGGCGGTCAATGGAGGCCTCCTCGGGTCCTCTTTCGGTATCCCTGGCATCGCGGGGATACTGCGAGCAGACTACCGTGCGAACGGACGCCGTTCCTGGAGGAGGATTTCCCGACCGGGCAACCCGTGACACCGTGAATCTGCGTTTTGCACAATATATTTCGAGGAGTATTCATGGAATTCCTGGTCACTATGACCACGCACGTTCCGGACGGAACCCCGCCCGAAGCCGTCGACGAGGTCCGGGCCCGGGAGGCCGCGCATTCCCGCGAGCTGGCTGAGCAGGGACACCTGCTGCGATTGTGGCGTCTGCCCCTGCTGCCCGGCGAATGGCGCACCCTCGGACTTTTCGCCGCCGACGACGGGCACCAACTCGAGCAGGTGCTCGCCTCGATGCCACTGCGAGTCTGGCGCACCGATGAGGTCACGCCACTGACCCCACACCCCAATGACCCGGCTAGCCCCGCTCAGTCATAAGCCGGCCGCCACATGGTGTCGCGGACGGCTTGCCCGACGTCGTCATGGGTCTTGGTGGCCACCCCGTCGGCGACGGCGGCGTCATAGACGGCCTCGGCGACGGCCGCCGACACGGCGCACAAGTTCTGCATATCCGGCAACAGGGAATCTCCGGAATTTGTCGGACTAGCCTGTCGCGCAATAGCTTTCGCTGATGCATGCAGCATACCCGGGGTTAGCAGCCGGGCGCCGGCCACGATCATGCCCAGCCCAAGCCCAGGAAACACCAGCACGTTGTTGGCTTGGCCGATCGTGTAGCTGACCCCGTTGTATTCCACGGGGGCGACTGGGGTGCCGGTCGTAACCAGCGCCCGGCCGTTCGACCACTCCAGCACATCGGCCGGCATGGCTTCCATGCGTGAGGTCGGGTTGGACAGTGGGAAGATCATCGGGCGTTCGCAGGACGCCGTCATCGCCTGCACGACCTCCTGGGTGAACGCGCCAAACACCGTTGACGAGCCGAGGAGCAGGGTCGGTGACGCCAGCTTGATCGCGTCGACCAGTCCGACCTGCTCCCCGTCGGCCACCCCCCGCTGCTGCCGGTTCTTCGCGTAGGGCACCTGGAAATCGCGCAGGTCGTCCATGTCGTCGAACAGCAGGCCCTGCCTGTCGATCGCCCAGATCTGCGATGCGGCCTGCTCGGCAGTGGCGCCGTCGTCCACCATTGCGTCACGGATCTGATCGGCGACACCGATCCCGGCTGTCCCGGCTCCGAAGACGATTGTTTTCTGGTCGCGCAGCGGGACGCCGGTGAAATGCGATCCACCGTGCACGGCGGCGACCACCACCGCGCCGGTGCCCTGCACGTCGTCGTTGAACACGCAGTAGTCGTCTCCGTAGGTCTGCAGAATCTTCCGCGCGTTGATCGGCCCGAAGTCCTCGAAATGCAGGATCGCGCGCGGAAAAAGCCGGTGGGCGGCCTCGATGTAGGACTTGATGAACTCGTCGTATTCGTCGCCCCGGCGCCGGGCATGGCGATTGCCCAGATAAAACGGGTCCTGCAGCAGCTGTTCGTTATCGGTGCCGACGTCGAGTGACACCGCGATGCATCGGCGGGGATCGATCCCGCCGCCGGCGGTGTAGAGCGCCAACTTGCCCACCGCGATTTGGATGCCACCCACGCCCCAGTCACCGATGCCCAGGATCGCTTCGGCGTCGGTGCACACGATCAGGTCGACATCGTCGGGTCCGAGCCCGAAGGTTTCGAAGGCATCGGCGATGTCGTCGGGTTCGTCGATGCTCAGAAACAGTCCGCGTTGCCCACGGTATTCATCGGAGAAGCGCTGGATGGCTTCTCCCACGGTTGGCGTGTACACCACCGGCATCAGTTCGGTCAGATGGTCGGCCAGCACCTTGAAGTACAGCAGTTCGTGGCGGTAGTGCAGCTGCTCGAGCAGCAGGTTACGACCCAGATCAGTGGCCATGCTTTGCGCCTGATGCCACACCCGGTCGGCCTGTTCCTCGAGCGTGAGCACGGCCGACGGCAGCCGCCCGGTCAGCCCCAGCCCTCGCCGCTGCTCATGAGTGAAACCGACCCCCCGATTGAGAGTCGGTGAGGACATTGCGGCCGGGATCCGTGGAACATGGGCGTCGCTCATCACAATCTCCATCCGTGGCTTGGTGCGTCAGGTCACCGTAACGCCGATCGAGATGAACGCATCTTGAAGAGCATTTGAAGCGCGGCTCAAGATGGACCCTCAGATGGAGAAGTCCTCGCCATGCCATACTCCGGCTTCGGGCGGCCGGATGACGCGGTCAGCCTGTCGGCCGTCGCCCTGGCCCTCCAGCCTGGCCACCCGGGTGAGCAGGGACTGCAGGCTGACACCGACGAGATCGGGCAGCATTGAGTCATCCGGGCCGCCCGGGCCGGGGTGGCTACGGCCGATGATCTGTCCGGGAACCCCGACGACCACAGCGCTGGCCGGGACCTCTTTGACCACGACGGCGTTGGCGCCGATCCGGCTATCGTCGCCGATTTTGATCGGGCCGAGGATCTTGGCTCCGGCCCCGATGGTCACGCGGTCTCCGACGGTGGGGTGGCGTTTACCGGTCTCTCGGCCGGTGCCGCCGAGGGTGACGCCGTGGAAGATCGTGACGTCGTCGCCCACTTCGGCAGTTTCCCCGATCACCACGCCGGTCGCGTGGTCAATGAACAAGCCGGCGCCCAGCACGGCACCGGGGTGGATCTCGACCCCGGTGAGGATGCGGGTGAGTTCCGCGAGCGCGCGGGCGGCCAATCTCGCGCCACGTTGCCACACCCAGTGGCTGATCCGGTGGCCCCACACCGCATGCACGCCCGGATAGCAGAAGATGACCTCCAGCACGCTGGGCCTGGCCGGATCTCGCTGCCTGGCCGCCTGTATGTCGCGCCGTATCGCCGCCAGCATTGCTAGTCGCCCAGGTCTGCGAACAGCACCGTGCTCAGATACCGCTCGCCGAAGTCGGGGAGCACGACGACGATGAGCTTGCCGTCGTTCTCCGGCCGGCGGGCCACTTCCAGGGCGGCCCAAGCGGCCGCGCCCGAGGAGATGCCGACCAGCAGCCCCTCTTCGGTGGCCAGCCGCCGGGCCAGGTTGAGCGCGTCGTCGTTTTCGACGGTGATGATCTCGTCGACCAGGCCCAGGTCAAGCACCGGTGGGATGAACCCGGCGCCGATGCCCTGGATCGGATGCGGTCCCTTTTGGCCGCCGGACAGCACCGGCGACGCAGCGGGCTCCACCGCGACGAACTGCGCCGATGGCTTGCGTTCCTTGATGACCTGGGCGACTCCGGTGATGGTGCCGCCGGTTCCGATGCCGGATACGAAGATGTCGACCTTGCCGTCGGTGTCGTGCCACACCTCTTCGGCGGTGGTGACGGCGTGCACGGCAGGGTTGGCCGGGTTTTCGAATTGCTGCGGTATGAAATACCGGTCGTCGGTTTTGGCCAATTCCTCGGCCTTGGCGATGGCGCCCGGCATGCCCTCGGCACCGGGAGTGAGGATGAGCTCGGCACCGTACGCGCGCAGCAGCATCCGCCGCTCGATGCTCATCGTGTCGGGCATGGTCAGCACGCACTTATAACCGCGTGCGGCGGCCACCATTGCCAGCGCGATGCCGGTGTTCCCGCTCGTCGGCTCCAGGATGATCGTGTCCGGCTTGATCAGGCCCGCTTTCTCGGCTGCGTCGATCATGGCTACCCCGATGCGGTCCTTCACACTGCCCGCCGGATTGAAGGATTCCAGCTTGGCCACGACGTCGGCCACCGCGCCGTCGGTGACCCGGCGGAGCCGGACCAGCGGCGTGCGTCCGATCAGTTGCGTGATGTTTTCGGCAATGCTCATTTGCCTTCTCCAACGATGTCGGCTCAGGCCTCGTCGGCCTCCCAGCTAATGTCGAACTCTATGGCCAGGTCGGTGGGTATCGCTAGCGCAACGGGTGTAAGCCGCTGCGCCGCCCCCTCCATCGCAACCCCGGTCAGCACTCGTCCAGTGAGGTTGTCCGGGGTGGTTGCGGTCAGTGTTGCCGCTGAGCTGCCCGGTGGGTGGCTTAGGTAGAAGTCTGTTCCCGGTTGGATCATGCCGCCGATGGGGAATCCGTCGGCGTCGACCACCACGTGACCGTCGGTGGCGTTGAGCCGCAAGGGGATACGTACTTGGAACGGGCCCACTAGTTCGGATTCGGCGGTGGCTTGGGCGTCGACTAATCCGGGTTCGGCGGGTTTGTGGAGGGCTTTGCGCGCTTCGGTGAGTAGGTAGGTGTAGAGGTGTACGACTCGGTCGGCGTTGCGGTAGTGGCGAGCACCCGTCAGCCAGAAGCGCACGTGCCCGACTTCTGTTGTGCCGCTTTCTGCCGTTGTGATCAGCCGGTAGTACCGGTAGCCGCGTCCGCCGCGGCCGTGGCTGCTGGCCGAGAGCGTGCTACCGACGCCCAGTGTGCGTTGATGGCGGCCGCTGCCGGCGGGTGCGGTCAGTTGTGAGCCGGAAACATCTTGCCAGACAACGCCATTGGCCGACTTTTGTAGCTTCAGGTCGACGGGGCCATCAGATGTCGCCCACACGGAGTAGCCGCCGAGTTGTGGTTCGCCATCGAATTCAAAGGTGAGCACCGGTCCCGGTGTTCGGTGTATGGCGACGGGTACGTTCAGGGACCGGGTGTCGAGAGCCAGGCCGTTGGTCAGATGCCAGATCGCGGCCTGGGTTCCGGCAATCGCTTCGTGCTCGCTGATGTTGGCCGGTCCCAGCGGGTAGCCGGCTTGGCGAAGCTGTCGGCTGAGTTCAGTGGTGGGGCGCATCGGGAAAGAGTGGCGCAGAATCCAGTCCACCTCCGCTTCGCAGCCGCAGGTGCTCAAGTGTGGCAGTGCAGACCAGGTTCCCAGGCGGTACGGCGACGGGTGGTGCGGTGCGATGCCCGTGAAATCCAGCGAGTAGGCATGCAGGTTGGGGTTGAGCCGGATCAGATCGGTGCGCGCGCAGGTGCCGTCGGTGAACACGATCGTGTCGACGGTGTGTGAGTAGGTACCGCCTCGATAGCGCGTCATGCGCGTGACTTCGGTGGCCGGCCGCACCAGAATGCGCCGACGGGTCGCCACCTGCGCCAACGCGCGGTTGCGTGTGGATAACACGGTCATCGTGGTTGATCTTCCTGAAAGACTTTTTTCGAGTAGCGCGCGTCTTGCCGCCGCCAGGCGGATTGGTGACCGCCCACTTGCGGGGGAGAGCGCGACGATTGCTGAGAGCGTTAGACGGCGTCAGGAATCAACAGCCACGACAACAACAACATTCCACGGCGAGGCGGCGCGTAAGGACAAAGCGCGGCTGCATGGCCTGTTGCATAGCCCCACTATAGGACATGAGTTCGAGGACATGAGTTCGTCGGGTCAACTCCGTGGATTTGGCTCACATCGTCTTTAAACCCTTTCGGCCAAGATTTACAGTTGCGTAGGCTCGGCGCGCGCGAGCGTGCTCGCGGGGCGATCATGGGACTGCCCGGATTCCGCAGCACTCGACCAAGACGGAAGGACCACCATGACGTCGGCTCAAAATGAGTCTCAGGCCCTCGGCGACCTTGCTGCCAGGCAGCTTGCCAACGCGACGAAGACTGTTCCTCAGCTCTCGACGATCACACCGCGCTGGTTGTTGCATCTGCTCAGCTGGGTGCCGGTGGAAGCGGGTATCTACCGGGTGAACCGCGTGGTCAATCCCGACCAGGTCGCAGTCAAGGCCGAAGAAGGTGCCGGCACCGAGGACCCGCTGCCGGAGACCTATGTCGACTATGAGACCAGTCCGCGCGAGTACACGCTGCGCACGATTTCGACACTGCTCGATATCCACACCCGGGTGTCCGACCTGTACTCGAGTCCGCACGATCAGGTCGCGCAGCAGCTGCGGCTGACCATCGAGACGATCAAGGAACGCCAAGAGTCCGAACTGGTCAACAGCCCCGAGTACGGGTTGCTTGCCCAGGTGACTCCGGAGCAGACGATCCAGACGCTGGCCGGGGCTCCTACGCCGGACGACCTCGACGCGTTGATCACCAAGGTGTGGAAGACGCCGAGCTTTTTCCTGACCCACCCGCAGGGCATCGCCGCGTTCGGCCGCGAGGCCACCTACCGCGGTGTGCCGCCGGTAGTCGTGAGCCTGTTCGGCGCGCAGTTCATCACCTGGCGTGGCATTCCGCTGATTCCCTCGGACAAGGTGCCGCTGGAAAAGGGCAAGACCAAGTTCATCCTGGTGCGCACCGGCGAGGAACGCCAGGGCGTGGTGGGTCTGTTCCAGCCTGGTCTGGTGGGCGAGCAGGCGCCGGGGCTGTCGGTGCGGTTCACCGGAATCAACCAGTCTGCGATCGCGACCTATCTGGTCACTCTCTACACGTCCTTGGCTGTCCTCACCGACGACGCGCTCGCTGTGCTCGACAAGGTTGCCGTGGACCAGTTCCATGAGTACAAGTGAGTACCGGTCGGTAGACGCCGAAAGCGACCTGCCTATCAGCGCAGCGGAACTTGCCGCGCTGGCCAGCCAGTTGTATGCGGCTAGTATCCGACCCGGACCCGACAGCCCACCACAGTCGGCGCCTGTCGCCCCGCGCGGCAGCGTGCCCGACACGACGGCCGCGGCATCCCTTTTTCAGGGGCCTGCCCAGGCCCCAGCCGGTACGTCCGATCCGTTCCAGGCTCCGATTCCGCTGATCGGCGTCGCCGACATCTATGTCCCCGCACCGACGTCACCGGGACCCGAGGGTGTGCCACCGCAAACGGTGCCGGTGGCCCCGCGCGGCAATGTCCCCGATGCGACGGCAGCGCCCTCAGCTGCCTGGACGACGGCGGGTGTGGCAGATCCTTACCTGCCGCCCGGCGTTGCCGACCTGACGGCGTTCGCGGTACCCAGCCAGGGCATCGTGCCGACGGTGCCCGGTGTGCTGGCCGGGGTGGCGCCGACTATGCCGGTGGCCCCACGCGGTTCGGCGCCGGGGTGGCCGCGTGAGGCGCCGTCGGTAGCCGACCTGGGCTGGTCTGATGCGCCTCCGGTGGCGCCCGTGGGCGATGAAGCGGACTATCACTTCCTCACCCGGGCCGAGCCGGTGCCTGAGTTGCCCCTTGAAAACGAGGCGCACGAGGTGTTCGACGTCAACGCCGTGCGGGCGGACTTTCCGATCCTGAAGGAGACGGTCAACGGTAAGCCGCTGATCTGGTTCGACAACGCCGCAACCACCCAGAAGCCACAGGTGGTGATCGACCGGCTGTCGTACTTCTACGCCCACGAGAATTCCAACATCCACCGCGCGGCGCACGAGTTGGCGGCCCGCGCGACCGATGCGTACGAAGAGGCCCGCGATACGGTCCGGCGATTCATCGGCGCTTCGAAGGACGAGGAGATCATCTTCCTGCGCGGCACCACCGAAGCCATCAACCTGGTTGCCTATGCCTGGGGTGGCAAGCATTTGGTGCCCGGTGACGAGATTCTCATCACCCACTTAGAACACCACGCCAATATCGTTCCGTGGCAACTGCTTTCGCAGCAGACAGGTGCGATCCTGAAAGTCGCACCGGTCGACGACGCAGGCAATTTGCTGATGTCGGAATTTGAGGATCTGCTGGGTCCGCGGACGAAGTTGGTTGCCGCGACCCAGGTTTCCAACGCGCTGGGGACGGTGACGCCAGTCGAGAAGATCGTCGAGTTGGGTCACCGATACGGCGCGAGGGTCCTTATCGACGGCGCCCAGTCGATCCAGCACCTGCCTGTCGATGTCTCCGAGCTCGGTGTCGATTTCTTTGTGTTCTCCGGGCACAAGATCTACGGCCCCACCGGGATCGGTGTGCTCTATGGGCGCGAGGACGCGCTGGCGGAGACGCCGCCGTGGCAGGGCGGCGGCAACATGATCGCCGACGTCACGCTGGAGCGGTCGCTGTATCAGGGGCCGCCGAGCAAGTTCGAGGCCGGCACCGGCAACATTGCCGACGCCGTCGGGCTCGGTGAGGCCCTGCGTTACGTCGAGCGGTTGGGCATTGTGCGCATCGCGGCCTACGAGCACGCGCTGCTGGATTATGCGACCCCACGCCTCGCCGACATCCCCGGTGTTCGCCTGGTAGGCACCGCAACGGAGAAGGCCAGTGTGTTGTCGTTCGTGCTGGCCGGACATGACCCGCTTAAGGTCGGCAAGGCACTCAACGCCGAGGGTATCGCGGTGCGCGCCGGCCATCACTGCGCGCAGCCAATCCTGCGTCGCCTTGGCCTGGAGGCCACGGTGCGCCCGTCGTTTGCGTTCTACAACACGTTCGAGGAGATTGACGTCTTCATCAACGCGGTGCGCCGCATTGCGGAGGGCGGCACGAACGTCGGCTAGCCCTAAGCGCCAACACCCCAATGGAATACGTTGGTGGTAAGCAGTACGAGTCCCAGCGAGACCGACGCGACGACGGTGAGTCCGATGATCGCGACGAAGAGCGGCCGCCAACCGGTGCGCGCGATTTGGCGGATGTCGGTGGTGAGGCCGACGCCGGCGAAGGTGAGCAGGAACGCCCATTTCGACACGTTGGCGAGGTTGGCGGTTTGGCCCTTGGTCAGCCAGTGCGCGGTCGCGATCGCCGAGACAGCCAGAAACCCGAGGACAAATTTCGGGAATTTGTCCCAGACGAACGCGGCCTTGGCTTTGAAACCGGGAGCGATCTGGTCGGCTTGCCCGCGAGCTGCCCAAAACAGCGCGAAACCCAGGACGACGAATCCGATCAGCGCGTTGCGGGTGGACTTGACCAGCACGGCGATTTTGCCGGCATGATCGGAAAACAAGTAGCCGGTCGCGGTCGTTTCGGCGGTGTTGTCCACCGACAGGCCCGCCCACAGCCCGAATTGGTAATCGGTGAGCCCGATCGCGTGCCCCAGCGGCGGCAACGTGAACAGCGCCACCGCACCCAGTGCCAGGATCGCTGCGATGGCGTAGCTGACGTCGGAGTTGCGGGCCCGGATCGCACCTTTGGCGGCGATGATGGCCGACACCCCACAGATGGAGGTGCCGATCGCCAGCAGCGACCCCAGCTTGCCGGATAACCCGAATAAGTGGGCAACGACGAGGATGATGGTTCCAGCGACCGCCATGTCCACCAGAATCTGGATCAGGGCAGTGCCGCCCAGTTTGGCGATGTCACCCAGAACGAATCGCGAGCCCAGTGTGACGATCCCGACTTTGAGCCAAAATTCGTAGGTCAGCACACCGGGCCGGAATATAGCGTGCAGACCAAATATAGCGTGCAGACCAATGGTGTTGGTGATGAGCAGCCCGATCAGGATCGCCCATAACACGTACTCGATATCGGGCACTGTCCAATGCTGTTGTTTCGCAAGGGCGTTCCACCAGATCTGGGCGTACTTGCCCAGCACACCGACAGCGATCAGCAGCAGAATGCCCGGCACATAGTCGAGCGGCCGGGTGCTGGTAAAGGTGGCTTCGGCCGACGTTTCATCGGGTTCGACGCGAACTGTGCTCACCGGCGATCACCACGGGATCTTCGGGAGCACATTGGCCACCGCCAACGCGACGATCATGCCGGCCACCGCGGTCGCCCACCAGTCCACGGATACCGAGCCGGCACGTTCGAGCCAACCGCGCCCCTGTGGCGAATCATTGTCTTTACCGCTCTCCGTCACGAGTCCTCCATTAAGTCGTTCAACAAGGCGGTTTGACTGGGCATGCTGTACCTCCGCAATGGTTGCTGGCCGACACCGGGCGACCAAGTGATTAGCTCGCGCTGAATTCATTGATGCTGACGCGGGCCGCGCTCGTTGAGGAGACTGATAACCTGCGCTGCGAGCTCATCGATATCGGCATCGGTGGTGTCGAGCACGAGGTCGGGGTTCTCGGGTGGCTCGTAGGGCGCGTCGACACCCGTTAGCCCTTTGAGCTCGCCGCGGCGCGCACGCGCGTACAAGCCTTTGGGGTCACGCTTTTCGCATTCGGCCAGTGACGTGGCGACATGCACTTCGATGAAGCGCAGTTTGGCGGCGTCGTTGAGGGCACGGGCGGTCTCGCGGTCCGACTTGAGCGGCGACACCAGTGAGGCCAGCGCGATCACGCCCGCGTCAGCCAGCAGCCGAGTCAAATGGCCAACCCGCCTGATGTTTTCGGTGCGGTCACCGGGGGAGAAGCCCAAGTCGTCGGACAGACCGTGGCGCAGGTTGTCGCCGTCGAGCAGGTAGGCCACCCGTCCCGATTCGACGAGTGCGCGCTCCACGGCCACCGCGATTGTCGACTTGCCGGACGCGGGCAGTCCGGTGAACCAGATCGTCGCGCCCGACTGTCCGGTGGCGCGCCACCGGTGGCTACGGTCCAGTGCTGACGGATGCCAGCGGATGTCGGTGCGCGGGTGTGTGCCCGGCTTGACCTCCCGCGCCTCGATGATGGTGCCGGCGCCTACGGTGTCGTTGGTGGTCTCGTCGATCAGGATGAATGCGCCGCTGTCGCGATTGTCGGTGTAGCTATCGGCGACGACGATGGAGCTGGTTCGCAGTGTCACAGTGCCGATGTCGTTGAGCACCAGCTCAACTGGCTGGTCGAGTTCGTCGAGCGTCTCCGGGTCCAGCCGCGATTGCAGTTCTTGCACGGTAGCCCGAACGGTCTTGCTGGTCTGTTTGAGGGCCAGCCGGTCGCCGGCCCGCAGCGGGGAGTCGACGAACCAGCACACGGTGGCGTCGAGTTCCCGGGCCAGCACCGGCAAAACCGCATCGTCGACTGCGCTGACCAGTACGTCGCCGCGACCCACGTCGATGTCATCGGCCAGTTCGACGGAAACCGACAGCGGCGCGACCGCTGTGGTGCGGTCGTCGTCGAGGGTGTCCAGGGCGGTAACGGTCGAGTGCGTGCCGGCAGGCAGCGACACCACCGGGTCACCGACACTGAGCGTTCCTGCCGCGAGCCGGCCGGTGTAGCGCCGGCGCACGTTAGCGGTCGGCCGCGACACCCACTGCACCGGCAATCGCAGCCGCGACGATTCGGCCTGCGGCGCGGCCAGCTCGACGGCTTCCAGGTACTCGAGCAGTGTGGGGCCGGTGTACCACGGCGTGCGCTCGGAGCGGTGCACGACGTTGTCGCCGTGCTTGGCCGCGATCGGGATCACCGTGATGTCCACGTCGCCAAGACGCGCCGCCGTCTGGCGTAGTTGTTCCTCTACGTCGGCGAACCCAACCTGATCGAAGTCGATGAGGTCGATCTTGTTTACCGTTGCGACAAAGTGCTTGATACCCAACAGCTTTGCGATCCGGGCGTGCCTGCGGGTCTGACGCAGCACCCCGGCGCGCGCATCGACCAACAGGATCGCTACGTGGGCGTTGGATGCGCCGGTGAACATGTTGCGTGTGTAGCGCTCGTGGCCGGGGGTATCGGCAAGGATGTAGCTGCGGGCGTCGGTGGAAAAGAATCGGTACGCAACGTCGATTGTGATGCCCTGTTCGCGTTCGGCGCGCAAGCCATCGGACAGGGCCGCGAGGTCGGCGACGCCCTCCTCGTCGGTGACCGCCTCCAGGTGGTCCAACGCCGGGCTGTCGGTGTCGTGCAGCAGCCGGCCGATCAGGGTGCTCTTGCCGTCGTCCACCGAACCCGCGGTGGTGATGCGCAGTAGCTGGCGCGTTATGCCCTCGGGCATCAGAAGTAGCCCTCTCGCTTGCGGTCTTCCATCGCGGCCGCCGAGGTGCGGTCGTCGGCGCGGGTCTCGCCGCGCTCGGAAACCGTCGCCGCTGAGATCTCGGCGATGACCCGGGTGATGTCGGTGGCCGTGGAGCGCACCGCGCCGGTGATGGTCAGGTCGCCGACGGTGCGGTATCGCACCCACTGCAGGGCGGAGGTTTCGCCGGTCTGCGGCCTGGCGTACTCCGACACCGCCAGCAGGATGCCGTCGCGCTCGAACACCTCACGTTCATGGGCGAAGTAAATTGACGGCAACTCAAGGTTTTCCAGCTCGATGTAGCGCCACACGTCTAGTTCGGTCCAGTTGCTCAGGGGGAACACCCGCACCTGCTCGCCCTTCTTGATCCGCCCGTTGTACAGCGACCACGGCTCTGGGCGTTGAGCCCGGGGATCCCACTGGCCGAACTCGTCGCGGAAGCTCAGGATCCGTTCCTTGGCGCGGGCGCGCTCCTCGTCGCGGCGGGCACCCCCGAACGCCGCGTCGAAGCTACCCGCTTCCAGCGCGTCGAGCAGCGTGCGGGTCTGTGCCCGGTTGCGGGAAGCTCCGGGACCCGGGTCGGGGACGCGGCCGCTGTCGATGGATTCCTGCACCGACGCGACGATCAGCTTGTGCCCGTGGCCGGTGACCCTGCGGTCCCGGAACTCGATCACCTCGCGGAAATTGTGTCCGGTGTCGACGTGCATCACGGGAAACGGCAGCGGTAGTGGTCGAAACGCTTTTTCCGCCAGGCGCAGAAGCACGATCGAGTCCTTGCCGGCGGAGAACAGCAGGACCGGCCGCTGCAGCTCGGCGACGACCTCACGGATGATGTGCACCGCCTCGGCTTCCAGCAGCCGCAGTTCGTCGACGCGCCGTGCCTCGGTGGGTGCCGTTACGGTCATGTCGGTAGCCCCTCTCTCTCCGCATCCGCCCGGTAGCGGTCCACCCATTCGTCGGAGCGCTGGTCGGCCTGCCGCTCCAGCACCGGCTGAGGCGCCAGTTGCGGGTCGAGCCCCAACGCGTCGAGGACGGTGGCCACCACTTGAGTCAGATTGCGCCACAACACCGGATACGGAATCTCCATCGGTTTGACATCTTCCTCGGCGAACCAGGTTCGCCAGCCCTGCTCCTGGGCACGCAGCATGGTGACAACGTGGGCGATTGCATCGGCGTGATAGGTGGCGCGCGCATCGCGGACAGGATCGGGCCTGCCCCGCCACACCCGCGTCTGCACCGCCCGCCAAAACGACACCGCTTGCGACACCACGTCAGGTCGGTAGACATAGATGAAGAGCGGCTCCTCGCCGACGACATCGCGGATCGCGGCCAGCAGGCCGTCGCCGGATCGATTCGGCAGATCCTTCGCGCGGCTCAACAGGAGTGGTGTCTGGTTCCACATCAACTTGCCGCCCCACACGCCGTTCGGTGTTCTTCCCATCGTGTGGATGTAGTCGCGCCATATCTCGGCGGGCGCGAGGTCAGGCGTCCCAGCATCCAACGGATCAAGCAAGCGCAGGATCGACTCGTCCTCGACGCCGGCGAACCATTCCCGTGGCTGCGGGGCCTGGCTTGTTGTGGGCAGGTACTGGAAGAACTCCTGGGGCTCGCCGGCCACGCCGGTCGCGCGTAGCGATTCGACCAGCAACGTGCTGCCGCTGCGCTGAGAGGCCAGCACTAAGTACGACGACGTGCGATCTGTCACCCAGAAAGACTAACCTCGAAATTTCACCCGAGTGCGAGTGCTCCCGGGACGTGAGCCGGTGAGGATCGTTGGTCTTGACTTCGGGGTCCCGGGCAAGGCGACGGCGCCG
>Ga0209040_10001631_pt1 | contig 17804 bp, 13 predicted proteins | sample BogFormECP12_OM3_FD_188240 | JGI IMG/M metagenome (GOLD analysis project Ga0209040, IMG submission 188240) | Bog forest soil microbial communities from Calvert Island, British Columbia, Canada - ECP12_OM3 (SPAdes) (version 2) | ecosystem: Environmental > Aquatic > Freshwater > Wetlands > Bog ...
GTACCGGTCCGGTTGCCCGCGCCTGAACACTGAACGAACTGCACGACGGCGCGGCGCCGGTTCACCCGTCGAGAAAAGTCAACCGCACCGAGCGCCGCGCGTTGTCCCGGTTGAGGTCGACCAGCACCACGCTTTGCCAGGTTCCGAGCATCAGTTCACCAGCCTGCACCGGCACCGTGATCGACGGCGCGACGATGGCCGGCAGCACATGATCGGCGCCGTGACCGTGCGACCCATGCGCGTGCCGGTAGCGGTCATCGCGCGGCAGCAGCCGTTCCAGGGTGTCGACGAGGTCGTCGTCGGAACCCGCGCCGGTCTCGATGATCGCCACCCCCGCCGTCGCGTGCGGGACGAAAACGTTGCAGAGCCCGTCGCCGCGCGGGAAGCAAAACGCGCGAACTGACTCGGTCAAATCGACGATACGGCGACGCGCGGTGTCCACATCCAGCACATCGGTATTCATCGGTCCAGCCTACGGGGCATGCTCGGTGACCTGCATCTCAAGCTGTCGATCCCAAATAAAGACACCCGTATTTGCCCATTGCCACGGGTAATTCGACGGAGGAAGGTGTTGGTTGAACCGGTGGCGCCACCGGGGCGCTGCCCCGAGGAGGAAAGGGGTGGATCGTGTACGCGCGCTCTACCACCATCCAGGCGCAACCATCGTCCATCGACGCGGGAGTTGCGCACATTCGCGACGCCGTCATGCCAAGACTTCAGGAGGTCGACGGTTGTGTCGGCTTGTCGCTGTTGGCCGACCAGCGGACCGGCCGGTGCATAGTGACCACCGCGTGGGAGACCGAAGAGGCGATGCGCGCTAGCGCCGAACAGATACAGCCGATTCGCGATCAAGCGGCGCAGGCCTTCTGCGGGACCGGCAGCCCAATGGTCGAAGAGTGGGAAATCGTGGTGCTGCACCGTGATCACCGCTCAGGTGAGGGCGCCTGCACGCGGGCGACGTGGGTCAAGTTGCCGCCAGATCAACTTGACCAGGGCATCGAGTTCTACAAGACGTCCGTTCTGCCCGAGCTCGAGGCACTTGAGGGGTTCTGCAGCGCCAGCCTGCTGGTGGATCGCGCATCCGGACGCGCCGTGGCCAGTACGTCATTCGACAGCCTCGAGGCGATGAATCGCAACAGAGAGCAGGCAACGGCCCTCAAGAACGCGAAAACAGCCGAAGCGGGCGCCGACGAGCTCGACGACTGCGAGTTCGAGCTGCGGCTCGCCCATCTGCGGGCGCCCGAGCTGGTCTGATCGATTGGAGCGGCGGTAGACCGGCCGACTGGCTGTCGGCCGGCACTACCTTGCGCCAATCCCGAACAAGCGCAGCCGCGTTGCCCATTGCCATCGACAATCCGCCAGAGGAAGGTGGTTGCTGGAACCGGTGGCGCCACCGCGGCGCTGCAGCCCGAGCGAGCTCGGCTCGGAAAGAAAGGAGTGGTCTCGTGTATGCGCGCTCTACCACTATCGAGGCGCAACCGTCGTCCATCGACGCCGGGATCGCGCACGTTCGCGATGTAGTCATGCCGGCACTCCAAAAAGTCGACGGCTGTCTTGGTGTGTCGTTGCTGGTCGACCGCGGCTCCGGTCGTTGCATCGCGACCAGCTCGTGGGAGAACGAACAGGCGATGCGTGGGAGCGCCGATGGGATCCGACCGGTTCGCGATCAGGCGGCCCAGACGTTCGGCGGTAGCCCGACGGTCGACGAATGGGAGATCGCGGTTCTGCACCGCGACCACCCCTCCGGTCCGGGTGCCGGCGTGCGGGCCACTTGGCTCAAAGTGCGGCCTGACCAGTTCGACCGGGCCATCGCGTTCTACCGGGAGTCGGTGCTGCCCGCGATCGAAGAGCTCGAAGGTTTCTGCAGCGCGAGCCTGATGATCGACCGCAACTCCTGGCGGGCGGTGTCGTCGTCGACGTTCGACAGCCTCGACGCGATGGAGCGCAACGGGGACCAGGCCCGGTCGCTACGTACCGCCAGGCTTCGCGACCTCGGCGCGGACCAATTCGACGTCGGAGAGTTCGAATTGGCAATCGCCCACCTGCGGGTGCCCGAGGTGGTTTAGCCGCGTCGTCTTTGCTTCGCCGAGATCGACGCTAAAGCAGCTTTTCGCGCAATTTCTTGCGCTGGCGTCGATCTCGGCGCATCTCACTGCCGCCCGATCAGCGCTGCGCGTTCCAGCGTCGCGTGGGCCATCTTCACGTGTGCGGCGTCGACCAGGACGCCGTTGACGCCGACCGCGCCCAGCCCCTTCGCCTCGCCGTCGCGGTAGGCGGCGACGTTGCGTTCGGCGAGCGCGATTTCCTCATCGGTCGGCGAATACACCTTGTTGGCCACCGGGATCTGTGTCGGGTGGATCGCCCACTTGCCGGTGTATCCCATCAGCGACGCCCGTCGGGCGTCCCGCTCATAGCCGTCGAGGTCGTGGTAGTCCGGATACGGCGCATCGATCGCGTCGATGCCCGCGATGCGCGCCGCGACGAGCACCTTGTTGCGCGCATAGACCCAGAAGTCGCCGGGATACTCACCCAGCGGGACGAAGTTGGTGTCCACCCGGGCGCCCTGTGACAGCGAGAAGTCGCCGACCCCGAAGATCAGCGCGTCCAGCCGCGGACTGGCCGTCGCGATCTCCTCGGCGTTGGCAAGTCCCTCGACCTCTTCGATGAGCACTTCGAGGCGGATCGGGCGTGACAGGCCGAGCTTCGCCTCCAGCTGGGTGAGCAGCACGTCGACCCACCAGACGTCGCGACCGCGCAACGCTTTCGGGACGATGATCGTCTCGAGGTTCTCCCGGGCGTGGGTGACGACCTCGACGATGTCGTCGTGGCACCACGGGGTGTCGAGCCCGTTGATGCGGATCGCCCGCACGGTCCGTCCCCAGTCGAGTTCGTTCAGTGCGGCAATGGCTTTGGCGCGTGCCGTCTCTTTGTGCGCCGGTGCAACGGCGTCTTCCAGGTCGAGGAACACCAGGTCGGCTTCGGAGGCCGCTGCGTGGGCGAACATGTGGTCGTTGCTGGCCGGAACGGCGAGCTCCGAGCGGCGCAGCCGCAGGTTTTTGGAGGTCATAGCCGGTCACCTTTCACAGCACGCCGCGAGCATGCAGGTCGTCGATTTCGCGGCCGTTGAGGCCGAGCAGTTCGCCGTACACCTCGGCGTTGTGCGCACCGATCCGAGGGCCCAGATGCTCGACCCGGCCGCTCGCCGCCGAGAACCGCGGCACCGGCGCTTGGACTGTCATGGCACCGAGTTCGTCGTCGCCGACCTTGACGAAGACTTCGCGATGCGCCAGCTGTTCGTCCGCGACGAGGTCGGTGATGTCGTAGACCGGCGCGGCGGCCACTTCGGCGGCGTCGAAAATCTCCATCGCCTCGGCCAGCGTCTTGGTGGCCACCCAGTCGGCGACCACCTGGTCGACCTCGCGGGCCCGCGCCAGCCGCCGCTGCGGGTCGGAGAAGTCGGCGTCGTCGACCAGGTCGGCGCGTCCGATGGCCCGAAACACCCGCAGCGCCAATTGCGGTGAGCTGCCCGACATCGCCAGCCAGCGGTCGTCGGCGGTGCGGTAGGTGTTGCGCGGCGCCGAGATGTCCCAGCGGTTGCCCGCCCGCGTCGGCACCAGCCCGAGTTGGTCGTAGCCCAGCAGCGTCTGTTCCAGCAGCCGCGCCAGCGGATCGATCAGGTTGATGTCGATCAACTGGCCGGACGCCCCGTGCACGTCGCGGTGGTAGAGCGCCATCATCACCGCGTAGGCGGCGTTCAGCGACGCCACCCCGTCGGCCAGCATGAACGGCGGCAGGGTGGGCGGTCCATCGGCCTGGCCGGTGATGTTGGCGAAGCCGCTCATGGCCTCGCCGAGCGTCCCGAAGCCGGGCCGATCGCTCTTCGGGCCGGTCAACCCGTAACCGGTGATGTGCAGCATGACGATGCGGTCGTTGACGGCGCGCAGTGCCGGATAGTCCAGCCCCCACTTGCGCAGCGTCGCGGGCCGGGTGTTGACGATCAGCACGTCGGCGTGTTCGACGAGGCGGCGCAGCAGCGCCTGGCCTTCGGCGACGCGCATGTTCAGGGTGATCGAACGCTTGTTGCGCGACAACGACTTCCACATCAGCCCGACGCCGTCGATCTGGTTGCCCCAGGTGCGGATCGGGTCTCCGCTTCCGGGTTGCTCGATCTTGATGACGTCGGCGCCGAACTCGCCGAGGTAGGTGGCGGCCAGCGGTGCCGCGGCCAGCGTGGCGGCGTCGAGAACCCGGATGCCTTCGAGCATCATGCTCCGACGGGCGTACAAACCGGCCGTTGCAGGCCGAGGTGCTCGCGAAGGGTCGCGCCGTCATAGCCGGTGCGGAACAGGCCGCGCCGCTGCAGCTCCGGAACCACCATCCGCACCACGTCTTCGAACGCGCCGGGCAGATGTGTTGCGGCTAAGACGAACCCGTCGCAGGCACCGCCGTGGAACCACTCCTCCATCTGATCGGCGACCTGCACGCCGGTGCCGACGAACCGCGGGCCCTGCAGCAGAGTGGCGCGGTGGCCGGCCAGGTCGCGCAGCGTGATGGTGTCGCCGATGTGCGCGCGCAGGTTCTGCACCAGCCCGCGGATGCCAGACACCGATTCGATGAGCTCGTCGGTGATCGGGTCGTCGAGCTGGTGTTGGGAGAAGTCGTAGTTCATCAGCTCTGAGAGTAGGGTCAGCGACGCCATCGGGTGAACCAGGTCGCTGAGAAACACCTGTTCGCGCTCTTTGGCATGGTCCTCCGACTCCCCCACCACGGCGTAGGCCATCGGACAGACCTTGACCGACTGCGGGTCGCGGCCGGCGGCGTCGATGCGCTCCTTCTGGTCGGCGTAGTGGCTGCGGGCCACCTCGATACCCGGATCGCCGGTGAAGATCAATTCGGCCCAGCGCGAAGCGAATTCACGCCCGCGACCGGATGAGCCGGCCTGGATGATCACCGGCCGACCCTGCGGGCCGCGCGGCACCGTCAACGGCCCGCGCACCGAGAAAAACTCCCCTTCGTGGTTGAGCTCGTGCACCTTCGCCGGGTCGGCGTAAATGCCTTTCACCCGGTCGTGCAGCACCGCGTCGTCTTCCCAGGTGTCCCACAGGCCGACGACGGCATCCATGAACTCCTCGGCCCGGTCGTAACGGGCGTCATGGCTCCAATGCGTTTCCAGGCCGAAATTCTGGGCTTCGCTGTCGTTGACCGAGGTGACGACGTTCCACGCGGCGCGGCCACCCGACAGATGGTCCAGGGTCGAGAACGTCCGGGCCACGTGGAACGGCGTGTAGTAGGTGGTCGAGCAGGTCGCACCGAGACCGATGCGCGACGTCGCCTGCGCCAGCACGCCCAGCACGATGGACAGGTCCAGCTTCACGGGCCGTGCGCCGTATTTCACCGCGTCGGCGACCGAGCCGCCGTAAATACCGGGCATCGCAAGCCGGTCGTCGAAGAACATCAGATCGAAACAACCCTCTTCGAGCTGCCTGCCGATCTTGGCGTAGTACGAAGCGTCGAGGTAGCCATGCTCGGTGGCGGGATGCCGCCACGACCCCGCGTACACCGAGGTGCTGCCTGCTTGCATGAAGGCGACGAGCGCCATTTGTCGTGTAGTCATTTCTAATGTCTAGCATCTGATATATTAGATTTCAAGTGTTAGATTCACGATTGCCCTAAGGTCATCGGTATGCCCAACGACGTCGACATCGCCGGCACGGTGCGCGAGCGCGCCGCGCGCGAGCTGCGCGACCGCATTCTCACCGGCGCCTTGCCTGCCGGCAGCCGGCTCGACCTCGACGCCATCACCAAGGAGTTCGCCACCAGCCGCACCCCGGTACGCGAGGCGTTGCTCGAGTTGTCTTACGACGGACTGGTGCGGGTCGCGCCACGCAGCGGCGTCACGGTGATCGGCATCAGGCCCGAGGACGTGCTGGACAGTTTCACGATTCTGGGTGTGCTGACCGGCCAGGCCGCCGCATGGGCCGCGCGGCGGGTCACCCCGGAAGGCGTTGAGCGGTTGCGCGCACTGGCGACCGAGGTCGAATCCCACTCCGGAGAGGGCGGCATCATCGGCGCGAATTGGCATTTTCACCGGGAGATCCATCGCGCGGCCCATTCGCGGCGATTGATGGCGCAGATCCGCCAAGCCGTCCGCGTCGTGCCGTCGAACTTCTTGGCGATGTTCCCTGAGCACGAGCACCACTCGTTGGAGGATCACCAAGCGCTGGTGTCGGCGCTCGCCGACGGCGACGCCCAGAAGGCCCGCAGCATCGCCGAGCGCCATGTGCTCGACGCGGGTCACTCACTGGCCAGCCGGCTGGAGCAGGGCAGCGTCTAGGCTGGCGAACCTGGCAAGTCTCATGCGTCCCACGAGTCCCTCGCCGAGTGGCGCATGCCTCTTGCAAGCCGATATCGCCTACGACATCGTTTCTGAAACCACCCCAGCCCACCTCGCCGGTGCAGATGGGGCTTGTGTGGCGGCAGATATCACGTAGCAGCTAGCCGCGCTTGCGCCGGATGATCGCCCGCAGCCGCTCGAGTCGACCGGCCAGCTCACGCTCCGCGCCGTGGCCGGTGGGGCGGTAGTAGTCCACGCCGACTAGCTCGTCCGGTGGATACTGTTGCGGCACAACACCGTCCGGGTCATCGTGGGGGTAACTGTAGCCCTGCGCGTTGCCCAGCGCCGCCGCGCCCGAATAGTGGCCGTCGCGCAGATGCGGCGGCACCAGGCCGGCCTTGCCCGCTTTGATGTCGGCCATCGCCGCACCCAGCGCGGTGGTGACGGCGTTCGACTTGGGCGCGCTGGCCAGGTGCATCGTGGCGTGCGCCAGCGTCAACTGGGCTTCGGGCATGCCGATCAGTTGCACGGTCTGCGCCGCGGCGACGGCGGTCTGCAGCGCGGTGGGGTCGGCCATGCCGATGTCCTCGCTGGCCAAGATCATCAGCCGTCGCGCGATAAATCTCGGGTCCTCACCGGCGACCAACATTCTGGCCAGGTAGTGCAACGCGGCGTCGACGTCGGAACCGCGTACGGACTTGATAAACGCGCTGATGACGTCGTAATGCTGATCGCCGTCGCGGTCGTAGCGGACCGCGGCCTTGTCCACTGACTGCTCGATGGCCTCGACAGTGACCTGCTCCCCCGCCTCGGCCGCGACCTCCAGCGCGGTCAGCGCACGTCGGGCGTCTCCGGCTCCGAGCCGCACCAGCAGGTCGACGGCGTCGGGCTCCACGGCTTGCCCGTTCAGCCCGCGGGGGTCGTCGATCGCGCGCTGCACCACTGTGCGGATGTCTTCGGCGCTCAGCGGCCGCAACTGCAGGATCAGCGACCGCGACAGCAGCGGGGCGACGACGGAGAACGACGGGTTCTCGGTGGTGGCCGCGACCAGCAGCACCACCCGGTTCTCCACTGCCGACAACAGCGCGTCCTGCTGGGTTTTGGAGAACCGGTGGACCTCGTCGATGAACAGCACGGTCTGCTCGCCGTGGGCGGCGGCGCGACGAGCCACGTCGATCACGGCACGGACTTCTTTGACCCCGGCCGACAACGCCGACAGCGCCTCGAACCGCCGGCCGGTGGCTTGCGAAATCAGCGCGGCCAGCGTGGTCTTGCCGCTGCCGGGCGGGCCGTAAAGGATGACCGACGCCACGCCCGAACCCTCGACGAGCCGCCGCAGCGGCGAGCCGGGTTGCAACAGGTGGTCCTGTCCGACCACCTCGTCCAGACTGGCCGGGCGCATCCGCACGGCCAACGGCAGAGCGGCTGAACCGCCCGGCGCGCGTTCGGTCAAGCCGGTCGGGTCGGGGACGTCGAACAGACCGTCGGACACGGTTTCAGGCATACCACGCCACCTCGACACGACTCGCGATGTTCGGGTCGCAGCGGGGCCGCCGAATACTTGCTAAGTTCGCGGAGGCATACGGCAGAACTCCACCACACGAGGCAGGAGCGGCTATGAGCCGACCCCCAGAGCACCCCGGCGGCCCGAGCGATCCGTGGGGCGCTAACCCCAATCCCGGCGACTACCCACCGCCCGGCTACGGCCCGCCTCCAGGACCGCCGCCCGGGCCACCACCGGGCTACGGACCACCTCCGGGACCGCCACCCGGCTACGGACCACCTCCAGGACCGCCACCGGGGTACGGCCCGCCTCCACCCGGATATGGCGGGCCTCCACCGCCGCCTCCCGGCTACGGGCCGCCTCCCGGCTACGGGCCACCGCCTGGCTACGGGCCGCCGCCTGGGTACCCGTCCCAGCCCGGCTACCCACCGCCCCCGGGCCAGCATTTCAGCATCGGTGATGCGTTCCGGTGGGCCTGGAATAAGTTCGCCAAGCACCCTTTACCGCTGATCGCTGCGGTCTTGGTGTATGGGGTGGTCGGAGTGATCCTGCACGCGCTGGTGTTCGTGTTACTGGGCGGCGCCAACGCCAACACCACCGACGTCGCCGACGACTACGGCGCATCGTTTACGGCGAGTTTGGGCACCGTCGGCACTCTCGTGCTGTCGATCGTGTCGTTCGTCTACGGCATCTTCGTGCAGGCGGGCTTCTTGTCCGGGGCGCTCGACCTCGCCGACGGCAGGCCGGTCAGCGTCGGTTCATTCTTCAAGCCGCGCAACTTCGGCAATGTCATCCTGGCCGGTGCGCTGCTCAGCGTGATCAGCGCGGTCTTGGATTCGCTGTCGCTGCTCCCCGGCGCGATCTTCGCCGTGTTGGCGCTGGTGGCGATCGCCGTGTTCACCTTCTTCGCGCTGTTCACGATCGCCTTCGCGACCGATCACGGCCTGTCACCGATCGACGCGCTGAAGGCCAGCTTCACCACGGTCCGGTCGGACATCGGCAGCACGCTGCTGTCCTTCCTGGTGCAAGGCCTTTTGGTGCTCGCCGGCTTCTTGGTCTGCGGCGTCGGCATCCTCGTGGGCGGCCCGCTGGCGTTGCTGGTCCAGGTCTACACCTACCGCCGGCTCTCCGGTGGCCCGATCGCGCCGCTAACTCCCTGAGCCCGACCCGTCACGGCTGCGTGACGAAGTCGATCAGCTCCTCCACCCGGCCGATCAGCGCTGCGTCGAGATCCGCCCAGTCGCGCACCCGGCTGCGGATGCGCCGCCATGCCGCGGCGACGTCGGCCGGGCCGGCGTGCGGCCAGCCCAGCGCCTGACATATCCCGTGTTTCCAGTCGGTTCCACGCGGTACGACCGGCCACTCTGACAGACCCAACCGGGCCGGTTTGACGGCCTGCCAGATGTCGACGAACGGATGCCCGACCACCAGCGTGTGCGCGCCACCCCGGCCCCGGCGTACCGCTTCGGCCAGTCGCGCTTCCTTTGACCCGGGCACCAGGTGGTCGACGAGCACACCGAGCCGTCGCGTTGGGCCCGGGCGGAATTGCTTGACGACGCCGACAAGATCGTCGACGCCACCGAGATATTCGACCACCACACCCTCGATCCGCAGGTCATCGCCCCACACCTGCTCGACGAGCTCGGCATCGTGGCGGCCCTCCACGTAGATCCGCCCGGCACGGGCTACCTGGGCGCGGGTTCCGGTCACCGCCACCGAACCCGACGACGTGCGGGTGGCGGCGGTGGGTGACGGTCGTCGCGGCGCGATCAGGATCACCGGTTTGCCGTCGACGAGGTAGCCCGGTCCGATCGGGAACGGCTTAGTGCGGCCGCGTCGGTCCTCGAGCTCCATCCGGCCGTATTCGACGCACACCACTGCCCCGACATAGCCGGTCTGCGCGTCCTCGACGACCATGCCGAGTTCTATTGGCAATTCAACCGACCGGACCTTGCGCGCGCCGTGCGGGTCGCGGGCCAGCACGTCAGGACCATAGCGATCATCCACTCGAGCGATCCTAGGGAAGAGAACGTCCGAAACCCGGTTACGCCACTCGGCCCGTTGCATCGGGTCGCGCTGCGGCCTTCTGACTGTTGTGATGGGATCAGCGGTTATGACCATCAAAGTTGCGCTGGAGCATCGCACCAGCTACACCTTTGACCGGCCGGTTCGGGTGTATCCGCACGTCGTGCGGCTGCGCCCGGCACCCCACTCACGCACACCCATCGAGGCCTACTCGCTGCGCATCGAGCCGGCCGACCACTTCATCAACTGGCAGCAGGATGCGCTGGGCAATTTCCTTGCCCGGCTGGTGTTTCCGAATCCCACCAGCCGGCTGATCATCACCGTCGGGCTGATCGCCGACCTCAAGGTGATCAACCCGTTCGATTTTTTCATCGAAGACTGGGCCGAGGTCTGGCCTTCGGGTGGCCTGGCCTATCCGAAGGAGATCGCCGACGACCTTGAACCGTACTTGCGGCCGGTCGACGAAGCCGGCGACGGCTCCGGGCCCGGTGAACTGGTGACCGAGTGGGTGCGAGACTTCCGCGTCCGGGACGGCACCCGCACCATCGACTTCCTGGTCGCGCTGAACCAGGCGATCAACGCCGACGTCGGCTACAGCCTGCGGATGGAGCCCGGGGTGCAGACGCCGGACGTGACGCTGCGGACCGGCATCGGGTCGTGTCGTGACTCCGCGTGGCTGCTGGTGTCGATCCTGCGCCAGTTCGGATTGGCCGCCCGGTTCGTGTCCGGCTACCTGGTACAGCTGGCATCCGACGTCGAAGCGATCGACGGACCGTCCGGGCCCACGGCCGACTTCACCGACCTGCACGCATGGGCCGAGGTGTATATCCCCGGCGCGGGGTGGATCGGCCTGGACCCGACGTCGGGGCTGTTTGCCGGCGAGGGCCACATCCCGCTGGCGGCCACGCCACACCCGGCGACCGCGGCTCCAATCACTGGCGGGATCGAACCGTGCGAATCGGTGCTGGAGTTCTCCAATACCGTCACCCGCGTCCACGAAGACCCCCGCGTCACGCTGCCCTACACCGACGAGGCCTGGCAGACGATCTGTGAGGTCGGACGGAACGTCGACGAGCGGCTTGCCGCCGGCGATGTTCGGCTCACCATCGGCGGCGAGCCCACTTTCGTATCGGTGGACAACCAGGTCGACGAGGAGTGGACCACGGCCGCCGACGGTCCGCACAAGCGCCGGCTGGCATCCGATCTAGCCGCCCGACTGAAGGCGGCGTGGGCCCCGCAGGGGCTGACCCAGCGCGGCCAGGGCAGGTGGTATCCCGGCGAACCGTTGCCGCGCTGGCAGATTGCCCTGTACTGGCGGGCCGACGGGCTGCCGCTGTGGACCGACAACACGCTGCTGGCCGACGCTTGGGGTAGTGACTCGAACAGCCCGTCCGCGGGCCCCGCCGACAATGAGGCGGCCTACAAGCTGCTCGCCGGCATCGCCGACGGTCTGGGACTACCGCTTTCGCAGGTGCGGCCGGCCTTCGAGGACCCGCTGTCGCGGTTGGCGGCCAAGGTCCGGCTGCCCGAGGGCGACCCGGTGGCACCGGACGACGACCTCGGCGCCCAGGTTGGGGACACCGCCGCCAGCCGGGCCGCGCTACTGGCGCACCTCGACGAATCCACCACGCCTGCGGCGGCGTTCGTGCTGCCGTTGCACCGTCGCGACGACGACCTCGGCTGGGCCAGCGCCGACTGGCGACTGCGCCGCGGCCGGATCGTGCTGCTGGACGGGGATTCGCCTGCGGGTCTGCGGCTGCCGCTGGATTCGATCAGCTGGAAGCCGCCGCGGCCGTCCTTCGTCGCCGACCCGACCGCCGTCGGCGACGCGATGATCCTGTCCGACGGCGAGACATTGCTGGAGGACCCCGATGACTCAGCGACCGCGCCGATCACCGCGATGGTCGCCGAGGTCCGCGACGGGCTGCTCTACGTCTTCCTGCCGCCCACCGAGGCGCTGGAACACTTCGTCGACATCATCGCGCGGCTCGAGGCCGCGGCCGCGAAGATCGGCTGCCCGTTAGTGATCGAAGGCTACGAACCGCCGCCGGATCCAAGGCTGACGTCGACGACGATCACCCCTGACCCTGGGGTGATCGAGGTCAACATCGCGCCCACCGCCAGTTTCGCCGAGCAGCGCCAGCAGCTGGAGACGCTTTACGAGCAGGCCCGGCTGGCCCGCTTGTCCACGGAGTCGTTCGACGTCGACGGCACGCACGGCGGCACCGGCGGCGGTAACCACATCACCCTGGGCGGCATCAAGCCCGCGGACTCGCCGCTGCTGCGCCGCCCCGACCTGCTGGTCTCGCTGCTGACCTATTGGCAGCGCCACCCGTCGTTGTCCTACCTGTTCGCCGGGCGGTTCATCGGCACCACGTCGCAGGCGCCGCGAGTGGACGAGGGCCGCGCCGAGGCTCTCTACGAACTGGAGATCGCGTTCGCCGAAATCGCCCGGCTCGCTTCCTCTTCCAAGGACGGCGGCCCACAACCCTGGGTGACCGACCGCGCGCTGCGCCACCTGCTGACCGACATCACCGGCAACACTCATCGCGCCGAGTTCTGCATCGACAAGCTCTACAGCCCGGACAGCCCGCGCGGTCGGCTGGGCCTGTTGGAGTTACGCGGCTTCGAGATGCCGCCGCACCTGCGGATGGCGATGGTGCAGTCGCTGCTGGTGCGTTCGCTGGTGGCATGGTTCTGGGACGAGCCGCTGCGGGCTCCGCTGATCCGGCACGGCTCGAACCTGCACGGGCGATACCTGTTGCCGCACTTCCTCATTCATGACATCGCCGACGTCGCCGCCGACCTGCGCGCGCACGGCATCCCGTTCGAGACCAGCTGGCTGGACCCGTTCACCGAATTCCGCTTCCCGCGCATCGGCACCGCCGTGTTCGACAGCGTAGAGATCGAGCTGCGCGGCGCGATCGAGCCGTGGAACACCCTCGGCGAGGAGGCGACCGCCACCGGCACCGCCCGCTACGTCGACTCGTCGGTCGAGCGCATCCAGGTCCGCATCATCGGCGCCGACCGCCACCGCTATGTGGTGACCTGCAACGGCTATCCGATGCCGCTGCTGGCCACCGACAACCCCGACATTCACGTGGGTGGGGTGCGGTTTCGGGCCTGGCAGCCGCCCAGCGCTTTGCACCCGACCATCACGGTTGACGGCCCGCTGCAGTTCGAGCTCGTCGACCTGGCCAGCGGAACGTCGCGCGGCGGCTGCACCTACCACATCGCCCATCCCGGCGGGCGCTCCTACGACGAGCCCCCGGTGAACGCCGTCGAGGCCGAGTCTCGCCGCGCCCGCCGCTTCGAGGCCACCGGCTTCACCCCGGGCAAGCTCGACCTGTCCGACATTCGGGAAAAGCAGGCCCGAATTTCCACCGACATCGGCGCGCCGGGCATCCTCGACCTGCGGCGCGTGCGTACCGTTCTGCGGTAATGGCATTGGGCGAGATGGCCTGACATGGCCCTGCACTCCAGCGAGCCGTCGGCGGCTTTTCGCTACCGCTCCGACGTCGACCGGCTACTGGCCGGGTATCGCGCCGCACGGGCGCAGGAAACCCTGTTCGATCTGCGCACCCCCGGCTTGGCGGGCCCGGCCGTCGGCTACGACGAATTCGTCGATGCAGCCGGAAATGTGCGGCCCGCCTGGACCGAGCTTGCCGACGCTGTCGGGGAGCGCGGAAGAGCCGGGCTGAATCGGCTGCGCTCAGCGGTGCACCAACTGGTCGACAACGACGACATCACCTACACCGGAATCGATCCCGGCAGTGCGCCCTCCGTCGACGACGACGGCGTCGAGCCCCGCCCCTGGCACCTGGACTCGCTGCCATTGTTGGTGTCTGCGGCGGATTGGGACGTCCTCGAGGCCGGGCTGGTCCAGCGGTCGCGGGTGCTCAACGCCGTGCTCGCCGACCTGTACGGCCCCCGTCGCTCGCTCACCGACGGCGTGCTGCCGCCGGAATTGCTGTTCGCTCACCCGGGTTATGTGCGCGCCGCCTCCGGAATCGAAGTGCCGGGGCACCACCAACTCTTCATGCACGCCTGCGATGTCAGCCGGCTGCCGGACGGCACTTTCCAGGTCAACGCCGACTGGACTCAGGCACCGTCGGGAGCCGGTTACGCGCTGGCCGACCGGCGAGTGGTCGCCCACGCCATGCCTGACCTCTACGAGAATGTCGCGCCACGGCCGACCACACCATTCGCACAGGCGCTGCGGTTGGCACTGATCGACGCGGCACCCGACGGCGTCCAAGACCCGGTAGTGGTCGTGCTCAGCCCGGGCATCTACTCCGAAACCGCTTTCGATCAGGCATACCTCGCGACGCTGCTGGGCTTCCCGTTGGTGGAGAGCGCGGATCTGGTGGTGCGCGAAGGCAAGGTGTGGATGCGCTCGCTGGGCACGCTCAAACGCGTCGACGTGGTATTCCGCCGCGTCGACGCGGTGTACGCCGACCCATTGGATCTCCGTGCCGATTCCAGGCTGGGGGTCGTCGGTTTGGTAGAGGCGCAACACCGCGGAACGGTGACCGTGGTCAACACCCTCGGCAGCGGGATCCTGGAAAGCGCTGGGCTGCTGCGGTTTCTGCCCGAGCTGGCCGAGCAGCTGCTCGGTGAAGCACCGCTGCTGGCCACCGCGCCTAGCTACTGGGGCGGCATCGACAGCGAACGCTCGCTCCTGCTGACGCGGCTGTCGTCGCTGTTGATCCGGCCCACCGTGGGTGGGCCGACGTTTGTCGGGCCGACACTTTCGTCGGCGCAGCTGGCCGAACTGGCTACCCGCATCACGGCCACGCCTTGGCAATGGGTCGGCCAGGAGCTGCCGCAATTCTCTTCGGCGCCAACCAATTACGCCGGTGAATTCTCGTCTTCTGGGGTGGGTATGCGGTTATTCACGGTCGCTCAACGCGGTGGCTACGCGCCAATGCCCGGCGGCCTGGGCTATGTGCTGGCAGCGGGACCCGCCGCATACACACTGACAACCGTTGTGGCAAAAGACGTCTGGGTCCGTCCGATGGAGCGTGCGCTAGCTGAGACGGCGACCCTGCCGACGCCCGAGCCACCGGTGAAGACGGGTGCGGGCACCCTCGGAGTCAGTTCTCCGCGCGTGTTGTCCGACCTGTTCTGGATGGGACGCTACGGCGAGCGCGCCGAGAACATGGCACGACTGCTGATCGTCGCGCGCCAGCGTTACTACGAATTCCGCTATCGCCAGCACACCGAGGAAAGCGAGTGCGTGCCGGTGCTGATGGCCGCGCTCGGCGGGATCACCGGAACCGGAATCGGGTCGGGCGACCAGGCCGAGATGATCGCCATCGCACCCTCGACGCTGTGGTCGCTGACCATGGACCGCAGCCGACCGGGGTCGCTGGTGCAGTCGGTGGACCGGCTGGCCCTTGCCGCCAGGGGGGTGCGTGACCAGTTGTCCAACGACACCTGGGGGGTGCTGGCCGGTGTCGAACGCGCGCTGGCGCACAAGTCCGAGCCGCCGGATTCGCTTGCCGAGGCCGATGCCGTGCTCGCCTCCGCCCAGTCCCAGACGTTGGTCGGGATGCTGACGTTGGCCGGGGTTGCCGGCGAGTCGATGGTGCAGGACGTCGGCTGGACGATGATGGACATCGGCAAACGCATCGAACGCGGCCTTGGATTGACCGCGTTGCTGGCAGCCACGGTGACGACCGTCCGCGCCGCAGCCGCTGAGCGAGCCATCATCGAGTCAACCCTGGTCGCGTGTGAATCGTCGGTCATCTACCGCCGCCGTACGGTGGGCAACGTCAGCGTGGCCGCCCTGGCAGAACTGATGCTCTTCGACGCGACCAATCCGCGGTCGTTGGCGTATCAGCTGGAGCGGCTGCGGGCCGACCTCGGCGACCTGCCCGGCTCGTCGGGATCGTCGCGGCCGGAGCGGATGGTCACCGAGATCAGCACCCTGCTCCGCCGGTCGGATCCCGCCGAATTGGAATCGGTTTCCGCCGGCGGACGCCGGGTCAAGTTGGCCGAGCTGCTGACTGCCGTGCATACCGCGTTGCGCGAACTGGCCGACGTGATCACCGCGACGCAGCTGGCACTGCCCGGCGGAATGCAGCCGCTGTGGGGGCCCGACGAGCGTCGGGTGATGCCGTGACCGGTACCGCCGCGACTACCCGCTGACCGCCGCGGGCTTGCTTGCCGCCGAGGTCATCTCGTCGATCACCGTGTGGATGAACTTCATCTTCTCCAGCACGGCGGTCGGCAGCACAAACGGGTACAGGTCGTCGTGACCCATCGACCGGTTCACCATGTTCAGCGACCACGACAACGGCAGCCACATGTCGATGATGGTCTGAAAAGCGCTGGGGCCCAGCACCGGTCGGTCGAACGTCGCCGTCGCCGGCACGAAGCCGGACCAGGCCGACGTGTCCAGGGTGTCGCGGATGTGCAGGTAGTGGGCGAACGTCTCAGCCCAGTCCTCTGCGGCGTGCATGGTCGCATACGACGACACGAACCGCTTCTTCCAACCCTCGGGCGCGCCCTCGCTGTAATGGCGGTCCAGCGCCTCCTGGTAGTCGGCGTCCGGATCGCCGAACAACTCGCGGAACCGCGCGTCGTCGTCGCTTGATGGCGAGATCAGCCGATAGAAGTAGTAGTGCCCGACCTCGTGGCGGAAGTGTCCCAGCAGGGTGCGGTACGGCTCGTCCATCTCGACGCGCAATTGCTCGCGGTGCACGTCGTCGCCTTCCGCGAGATCTATTGTGATGACCCCGTTTTCGTGGCCGGTCAGCACCGTCTCGTGTGCGCTGGACAGCAGCCGGAAAGCCAGGCCGTAGTCGGGATCCTGATCGTGGCCGACAATCGGCAGTTTCAGCTCGTGTAGCTCGGCGACCAGCCGACGCTTGGCTGCCTCGGCTTGGGCGAACTTCGCGAGGCCGGCGGTGTCGGCGTCATTGGGCCGTTCGATAGTCAGCGCGCACGACACGCAAAGCAGGCGAGGTTGATTGATCGGGACCAGCCAGTTGCATTCGGCGACGTGACGATTGGCGCACAGTTCGTATTCGCTGGCGCTGACGAAGCCAGCGTTGTCGGCGTCGTCGCCGGTGGTGATCACCAGCAGGGCCATCTCGTCGAGGGAGAAACCCAGCGGGCTCCCGCAGGCCAGGCACGCCGAGTTCTCGAACGTCAGACGTTGGCCGCAGTTGGGGCAGTGGAAATCACGCATACGGCTCGTCGCCTTCGTACGGCGCGACGTCGACGGCGACGTGGATCACGCTCTTCTTGGAGTTGGTGTAGATGATCCCGCGCAGCGGTGGGACGTCGGCGTAGTCACGGCCGCGCCCGACGACGATGTAGCGCTCGTCGACCATCTGGTTATTGGTGGGGTCGATCCCCAGCCACTCGAACTGCCCAGGCGGTCGCGGGGTCCAGACCGTGGCCCAGGCATGGGTTGCGTCGACACCGATCATTCGATCCTTTCCCGGTGGTGGATTGGTGGCCAGGTATCCGGAAACGTAGCCAGCCGCCAACCCGTTGGCTCGCAGGCAGGCGATTGCCAGCCGAGCGAAGTCTTGACATACCCCTTCTCGGGCCATCAGAACCTCATTGACTCCGGTGGAGATCGTCGTCGAACCGGTTCGGTAGGTGAAGTCGGTGTGGATCCGTGACGTGAGATCGCGCAGGACCTCGATCAGCGGTCGTCCGGGCGCAAAGCTGGAAGCGGCGTACTCGCGTATCGCGTCGGTGATCTCGGGCGGATCCAGGTCCAGCGCGAACTCGGTGGCCAACGCGCCCTGCACTCCGACCGGGCGGGACTGCTCCCACGGAGCCTGCGCCGGTCCGCTCCCCCAACGCTCGGGCGGCGACGGATACACCTCGACGATCGACTCGCTGGTGATGGTCAGGGTCTGGTGCGGCTCGGTGACGTGGAAATACGAGCTGATGTTGCCGTAGGTGTCACGGCTGGTT
>Ga0209040_10001632_pt1 | contig 17804 bp, 20 predicted proteins | sample BogFormECP12_OM3_FD_188240 | JGI IMG/M metagenome (GOLD analysis project Ga0209040, IMG submission 188240) | Bog forest soil microbial communities from Calvert Island, British Columbia, Canada - ECP12_OM3 (SPAdes) (version 2) | ecosystem: Environmental > Aquatic > Freshwater > Wetlands > Bog ...
CCACGCCAACGAGGTGGCCGACATGCTCGACTCGACCGTCGAATCGGTCAACAGTGCGCTCAAACGAGCGCGCGCTAGCCTGCAGCGCCGACTGCCGGCGCCGGGCGAGGACGGGCCGGCGCCGACCCCCGGCTCACCCGCCGAGCAGGAGCTGGTGGCGAAGTTCGTCCGCGCCTACCAGTCCGGCGATGTCAATGCGCTGGTCACCCTGCTGACCGCCGACGTCAGCGTCTCCATGCCGCCGATCCCGCTGGAATACCAAGGCCGCGACGTCGTAACCCGTTTCTACGCCAGCATCTTCGGCGCCGGCCGGGCATACGATTTGGTGCCCACAAGGGCCAACGGTCAGCAGGCGTTTGGCGCCTACCTTCGCACCCCCACCGGCGGCATCCGCCACGGGGCCGGCCTGCTGGTCCTCACCCTCACCGGCGAAAAGATCCGCGCCCTGACTCGCTTCGACAACGACGTGCTCCCGTGGTTCGGGCTACCCCGATCGCTGCCGGGCTGAATCACATAGGCGGGCAATAGGATTCCCGCACAAGCAGAAGGAAAAGAGACGACATGCGCGCGATCAATAAAGACACCGATAACGTCACCTTCGTTACCGCCACTGGCCTGAACTAACCGCAACCGAAAGGCGGAGATCACCATGAGCACACCCCCGATCGTGTCGGCGCAGGAGTGGGCGGCCGCGCACCGGCAACTGCTGGTGAAGGAAAAGGAGGTGATGCGCGCCCATGATGCACTGGCGGCCGAGCGACGGCGGATGCCATGGTTGGCGGTGGATAAGGAGTACGAGTTCGAGGGACCCGAGGGCAGTGTCAACCTGCTGGGTCTCTTTCAGGGCCGGCGTCAGCTGATCGTCTACCGCGCCTTCGTCGGGCCCGACATAGACGGCTGGCCCGATCACGGCTGCCGCGGCTGCTCGATGATCGCAGACCACATCGGCAACCTGGCCCACCTGAACGCCCGCGACACCACGCTGGTGTTCGCCTCGCGTGCGCCGCAGCCGGGCATCGAGCACCTGAAGGGGCGGATGGGCTGGCAGATGCCGTGGTACACGATCACCGACAGCTTCGATACCGACTTCGGCGTGGACGAGTGGCACGGCACCAACGTGTTCATCCATGACGGCGACCGGGTGTTTCGCACCTACTTCATCAACAACCGCGGCGACGAGGTGCTGGGCAACACCTGGAGCTTTCTGGACATGACGGCACTCGGCCGCCAGGAGACCTGGGAGGACTCGCCGGAGGGCTACCCGCAGAGTCCGCCCTACGAATGGTGGGACTGGCACGACGAATACGGCGAGCGCGCGCCGTCGCGATGGTTCGGTGATCCTGATCCGACCGATCCCAACGACCCGCGTCCACCTCGCACCTGACATCAGGGAACGTGGCCCCGGGACCGCGGAATGGCGATTAACATCATCGCCGTCGGGAAACGGAAGGCCGGATCATGCTCACCAGGTTTCGCCGGCTGATGGATTTTGAGCTGAGCATCGCCGAGCTGATCGGTGTCGGGCTGCTGCTCGCCGGGCCGTACCTGATCGTCGGTGTGGTGTGGTCGAGCACCCACACAGCGCCTTTCCAGCGAATGGGCGGTATGGATCTGCTGGTCTCGGTGGTCGGGTCAATCGTGTTGTGGCCGGCGCTGCTGCTCGCCAACGTCTGCCTGAGCTGAAGGTGGGGTGCGGTGTTGGCTGTGCTGCGGCGGGCGCTGAGTTATCGGGTGAGTGTCGCCGGACTGACCGAGATCGCGGTCTGGCTCGCCGGTGTGTACCTCGTCATCGGGCTGGTGTGGTCGTTTTTCCATCCCGACGGCGTGCAGCGCATACAAGCACAACTGGAACAGCAGCTGCATTTGCCGGCCGGAGGCAACTACCAGCTTGCGGCGCTGGGTGAAGCGAGCGTGTTGTGGCCAGTGGTGACGGTGCTGCCGTCCGGCGGGTGTGCGCACTGACTCGCCGGCACGCGTCGCCAGTAGGTTTTCTTCCGGAAGCGAGACCAGAAGGGAGCCCGCATGCCGGGAGCAACCAGTGACGTCTGGGAGGTGATGTCGACCGCGCGGACGATCCGACGTTTCACCGACCAGCCGGTCGACGGCGCCACACTGGCGCGGTGTCTGCAAGCAGCCGTGTGGGCGCCGTCCGGAGCCAACGCGCAGGCGTGGCGTTTCGTCGTGCTGCGGTCAGCTGAACAGCGGGCTGTCGTGGCCAAGGCGGCTGCCCGCGCCTTGGAGGTGATCGAGCCCGTCTACGGGATGAGTCGGCCGGCCGCCGACGACGACAGCCGGCGGGCCCGTACCGACCGCGCGACCTATGAGCTTCACGATCGGGCCGGTGAATTCAGCTCGGTGCTGTTCGCGCAGAAGCGCTTTCCGACGGCATCCGAGCTTCTGCTCGGGGGATCGATCTTCCCGGCGATGCAGAATTTCTTGCTCGCGGCTCGCGCCCAGGGCCTGGGCGCATGTCTGACCAGCTGGGGCGCCTACGGCGGCGAACAACTGCTGCGGGACGCCGTCGGCGTGCCCGACGACTGGATGGTCGCCGGGCACGTCGTGCTGGGCTGGCCCAAAGGCAGGCACGGGCCGGTGCGTCGGCGACCGCTGGCCGAGGTGGTGAACCTCGACCGCTGGGACGAGCCGGCAGATGGCTTCGTCAGCCTTTGATGCCGACCGTGATCAAGTCTGAGATAGCCCGGGTTAACAATGGCCGGCGAACTCGGTGTTGCTCGGCGACGGTGAACCCCGCGCCCTCGAACAATCGCCGCATCTCGGCCGGCGACGGGTGATGGGCCACTTTCCACCTGCTGGTCGACGGCCCCTGCAGGAGCGGTCGCCGCGCACTGAGAGTCGAGACCGCCGCCAGTCCGCCGGGTGCGAGCACCCGGTGGAAATCGCGCAGCGCTGAGGGTTGGTCGAAGAAGTGAAACGCCGACGTCGTCACGACGGCGTCCAGGGCGCCGTCGTCAAACGGAAGCTGCTCGGCAGGACCGCGCAACCACTGCACGCCGGTCGATCGGGCGCGGGCCTGGTTGAGCATGCCCTCGGACATGTCCATACCGTAGACTTCCGCGGGATGCAGCTCCCGTTCGATCCGGTCGGCCAAAATCCCTGTGCCGCAGGCGATGTCAGCTACGCGTGCAGAGGAGTGCGCGCGTAGCTGCGCTATCACTTCGTCGTGCGCCGGCCGGTATACCCACTGCTGCAAAACCGGGAGGTTGTAGGCCGGGGCCGCCCATCCCCAGAACCGAGTGACGGCGTCGTTGAAACTACGACGCGGCGCTGCAGCGGTCACTTGATCGAGGTGTAGTAGATCGTGTCGGCCATCGACACCGAGTCGTTGCCCTGCGGGATCGCCGGAAGGCCGTTCTCGGCCAACAGCTGACTCATCGGCTTACCGGTCGACCGCCAGCCCAACGTGTCCAGATAGGTTGCGACGTCGTTGCGGTCGCCCTCATACCCGAGTTCGGAGAATTCCAGGTCGAAGCCATGGGCACGCCATTTCTCGGTGGCCTTGCGCATCATCTCCCGCGCCTGCTCGTGGTCGACGTTCGACATGTCCGGGATAGCCTCGGTGGCGAGCCGGCTGCCGGCCGCGCTGAGCGCGGAGATGTTGTCCAGCAAGCGGTCTTGCGCTTCCGGCGGCAGATAACCAAGCAGCCCCTCGGCGATCCACGCGGTCGGCTGGTTCTTGTCGAAACCAGCCTCGATCAACGCGGCCGGCCAGTCGTTTCGAAGGTCGATCGCGACGGTCCGCCGATCAGTGGTCGGCTCGGCGCCCAGGTCGGCCAGCGTGGTGGTTTTGAAGGCGATCACCTCGGGCTGGTCGACCTCGAACACCGTCATACCGGCGGGCCAGTCCAACCGGTAGGCACGGGCGTCAAGACCGGAGGCCAGGATCACGGCCTGGCGGATTCCGGCCTGCGTCGCGGCGCGGAAGAACGCGTCGAAGAAGCGGGTGCGGACGGCCATCGCGATGGGCATGTGCTCAAGCTTCCAGGGGGCCTCGTCGTCGTCGACGTCGGCCGCGGCCAGCTCGCCGGTGGCCAGCTTCGTCAGGAAATCCACGCCGACGGCGCGGACCAGCGGTTCGGCGAATCGGTCATTGATCAGGGGTGTGTCGGCTTTGGTGGCGATTGCCCGGGCTGCGGCAACCATCGTCGCTGTCGCTCCTACGCTGGTAGCCAGGTCCCAAGTGTCGTTATCGGTGCGCGGCATTGCGTGCTCCTAAGGTTAGATCAGAGTTACTTAGTTAGTATAACAAGTAGTTAGCCTAACAAGCATTTAGCTTGTTTAACAACTTGGGTAACGATCGTATGTCCGCGATCAATTCCCGCTGATTGCGCTCGTCATGGCCGCCGCGCGCCGTCCGATCGAGTCGATCCGTTTGCGGGTCAGGTCCTGCAGCGGATGGACGGCCACAATCATCGCCACCCCGCCGTGCTGGTCGAAAACCGGCGCGGCGATGGTGGCCACTGGGTGAGCTTGATGCGGGGCATAGTCGTCGGACTCATCGGATAGGAAACCGATCGTGGTGAATTCGGCCAGCAGCTGATCGGTGATCTCACGCACGTGGGCCGGCAGTCCGTCGCTCGGTAGCGTCCCGACGACGTGGGCCGCGCGGGTCAGCGCCGGCGTCGTGCAATCCACGTCGAATCCGCGTTCCCGGGTACGGGCCAGCACCTCTTCGAGGCGACGTGCCAGCGCGGAATTGGTCGCGGCGCCGCGCTGGATCCACGCGTGCTGTTGCTCGTCGGTGTCCCAGGCGGCGAACGCGACCCCGAACGGAGGGGCGTAGCGGATCCGGTCGCCGGGTGCGCCGCCGGACTGCTGGCCGGCATCCTCGAACGCGGTGATCACCAGCGAGTCGCCGAACCGCTCGACGACCGAGGCGGCATAGCCGAATTCGTCGGCGAGCTGCAGTGCCGCCGATCGAGCGGTGTGGGCCAGTGGACGGACGGTATCCAGCTGTGCCGCCACCGCCGCAAGGGCGGGGCCCAGAGAAAACGTCTTGTCGACCGGGTCACGGCTGGCCCAGCCGCGAGCACACAGCGTCGTCAGGATGGCGTGCGTGGTCGCCTGAGTGAGCCCGAGTCTGCGCACCACATCGGAGAACCTGAGGCGCTCGTTGGCGGGTCCGGCGAGCAGCTCGACGACGTCGAGCACGCGAGCGGTGGGGGCTGACGGTGGAATGGCTTGACTTCCCCTCGAGACGCTTCCTACTGTGAACCTCAAATTATCGAGATACTATCTCGAATATTCGAGAACAGCCAAAACACAAAGGGGTGTGCGAGTGCGGGCAGTGGTCTTGCGCGACGGGCGGCTCGATGTCCGGGAGATCGCCGACCCGGTTCCCGGCCCGGGAGAGTTGCTGCTGCGAACGCTGAGCACCGCGATCTGCGCGTCGGACGTGCATTTCATGGATCACCCGGAGATGGGAATCAACGACCCGACCGGCCGTTCGCTCTACGACGCGAACCGCGACATCGTGCTCGGCCATGAGTTCGTCGGCGAAGTCGTCGGGCACGGACCCGAGTGCACCGAACAGTTCCCGGTCGGCACCCGGGTGACGTCCATCCCGATCCGGGTAGTCAACGGTGGCACTAGCGGGGTTGCCGGCGTGCGGATCATCGGTCAGCATCCTGAGGCTCAAGGCAGCTTCGGGGAGTTGGTGGTCGTCGCGGAGGCATTGGCGAAGTCCGTCGACGCCGGGGTTTCGAGCGACGCCGCCGCACTGACCGACGCGTTCGCGGTCGGCGAGTTCTACGTGCGCGCCGCGCGGATGGAGCCGGGGGAGGTGCCGGTGGTGATCGGCGCCGGCGCGATCGGCTTGTCGGCCGTTGTCGCGCTGGCCGACCGGGGCGTCGAGCCGATCATCGTGTCGGACTACAAGGCCGAACGCCGTCAACTTGCTTGCGACCACTTCGGGGCGCACATCGCGGTCGACCCGTCCGAAAAGTCCCCGTTCGACCTGTGGCGCGAGCTACGCGCCGAGCGTGGGCTGTGGGGTTCACTCGTCGTCTTCGAATGCGTCGGCGCCGCAGGGCTGATCCAGAAGATCGTGGAATCCGTCGACATGAGCACCCGGATCTATTGCGCCGGTGGCTGGTACACCGGCGACTCGCTCAGCGTCACCGATGCCACCCGTCAGGGCGTCACCATCCAGTTCGGCGGCGGCCCGCACCCGCAGGACTGGTACGGCACCCTTGACGCCATCGCTTCCGGGCGACTGGATCCGCTGCCCAGCGTCGGAGCGATCGTCAGCCTCGACGAGGTGCCCGACGCGCTCGATCTGGCCCGAAAGTCCAACGGCCCGCCACGAATCGTCGTCCACCCGAACGGAGACGTCGTATGACCGAAAGAGAAGACCGCCAGGACATCGCCGATGTGCTGGTGCGCTACGCCACCGGGATCGACCGGCGCGACTGGACGTTGTTCCGCACCGTCTTCACCGACGACTGCGAGCTGGACTACGGCGAAGTCGGTTCCTGGCGGGGTGTCGACGCGGTGACCGAGTTCATGCAGCAGGCCCACGCGTTGGCCGGCCACACCATGCACCGCTTGACCAATCAGGTGATCACGGTCGACGGCGACTCGGCCCAAGCGCGCACCTATATCGATGCGCTGATCATGCTGGCCGACAACACCTCCGGCGTGAACGCGGCCGGTTTCTACGATGACGACATCGTCCGTACCGAGGATGGGTGGCGAATCGCCCGCCGCCGATTCCTTCAGGTGCGGGTGGCAGCCGTGGGGGAGCCAACATGACATTTGCAGCCAAGTACGGCCCGTGGGCGTTGGTGGCAGGCGCATCCGACGGCGTCGGTGCCGCGTTCGCTCAAGCGCTCGCCGAGCGCGGCGTCAATGTCATGCTGGTGGCGCGGCGGCAGGCCGCGCTGGACGAGGTGGCCGCCGGGATCGCCGCCCGCACCGGTGTCGAAACCCGCACGCTGACAGTCGATCTCGCTGAGCGGGAGGCGGCGTCCGTCGTCGCTGCGGCGACCGACGACCTCGATATCGGCTTTCTGGTTTACTGCGCGGGAGCCGATCCAAACTTCGAGCCATTCCTAGCCAACCCGATCACCACTGCCGAAGCTATGGTGCACCGCAATTGCATGGTGCCGATGCAGCTGTGCCACCACTTCGCCCCGGCGATGGTTCAGCGCGGCCGCGGCGGCATCGTGCTGTTCGGCTCGGGCGCCGGACTTGCCGGCGGGCCCAACATGGTTGCCTACGGCGCCACCAAGGCATTCGACATGGTCTTCGCCGAGGCGCTGTGGAGCGAACTGCACGACAAGGGTGTCGACGTGCTCGGTCTCATTCTCGGCAAGACCGACACCCCGGCGCTGCGCCGCCTCGAACACAGCCGCGGGGTGCTCAGCTCCGAAGACCAGACGCCACCGGACGCCGCCGGTGTCGATCAGGTCATCAACGAGGCATTCGAAAACCTCAGCAAAGGGCCGACTTTGATGGTTGGCGACATGATGCGTGCCGCTGCGCAGATGTTGTCATCGGTGACGCGCAACGAAGCGGTCAACTTCATGATCCAAGCCCAAGCCGCTGTCATGGGTGGCGGCAACGCATGAAGCTCTCGGCGCTCTCAGGTGCCGAGTTGCTTCATGAACACGCTGACCCGATGGATCAGTCCGTCCAAATTCTGTTCGAAGACAAGGCATTCCGGGTATTCGGTGGGCACGCCGTCGATGTCGAAGGTTTCGGTCAGCTCGACGTAGCACACCCGATCCGAGGCATGCGAGATCCGCTGCACATCCAACCGGTAACCCTTTAGCGAGGCGAACACGCCGCGCAGGAACTTCAGATATGGCTGCTTGCCTTCGACGACGTCGCAGTAAGGGCCATCGCGTATCAGGTCGTCGTCGGAGATGGTGGCTGCCAGGCCGTCCCAATCGTTGACGGCCAGGCACGCCAGGTAGCGCTCCACGGCGCCGGCTTCACCAGGTTGACCCATGGCATCTTCATACGCTTACCGCGCCGACGCCTCAACGCCAAACATCCCAGGCCGCTAAGGGCCTGGGATGTTTGGTTGTGCTGATCAGCTGGCGGCTGAGCCTTAGAGGCCCAGCCGCCAAGTGAGCCTTAGGCCAGGTAGCGGGGCGATCAACGCCACGATGGCCGTTTTAGCTGCGATTTTGTTAGACGTAGGTCTAGTACGCTCCTGAGACAATCTGGCCTGAAGCTCAGAGAAGGCTCAGCCGTCGAGGCCTGGTCCGACGACGGGCTGACGATGCCGCAATCAGCCCCGGTGGGTGCGACGGGGGTGCCTATACTCCGACCAGGCGGGTAACGGGATTCTCTCCCAGGGAGAAGGCGTTCTCGCGCACGCGACGATGCAGCGGGAGGCAGGTCGGAAGTGACAGGAGCCTGTGCCGGCAAAGTCGCTCTGGTCACGGGCGCCAGCCGCGGCCTGGGGAAGGCGATCGCGCAGCGATTGGCTGCCGAAGGCGCCACGGTTGGGCTCACCGCCCGCACCATGGAACCCGATCCCAAATACGACGGATCGCTTCGACAGACGTTCGAGGAGATCACCGCCACCGGCGGCTCGGCGATCGCCATTCAAGCTGATTTGTCCAAACCCGAAGACCGGGAACGACTCTTCGCCGAGATGGTCGAACGCGTTGGTGCGCCAGACATTCTGGTCAACAACGCTGCCGTGACCTTTCTCCGTCCCCTCGACGAGTTCCCGGAACGGCGCATGCGCCTGATGATCGAAATGCATGTGCTGGCGCCGATGCATCTGACCCAACTGGCTATCCCGGCCATGCGCGAACGCGGCCGCGGGTGGGTGCTCAACATCACCTCGGTCGGCGGCGATCTGCCCGAGGGTCCGCCGTTCTCCGAGTTCGACCGCGCAGCGGGATTCGGGATCTACGGAACGGTCAAGGCTGCCCTGAACCGGCTCACGAAAAGCCTTGCGGCCGAACTGTATGACGATGGCATCGCCGTCAACGCCGCCGCCCCGTCCAACCCGGTAGCCACCCCGGGCGCTGGCACACTCGACCTGGCTAAGACCGACACCGAGGACATCGAGCTCATCACCCAAACCGCACTGACGCTGTGCACCTGTGACCCTAAGTCGATGACCGGCCGGATCGCCCACACGCAGCCGTTCCTGCGTGAGATCGGGTGGTTGCGCTGAGCGACCCGCTGCTAGTGCAGCTCGCCGAACGGCTTGAGCATCGCGATGTTTCGGCGCTTCAGCCGCTGCCGGGCGGCGCATCAAGCCTGACTTATTTCGGCAGGTGCGCGGGCCGGCCGGTGGTCGTCAAGGTGGCGCCGCCCGGCGTCCGGCCGATCGCGCACCGCGACGTCTTGCGGCAAGCCCGCGTCATCCGGACGCTCGCTGCGACGCCCGTTCCCGTCCCGGAGGTGCTTTTCGACGACGTGGGTAGCCCACCCCACGTGCCGCCGCTGTTCGTGATGTCCCACGTGGACGGGACCACGTGCGAGCCATTGTTCGACGACGCCGAAAGCGGACCTGAAGCCGTTGTGGCTGAGCGCTTTCGAAACGCCGCGAGGACCATGGCGCAGCTGCACCGCATTGATCCCGGCGCCGTGGGTCTGGAGTCCGAGCCGGTGATCGGGCCGTCCGCGGAGGTCGAGCGGTGGTGTCACACGCTGGAAACCGTTGACTCCGCGCTGGCGCCGGGGTGGCGCGAGGTCGCCGCTGCCCTGCGATCCGGCACGCCGTCCGCCCTGCCGCCCACGATGGTGCACGGCGACTTTCGGCTCGGCAACCTGCTGGCCGTCGACGACCGCATCGCCGCCGTCATCGACTGGGAAATCTGGTCGGTCGGCGACCCGCGCGTCGACGTCGGATGGTTCTTGATCAATTGCGACCCGAGGACGTATCGCCGCTCCACCCGGTACGTCGATGCGACGCCGCCGGTGTCAGAGCTGGCGGCGATCTACCGCGAAGGGCTGGGAAGCACAGTGCCGGAACTGGATTGGTTCCAAGCCCTGGCCTGCTTCAAGTCGACGGCGACGTGGTCACTGATCGTCAAGCACAATCGACGGCGCACATCACCGGATTCAGGCATGGAGGCGATGGCGTCGGCGTTGCCGCAGTTACTCTCCCGAGCCCGCGCGTTGCTCGGTTAGCCACGCGGAACGCCGGCAAGCTTGTCGGCGAACTTGGCTTCCGCGGCCTCGCGTAGCCGCAGCAAGTGCTCAGATGGGAACATGTCGGGCGCAGGCTTGTGCTCCTTGAGTAGCAGCCGCGCCAAGGTGACCTTGTGCACTTCGGTCGGCCCGTCGGCCAGGCCCAGAACGAAGGACTCCACCAGGTGCTGGACGAACGGCATCTCGTGTGTGACGCCAAGCGATCCGTGTAGCTGCAGCGCACGGGCCGACACATCGTGCAATACCTTCTGCATCATCGCCTTGACCGCCGAGATGTCGGCACGAACAGCCTTGTAGTCGTTGTGCTGGTCGATCTTCCATGCTGTCTGCAAGGTCAGCAGCCGGAACGCTTCGATCTCCATCCACGAGTCGGCGACCATCTGTTGGACCAGCTGCTTGTCGCCCAGCATGTCGCCTTGCGTATAGCGGGATACCGCACGCTCGCAAAGCATGTCGAATATCCGCCGGACCAAGCCGACCGTGCGCATCGCGTGGTGAATGCGGCCACCGCCGAGTCGAGTCTGGGCGACCACGAACGCGCCGCCCCGCGGCCCGAGCATGTGATCGTCCGGGACCCGGACATTCTCATACCGGACGTAACCTTCGCGTCCTCCGCCGCCAAGGGCTTGGTAGCCAAGGCCGACGTCGCGTAAAACGTTGATGCCGGGCGTCTCAGCGGGCACGACGAACATCGAATGACGTTGGTAGGGAGGGGCATCGGGATCGGTCACGGCCATCACAATTAAGAACGATGCGATGGATGCGAACGACGAAAACCACTTGTCACCGTTGATCACCCAATGATCGCCGTCCTGCATCGCGGTTGTGGTGAAGACTTTCGGGTCCGCGCCGCCCTGTGGCTCGGTCATCGAGAAGCACGACACGATCCGGTTGTCCAGCAGCGGCTCCAGATAACGCTGCTTGAGTTCCGGAGTGCCGTAGTGGGCCAGGATTTCGCTGTTGCCGGAATCCGGAGCCTGCGAGCCGAAGACGATCGGCGCACATTCCGACCGGCCGAGGATCTCGTTGAGCAACGCCAGTTTCACCTGGCCGTGTCCGGGCCCGCCCAGATGCGGACCCAGATGGGTAGCCCACAGCCCGCGTTCTTTGACGATCTGCTGCAGCGGAGGAATCAGCGCCCGGCGCACCGGGTCGTTGAGATCGTGAGACTCTTTGACGATCAGATCGATTGGCTCACACTCTGAGCGCACGAACTCGTCAACCCAGGTGAGCTGTGCGGCCCACTCCGGTTCGGTCGAGAAATCCCAGGCCACCGGTCGTCCTTTCGCTACGTGATTGATGACGTTTACCGGTCATGATGACCACGTCTGCCTCCGAGCTGCCGCTTCCTCGGTAGCGTGGCTGAGCACCTGGTTGCGGTTCTCGAGCTCAAGGGCGGAGTCCAGCCCCGCGGCGTCGGTGTTGACCTGCACCGCGCGCTTGGTCAGTTGCACGCCCAGGGGAGCGAGTTCAGCTATCCGCGAAGCTGTTTCGAGTGCACGCTGGAATAGCTCTGCCGGATCCACCAGCTCGCTGACCAGCCCACGACGGTCGGCTTCCTCGGCGGAGACCATTCGGCCGGTCAGCATCCAGTCCGCGGCCACACTGGCACCGACGATGCGCGGCAGGAAGTAGCTCATCCCCATCTCGGCTCCGGAAAGGCCAAGCAGGATCGCCCCATTACCGAATATTGCTGCAGTCGAGCACATCCTGATGTCTGAGGCCAGGCACAGCGCCAAACCCGCGCCGACGCAGGGCCCGTTGACCGCAGCGATCACCGGCTGCGGCATGTCCCGAATCGCCCGCGGCAGGGCGGCCATCCTTTCCTGGAAGCGGAGGCGGTCGATGGCCGGAGCTGTCGCATCGGGTATCGCCGGGCCGAAGTCGCGCATGTCGATGCCGGAGCAAAACCCGCGGCCCGCACCGGTTATCACAACAGCGTGGACCGATGTGTCCGCGGATACGGCGGCCAGTGTTTCCTTGAGCTCGCCGACCATGACGTGATTGATTGCGTTGAGCCGCTCGGGTCGGTTGAGCTGCAACACCACCACGCCGGCGTGCGGTGTCTGCACGCTCAACGTCTCATTAACCGTCAATCGAGCGCCCTTCGAGACGCGAATTCGCAGATGAAGAGAATCGTATTCTTCCACGGCGTGCCCACGCAATCAGGCTGGGCGGTGGATGCTGAATGCCATGGCGAGCAACACCGAGCGTTACCGCGCCGCCCGTGACCAAGTCCTCGCCATGGTCGACGACGACCGGCTCGCCGCCACCTTCTCGTGGCCGCAGCCGGTCGGCGCCTTCAACTGGGCCACAGACTGGTTCGACGTCATCGCCCGAGGCAACGACCGCACCGCGCTGCGGATTGTCGAGGAAGACGGCAGCGAGCAGAGCGTCAGCTTCGCCGCGATGGCCGAGCGGTCCGACCGGGTGGCGGCGTGGCTGGAGCAACTCGGTATCGGCAAAGGGGATCGCGTCGTCCTGATGCTGGGCAACCAGGTTGAGCTCTGGGAATCCACCCTCGCCGTCACCAAGCTCGGGGCGGTGGTGATGCCGGCCACCGGTGCACTTGGACCGAGCGACCTTGCCGACCGCATCGTCCGCGGTGGAGCGCGGGCCGTGATCGCCAACGCCGCTGATTCCGCCAAGTTCGACGAGGTCGGCGGCGACTACCGTCGCGTCGTGGTGGGCGCCGACGCTGCGGGGTGGCATCGCTACGCCGACGCCGCCGATGTCGTCGGGGCCGGTCCGTTCACCGCGCGAACCACGGTGGACGATCCGATGCTGATCTACTTCACCTCCGGCACAACGAGCAAGCCCAAGCTGGTGGCGCACTCTCAGGTCAGCTACCCGGTCGGGCATCTGTCGACGATGGCGTGGATCGGGGTGCGACCGGGCGACGTGCACTTGGCGATCAGCTCACCAGGGTGGGCCAAGCATGCCTGGAGTTGCGTGTTCGCCCCGTGGATCGCCGAGGCGACAATATTGGTGTACAACTACCGGCGATTGGACGCCGCCGCGCTGCTGAGTCACCTCCGTCACGCCGGGGTGATGACGTTCTGCGCGCCACCGACGCTGTGGCGCATGCTGATTCAGGCCGATCTGGGCGCCAGGCCCGAGGCGCTGCGCGAGATCGTGGCCGCCGGCGAGCCGCTCAATCCCGACGTCATCGCCCAGGTCGAACGCGCGTGGGGGCTGACCATTCGCGACGGCTATGGGCAGACCGAGACCACGCTATTGGTCGGCAACCTGCCGGGCCGTCCGGTGAAGCCCGGCTCGATGGGCCGCCCGCTGCCCGGCGTGCCCGTGGTGCTGGTCGACCCGGTCAGCGGGAAGCCCGGCGACGAGGGTGAGATCTGCCTCGACCTGGGCGCCAAGCCGGTCAACCTGATGACCGGCTACCTCCAGGATCCGGAACGCAACGCGGCCGCGATGGCCGGCGGTTACTACCACACCGGCGACATCGCGTATCGCGACGCCGACGGGTCGATCACCTACATCGGCCGCACCGACGACGTGTTCAAGTCGTCGGGCTACAAGGTATCGCCGTTCGAGTTGGAAAGCGTGCTCATCGAGCATCCGGCGATCGTGGAAGCCGCCGTTGTGCCGCAGCCCGACGAAACTCGGCTGGCGATCCCCAAGGCCTACGTTGCGCTGGCCGCCGACTGGCCGGCGAATGCCGAGACGGCGAGGACGATCATGGAGTTCGTGCGCGACCGGGTGGCGCCGCATCTGAGGGTGCGGCGGGTTGAGTTCTACGAACTGCCGAAGACGATCTCGGGGAAGATCCGCCGGGTGGACCTACGCCGTCGCGAAGATCGTGCACATGCTGCCGGCACACTGAGTTCGGCGGAGTACCGATACGAAGACCTGGTGGGCTGAGCGCTGAAATCCTATGACGCGGGGCCGATCAGCCCGCCGATCCTCGAGGAGACGATCGGGGAGAACTTCGAGCGGACGGCCGCGGCCAACCCGGACGGCGAGGCGCTGGTCGACGTCGCACAGGACCGGCGGTGGACCTACGCCGAACTCAACGCCGAGATCGATCTGACTGCAAGGGGTTTGATGTCGCTGGGCGTGCAGCAGGGCGACCGCGTCGGTGTCTGGTCACCGAACTGCGCCGAGTGGATCATCGTGCAGTACGCCACGGCGAAGATCGGCGCCATTCTGGTCAACATCAATCCGGCCTACCGCACACACGAGCTCGGATATGCCCTGAAGCAGTCGAGGGTTCGAACGCTTCTCGCAGCGACGGCATTCAAGACTTCGGATTACCGAGCGATGGTCGAGGAGGTGCGTCCGAACGCCGACGAGCTGCGCGACGTCGTTTTCATCGGTACCCGCGATTGGACAGACCTGCGTGACCGCTCCGAGCGGGTGTCGGTGGCCGCGCTGCGATCCCGGATGGGCGCGCTGGACAACCGCGAGCCCAACAACATCCAATACACCTCGGGTACAACGGGTTTCCCGAAGGGCGCGACGTTGTCGCATCGCAACATCCTCAACAACGGGTTCTTCGCCACCGAGCTGATCAACCTGGGCCCCGGTGATCGGGTGTGCATCCCGGTGCCGTTCTACCATTGCTTCGGGATGGTGCTGGGCAACCTCGGCTGCACCACCCACGGCGCCACGATAATCGTCCCGGCCCCGGGGTTTGATGCCGCGCGCACCCTGGCTGCGGTCCAGGCCGAACGCTGCACCGCCCTGTACGGCGTGCCGACCATGTTCATCGCCATGCTCGGCCATCCTGACTTCGCCGGCACCGACCTGACGTCGCTGCGCACCGGCATCATGGCCGGATCGGTGTGCCCGGTCGAGGTCATGAAACGTTGTGTGGCCGAGATGAATATGACCCAGGTGGCGATCGCCTACGGTATGACCGAGACGTCGCCGGCCTCCTGCCAGACGCTGATTGATGACGACCTGGAGCGGCGAACCGCGTCCATCGGGCGGGCGCATCCCCATGTGGAGATCAAGATCGTCGACCCTGACACTGGCGACATCGTCGAGCGTGGTCAGCCCGGGGAGTTCTGCACCCGCGGCTATTCGGTCATGCTCGGCTACTGGCGTGACGAGGCCAAAACCCGCGAGGTGATCGACGGCGACGGGTGGATGCACAGCGGGGATCTCGCGGTGATGCGCGACGACGGCTACTGCAACATCGTGGGCCGCCGCGGCGACATGGTCATCCGCGGCGGGGAGAACATCTATCCGCGCGAGATCGAAGAATTCCTCACCACCCATCCCGACATCGACGAGGCGCAGGTCGTCGGCGTGCCGGACGCCGAGTACGGCGAAGAGATCTGTGCGTGGATTCGGATGAAGCCGGGACGGCCCGCACTCGACGCGGACGCGGTCCGCGCGTTCGCCACCGGAAAGGTGGCGCACTACAAGATCCCGCGTTACGTGCACGTCGTCGACGAATTTCCGATGACGGTGACCGGTAAGGTCCGCAAAGTCGACATGCGTGAGGAAAGCGCACGATTATTCGCGCTCGAAGAGTGAGCTGGCGCGCCACTAAGTCCGAATGCCGGAAACCCGCGGTGACCGGATTGCCCGGAGAGTGATCAGTTCTGGTCTCACGTAGTCGCGAAAGTGGACTGGGTGGTGGCTAGCGGGAAATCCTCTCCGCTCGACGGGCGAAGGTCGAGCCGACGGTCCACAGGCGGGATTACACGACCGGCGGCAGCGATTCCCCGGTTTCCAGGACAGTCTTGAGGTTGCTGAGAATGTAGGACCACCCCTTGACGTGCGCGGCGGTCTTGGGCGATTGGTCGAGACGGTCGTGGACCAAGGTGAGCCGGGAAAGCCCTTCCTGCTGAGCCTCGATCTCCCATGTCACCCTGCTCTCCGGTTCGGCGGCCAGCTCGGGGTCGTAGAGGCTGCGCCACGTGTGCACAAGCCGCCGCGGTGGGTCGCATTCCAGAATCGTGTTGTCGCCCCATACATCGCTGCCGTCGGGCGACAGACTGCGGAGCTGCGAGCCGACCTCGTAGGTCGATTCAACCCGGGCGCCGTGGAAAAACTTCGCCACGATCTCCGGGTTGGTGATCGCATCCCATACCTGCTCCTGGGACGCCTTGATGTAGAGCTGATAGACCTGAGTGGCGGTCGCCGCTTCGGTGGTGGTCATTTCGTTCCTTCCAAGTGATCTTTGAGGTCCAGGAGCGCCGCGGCCCGCCTGTTCCGGTACTTGTCGATCCAGCGCTCCAGGAGGAGCCTGATGGGCACCGCGTTCAGGTAGTGGAGCTTGTGGCGTCCCTGCTTGCGCGTGACAACGAGTCCTGCCTGTTCCAGAACGCCCAGGTGCTTCATGACCCCGAACCGGGTCAGCTCGGGAACTTCGGCTTCCAGCTCACCGAGCGTCATTCCATCGCGCTCGAAGAGCTTGTCGAGCAGGAGCCGCCGAGTGGCGTCGGCCAAGGCCTTGAACACCAAGTCCTCGCTGTCCACACAGTCTTTATAAGTGACTCGATTGTCACGTGTCAATAGGGTCACCTGTTTGGAGGCCGGGCCCGGACCTTGGCGGTTCTAGACAAACGAGACACCGTCGTAAGTTAGTGCTAAGCGACAGAGCGGAGGATACGTGACCAACGCAGAAGCGGCCGACGGTGTGACGATAGTCCGATTCGACCGTCCGCCGGTCAATGCAATCGACCTGGACTTGCTCGACGTCATCATCGCCACGATGCGCAACGTCGAGGGGCCCGTCGTCATCACCGGCGCGGGTCGGTGTTTCTCGGCCGGCGTCGATCTGGGCGCGCTTGTCGACGGCGGCGCCGAGTATGCCGAGCGCTTCGTCACTGCGCTGTCCGAGGCCTTTCTCGCGGTCTTCGACCACCCGGCACCGGTGGTTGCCGCGATCAACGGGCACGCCATCGCCGGCGGTTGCGTCTTCGCCATGTGCGCCGACGTCCGACTCATGTCCGCCGGGACGATCGGCCTCACCGAGCTTGCGGTCGGTGTCCCCTTCCCGGTGGCCGCGCTCGAGATATGCCGCTTTGCGATGGGGCCATCGGTGGCCCGGGCAGCGCTGCGGGCCAACACGATCGACGCGGACACCGCGTTGGCCCAAGGATGGATCGACGCGGTTGTGCCGAGTGACGACCTGATTCCCCAGACGACGGCGATCGCGCGGGAACTCGGTCAGTACTCCCCGGCTGCGTACGCGGCCACCAAGCGACAGCTACACCAGCCGGCTCGCGCCGTGATCGATGCAGGCGCGGAAGTGGATACCAAGGTTCGGGCGAGTTGGATGGCGGAGGAGACGCGCGGCCGCATCGCCGCATTTGTCGAGGCGCTTGCCCGCGGCCGCTGAGACAGCGGCTAAGTTAGCCCATTGTGAGCTTGTGGATCACCCACGCTGCGGAGACGCTGACCGAAGAGATACCCGCGGCACCCGACACCGTGCGCGACTTTTACGTGGATCTGGACAACATCAAAGTCGTGCACCCGCTGGTCGTTTCGGTGCAAACCGTATCGCGCATCGAGACCGCGGACGGTTACCAGCACACCTATCGGGTGCGCGACCGTATCCCGTTGGGAGTGTTCGCAATCCGAGTAAGCTACTGGGCCCGGGTCGAGGTTCCAGTGCACGGAGACGTGATCACCGAGGCGCGTCAGTTCCCCCGGGTGCGGCTGAACGGCATCGTGACATTCGA
>Ga0209040_10001635_pt1 | contig 17794 bp, 15 predicted proteins | sample BogFormECP12_OM3_FD_188240 | JGI IMG/M metagenome (GOLD analysis project Ga0209040, IMG submission 188240) | Bog forest soil microbial communities from Calvert Island, British Columbia, Canada - ECP12_OM3 (SPAdes) (version 2) | ecosystem: Environmental > Aquatic > Freshwater > Wetlands > Bog ...
AGGCCGGTAACTTGTTCGGTGACGGGATGCTCGACCTGCAGCCGCGTGTTTACCTCCAAAAAATAAAAATTGGAGTGGGCGTCGACGAGAAATTCGACCGTACCGGCGTTTACGTAGCGTCCGGCGCGCGCCAGGCGAACGGCGGCGTCGCCCATTTTCTTGCGCAGGTCGGGCGTGACGATAGGCGAGGGTGCTTCCTCGATCACTTTTTGGTGGCGGCGCTGCACGGAGCATTCGCGCTCACCAAGGGAAACGACGCGGCCGTGGGCATCGGCCAGGATCTGTACTTCCACGTGGCGTGGTTTCTCAAGATATTTCTCGAGGTACAGTCGGCCATCGCCGAACGCGTTGGCGGCCTCGGAGCCGGCATCGCGAAAGGCTGCGGCGAAGTCGGCATCTTTGGCGACCAGGCGCATGCCCTTGCCGCCACCGCCGGCCACGGCTTTCAGGAGCACGGGATAGCCCATGCTTTGGGCCATGGCGTGGGCATCTTCGATTGTTTCAAAGGGGTCGTTGGTGCCGGGAACCGTGGGAACGTCGGAGCGGCGCGCGAGTTGACGCCCGGCGGTTTTAGAACCCAGCGCTTCCATGGACTCGGCGGAGGGGCCGATGAAGGTTAAGCCTGCGTCGCTGCAAGCGGCGGGCAGCGCGGCGTTTTCTGCCAGAAAGCCGTAGCCGGGATGCACGGCGTCGCAGCCGGCGCGGCGCGCTACGTCCATCAGCTTGTCGATGCGCAGGTAGCTTTCTCGCGAAGGCGCGGGACCGATGGGATACGCTTCATCCGCGAGGCGGACGTGCAGGGACTTGCGGTCGGCCTCGCTAAACACCACCGCTGAGTGAATACCCAGCTCGCGGCACGCGCGCAAAATGCGGACGGCGATTTCGCCGCGATTGGCAATCAGGATTTTCTTGAACATAGCGAGAGTATGCGACGCAGCGAAATGTTAGCACGCGCGGAGCTTGCGCCAAGCCGCGGGTTGCCCTTGCGTGTCTAATCGTTCGGGGTATAAGCGGACGGCGACGCTGCGGACATGAATTTCCGGCAGCAGGACGTGCGGCACAGATTGCTTGAGAATAACCAGGGGCGCTAGCCGCCGAGGCCGATGTTCACTTCAAAATGCGCGGGGCTGGGAATGCCGCGCGGCAGCACGCTGATGATAGCGAGGCGCGGGGTATCCAGCAGAATGTTCATCATTTTATTCAGCGTGATTCCTTCCATGATATAGCGCACCGTGATGCCGTCCGGGATGGGATGGCCCTTGGGCGTGGCCGCGAACGGCGTGATGCCGTATTTATTTTTCAGGCTGACCACGATGCTGACCAGGTCATTGAGATTTTCCTTATCCAGGCCGCTGAATTTCATGCGCTCCAGCAGATGGTGGTCCAGCGAAAACTGGCGAATGGGTACGGGCACGAGGCCTCCTTGCGATATCCGGGCATAGGTGCAACCAACGATGGGAGTGACTACTCGGTACGAGAGAGCATTCGGGATACCAAAGCAGTGGCCGGCCCCTCGTTGAGAGTTATCGTCACATCCGCCAGAACCCTTAGTGGGGAGATAAAATTCCGGCTGGATCCCAGAGCATTTACGGGCGCGGGGGAAACAGATTCCTCCTGCCAGGAGCGGCGTAACATTAGACTTTGCTTAACGAGTGCTGCGTTACAGCGGGATATTTCCGTGCTTTTTACGTGGGTTGGTGTCGCGTTTATTTTCGAGGGCACGCAGCGCGGTGATGAGCTTGCCGCGGGTTTCTGCGGGTTCGATCACGGCATCGATGTAACCGCGCTCCGCGGCGACGAAGGGGTTGGCGAAGCGCTCGCGAAATTCCGCGATCTTTTCCTGGCGCAATGCGGCGCGGTCTTGGTCGGGCGTCTTGTCCAGTTCGCGTTTGTAGACGATGTTAACCGCGCCTTCCGGGCCCATCACGGCAATCTCCGCGCCGGGCCAGGCAAAATTTGCATCGGTGCGAATGTGCTTGGACGCCATGACGCAATAGGCTCCGCCGTAGGCTTTGCGGGTGATCACCGTAATTTTTGGAACGGTGGCTTCCGCGAAGGCGAACAATAGCTTTGCTCCGTGTTTGATGATGCCGCCCCATTCTTGCACCGTCCCCGGGAGGAAGCCCGGCACATCTTCGAAGGTGATCAGTGGAATGTTAAAGGCGTCGCAGAAGCGCACGAAGCGCGCACCCTTCACAGAAGCGTTGATGTCCAGTACGCCGGCGAGAAAAGCTGGCTGATTGGCTACGATGCCCACGGGGCGACCATCCAGGCGCGCGAAACCAACGACGATATTCTTGGCGAAATATTCGTGAACCTCAAAAAAATAGCCATCGTCGACGACACCGTGAATTACGTCCTTCATGTCGTAGGGTTTTTGCGGATCGTCGGGGACCACAGTGCTCAGCGCTTCGTTGCGGCGATCGGGGGATTCGGGGCAAGCACGACGAGGGGGATCTTCGAGATTATTAGACGGCAGAAAGCTCAACAACTCGCGGATCATGGCCAGGCAATCGGCGTCATCGCGGGAAATGAAGTGGGCCACGCCGCTCTTTTCATTGTGGGTCATGGCGCCGCCGAGTTCCTGCTTGCTGACTTCTTCGTGGGTCACCGTTTTAATGACGTCGGGTCCGGTCACGAACATGTAGGAGGTATCGCGGGTCATGAAAATGAAATCAGTAATTGCCGGCGAATAGACGGCGCCGCCCGCGCAGGGACCCATGATGGCGCTAATCTGCGGTATCACGCCGCTGGCCAGCGTGTTACGCAGAAAAATATCCGCGTAGCCTGCCAGCGAAGCCACGCCTTCCTGAATGCGCGCGCCTCCGGAATCGTTCAAGCCGATCACCGGGGCGCCGGCGCGCATGGCCAGATCCATGATCTTGCAAATTTTCAGCGCGTTGGTTTCAGAAAGCGATCCGCCAAACACGGTAAAATCCTGCGCAAAGACGTACACCAGACGGCCATGGATTCGGCCGAAGCCCGTCACAAATCCGTCGCCAGCGGGGCGCTGCTCCTCCATGCCAAAGTCGTTGCAGCGGTGCCGAACGAATTTGTCCAGCTCCTCGAAGGAATTCTCGTCCAGCAGCAACTGAATGCGCTCGCGGGCCGTCAGCTTGCCGGCTTGATGTTCGCGCTCCCGGCGTTCCGCGCCGCCTCCGGCCTCCGCCTCCACGGACATGCGCCGCAGTTCTTCCATGCGATCAAGGTGATTTCGCGCAGCCGGGTGGTCGAGTTCGTTCTCAGCCAAGAGATTCTCCGTGAGGATTTAGTTGTTTGGATTCGGCAGCTCCAAGGGACTGCTGGCCGTTCGATTCCTTGGTGGAAAATATGCGCACCGCCAAATGCGTTGCTACCCACACCGTGCCGAGGAGCAAGACTACGCCGAGGACCAACTCGGCCACAATCGCGCCGGCGCGGCCCAAGGGGGAGGCGATAGCCGTCACGTACAAGGTGGCGCGTACCAGCAAAAAGATGGCCGCCAGGGTGATGGCGACGACCAAAATAATGGTGAAAAACGAGGCCAAGACCTTTTTCATGGAAGCAGCGGAAGGGCGCTCTTTTCCGCGTAGGGAAGCATAGCGCAAGCAGGCGCAAAAGCAGACGTGGAAGCCGCTATGAACATCGTGCTCAGCGCAACCCAGACCAATCGTCGGCTACGAGAATCGAATCGCTGGGATTGGAGGGATCGTACTTGACGCTGGCGGGCTGTCCCGCGACCAGGCGCTCGAAGCGAATCTGTCCTTCGAGACCCGTAATGTCCTGCGCCGTGTGATAAGTCACACCGGAAATGGCGTAAGTGTAGGAAACCAGATGGCGCGGACGATTATCCGCGAGCGGCCGCGAACCGGAGCCAAGAAATCCCTTGCGTGCCTGTTGCGGCTCGGGAGGATGCTCCGCGAGTTCCACCACTTGGCCCTCAGCGATGCGCCCGATCTGATTCAGATGCAAGCGCCTTTTGCGCTCCGCTTCCAGCATGTCCACGGCGGGGCGAAAAAATGCGTATACCACCATGGCGATCGCGGCAAGAGTTCCGGCGGCCATCGCCAGGGTCAATTTCCAATCGGCTAGCAAAGCGTGCAACGCGAATACCCCATTCGATACGACTGGTATTTTACCGAAACCGGCGGAGGTTAATGAAACTACGCGCGCGGAGCATGCACCGGGTTGCGCAACACGCCAATACCGGCGACGCGCACCTCCACTTGGTCGCCGGGAAGCAGAGGGCCGACTCCGGCTGGCGTGCCCGTGGCGATCACATCGCCTGGTTCCAGCGTCATCATGCGGGAAATCCAGCGCACCAGAAACTCGCAGGAGTAGACCATCAGCGATGTGTTGCCGGACTGGCGCTGCTGGCCGTTGACGTAGGTCTGCACCAGCACATCGCGGGGATCCAGTTCCGTTTCGATGTGTGGGCCGACAGGACAAAACGTATCGAAGCTCTTAGCCCGCGTGAACTGCACGTCGCTTTTCTGCAGGTCGCGCGCCGTCACGTCGTTCAGACAGCTGTAACCTAGAACGTAAGAAAGCGCGCTCTCGTCATCCGTCAGGTGGGAGCAGCGGCGGCCGATAACCATAGCCAGTTCGCCTTCGTGTTCCACGCGTTGCGAGTATTTCGTAAGCACAATGTCTTCGCCCGGGCCGATCAGCGCCGTGGAAGGCTTCAAGAAGATAAGCGGCTCCTTGGGGACCTCCGTGCCCAGCTCGGCGGCGTGCGCCGCATAGTTTTTCCCCACGCACACGATTTTGCGTGGTTGCACCGGCGCGGCCAAGCTCACGTCAGCGAGGTCCCAAGAGTGTTCGCCGCGCCGCCACTCTCCCCACGGCGGACCGGAGATTTCATGCACGCACTGGCCTTCGATCGCGCCAAAGAGCGCCACGGAGGTTGCGGGCGTTGTCTCTTGCGATGCGAGGAAGCGGCAAAATTTCATATCAGCCCCAGCTTACACGATGTGGTTTTTGTGGCACAGATTTACACCCACAGGGTGAGCTCCTCCGAGTGCTATTCGCAAGCTGCGCGGCGTGCAGCCAATCACGAACCAGGCTGCGGAATTTCGACCAACGCCGGTGTGCTCGCGGCGCTTTCATTTCCCGCGCGGTCCACGGCCGTCACGGTGTACCAGTAGCGATGTCCGGGTTGCACGGCGGTATCGCGGATCGCAGGCGTCGCCACGAGCCCCGGTTGAATGCTATCGCCGCGCGTACCTTCCCGTTCGCTGCGATACACGCGGTAGCCGGCCACATCGTTCTCCGGGCTGATCGACCACGATAGATCAACCACCGGCGAAGGCATACCGTTTTCCGTGATCACCGCGCCAACCACGCCCTGCGGCGCCGACGGCGGGAAAATATCTTTCGGCATGACGACCGCGGGCGCGGAATCCGCGGATTCCACGATGCCGCCATTCGCCGGCACCGCGGTACGTGCCACGTACACGTAGGTTTTGTCGAACTCGAAATCCGTGTCGCGGTAGCTGTTGTCCGCCGGTGCCGCTAGAAGCGCCAGCGGTACTTTCCACCTGGCATGCACCAAATCCTTTAGCGCAGCTTCCCTGGCCGCAGTGTCCAACGAACCATCCAATTGTCCGCGATATAGCCGATAACTGAAATCGCCGAGGGCTGCGCCGCCGGAGGCTTGCACCGGGGCCGTCCAACACAGCTCGATGGCGCTTTCGGTGACGCGCGCTTCCACGCCAGAAATGGGCTGCGGGACGGAAACGAGCGCCAGCAGGACGATGTTGGAATCCGGAGAAGATTTTTTCGGCGAGACCCAGGTGCGCACTAGGTACGCCACCTTTCCGCCCGCATGGGCTCTAACTTCCTCCGGAGCAATAGGGTCGAGAAATTTAACGTGCTTCTCAATTACGTAACTTGCAACCAAAGCGCCGGGAATGGTGTACACCATGCGGAAGGTCTTTGGGTCGGGCGAGCCGTCCGCTCTGAGCGCGCCGCGAAAGATGTCGCACGTCGGAGTTTGTGTCAGCCGTTGCTTGGCAACGCTTTTGCCGGGCAGTGTGAAGGTCAGCAGTGCCCCATCGCCTACTTGCTCGGCGGTCAAATCCGCGATGGCCTCAGGGATGGGCGGAGAAGGAGGTGTGGGTTCCCCGGGTGCGCCGCATCCGGCTATCAGCAACGACGCCAAAAAGACACAACATGCTACGGTCCAAGCGGCAATGCGGAGCGACGGTCGAGATGGGGTTTGTGCGGACCAACATTGGAAGCGGCGCGGCGGGGCTGGCGGCATGCGGCTGGTGCTTCCTTATAAAATGTAGCGACTCAAATCCTGGTTCTTGACGATGTCGGCAAGCTGCTTGGTGACATAGGCTTCGTCGATCTTCACGGTCTTTTTCTTCAGGTCCGGCGCCTCGAAGGAAATTTCGTCCAAAACTTTCTCGAGAATCGTGTGCAGGCGGCGCGCCCCGATATTTTCCGTTTGTTCGTTCACGCTGGTGGCAAATTTCGCGATGCTTTGGATGGCGTCATCGGAGAAAGATAGCTTCACGCCCTCGGTTTCCAGTAAAGCGACATACTGTTTGATCAGCGCATTTTTTGGTTCAGTCAGAATGCGCACGAAATCTTCTTCCTTCAGCGACTGCAGCTCCACGCGAATGGGGAGGCGCCCTTGCAGTTCGGGAATCAGGTCGGAAGGCTTGGTGACGTGAAAGGCGCCCGCGGCGATAAATAAAATGTGGTCGGTGCGGATCATGCCGTAGCGCGTGTTCACGGTAGTGCCTTCGATGATCGGCAGAATATCGCGCTGCACGCCTTCGCGGGAAACGTCCGGCCCGTGCCCGGATTCGCGCCCCGCCACTTTATCGATTTCATCGATGAAGATGATGCCCATCTGTTCGGCGCGTTCGACGGCCGCGCGCGTTACTTGATCCATGTCCAGCAGCTTGTTTTCTTCCTCTTGAATCAGGTACTCGAACGCGTCGGCCACGGTCATCTTGCGCTTCTTTTTTTGTTGCCCAAACATGCCCGAGAGCATGTCTTTGATATTCAGGTCCATCTCCTCGGGTCCTTGATTGGAGATGATCTCGAAGGAAGGCATGGCGCGTTCGCGGACCTCGATGTCCACCATGCGCTGGTCCAGCTTGCCTTCGCGCAGCTGGGCGCGCAGTTTTTCCCGCGTGCGCTGGGTCTGCTCCCGCTGCGCGGTGGCTTCCGCTTCAGAGATGCCGTGCGGCGAGGGCGCCGTTGCTGCGGGCGGCGCGGGTGGGAGCAGTAAATCGAGTACACGTTCTTCCGCGGCTTGTTCCGCGCGCTCCGCGACCTCGTCGAGCCGTTCTTCCCGAACCATGTCAATGGAGGTTTCCACCAGGTCGCGCACCATGGACTCCACGTCGCGCCCCACGTAGCCCACTTCGGTGTATTTGGAAGCTTCCACTTTCACGAACGGGCAGCCCGCGAGCCGCGCCAGGCGCCGCGCGATTTCCGTTTTGCCCACGCCGGTAGGGCCGATCATCAGGATGTTTTTCGGCAACACGTCTTCGGCGATCTCGGGAGGCAATTTCTGGCGCCGCACGCGGTTGCGCAGGGCCACGGCCACGGCGCGTTTGGCGGCATTCTGGCCCACGATATATTTATCCAGCTCTGCCACGATTTCGCGCGGCGTCATATCGTCGAGCGCGGGCAGCAGTTCCGGATTTTCGCCGGGGACTGCGCCGTTACCGCCATTGGGCATGTAGATCAAATCTTTGTCGGACTTGCTGGCCATGAGTTGCTCGATTCCTTATATCACTGCCGTATTATCGCCGCGACACAAATACTTAGGTTGCCGCATTTGTTAGTTTGCCGCGCTTACTTGGATGCCGGTTCGTGGTCCGCGGTACTTACGAGAGACCTTCTTGTGACGCGCCCTAAATCTCTTCCACGGTAAAGTTTGCGTTGGTGTAAATGCAAATTTCGCTGGCGATGCGCATGGCTTCCATGGCCACATCTTTCAGGCTCAATTTGGAGTGCTTGGCCAGAGCGCGCGCCGCGGAGAGTGCGTATGCGCCGCCCGAGCCGATAGCGACGATGCCGTCGTCCGGCTCAATCACGTCGCCATTTCCCGACAGAATAAACGTGCCCTTGGTGTCCGCCACGATGAGCAGCGCTTCCAGGTGACGCAGGGCGCGGTCCTTGCGCCAGTCCTTGGCCAGTTCCACGGCGGATTTTTGCAAATTGCCGGAAAATTCCTGCAGCTTGCCTTCAAATCGCTCGAAGAGCGAGATAGCGTCGGCCGTGGAGCCGGCAAACCCTGCCACCACTTTGTCGTTGTATAGGCGCCGCGTCTTGCGCGCGGTGTGCTTCATGACGTGATCGCCCATGGTCACCTGACCGTCGGCAATCAAGACCACCTTATTTTCTTTGCGCACGCACAACACTGTGGTTCCGTGCATCGGCGCATGCGTTTGCCCATTCCCCTGGCTGTTCGGCATCCCCACATTATACCGCGAGGCGTGAAGCGATGCATTCGCAAGAAGATAAATGGATTGCAACTGCACGGGCAGTGGCTGCGAGTCGTAGGACGAAGGCAGAATCCGAGGCTTACGGCGTGGGAATGGGGACTTCGCGAAAGGACAGCACTTTGTAGGTGTATGGAGCTTGCACCGCGTTAATCCAGCAACTGCTGTAGGCAACGCCCGCGCCATGATCCTGCTGCCACGAGGCGGGTCCCACGTTGGGGGGATTGTCGTTTGGGGGGTTGCCGAGCGTGTTGGCGACCAACACTGCACCATTGAACACTCCGGATCCCAACTGCGTCGAGACCACCTTGCCCTGTCCCACAACCAGCACAATGCCATTCCACGAAGTATCGGGATCGTAAGTAAAGGTTCCGGTTACCACCAGAATTCCGTATCCGGCGCTGTGCCAACCGTTCGTTGTGAGATCTCCGAGGACAACAATGGTCTTGGGTTTATCCGGGGCCATGTCCAACGGGAAAATACTCTTATCGGCCGTCTGCCCGCTTGGCACGTTAACCAGGACGTCGTAATTCTGGGCAATGGTTTGCACCAACGTGCTTAGCCCATTGTACGTTTGCCAGGTTGGCACGGAAACGACTCCCGGCGCGGGGATGGAGCCTCCCGCCCCGGTAATGTTAGGGGCGTCCGCGGCGTTTGTGTAACCGAGGCCGAGCACACCGGGTCCGGGATTGCAATTTGGGAGTGCCAAATCCGTTCCGCTAATTACGAGGGCATTGGAGGGTGGTCCCGTGAAGCTGACGCCATTGCCGTCCAGCGTCAGCGCGGCGTTGAAATTCATGTTGTATTGCATTGGCGCCACAACGTACTGCAGCATCCGCTGGGTCATGGTGCCGTTGGGCATTGGCGACGCTGCGAGCGCGGTAATTTCGATGGCTTGCATGGGCTGCGATCCCGTGGCCGCGAACGCCGCCGCGGGATCGTTCCAGAGATGACCGCCCGCATAGACCAGCGGCGCGCTGGGTAGACCCCCGCCTCCGACGTTGATATTCGTAGCGAGCGCCACGGACGTACTGGTGATGGGGTTGATGCGTACCCATTTGTAAATGGGGCCTGGGAGACCGGCTTGCGCGGAGACGGAAGGTGTCGACTGCAGCGCCGGTGAACCTGTTGGCGGCGGGCTCCCGAACTCCTGGGCGTATTCATTGTCGGCGTAGACAGAAGACGAACTGATGTCCCATGGCGTGACGACTTCCCCGGGCAGAGGATTGGTGATGTACCAGACCTGTCCGGGACTCGGCAAGCTGCCGCCGAAAGGAGTGATCAAATAGTTTGGCGACTTTTGCAACAGCCGGCCGCGGCCCTCTTCCAAACCCGCCAGCGCGGCGTAGTAGATGCTCGTTGCGGAGCGGTAATTTCCCGTTAACGCGGTGTCCGTGCCAGACGCCATAATCAGCGCGATGCCCACCACACAGATCAGCATCAGCGCAAACAGCGAGATAAGCAGCGCCACACCCGCTTCCGCCGTGCCCCTTCGCATTGTTTTGCGCGCTCTCATGTGTCTCATGGGTTTTTAAAAAATTTTCCGCATATCACGGAACCGAATTCATACGCGTGGCTTCCCCGGTCAGTTCAATGACACGGGGCTGGCCGGTCTGCGGGTCCGGCGGCGCCGCAACTATGAGCGTGATCAGCACGCTGCGAATGTTCTGGGGAGTGCCGGTCACCCCGGGATTGGTGCAAAGCTGCGGTCCCGTAGGCGAGTCGCAGAGATAAGTGAATACGGGAACGGGATTTCCGCCGGGAAACATGTTGGGGTAAATAGCATTGATCTGCGCGATCTGCGAGGGCGGCGCGTCGTTCATGACGTTGTGCACGAAGGGCGTAAGCGAGCTATCAGGAATGGTGCTGTAGGGATCCGCGCCGGTCTTGGGGAAAACACCACGGCCCAAGGTGTTGGCGGGATTGCTCAACATCTTGTAGCGAATGTATTGCACGGTGCTGGCCGGGTCTTGCGGGGTGGGATTGGTTTCGATGAACATCCCGTCATTCCACGGAGTATTGCAGCTCACGCCCAGGGTGCACGGCGAATTGGTGAGATAGCCGGGGGACCAAGCGAATGGACTGGCGGCCGCGTAGGTCGCCCCATTACCGGGCGGAGTTTGAAACTGATTTGGCGGAGGGAAGCCCGCATCGCTGACATCGCGCATGATCTGGTCGAGGCCCAGGCGGGCTTCCTGAAACGCGTTAAGGGTCTTGGACTCCGCCTGGTAACGCTGCTGGGAGACGGCCAGCAAAGTGAAGGCAGAACCGCAGATCACCAAAAAGATGGCCATGGAGACCAGCATTTCGGTCAGCGTGAATCCCTGCGCGTCGCTGCGCTGCGCGTTCATTTGGACACCATGGTATCCAGGGTGACCGGCAGTGCGAATCCTTGACCGCCGATTTGCCGCGCACCCACGATAAAGCGCTTGTTCACAATAACGGTCGAGCCGTTGACCGTGTTGGTGATGACCGCCCAGCGCAGGTCCCAGGTAGCGCCCGATGGATCGCTGGGATCGCTATACCCCAGGCTGTATCCCGGTACTAGATTTTGCGAAAAGTCGATCACCGTGTGGTTGTTCACCACCGCGACGGGACTGCCCACGAGCAGCCCAGGCTGCGTCGGATCGCCCAACGCGCAGAACACATTGGTTTGCGGATCCAAGTACCCGGGGCTGCTGAGCGGCTGACTCATCACGACTTCCAGTTCGTGTTGCACCACCACCAGCCCCGAAGAACTGGTGCGGTTCGATTGATTCAGGAGCAGAGAGGCGGGCACCAGTTGCGCCACGCCCACGATTCCCACCAGCAGCACGGTGGTGGCAAAGACCATTTCCAGCAGGCTGAAGCCGCGCTCTCCGCTGTTGGCGGGGGCCTGCGATAGTGGCCGGGTTTGCTCGATTGGGCTCATACTCTGCAATCGCTAACTCGCCAACTGCCACGCGCCGCCGGCGGACGACCAAATTTGCACCATGCCCGAGGGCATCAGCACTACCGCCCGGTAACCAATGTCGGTATCCGTGGAATTCCCCAGGTATAAGACGTAGACGTTCGCACCGCCGCCGCTCACCACCGCACCGCGCTGATCAAACAGGATCGTTGCATTCATCGCGGATACCGAGGTCAGCACCAGGGTCGGGCTTCCCAACGTGCTGCTAATCGGAGTCGTGTCTGGCATGCTCCCGGCGGGTAACAATGTTATGGGAGGAACGATGAGGTCGATGGACTCAGTTGGGTCCGCAACGCCGTTGTTATTGGTGTCCGCAAAGACCGACCAGTTGTTTCCCGTTGCCAGAACCCTCGCGGGCACCTGTTTGTTGAGGCGGATGGCTTCATAGCGCGCGAACTTCAGAATGCCTGCCAGACGGGAAGCGGCATCATTCAGCTGATATACCGCGAAAGCGCGGGACACCGTGGGAATGGCAATGGCGGCAAGCACCAGCATCACTGCCACAGTCACGACCACTTCGGTCAGACTGAAACCTCGGCTTAGCGCCGCACCTCGCGCCGAGAATGTTGTGCTCCGTCCCAAGAGCTGTTCCTCTTTCACTGCAAAAGCGATCCCGATACGCCTGAGTTCCGAAATGGGCCTTCTGGGATAGTGGTGCCACAGGCTTAGCGGTGCATCAGGCGCGGACCTACTTCTACGCGCTTATAACCGCCGGGGAGAGAATTTTAGTACATTCCGTAGTCCAGAAGTGAAGGAATGTCGCATGGATTATTAGCTCCTAGGGCTGCGCAAAGGTCCATAGTACGGCTAGGACCGCGCAGCTAGGGCTCGAGCATTACGGTGCGCGATGGCTTCTATTGAAATCATGGGGTTTACTCCGGATGCGGAGGGAAAGGAGGCACCATCCATGACATACAGATTGTGCGTCTCCCAGCATTCCCCGTCCGGATTGGTGGCCGAAATGGCTGGCGAGCCACCCAGCCGTGCCGTGCCCATGATATGGAACGAAAATAGCGCCACTTGGCTGGAGCCCCATCCTGCCGCGTCCATTTCTCGGGTGAAACTGTCCAGCGAGCCATGGATCCCCGGCTGATAGGAGCAAAACTTGGCGTGCGGCGAGTAGATCAAGCGCGCGCCAGCAGCTTCCAGGATGCGCGCCGCGCCGATGAATCCCTCACGGAGGTGACCAGCGTCGAATTTTGACAAAGCATAGTGCGATACCGGTGCGCCGCTACGATCCACGGTGACACGGCCGCCATCGCGATCCCGCAGCAGCACGCCGATGCCGGAAGTGTGCGACAGCTTTTCCAGCAGCGCGCGATATTGCCGGGGTTCGCGCCAGGGCAAGACCGCGGCAGCAATGACCGGCTGCAGGGCGGTGGTCTCGTACTTAACGCCGAAATTGCCAGTCATGCGGCGATGTTCGTCAGAATAGATCGCCTGCATCGTGCCTTCCCACGGGCGGATTTCTTCGTCGAAGACGCCGCAGACGTTGGAGACGGGATGCAGGTGCAGGTGCTTGCCGATGTGCTCGTTGCGCAGGCCGGAGCGCAAGAGCAGCGCCGCGGTATGAATCGCTCCGCACGCTACTACGACCGTTTTGCAGCGCACATTTACGCGATGTCCGCTCTTGGACTGCGCTTCGACGCCGCTGGCTGCGCCGGCCTCGATGCGCACGCGCTTGGCATGGGTGTTAGCAAAAATCCGCGCCCCGTGGTTTTGCGCATCCAGCAGCCACGTTTTTGCCGTGGATTGCTTGGCGCCGATGGTGCAACCCAGCCCGCAATAACCGCAGATTTTGCCTTGATCGCAGCCGACGACGTTGCGCGGCATGGCGTCCACGTGCCAGCCCAGTGCGCGCAAGCCGCGGTCGAGCACGGCTTCCCTGGCGGATATGCGATTGTGGTCGAGATTGACGTGCAGACGTTCGCAGACGGCGTCAAGGCTCTGGGTGTATTCCGCGCTCGTGAACCACGGCACGCCCGTTGCAGCCCATTCGTTGCGTACTTCGTCCGGCGTACGGAACGAGGTGCAGTAATTCACCACCGTGCCGCCCCCAACGCATGCGCCCGCCAGCAAGCCCACGCTGCGGTCTGCGGTTGATGCAAAGCCGCGGTCCAGATACAAGTTGTAAAAGCCCGCGAGCTCGGCGCCGTCGAAGTCGACGTCGTCGTAATATCCACCCGCTTCGAGGACGATCACGTCTTTGCCGGCCGCCGCCAAGACTGCCGCCGCAGTTCCTCCGCCCGCGCCCGAGCCGATCACGCAGACGTCCGCCGTTAGGTCCAGATCGCGATCCGGTGTAGTTACGCGTAGCGGGCGTTCTGCAGCGGTTCGCTGTACGCCCAGGGGCCCCGGATAGCCAAACTTGGACCACACCGGACTCTTTGCACCGTCTCTGCCGGGCAGCATCACATACAAATAACCCATGGCCTTGCGCAGGGCCTGGAACGCTCCGCGGCGCTGTCCTAGCGCGCTGTCCGCCCAACTCAGCAGCACGCGAACGCGCGCCTCCGCGGGCAGCGACGAAAACGGCGCGGTCCGTTGAATGGTGAGCAGGCTGTGCAGGCGCGAGTTCCAAATATCCAGTAATTGCAACAGCGCTTCGCTGCGGCCGGTAATCGCGGGATCCGGAAGGGCCTCGGCGATGGCATCGGCAACGCCCATTTCGCTGGCCGAGGGCCAGCCATCCTCTGCCGGCGCAAACGTGTCGCAGATGGCCTCGAGCGAACGCTGTTGTGCCGCGGTCAATTTCATGGGCTGTTTTCCGGTATTACCTGAGCTTGAGGAGATGCGGCATTTCAGTTTAGCAAAGAGGCGTTGTGAAGTGCGGGGCGGCCACATCCAGCGCGCGGAAAAAAAGAAGGGAGAGGCGGGCCAGGTCTTCCCGCGCTCTCCCATTTCCCCGTTTAGGGGTACCGGCAGGTCTGACGGAGGGCGACTCGCCGGTCGTGTGTTGGCCTGGCTATGAAACCCGCGAAACGACAAAAAGGTTTCACCTGAACGAAAAAAATGTCTAGAATCGCGGTGGAAAGTTTCTTCCCCTTGGCGCGCGTGCCACACTGATGCCCAGACCTTCTCACCTGAATCCCGACGATATCCTTCGTTTTCTGCAAGTTAGCCACGATTCGGCGGCTGCTGGGGAGATTTCCCGCGCCCTGCACCTCAGAAAGTCTGACCAACGCAGCCTGTTCAAAATGCTCGGCAAGCTCAAGAAAAGGGGTGCCATCGAGGAGGTTCCCGGAGGCCGCTACCGGCTGGCGGGCCGCAAGAGCGACCGCGGTTCGTCGCGAGAAGTGGATCCCGAACCTCCACGAGGCGATCGCCAAGCCACCTCCGGCCGCAGTTACGAAAACATTGGCGCACACAAGGAAACCTTGAGCCGTGACGAGGTGCGCGGGCGGCTGGTTCTCCACCACGACGGTTACGGCTTCGTCGTTCCAGACAGACCCATCCTCGAACTCGATGGCGATGTCTTCATTCCCCGGCTGGCCGTCGAAGACGCCATGCATGGCGACCACGTGGTGGCGAAAATTCAGCGCCGCGCGGGATTTTCCGAGCGCCAGCGCGCCGAGGGCCGCATCGTTCGCGTGCTGGACCGCGCGCATCCCAGCGTGGTCGGGCTGTTTCGCTACGGGCCGCGCTTCAATATTGTGCTGCCCTACGATGCGCGTCTGCAGCATGAAGTCGAAATTCCCTTTGGCGAAGAGCTGACCCCGGCGCTACGCGAGAAATTGGGATTAGGAGATCCGAAAGATCCGCGCAATCGCGGCAAACGCATTCCGCGCCTTGAGGAACTCGACGGCGCGGTGGTAAACATCGAAATTCTGAAATTTCCGCGGGCTGGAACAGCGCCGATCGGGCGAGTGCTCGAAATTCTCGGGCGCCCCGGCGAGCTTGGCGTCGACACCGAGATCATCATTCGGAAACATCACTTGCCGTACGAATTTTCTCGCGCCGTTTTAGCGGAGGCTGAACATCGTGCGCAGTTCCCTTCGGAGGAAGAATTACGCGAGCGCGAAGATTTCCGCCACCTTCCGATTGTGACCATCGATGGTGAAACGGCGCGCGATTTTGACGACGCGGTTTACGTCGAGCGCCGGGAAAACGGCAGCTGGCACCTGCAAGTGCACATTGCCGACGTTGCGCATTACGTGCGCAGTGGCAGCGCGCTGGATCAGGAAGCCCGCCTGCGCGGCACGAGCGTCTATTTTCCGGACCGCGCCGTGCCCATGCTTCCCGAAGCGCTCTCCAACGGAATTTGCTCGCTGAAGCCGCAGGAAGACCGCTTGGTGATGAGCGCGTTGATCGAACTCGACAGCGCGGGAAACATTCGCAGCTCGCGCTTGACCTCCGGCGTGATCCGCTCTGCCGAGCGCATGACCTACACCAACGTCAACAAAATCATCGAGGGCGATGCGGAGATGACCGCGCGTTACGCCCCGCTGGTGCAGCGTTTTCGCGATATGAAGGAACTGGCCCTGCTGCTCAATGCCCGCCGCAACGAACACGGCTCCATCGACTTCGATCTTCCGGAACGCGTCATCGCCTTCGACGACCAGCAGCGCATGACCAGCATCCTGCGCAGCGAACGCAACATTGCCAACCGCCTGATCGAAGAGTTCATGCTGACTGCCAATCGCGTGGTGGACGCCTACTTGCTGCAGCGCGCCATTCCCGCGCTGCATCGCGTGCACGAAAAACCGGACGCCCGCAAAGTTTTGGAATTCGAGGAACTCGCCCGCGCGTTCGGCTATTCGCTGGGCGTGGAAGATTTACACCGCAAAGAGATCAAGGTGCGCCATGGCAGCGTACCCGCGCCAGCGAAAGGCCGCCACGATGCCCGCGGGCGCGGCTCGCAAAGCCACGGGCGCGAGCGGGAAATGAAAGTGAGTCTCGCCGGCGCCGAAGTGGCCATCACCCCGCAGCACTACCAGCGCCTGGTGAAAAAAATCGTGGGCAAGCCCGAAGAGCGCATCTTGAGTTACCTGATGCTGCGTTCGCTGAAGCAGGCTCGCTACGCTGCCGAACCGCTGGGCCACTTCGCGCTAGGCTTCGACGAGTACACGCATTTCACCTCGCCCATCCGCCGTTATCCGGACCTGATCATCCACAGAATCCTGAAATGGACACTGGAAAATCCCGAAGGGCATGCCGCGAATCGATCTCACGAAAGGTCGCACACTCCAGTCCAGCATCTGACGCCTCGCGGTGCACCGGAAAAGGCGCCAGCTCCGGCAACCGGCAGCGAAGCGGTCCGCTACTCCGAGATTCAACTGCGCGAAATCGCCACGGAAACCTCCGAAGCCGAACGCCGCGCCGCCGCCGCCGAACGCGAACTGATGGACTGGAAGACCGCGCAATTCATGGAAGAGCATCTCGGCGAGGAATACGAAGGTTTAATCATCTCCGTGCAAAAATATGGATGCTTCGTGGAGCTAGCCGAAGTTTTCGTGGAGGGTTTGCTTCCGTTAGCCGCGTTAGAACAAGCGGCGGGCACGCGTTGCATCTTCCGCGAATTCGATCACTCCATCGTGGCGCTACCAGGAGCTGGCCCCACGCACACGGATCGCCAGAGCCATCGCGACAAATCCATGCGGCGCAGCGCAGGCGAACTCAAAGGCCGCGGCGCCAAACCCGCCGCACAACGTGCCTGGCACCTCGGCGATCCCGTCCACGTGCGCGCCGAACGCATCGACCCCATCCGCAAGCGCGTCGAATTCGCCCTTACGGAATCCTGAGCTTCACGCAAGTTGACTTGGCTGCGTCGCTGGCCTACTATCCGCGTCGAGTGCAGCACTCCACCACGAGGCAGGCATGAGCGATTGGGTCCATTTACAGGCGCATTCCGGCGAACAGCTGATGCAGTTGCATCACTTTTCGATTGTGAAGCAGCAGGCCGGCGGGAATGTGACCTTTGCGATTACCGTGAAAGAGTTTGCCGTGCCGCCGCCGGGGCAGCGCATGCGTTTTTATGCCGAGGCGGACAAGGCGGTGAACCAGAGCGCGGCGCCCTTCGTGCCGTGCGGCTGGGGCACCTCGATTTTTTCCGCGCTGGGGGATTGCGTGCGGCTGATCCGGGAATTTCCGTATGACGGCCAGGAGGGCGCGGCCTCGTGATCCTGAACTTCACCAAGAAGACGTTGCAGCCCGGCGTGGTCACGCTGGAGATCAAGGGCAGCATGCACACGGGGCCGGATTGCATGCGCTTGATGAAGGAAGTGGACGCGTTGATCGCCAACAAAGAGACGCGCGTGATTTTTGATCTTGGCACGCTGACGCATGCGGACAGTGCAGCCATTGGGGCCATCGTGCGCTGCTTGACGAACCTGAAAAAGTCCGGAGGCATGCTGCGCATTGCCGCGGCGCATCCCATGATCGTGCATAGTCTGCA
>Ga0209040_10001636_pt1 | contig 17793 bp, 7 predicted proteins | sample BogFormECP12_OM3_FD_188240 | JGI IMG/M metagenome (GOLD analysis project Ga0209040, IMG submission 188240) | Bog forest soil microbial communities from Calvert Island, British Columbia, Canada - ECP12_OM3 (SPAdes) (version 2) | ecosystem: Environmental > Aquatic > Freshwater > Wetlands > Bog ...
GAGGATCACCTGTTGCAGTTCGACCCGGTCTCCTTCAACCAGCGGTAAGCCCTCGGCGAGTTCCGTCTTCACCAGGACGCCGCTCTTCACTGCTTCGCTCCGGGTAAGCTCGATCACCTCGCGGATCGCCGCGTTGATCTCCACACGCTCGTCGCCTGGCGGCTCCTTTTTGATGAGATTGCGAATCCGGCCGACGACGGCGCCTGCCCGGCTGCCGTCCCTGACAATGCGGCCTAGCGCCTGCCGCGCCTCGTCCAGATTCGGCCGCTGAGCGCCAAGCCAACGCAAAGCCGCTTGGGCGTTGGTGACCGTGGCGGCGATCGGCTGGTTCACTTCGTGGGCGATCGAGGCCGTGAGCTGACCCATCGTCGCGACGCGGTTCGCGTGCGCCAGCTGCATCTGCGTCTCACGGTAGCGCTGCTCGCTCTCGCGCAGCGCCGCCTCCGCCCGTTTGCGCTCGGTCAAATCGAGCACGAAAGCGACGCCCTGGTTTCCGCCTTCTTCGAAGGTCGCCCCACCGATCAGCACGGGCACACGGCTACCGTTCTTCAGGAGAAACTCCTTCTCATACGGTGGGAAACGCCCATTCCTGTTCTCTTCTATCAACCGGGCGTCGAGACCGCGCCATTCCGCCGGCGTCAGACCTGTCCAATGTATATGGCCTGCGACCAGCTCATCGCGATCGTATCCCACGATGCGGAGAAAGGCGTCGTTGGCTTCAAGAACCCGACCCTCGAAATCCCAAACAAAGATCCCTATGATATTGACCTCGACCAGACGCCGGAACTTCGCTTCGCGTTCCGCCAGATCGCGGTAGAGATGGGTGTTTTCCAGCGCGATCGCCGCCTGGGAGGCGAGGAGCTTCAGCACTGCTATCCGGGCCGGAGCGAAGACCTGGGGAGCTAGGTTGTTCTCAAGATACAGCACGCCAGTCAGCCTGCCTTGGTTGATCAATGGCAGGCAGAGAACCGAACGAGCCTGGCGCTTACGGATGTATGGGTCATCGGCAAACGCGGACTGGGCCGCAGCATCGTCGAGAATGACGCTCTCGGAGGTGCGCAGCACATAGTGGAGCACCGACTGCGGCAGCACGGCCTCGGCCACGGGCTCGTCACGCAGATACACGATCACCGTATCGCCGGCGGTCGTGGCTTCCGCCTCTATCCGCTGCTCGGCGCCTCGCGGAAGAATCAACAAACCTCGCTCGGCGCCCGCTTGCTCGATCGCGGTGCGCAGGAGCGTGTCGATCAGTTTTTCGACGACGATCTCGCCCGAGACAGCCTGCAAAACCCGGATGACGGTCGCGAGATCCAGGCGTTCGACTGACGATTCAATAGTGCTCGTCGAAGCGGGCAACGGCTCCGGCTCGCTGATCTGCGCATACGACTTTTCGAGCTGCCGCACCTTGCCATCAGCGCCCCAGCGCGCGTAGCAGTCTCGCGCGTCGCGCAGATAGCCGTGCGCGATCTTCTCGAATCCATGGCCCAGATAAAAGCGGCCGGCAAGCTCGTTGGCCAGCGCCTCGTCGTGCACCAATGCGTTGCTGCGCGCGCACCGGATGGACTGCTCGTAGAGGCGCTGGGCCTCGAACTCCCGCCTCTCGATACGCGCGATCTCCGCGCCCACCAGCGCCGTCCGGCCCTCGAAGTTCTCGGGACAGTTCTGCGCCCAGGCCGCCAGCTGCGCGTGGTGGCGGCGGAGCGCGTGCAGCATCCCCGGCTGGTCTTGCTCAGACCTCGACTCGTATGATGCCGCACAAGCAAGGGCCGCGTAGAAATGATAGTCGGCGATCTCGAGATGCGATGGGATCGTCCACAGGAACGGCTCGACCCTGGCCGCTGCCGCCATGGCCCCCGCCGCGTCGCGTGCGAAGACACGACCCTGCAGCTTGCGCACCCAGTACCAGCCGATCGCTACTGTGACGCCCGGATCTTGGTCCAGTCGGCGCTCGAACTGCGACTCTCCGAACTCTGCGCCGTCGAACAAGTCTAGCCTGGGAGTGAGGCCGCGCAGCGCCATGATCAGCCGCAGCTGTCCGGTGATGATGGTGACGATGAGACCGAACTGCAGCCGACGGGCGAACTCGAGCCGGCGCTCGGCCTCTTGCTGCACATCGGCGAGCGTTGCTCCGGCGGCCAGGAGGGCCGAGATCAGGTTGCAGCTGCTGTAGGCTGCAAAGGTAAGATCGCCGATCTCGTTCGCGACGCTCAGCGCTCGCCGCACCAGCTCGGGGCCGGACCTGACGTGCTGCGTCCATGGATTGACGACATGCGAGAAATCCAGGTACACGCGCGCGCGGAAGCGCGTCAGGCCGCGTTTCTCCACGAGGTCGAGGCCGAGCTGGCCGAATTGGAACGCGGCGCGGTAGTTGTCGAAATGCGGTCCCAAAAGCAGGCCGAGCCAGACATAGGCGAGGCACGACCCGTCGGTGTTCCCTTGCTCCATGCTGATGCTCGCCATGCGCGCAACGATCAGGCAGAACAGGTTCTCGTCCGTGAACAACGCGGGCGGAAGGAGCGCGGTCAAGACGTTCATCTGCGCCTGCCAGCCTGGATCTCCCATAAGCGGCAAATCAATGAGCGCCTGAATGGGCCGCGCACCGAGCTGCTGCCAGATCCGCTCGAACTCCTGACGCATCTCATCGCGCGCGGGATGAGGCGACCAGGCAGCCCCGACTGACCGCAGGTAGTCGAGTCCGACTTCCACGCATCGCTCGGAGCGCCCTAGCGTCATGAGGAGGTCGATCCGCAGGCACGCAATAGCGGCCTGGTCGTCAGAGCCGACCGCACGGTGGGTAAGCGACGCCAGGCGCTGCTCGGCGCTGACGTGATCGCCGGCGAGGAACTCGCACTCGGCCTGCTGCAGTTCGAGCGCGAACGCGAGTGCAGGCCGCCGCTCCCAACTGTCCTGAGTCAGCAGCGCGTGGCCGATCGCAAAATACTTCAGCGCCGCGGCGTAGGCTGTCGACTGCTTGGCGCGGCGACCAGCGATGAGATTGAGTTCGGCGAGCCCCTCCCGCTCGCCAAGCAATGTGATCAGTTCGGCGCCACGGTTGAACTGGTTCACGATCTCGAAGATCTTCTCTTTGATCTCCTGCGGCGCGGTTCGTGACGCGAACAACCTGCCGATCCTGAGATGTTCCGCCGCGCGTTCGCTTTCCTGGATGAGGGAGTAGGCCGCCTCCTGGATGCGATCGTGGGCGAATGCGTAGGCGCCATCCGAACGGAATACAAGTCCGGCGCGAAGCGCGTCCAGAAGCGCTGCGTCGAGCGCTTCCGCGGGCTGATTGCCAACCAGCGCCAGGGTGGCGGTCACCGCAGCGTTTCCCAGCAAGGCGAGCTCTTTCAGCGCTTCCTGGGTGGGGCCGGGGAGGCGCGTGAGCTTGCCGACCATGAGCTCGACTATGTTGTCGGCATACCCCATGGCGTTGATGCGATCGAGGTCCCAGGACCAGCGCTGAGCCTGATGATCGAAGGCGAGCAACCTCTCGTCGGCGAGCGCGTAAAGATACTGAAGCACGAAGAACGGATTGCCAGCGGTCTTCTCGTACACGAGCTGCGCCAGTGGCGCGGCGGTCGTCGGATCGCAGCCAAGCGCGTCAGCAATCAGCCGCCCGACGTGTTCATGGTGGAGGGGCCCAAGCTTGATCTCGCAGATCCCCGCCCCGGAGCTCCGGACGGCCGTCAGCTTCCGCATCAACGGATGCTCCGGATCGACCTCGTTATCGCGATAGGCGCCGATCAGCAGCAGATGACGAACGTCCAACTGCATCAACAAGTGCTCGATGAAATCCAGCGTGGCCGCGTCGAGCCACTGCAAGTCGTCGAGGAAAAGCGCCAGCGGATGTTCCGCGCTTGCGAACACGCCGACGAAGCGTCGAAACACCAGTTGGAACCGCCCCTGCGCCTGCTGCGGCTCAAGCTCGGGAACCGGCGGCTGTTCCCCGATGATGAGTTTCAATTCGGGGATGAGGTCGACCATGAGCCGGCCGTTCGCGCCGAGCGCCTCCAGAAGGGCCTCGCGCCAGCGCATGAGTTCGGCGTCGCTCTTGCCGAGCAGAGATCGCACCAGGCTCTGAAGCGCCTGCGTCAGCGTCGAATAGGGAATGTCGCGCTTGTATTGATCGAACTTGCCCGACGCGAACAGCCCACGCTGGGGCACAAGCGCCTTGTGCAGCTCATTGACGACCGCGGACTTGCCGATGCCGGAATAGCCCGACACCAGAACCAGTTCCGGCGCGCCGCTCGCGACCACGCGATTGAAGGCGGCGAGCAAAGCCTCGACCTCGTGCTCTCTGCCGTACAGCTTCTCGCGGATCATCAACCGATCGGGCCGATCGCCGTCGCCGAGCGAAAAGGGCTCAATGCGCCCGTGGCGCTCCCATTCGGCCAGACAGCGCCGCAGATCGTGCTCGACGCCGGCGGCGGTCTGGTAGCGCTCCTCGGCCGCCTTGGCGAGGAGCTTCATGACGATCTGAGAGATGGGCGCCGGGACGCTCTCCAGCCGTTCTGAAGGCGCCACAGGCTTTCTGGCGATATGGCAATGGACCCATTCCATCGGATCGGTCGCGATGAACGGCAGACCACCGGTGAGCATCTGATAGAACGTGACGCCGAGCGCATAGAGGTCACTGCGCGAATCGATTGAGCGATTCATTCGCCCCGTCTGTTCGGGCGCCATATAGGCGAGCGTGCCGGCGATGACCTCAGGCGGCTCGGGCGCCTGACGCTCGCGCGGCAGACGCGAGGCGATGCCGAACCCGGTGAGCCGCGCACGTCCGTCGGCGCAGTTGACCAGGATATTGGCCGGCTTGACATCCTTGTGGACGAGGCCGCGCTGGTGCGCCTTGCCCAGCGCGGCGACGATGCCGATGGCGAGGCGCAGGAAGCGTCCCGTCTCCATCGGCGCGCCGATCAGTCGCTCGAGCGGTTCGCCGCCAGGATCCTCGAGCAGCAGCGCCGTTCGGCCGCCTTCGCGGCTAATCGCGAGCGGCCGCGCCGACCATGCGCCGTCGAGCTCGTCCCTCAGTTCATATTCGTGGGCGAGGCGATCGACCGCTGCCGGGGGCGGGCGCTCCGCGGCAGGGAGCACTGCCAGAGCCGCGCTGCGGCCGCCGTCGCCGTCCGCGCGCCATCCTCGGCAGAATACGCGTTCGCTATCCTCCCACAGGACTTGGAGGCCATGGTCTCCCAGAGCGCCGAAAAGAAACGATAGCTGCAATCGCTTTGCTCCGCTGGCAAGCGGTCAGCCTGGTCAGCACAAACTCTGCCATCACTAGCTTGCATTGTGCCATAGCCGACGCTGCATGACCATGTCCTTGGGCTGGCGCCGAAAGAACTGCCGATCCTCGCCGGTCCGGCGTTTTTCGAACGCTCACCGGGGCTGCTGGCCTGTAGCCATGGGCTCGCCATCGCCTCAGGCAACGACCGGCGCCGTCTTCCCTGCAACAGGTTCGCCGGTCCCGAGGCCGCACTCGCATCTGCTCTATTTCACGATTTGCGCGTTGGAGCGATCGATTGTCAAAGCCACCGCTGCGATGACCAGAACGCCGTAGGCGATCGGTTCGTAGGCGGGATCAAGACCGATTGTTGCGAGAGCCACTCGCAGCACGGTGATCGTCAGTGCGCCGATGAAGGTCCGCCCGAGGCCGCCTACGCCACCGGTGATCGATGTGCCGCCGATCACGACGGCAGCGATGGTTGGAAGCAGCAGGCTGTCGGCGATGGTCGGGCTTCCGCTGGAGCTGCGCGCCACCATCGCCAATCCGGCCAGCCCGGAGAACAGTCCGGTCAGAGCGAAGCCAAGTATCTTCACCCGCCCGACGGGGACGCCCGAGAGCATCGCGGCTCTCTCTGCCATGCCAATCGCATAAACATGGCGACCGAACGGCAGCCAGCGCAGGGCCACGGCAAGAGCGATGAGGGCAGCCAGTGCAAGGCAGAATGAATTCGGGACGCCAATACTGCTGCGCGCGAGCCAGCCGACAGCAGAATAGCCGGCCGCGACCGGAATGGTGGTTTGCCCAATGGTCAGCGCCAGACCCGACCACGCGCCCAACCCGGCGAGCGTAACGATGAAGGACGGCGCCTGCCCGCGCGTGTGGATGAGGCCTTGGACGGCGCCGATCAGCGTGGTGAGCGCCAGCACCCCGACGAGGGCGCTCGGACCGATCGCCGGCAGGGCGAGAGCGGTCAGCACTGAGGCAAGCGAGGCGACCGCGGTCATCGACAGATCGATGCCGCCCAGCAGGATCACGACTGTCTGCGCAGTGGCCAGAATCAAGATGACGCTGGATTCATCGGCCAGCACGTTGAGAGCGTATGGGGACAGGAATGACGGCTCGATCGCTCCCACCGCGATCAACAGGCTGAGCAGAACCACAAGCGGCGCGAATCGCTTCGCCGCCCAGCCAGCGCGCGGGCGCAACACGTGGTCGTCCGGCGGGATTGCCGGACTTTGGTTCGTCGGTGGAGCAGGCGCCATATCCGGTTACGCTCCCTAGCGAAGGTTTCGCCCGACAGCGCGGAAATGTCTCTCCACACGGGCGCCGTCAGAGCATTCGCTCGAGGACCTGCAGTCGCGACGGCTTCGCTGCGGACGCCGGAAAACGGCCAGAAACGACCCCGTCCTTCATGACGATGATGCTATGGCTCAAGGCGATGACCTCATCGACCGTATCTGCGACCAGCAGGACGCCGAGACCGTCTCGGGCGAGTTTATGGATCAGGGCGAACATTTCGGCCTTGGCGCCGATATCGAGCCCGCGCGTCGGGTGATCGAGGATCAGTACTTTCAGCTTTCGCCCGATTAGCCATTTGGCAAGCACGACCTTCTGCTGGTTGCCGCCACTAAGACTATTCGCCGGCGTCTCCGCCGTCGGCGTCCTGATGCGCAATCGATCGATCCAGTTCTTGACGAGCCGTAGCTCCCCGACGACGTCGATGAAGGGGCCGCGCCGGAGCTCATCGAGATGCGCGAGCGTCATGTTCTGGCGCACGCCGAGACCGCCAACGACACCCTCCAGGCGCCGCTCAGCCGGCACATAGCCGATCCCGTGTCCTACCGCTTCGGCAGGCTCGCGGAGCCGCACCGGTCGGCCGTCGAGTATGATCTCGCCAACATCGGCTCGCTCGGCGCCGAACAGCGCGCGGCACAGGCTCTCACCGCCTGAGCCCGCCAACTCGGCAATCCCGAGGACTTCGCCGGCATGAAGGTCGAAGCTCACGCCGCGGTAGCTGTTGCGGCGACCGAGCTCGCGGACGCTCAACCTGACTTTGGGTCCGTGCGTCGACGAGGGGGCCTGCTGCTGGCATCCGGCGTCAAGTTCGCGGCCGAGCATGAGCCGCTCCAGATCGGCGATGTCGCACATCGCGCGTTCGCGCATCGCAATGCAACGGCCATTGACCATGACCCAGATTCGATCGGCCACGCGCAGCACCTCGTCGAGGCGATGCGACACGAACACGACGGAAGCGCGCCGACGCAGGCGTTCGATCTGCCCGAGGACGGTCTCGATGCCGTTGACGTCCAACATCGAGGTTGGTTCGTCCAAGAGAATGATCGGCTCGCGCCGGGTGCGTTCCTCAATGGCCAGCGCCCTTGCAATCTCGACCAGCTGCCGCTCGGCAAACGAGAGTGTGGCGGTCAGAGCGGACGGCGATATCTCGGCTCCCAGCTTCTCGAGCTGTGTCGCCGCGAGCGCGTAGAGCGTGCGCCAGTCGTAGAAGCCGGTGCGCAGCGCCCGACCTTCATGACCAAGCAGGATGTTCTCGGCGACGGTCACATTGGGCAGGAGCGCCTGTTCCTGAAACACGATACCGATGCCGCAAGCAGCCGCTGCTGCGACGTTCGCCGGGCTGACCGGCGCGCCGTGGACGATGACGCGCCCGCGGTCGGCGCGAAGAACGCCGGCAAGCACCTTGAGCAGCGTGGACTTGCCGGCGCCGTTCTCGCCGATCAGCCCTACCACCTCGCGCGAGCGGACATCGAGCGATACGTCGTCGAGGGCGCGAACGGCGGCAAAGCTCTTGCTCAATCCTTCGACGCGCAGGACGGGCTCGGTCACTTCACGATCCTCAACCGGCTGCGCAAAGGCCATGTGGCGACGAGGACGGCCAAAAGGATGAGCCCACCCTCGACCGCCTTCTGCGCGTAGGGACTGACGCCGACAAAAATCATTCCATCGGTGAGCACCGCAAGCACAAGGGTTCCGACGGCCGATTGCAGGACCCCGCCGCGACCGCCGCCGAGCGACGTTCCGCCGATAACCACGGCAGTGATGGTCGCGAACATTTGCCCGGCGCCAACATCGACATGGCCGAGCCCGACGCGCGCCGATTCCAGCGCCCCGCCGAGACCACTCAGAAGGCCGGCAAACGCAAAGGCAAGCACCTTGTAGCGATCGACAGGAAGACCCAAGAGACGGGCCAGATCCTCTCCGCCGCCAATCATCATGCTGTACCGTCCAAACCGGGTGTAGCTCTGCAGTACATATCCGAGCAGCACAACGGCGACGGCGACAAGAAAAAGGTTCGGAACTGCAATGCTCCGCCCGAGGCCAAGAGCGCGCAGCATCGGGTCTCTGATCAACGGCGGCTGATCGCCCGAGAGCAGCATCGCGATGCCCGTGCCGGCCGACCAGACGCCGAGCGTGACCATGAAGGACGGCACACGCAGGCGCGTGATCACGAGCCCGCTCAACAAGCCAAGGCCGGCCCCCGCGAAACTCGCCAGCACGAGGCCGAAAACGCCAAGATCGAGGCCGGTTCGGCTGTTGAGGACGCACATGGCGAAGGTAAGCGAACCCACTGCCATGACGCCTTCGATCGAGAGGTCGATCGACCCCTGCAGGATGATGAATGTCGTCCCGACCGCCAGAATGAGCGGAATGGCGGAACGGTCGGCGATCGTCCACAGGTTCTGCACTGTGGCAAACCCTGGCTTGGCGAGGCCGAAGCCAAGGCTCACGACGATGAGGGCGAGCAAAGGACCCCATGACCGCAGCTCCGGCCCTTCGGCGGCCGGCCTGGATCCAGCAGCGCGCTGATGGTCGGCGGGCGTCATGGGCCGCGCATGGATCGCTCGCTTTCAGAACGCCTTGCCGGTGCTACGGCTCCACAACTTGTCGCATTGCCAGTCGGCGGCATAGGCTGAGGGCTCCGGCTCGCGAAGATATTGCGCGGCATTGTCGTGGGTGATAACCACGAGTTTCAGGTAGAATTCGCGTTCCTCTTTGGACAATGTTGCGGGCAACGGCGTTTGCCCGGTGAGTATGCACGTCCCCATCGCGAGCCCGATGCTGCCCTGATAGAAGGCGTCGCTCGACACCGTCGATATCATCTCGCCTTTTTCAACTGCGGCGATCGCCTCCGGAATGCCGTCGACGCCCACGACCGGGATCTTGCCGGCGAGGCCAGCCGCGCGCAAAGCCTCGAGCGCGCCCAACGCCATGTCATCATTGGCGGCCCAGACGCCGTTGATCTGGCTCCCGTATTTGGCGAGCCACGTTTGCATAACCGGGAAAGCCGCAGTCCGGTCCCAATTGGCTGTCTGCTGATCGAGAAGCTTGACGCCTGGCGTATCCCGGAGAACCTGCTGGAATCCGGCAAAACGCTTGCGAGCCGGATCCGTGTCCAGCCTACCTTGCAGCGCCACCACTCCGCCTTTGCGGCCCATGGCGTCAACAAGAAGCCTCGAGATCGCCACCCCGGCCTCCATGCTGTCGACCGCTACGTGTGCAATCCAGTGATCGTTGCCATCAAACGGGTGCAGGCCCTCGTTGTGGGCCCAGTGGGTGACGATCCAGGCGCCGGACTGGTTCGCCACGTCCACCATCGGCTTGATAACCAGATCGGCATTCGGTTCGACGTTGAACACCGTGCACCGGGCGTTGGTGGCCACCAGCAGCCGCATCAGCGATATCTGTTTGTCGGAGTCGCCCTGATTGAGTTGCAGGACGTAGTGCTTGATTCCCGCCCATGCGGCAAACCATCTGCCCCCTTTGTCCAGATTGGCGTGATAAGGCTGTGCGATCTCGCGCATCGAATTGACCAGCCGAATCTCCGATTTGTCGCATAGGGGTTGCGCGGCGGCCGCCGGCGCGCCCGCGACTACGATGACCGCGACCAAGGTGGTCATCGCAGCCGGACGGAACATCACGCGTTTCACGCGGCTTCCTCCGTTTCGCGGGCTCACCGGCCCGACGGACGCACCTGCAGGCTGCCGAGCCGGGGACCTCTCGGCCATCCGACGGCGGGATCCGCCCGACAGACCTAATGTAACATAGGAAATTCGATAAAGTAACGCTGGCAGGAGGCACACAGGCAGGAGGCCTCCAAGCTTCATCGTTGGGCGGGCAAGGTAAACTGAAAGACGGTGCCGCGGGGCGCATTGGCGCTCGCCCATAGCCGTCCGCCGTGCGCTTCGATGATCGAACGGCAGATCGACAGCCCCAGCCCCAGGCCGTTCGGTTTGGTCGTGTGGAACGCCTGGAAGAGATTTTCGAGAAGAGCCGGCGCCAGTCCCGGGCCCGTATCGCAGACGGCGGCCAGCACGTCGCCCGACTCGGTCTTGCTCGTCGTGATCAACAGTTCCCGCAACCCTTCGCTCATAGCGCTCATCGCCTCGATGGCATTGAGGATCAGGTTGAGGATCACCTGCTGCAGTTCGATCCGGTCTCCCTGAACCAGCGGAAGGCCTTCGACGAGTTGCGTCCGCACCACGACGCCGTTCTTTGTCGCTTCGGAGCGGGTAAGCTCGATCACGTCGCGGACCGCTGCATTGATCTCCACGCGCTCGTCTCGTGGCGTCGTCTTCTTGCTGAGATTTCGAATTCGGTGGACGACGGCGCCTGCCCGGTCGCCGTCCCTGACGATGCGGTCGAGCGCCTGTCGGACCTCATCCAGATCCGGCGGGTCGGCCCCCAGCCAACGCCGCGCCGCCTTGGCGTTGGTGAGCGCGGCGGCGATCGGCTGATTCACTTCGTGGACGATCGAGGCCGTGAGCTGCCCCATCGTCGCGATGCGATTGGCGTGCGCCAGCTGCATCTGCGTCTCACGGTAGCGCCGCTCGCTCTCGCGAGCCTCTGATTCCGACCGCTTGCGCTCGGTCAAATCGACAACGAAAGCGACGACCTGGTTTGCGCCCTCTTCGAGGGTCGCCGCACCGAGCAGAACGGGCACGCGGCTGCCGTCCTTTCGAGAGTACTCCTTCTCGAACGGCGGCGCAGTGCCGGTCGTTTTCAGTTCTTGGAGCGCCTGTTTGGTGCGGTCGAGCCATTCAGGCGGCGTCAGGTCCCTCAAGCGGATGCGGCGCTCGGCGACGTCGTCGCGCTCGAACCCGAGCATGCGCAGAAATGCGTCGTTGGCCTCGATGATCCGGCCGTCGAAGTCCCAGATGAAGATGCCGATGAGATTGGCGTCGACCAGGCGGCGGATCTTGGCTTCGCGTTCCGCCAAATCTCTGTAGAGACGTGTGTTCTCCAGCGAGGTCGCCGCCTGGGAGGCAAGGAGCTTCAGCACCGCTGTCCGGGCCGGCGAGAACACTCGCGGAGCCAGGTTGTTCTCGAGATAGAGCACGCCATTGAGCTTGCCTTGGTTGACCAACGGCAGGCAGAGAACGGAGCGGGTCTGGCGCTCGCGAATGTAGGGATCCCCGGCGAACGCGGACTGGGCAACGGCGTCGTCGAGAATGACGCTCTCGCGGGTGCGCAGAACATAGTGGAGCACCGAAACCGGCAGCAGGGCCTCGGACACGGGCTCGTCGCGCAAATGCACGCTCACCATGTCGGCGGTGGTGGTGGCCTCCGCCTCTATCCGTTGCTCGGCGCTTCGCGGAAGAAGCAACAGACCTCGCTCGGCGCCCGCCTGCTCGATCGCGGTGCGCATGAGCGTGTCAATCAGTCTTTCGACGACGATCTCGCCCGAGACGTCGTGCGACACCTTGATCACGGTCGCGAGGTCGAGCTGTTCGACCGGCGTCCCGATCGTGCTGGTTGGATCGGGCGGGGGCTCCCGGTCTCTCAGGTATGGATAGAGCTCGTCGAGCTGCCGCACCTTGGCGTCGGCCCCCCAGCGCAGGTAGCCGTAGCGGGCGTTCCGCAAATACAGGCGCGCAAACTCTTCCAGGTCGCCGGCGGCGTAGAAGCGGGCGGCGAGTTCATAGGCCAGTGCTTCATGGTGGATGAAGCCGTTGGCGCGCGCCGAGCGGATGGCTTGTTCGTAAAGACGCACGGCGTCGATCTCGCGGCCCTCCAGGCGGGCGATCTCGGCGCCGACCAGCGCGGCTCGGTTCTCGAAGTTCTCCGGGCAATTCTCCGCATAGATCTGAAGCTGTCGGTGGTGGGCGGCCAGCGCCTCCAGATGGCGCGCCCGCTGGTCAGTCGCAGCAGAACCACAGCAGGCGGCACGGGACAAGGCGCCGTAGAAATGATGTTCAGGCGTTTCTTCGAAATGCGCCACCGATGTCCATGGTAGCCGCTGCGCCCTTGATGACGCATCGACGGCTGCAGCATAGTCGCCCGCGAAGAAGCGCGCCTGGAGCTTTCGGACCCAGTAGCAGGTTTCTGCGAGAACCAAATTTGGGTTGTCCGAGAAGCGGCGTTCAATCTCAAGCTCGTCAAATCCGCCTTCGTCGAAGGAGCCGAATTTCCGCGTGCAGCCGCGCAGCGTCCGGACGAGGCCGAGCTGCGCGCTGGCGAGGTCTATGACGAACTGGAACCGCACCTTCTGCGCAAACGCGAGGCCAACCTCCGCTTGGCGTTGCACTTCAACGAGCGGATCTCCCGCCGCAAGCAGGTTCGAGTTCAAACTGACATAGCTGTATCCGGCAAACGTGAGGTCGCCGCTCTGGTTGGCGATTTCAAGCGCACGCCGCAGGGCGTCCCGGCCGGTCCGGACATGTCTCGTCCAGGGTACGACGTGGGCCCCGAAGTCCTTATAGCTCCTGGCTTGGAAGCGCTTCAGCTCGCGCTTTTCCACCAGAAGGCACCCGAGTCGACCGAACCGAAATCCGGCCGGATAGTCGCCGAAGCGCGGCCCGGCGATATAGCCAAGCGATACATAGTGATAGCAGGAGCCGTCGCTGTTGCCTCGCTCGAGGCTGAGATTGACGGCCAGGCAGATCGCCATGCACGCAAGATTCGCATCGGTATGCCATACGGCCCCCACGAGCTTGGTCAGAATATCCAGCGTCGCGGGGGATGCTGGGTCGCTCATCAAGGGCAGATCAATGAGCTCCTCGATCGTGCGGCTCCCGAGCTGCGACCAGATCCGCGCGTATTCGCGTTGCACCTCCTCGTCGGTCGGATGCGGCGGCCAGTCGATGCCGAGATGCTGCCTCAGGTAGTCGAGACCCACGGCGATGGCGCGGCCGCCCTGATCGAGTGTCGTGTAGACGTCCAAGCGCAGGCCCGCGACGGTCGCTTGTTCGACGGTGTCGCCGCCGCGCTGTGAAAGCGCCGCCAAGCGCGCGTCCGCTTCCGCCAGTGCGCCCGTGAGGAACTCGCATTCGGCCCTCTGCAGCTCGAGCGCGAAGGCGAGCGCAGGCCGGCGCTTCCAGCAGTCCTCTGGCAACAGCGCCGCGCCGGCGGCGAAATACCTCAGCGCCGAGGCGTAGGCCGTCGCCGCCTTGGCGCGCTTTCCCGCAATCAGGTTCATCTCGGCAAGATGTTCCCGTTCGTCCTCAGAGGCGATAAGCCCGGCGCCGCGATTGAGCTGATTGACAATCTCGAAAATGGCCTCTTCCCGATTCTCGGGCAAGGTCTGCGCGACAAGAAGCCGCCCGATCAGCAGATGGGCGGCGGCGCGCTGCTCCTCCGGGATCAGCGAATAAGCGGCTTCCTGCACCCGGTCGTGAGCAAATTTGTAGGCGCCCGGCAGACGCTCGACCAACTCGTGTCGGACCGCCTCCCACAGAGCCGCGTGGACCTCAACCTCCGAGGTCCCGAGTACGATTGCGAGCGTCGTGAGGCCGGCGACATTGCCGAGACAAGCGAGCTGCCGCAGCGCTTCCTGGGCTTCATCCGGCAGGCGGGCGAGCCTCCCGACCATGAGGTCGACGACATTGTCGGCGTAGCCCTTGGCGTGAATGCGGTCGAGATTCCAGGACCAGCGCTGAGCCTGATGATCGAAGGCGAGCAGTTCCTCGTCAGCCAGCGCGTCAAGAAACTGAAGCACGAAGAACGGGTTGCCGGCGGTCTTTGCGTGAACTAGATTCGATAGCGGCGCGGCGTCCCTAGGCTCGCAGTGAAGCGCGTCGGCAATCAGCCCCCCGACATGTTCATGACCGAGCGGGCCGAGCTTGATCTCGCTGACCTTCGCCCCCGAGCCACGGATGGTCGTCAGCTTCCGCGTCAGCGGATGGACGGCGTCGACCTCGTTGTCCCGATAGGCGCCGATCAGAATCAGATGTTGAACGTCCGCTTGGGTCAGCAGATCGTCGATGAGGTCCAGCGTCGCCGCGTCCAGCCATTGCAGATCGTCGAGGAGCAGCGCCAGCGGATGTTCCGGCCGGGCGAAGACGCCGATGAAGCGGCGGAACATGCGCTGGAACCGACCCTGAGCCTGCTGTGGCTCGAGCTCCGGCACGGGCGGCTGCTCGCCGATGATGAGCTTCAATTCTGGGATCAGGTCGACCATGAGCCGGCCGTTCGGGCCCAGCGCCTCCAGAAGTGACTCCCGCCAACGCGCCAGCTCCGCGTCGCTCTTGCCGAGCAGAGAGCGCACCAGGCTCTGAAAAGCCTGCACCAAGGTCGAATAGGGAATGTCGCGCTTCAGCTGGTCGAACTTGCCGGACGCGAACAGCCCCCGCTGCGGCACAAGCGCCCTGTGCAGCTCATGAACGACCGAGGACTTGCCGACGCCGGAATAGCCCGAGACAAGGACTAATTCTGGCGCGCCGCTCGCGACCACGCGATCGAAGGTGGCGAGCAAGGCCTCGACCTCGCGCTCTCTCCCGTAGAGTTTCTGCGGGATCATCAGCCGATCGGGTCGGTCGCGTTCGCCGAGCGCAAAGGACGCGATGCGCCCGTGGCGTTCCCATTCGGCCAGACAGCGGCGCAGATCGTGCTCGACGCCGGCGGCTGTCTGGTAGCGCTCTTCGGCCGTTTTGGCGAGGAGCTTCATGACGATCTCGGAGATGACCGCCGGGACGCTCTCCAAACGCTCCGAAGGCGCCACAGGCTGTCGGGCGATATGGCAATGAACCCATTCCATCGGGTCGGCCGCGCTGAACGGCAGACGGCCGGTGAGCATCTGGTAGAAGGCCACGCCGAGCGCGTAAAGGTCGCTGCGCGAATCGATCGAGCGATTCATCCTCCCGGTCTGCTCGGGCGCCATATAGGCGAGCGTGCCAGCGACCACCTCGGGCGGCTCGGGCGCCTGCCGCTCGCGCGGCAAACGCGTGGCGATGCCGAACCCGGTGAGCCGCGTTAGTCCGTCCGAGCAATTCACCAGGATGTTAGCCGGCTTGACGTCCTTGTGGACGAGGCCGCGCTGGTGCGCCTTCCCGAGCGCCGCCGCGACGCCGACCGAGAGGCGCAAGAAGCGCTCCACTTCCATCGGTCCGTCGATGAGCCGCTCGAGCGGTTCGCCGCCCGGATCCTCGAGCATCAGCATCGTCAGACCGCCTTCGCTGACAAGTGCGAGCGGCCGCGCCGCCCATGCGGCGTCGAGCTCGTCCCTCAGTTCATATTCGTGGGCGAGCCGATCGAGGCTGGCCGGTAGCGGGCGCTCCGCGTTAGGCAGCACGGCCAGCACGTTGCAGCGGCCGCCCTCGCCGTCTGCGCGCCACCCCCGGCAGAAGACGCGCTCGCCATCCTCCCACGCGACGCGGAGATCTCTAACCCCGCGTCCGACCATTGTGGTAAAGTTTCGCCGCCGGCGTGCGCGCTCGTAATCGGCCGGCGGCCTTGCCCTGATGACCTGAAACGCTTCGATGGGCCGGGACAGGCCCTTTAGCATACGCGCTCCGAGCGGCGCGAAGTCGAATAGATCCTCCACCAAGCCTCGGGTTTCCCGGCTGACCACTATCCCGTTTCGCGGCGCCTCGCTTTGAAGCCGCGCCGCCAGATTCGGGACCTCTCCCACGACGCCGTGGGGATTCGGTCCGAAGCTCATCACTTCGGGGCCTATGATGACGAGCCCCGTATGCACGCCGATCCTTGCTTCCAGTCTTCGGGCGGTTTCATTGCTCAGCGGAAGATCTAGTCCGTTAAGCCGCTCTATCATTTCAAGCGCGGCTCGCAAGGCGCGCTCGGCATCGTTTCCGTGCGCGGTCGGATAGCCGAAATACACGAGGACGCCATCTCCCGAGAAACTGGCGACGAAACCGCCGAACCGTTCCATGACCGCCAGCGCGAGCTGTTGGTAACGGCTGAGCAGCGCCGACAGGTCTTCTGGATCGAGCCGCTCGGACAGCTGCGTGTAGCCGACAAGATCGATGAACATAATGGTGAGGTAGCGTCGCTCAGGCGGCGTTCCAGCAAGCCGACTATCATTTGCGACGTCGATCATTTCTGGACGCAGACTGCCTCTGAAATCAGCAACGGGCGCGGTGGTTCGTGGCGCCACCAGTCTACTTGCCTGAGCCGTCATACCAGATTATCGTTCCGTCGTCTTTCCGCTTGACGATCAACAACGGCGGCGCTCGCGTGACAACAAGGGCGGACATTAGGAAGGGTGGGGCGAGGCTTCAAGCTCTGGTCATATGCGCTCACTTGCGACCGGGCAGGAACAAGCGAAGATCGAGATACCTTATGCAGCCGATTGGCGGGCTGCATATCGCGTCGCTTCTCGATCAAGGCCATTTCGATGTGCGTCTCCATCACGAGGACTGGCACGGGCCGTTTGACACATCGAACCTCGTCCCGGTCCACATCGTGTTCTTGACCGGACTGCAAGTCGATTTCGACCGGATGCGGCAACTCGCTTTCTTCTTCAAACGCAGCGGCGCAACCGTCGTCGCCGGCGGCAGCATTTGTACGTCGTTCCCCGAGTTCGCGACCCGGTTCTTCGACGTCGTCTGCGTCGGCGGAGTTGAAAGCGCAGGCGACGTGGCCGCGGACTTCGCGCGCGGCAATCTCAAAAAATGTATTACTCCCCGGTCTCCCGCATCCGGCCCTACCTCGTGGACTACGCTCATTTTGCGAGGAATGGGATCACACCCACGATGCATCTCGTCGAGGCGTCTCGGGGCTGCAGCTTCAAATGCGCGTTCTGCACGATGCCTTCAGAAGTTGGCGCCCACGCGCCTTATGATCTTTCGCTGCTGTCCGCCGCCTTGGAGAGCGCCATAAGCTCCGCTCCGTTCTTCAGCTTTCGCCGCTGGTACCCGATCGTTCTCCTGCTCGACAACAATTTTTCCGACGACCGCGAGCACATGCTCGCCGTTTGCGAGCTAGCTTGATGGATAGGGGTCTTGACTGCATAGTCGGCGAGCTGGCCTGCGACTGATTGTTTGGCTCGTCAAGGCCCTCGAAATGAAAGCCAAAGCCTCGGCCAGTTCGGCGCCAGAGCCAGGACGCTTATGCCTCCGCGACCTTGCGGGGTAGCCCGCCCCTCTTCATTTCCATATGGAGGTTGATGGGATCGAGATCGAAAGCGAGAGTCGGCGCTAGCGCGTTCCCAATTGGCCAGCAATTCGTCGCGCGTGGCCCAGTCGCGGACCAGCCGCCGCGTACCGGCTCGGCCACGACGGCGTAGCGCATTTAAGGTATCTCCTTGAGCTTCGCTTGTTTCACGATGCTGTCGAGCGTCCCAGGCGCGATGTCATCGGATGGCTTGCCTGCAATTGTCA
>Ga0209040_10001637_pt1 | contig 17791 bp, 19 predicted proteins | sample BogFormECP12_OM3_FD_188240 | JGI IMG/M metagenome (GOLD analysis project Ga0209040, IMG submission 188240) | Bog forest soil microbial communities from Calvert Island, British Columbia, Canada - ECP12_OM3 (SPAdes) (version 2) | ecosystem: Environmental > Aquatic > Freshwater > Wetlands > Bog ...
CGGCGCCGTGGCGCCGACTGTACTGCTGGTGCAGGACGCGGCCGACGCGCTGATCGGCCATACGCTGGACGAGGAAACGCTGAAGAAGCTCGATGCGGCGGCACGCGCGGCGTGCAAGCCGATCAACGACAAGCGCGGGACGATCGAATACCGCACCAAGGTCGCCGGCGTGCTGGCACGCCGCGTGGCTGCCATCGCGTTCGACCGCGCCATGGGCAAATCGCAAGGAAAGACTCACTGATATGAGCAAGCACCACGTAACCACCACGATCAACGGAGAGCCGGTCGAGTTCCTGTGCGAGACGCAGCAGACCATGCTGGATACGCTGCGCGACGTGCTGGGGCTCACCGGCAGCAAGGAAGGCTGCGCCTCGGGCGACTGCGGCGCGTGCACGATCATCCTGGACGGCAAGATCGTGTGCTCCTGCCTGATGCTCGGCGTTGAGGCGGAAGGCAAGACGATCACGACCATCGAGGGCATCGCGCAGGGCGATCACCTGCACCCGGTGCAACAGAAGTTTCTTGAGCATGCGGCGCTGCAATGTGGCTTCTGCACGCCCGGGTTCATCGTTGCGGCAAAGGCGCTGCTCGACGAGAATCCGAACCCGACGGAGACCGAGGCGCGCTACTGGCTCGCCGGCAATCTCTGCCGCTGCACCGGCTACGACAAGATCATCCGCGCGGTGATGGACGCCGCCGCTGAAATGCGAGGAGCAGCCCAATGAACTATGTAGGCACAGATCTGAGAGTTGTCGGCACCCGTCCGGTCCGTCCCGACGGCGTCGACAAGGTCACCGGCCGCGCCATGTTCGGCGCCGACATGGTGATGGCCGGTATGTTATGGGGCAAGGTGAAGCGCTCGCCGCACGCGCATGCGCGCATCGTGTCGATCGACGCGTCCAAGGCGCTGGCGCTGCCGGGCGTGCGCGCGGTGATCACCGCCGATGACCTGCCCGACATCGCGTCGGAAGAGGCGTTCGTCGGCGAGGGACCGATGAACTTCCGCGATTTGTCGCGCAACTGCATGGCGCGTGGCAAGGCGCTGTATGAGGGCCACGCGGTGGCCGCCGTGGCGGCCATATCGCAGGCGATCGCCGACGAGGCGCTCGAACTGATCGACGTGAAGTACGAGGTGCTGCCCTACGTCATCGACGTCGAGGCGGCGATGGCGGACGATGCGCCAGTGCTGCACGATGACCTGTTCACCGCCGGCGTCGAGCCGAAGCCGGCCAAGCCATCGAACATAGCAAAGCGGGTGTACTTCAACAAAGGCGATGTCGAGGCGGGCTTCAGGCAGGCCGACGTCATCGTCGAGGGCCGCTACACCACCGAGCCGGTGCACCAGGCGTATATCGAGCCGCATGCCTGCCTGTGCTCGTACGGGGCCGATGGGCAGTGCACGGTGTTCAGCTCCAGCCAGGGCCACTTCATGGTGCGCTCCTACGTGGCCAAGCTGCTGGGCATCGACATCTCCAACATCCGCTGCACCCCGGCCGAGATCGGCGGCGGGTTCGGTGGCAAGACGCTGGTGTATCTGGAGCCGCTGGCACTCGCGCTGTCGAAGCAGTGCGGCCGGCCGGTGAAGATGCAGATGACGCGCGAGGAGGTGTTCCGCGCCTCCGGCCCGACCTCCGGCTCCACCATGGAGGTGAAGCTGGGCGCCATGAAGGACGGCACCATCGTCGCGGCGAAGCACGTGCTGAAGTACCAGGCCGGCGCGTTCCCCGGCTCCCCGATCCAGCCCGGCTGCATGTGCAACTTTGCGATGTACGACCTGCCGAACGTCGAGGTCACCGGCTACGACGTGGTGAGCAACCGCCCGAAGGTCGCCGCCTATCGCGCGCCCGGCGCGCCGATCGCCTCGTTCGCGGTGGAATGCGCGCTCGACGACCTGGCGCGCAAGCTGGGCATGGACCCGATCGCGATCCGCGAGAAGAACGGCGCGAAGAGCGGCACCAAGACCCACTACGGGCCGACCCACCAGAACATCGGCTACCTCGCCACCCTGGAAGCGGCGAAGAACAGCGCGCACTGGAAGTCGCCGCTGAAGCCGGGCCAGGGGCGCGGCATCGCCACCGGGTTCTGGTTCAACATCGGCGGCGAGTCCTCGGCCGCCGTGCATGTGGCCGAGGACGGTACCGTGGTGGCGGTGTCGGGCAGCCCGGATATCGGCGGCTCGCGGGCCTCGATCGGCATGATGGTCGCCGAGGCGCTGCAGGTCCCGGCCGACAAGGTGCGGACCATCGTGGCCGACACCGCCTCGATCGGCTTCACCCACGTCACCGGCGGCTCCCGCGTCACCTTCGCCACCGGCATGGCGGCGACCATGGCGGCCGAGAAGGTGGTCGAGCAGCTCAAGCAGCGCGCCGCGATGATCTGGGACATCACGCCGGATGCGGTGGACTGGCGCGACGGCCAGGCGTTCCCGGCCGGCACCAACGCCGGCGCGTTCGAGCCGCTCAGCCTCGCCGACATCGCGCTGAAGGCGGCGCGCACCGGCGGGCCGGTGACCTCGGAGGTGTCGGTGAACGCGCAGGGCGCCGGTCCCGGCTTCGGCGCGCATATCTGCGACGTGGAAGTGGACAAGGAGACCGGCCACGTCACCATCGTCCGCTACACCGCGGTGCAGGACGTCGGCCGCGCTATCCACCCGTCGTACGTGGAAGGCCAGATCCAGGGCGGCGCCGCCCAGGGCATCGGCTGGGCGCTGAACGAGGAGTACATCTACGACCAGAACGGCAAGATGGATAACCCCGGGTTCCTCGACTACCGCTGCCCGGTGGCCTCCGACCTGCCGATGATCGAGGCGATCCTGGTCGAGGTGCCCAACCCGCGCCATCCGTTCGGCGCTCGCGGCGTGGGCGAGGTGCCGATCATCCCGCCGATGGCCGCGGTCGGCAACGCGATCCGCGACGCGATCGGCCTGCGCCTGCAGAGCCTGCCGATGTCGCCGCCGAAGGTCCGTAAGGCGCTGGACGTGGCCAACGGCGACGACTGATGCCGAAGGTCGTCTTCTCGGGCAACGCCGGTCAGCGGTTCACCGGCGGCAAGGCGGAGCTCGAGGTGGCGGCTACAACCTTTCGTCGCCTGGTGCTGGAGCTGGACCAGCGCTTTCCCGGGCTGGGGAAGCAGGTGGAGGAGGGGATGGCGGTGGCGATCGACGGCGAGATCTTCCAGGACGCGTATGGGGCGCAGTTGCGGCCGGATAGCGAGATCGTGCTGATTCCGAAGATCGCTGGGGGGTAGCGGAGCAGTGGCTTCGGTCAGAGCCACCAGAGTGAGGATCACCAGCCGCGGTCTGCATTGGGACGCGCTGGACGAGGATATTTCCGCGGCGGGGCTGCTCGAGGGGCTGGGCGATCAGACCAGACCGCTGGCTGCGGCGGCGCAATGATGTCCGGACCCGGAATAGCTTGTTTCCGGCCTGGGACAACGGGCGTGCTTGCGCTGTCGGCGCCGCGGCATGGCGGGGCCGAACCTGGCCACGACGATGAGGCGAGCCTCGCGGAGTCTAACCGGCGTCTCATTGAAAAATCCTGCGAGACATTGTCGCCGTTTGTGAGACGCAGGTCATTCCGCGGCGACCGCCAGCGGCGGCGCGTCGAGCGCGCGCAGGATCGGGCTGTCGCCGTGGACCAGCCCCTCGACGATCTCCGGATCGGGCGGCCCGTAGTCGAGCCGCTTCGGCAGGCCGCCCTCGGCCCGGATCTGCGCGGCACGAGCGGGATACATGATGGCGAACTGCTCGACCGCGGTGAGGTCTTCGAACCTGGGCTTGGCCGGGGCGGCGCTGGGCGGGGCGGCTGGTGGTGGCGGCGCCGGCTCCGGCGCGGGCTCCGGCGCGGGTCCGGGAACCACCGACTCGCGGAACCAGTAGCCGGAGCGCTCCATCGCGGCGGGATGCATCTCCAACAGCGCCTTGTCGCGTTCCGCCTGCATGCGCTGGTAGTCGCGCAGCAGGCACCGCATCTGGCGGAACATGGACGTGGCCTGGGCGCGGCAGCGTGTGGTGGCGGCGAGGTCGCCGCGGTATTCGCCGGCGAGGCGGAGGGAGTCGGTGGCGTAGGCCTCGAGCCCGACGATGTCGGCGGCGAGCCGCGCCTCCATGGCGTCGGTGGGGTGCAGCGCGGCGACCGCGTTCATGGCATCGTCGTCGCGGGCGGCGCGGGCTTCCGGTGTGTCGGTGGGGAGCAGCTCGAGGGTGCGGCAGAGGCGCGCGTAGATCTCGCGGGCGGTGGAGTCTGGGAAGTTCGGGAGGGTATGCATAGCGGCGGACGGCCCCTTTCGGCGGTTAAAGGGGCGGATATGGCTGTTATGGTGAGTGATGTCAATGGGTAGGCACACTGACCGCCAACCGGTTGTTGCGAGCAGATCGCCGGGAGCAGGCGGTAAGGGGCAGGAGGCCGGTAACCGGGTCGATCAAATGGACAATCTTGTGTTTTCGGGCTTCGTCCGGCTCGAAAGTATTCCGCACGCGCGCTTCTTCAATCGTGCGACATGGGAGCCGGTGACCCTCAGCCGCGCCGACTGCATGGCACGCCTCGACAATCTGACAGCGGGCGGGCACGACTGCGAGGAGACCGCCGTCGCTGTGGAAACGTGGCCCCGTGGCGACGCTTGAGGCTGACCTCGAGGCTTGCGGGGGTAGGCACAGCTGCAAGCTCGCCCCGTTCCCGCTGCACTTCGCATTAGTTCGCCGGTCAGGATGGCTCCCCCGGGCGGCCGTCACCGATCGGCTCGAAGGGGTTCTGGCGTGTTTCTCGGCGATCGAAGGTTGAGGAACCCCAGGAACGACGGCTAACCTGCCATCGAAACGGGCGGATCGGCCGCCCATTTGGGGAATGTTGGAAGATACATGAGCGACACTGTCGAACCGCTGGTTCAGGGCGAGATCAGCTTTAGTGATCGGAGCCTTGCAAGATTCTTGTCGTTCTCCGGCTTGTCGGGTCCGGAGCCACCACTTGGCCGCTGGACTGACGGCCCCAGCTGCACACTAGCCTTCCGGCTGCCACGTCATGTCCAGGAGCACGTCCTGCTGCACATCGACGCCATCCCGTTTGTCCACGGCAAGTCCGTCCCGGAGCAGATCGTCGATATCGTCGTCAACGGCGCTCCTCCAGTAGAATGGCATATCTTCGACACTCTGGCTAGGCGCAGGGTTGTACTGGTCAAGCGTGATCTGATCCCAGAGTCCAATGAGATCAATATTGGACTAACGATCCCAACATGCGCGCAGCCATGGGCACTTGGCCTGAACAATGACAAGCGCAACCTCGGGCTGCGCCTTTGTCGGTTTGCCTGGCAGGCTCTGTCAGAGGTGCCACCAGATGATTCGCTGATTTGGCAGTACGGCAGGCCTGTCGGCGGCGAAGCGCGAAAGACCTTTGACCGAAAAATTGAATCCGGTTTCTGGTCTCGTTTCATCACCGGCAGGAGAATCTTGGATATCGGATTTCGCGGTTATTTGGGCGACCGCGTTGTGCCTATTATGCCGGGCGCGATCGGCGTTGATCTTGACTATCCCGGCTACGACGGCCGTACGCTCCCGTTCGCCCCTAGCAGTCAGGATGTAATCTACTCGAGCCACTGCCTTGAGCACATCGCCGACTACCTGAATGCCATCCAGGACTGGCATCGCGTGCTTACGCCTGGTGGGTACATCATCGCGGTTGTTCCCAGCGCGCACCTTTACGAGCGCAAGAGGCGGCCGCCGTCCCGGCACAACAGCACTCATTGCCGCTTTTATACTCCTGCTTCCTTGTTAGCAGAATTTGAACATGCCCTGGCGCCAAACTCGTATCGTGTTCGGCATCTGGCTGAGAATGACTTCGGCTACAGCTATGGCGATGCCACGACGTTGCATCCGCGTGGGTGCTATGAGATTGAGCTCGTCGTTGAGAAAATCGAGAGTCCGTCCTGGAGTTTGGAGGACTGAGGTGTAATTGCAGCAGTCTTGTAGCGGCAGTCTGGCTCGGACACCTTAGGAACGTGCGGTCAATGCCTAAGAGCGACGCTCGGGCCATCCGACCTATAGACCCCGGAGCAGCTCCACCCCCAGACCAATCTCCGCCAATGTCGCTTCTATCAGCAGGTCCGAATGCCGCGAATCCGTGGAGAACACGGTGCCTCCTGATAGAGGGTCGCTCAACCTAGCGCCCGGGCGATGTCGGTTAGTGCGGCGGGGCGCTGAGGATTGAAATGCTATCGCCGAACCGAGGCACTCCGATCTTTCTATCTTCGTCCCAAAATGAAAACTGTGCAGCTACGGTCAGACCAGCGTTCAATGCAAAGCTTCGGATCATTGAATTGTCAACCGCTGATCGCCAGCCCTCGGCTTGCTGTTGCGAGTGTGCGGCTAGATTAGGAACATTGGCATGATGGATGATCGCCTTGGCGCCCGGTCGCAACACCCGCGCGAACTCGCTCATGTACGCGCCGATGACGCCTGCCGTCATGTGCACGAAGGAATCGTAGGACCATATGAAGTCGATGCGGCCCGTTGCGTGATGCGGCAAACGTGTGCCGTCCGTGAGAAAGTAATCGACATTCGCAGCTGTGCCGAAACGGCCCATGCAATGCTTCAGGCAACCAGGGGCAATGTCGACCAGCGTGACGAAGCTACCGACGGATATCAGGTACTCCGACCACCTGCCATGACCGGGTGCGACCTCGATGATCTCCGAGACGCTGGACACATAGGGCTTGATGAGGTGTGCGACAAGCGAGGCCTTCCAATCCTCGTACGGCACACCGCACAGTTTGGCCTGACCGCTCCACTCATCGCCATCCTTTGCCCAGGTATGATCCTCGTCCCATCGGTCGCGATTTGCAGCCACGTTGGATTCGACTTCGTCTGACCGACGCATCATGATCCCCCTCGGGGAAAGATTGAACGACTTGCCGCGCTCGCACTCCGTGGTAGAATAGTGTGAAAGCGCAGGCGCGGCTGAGTGTATAGTATAGGCTCACGATTCCGGCTGTGCAAGCGTGCCCCCGAGTGGTTTACTTTGCGCGCGCGCGGCTGGGGTCGGGACAAGGGGTCGAGGTATTAGAGATGGCCGATACTAAAGATACCAGGGATTTCTTTGATAGGTACGCCCGGTTCATTTCGACCAGCGGAGTGGGTACCCGCCTCCCCGGTGGCGGGCGGTCGCCACGTCTGCCCGCACGCTACAAGGCTATCGTCGAGCAGAATCGGGCATTGTTTGCGGGCGCGAAGGTGCTTGATATTGCCAGCCACGACGGACGTTGGAGTATGGCGGCGCTCGATGCGGGGGCAAAAGAAGTCGTCGGCGTCGAGGGGCGGCGGCATCTCGTTGCTAGCGCGTACCGGACATTTTCACACTATGGCGTCAAGCCCGCGCAGTATCAGTTCATCGTTGGTGATATTTTTGACGCGCTGCCGAAGTTTGAGCCGGGTGAGTTCGATTTGGTGCTGTGTCTCGGTTTTTTCTATCATACGACGCGACATCACGAGCTGTTCGCGCAATTGGGTCGCTTAAGACTGAGGAGTGTGATACTTGATACGGAGATTGTGCAAGGTAGTGGTCCAATTGTCCGCTTCAAGATCGAGCGGACTACGGGGGACCAGTCTGCGTTAGCGGATATGACGGGATTTCCGACCACGATCTCTGGGTCGCCAAATCACGAGATGATCGTGATGCTCGCACGGCATTTCGACTTTGTGTTGAGGACCGTCGACTGGAACGGGCTGGGGATCAAAGACTGGACCGGCCTGGACGACTATAAGGCTGATCGGCGGCGGACCTACGTGCTGGAACGCAGCGTAAGCTGTGGCTGAAACTGGGGCATCTGTTATGGCTGACGACATCTTGCCTGTGACCTATCCGGTCGCGCGCTTCTCGACGAAAGAGCAAGCCTGGGAAGCTGCGAAAAAAAAATGGCATTATGTCCGGCCGGTCTACATCGGCTGGTTCGCCGCCCGTTATTGGGGCGTGCCGGGTCGTGGTTGGTATGTGGAGCTACCCCAGCGCCCCAGTGAACCACGCCGTTTAGCCTCGGAGGAGGAGTTGGCAACGGGCCTGCGCCGGAGCAGCTACTCGTGATTAACGCTAGGAAGATAGTAGCCGCGTTTGCGGCGATGCTCGCGACCGCTCATCAGGTACATGCTGCCAAAGTGTGGCTTGGTGGGTTCCGGGTCAGATCCGATTTCCTCGAACTCGTCCATTCCGACGCGCCCTGGACTGCTGCTGCCGCCAAGGTCCGTGTGATCCAGGTCTCGACCCAGTTCATCATGCCGGCCAGCGAACAGGAGCTTAGGGAAACATTTGCCGGTCTCAGGTCCCGGGGTATGGGCCTGGCGGTTGAAGCCGGCGAGCGATGATTGCTTACCATGCGACAACCAGGGCAATCATCGAGGGGCGATTGGCCGATGCATGGAGTGGGTCGTGCCGTTTGGTTGCCAGTGACGCTGCATCGCATCCGGTCTCAGTAGTGGAGTGGCAGCATTCGAATGGCGTATCGGCGGTTGTATTGGACGCCAACTTCAGGAGTAGCCCGCGCCTGTCGTTCTTCGCCGGACGTCTTGCCCCGACACTGAGCCTGTTGGGGGCGGCGCATGCAACCGGCGAGCTGTCAGGCGGGCTTGCTATGCGTATCAATCTCAACGATGGCCCAGCCACCCGCGGAATGGCATTCTGTTCTAACAATTCTCTCGACCTCCTGGTGCCGGATCCCATTTTCATGTGGCGCAATGCCTATGAGCCGGTGCGGGCTGCATTCGCAGAACCGGTACCCTGGCGGCAGCGTTTGCCCGTCGTGTTCTGGCGTGGCGGCACGAGTGGCCGCCTGCGGGCCGGTCAGGGCTGGCAAGACCTGCCACGTATCAGGCTTTGCGAACTGGCCAGGACCGAGCCGCTGCTCGACGCAGGTCTGTCGCACGTAAGCCAGTTGCGGCACGAAGTCGAAGAGGAGATCAGAGCACGCGGTTTAGTACGCGCCCGCGTACCCGAAAACCTGTTCAACCAGTACCGTTTTCATATCGACATTGACGGCAATACCAACTCCTGGCCGGGACTATTCATCAAGCTACTTTCGGGCTCGCCCGTATTAAAGATCGCGTCACCGGACGGATTTCGACAATGGTACTATGATCGGTTGGAGCCGTTCGTGCATTATGTGCCGGTTGCGACGGACATGAGCGACCTATTGGACAAAGCATCCTGGCTTCTTGCCAATGATGAGCGCGCCATCGAAATTGGCGAGCGGGCTCGCGCGCTTGCGCTGTCGATGACTCGCGAGTCTGAAATCGCCGATGCCGTCAGCCGCATACTGGCCTACTGCAACACGGTGGTTGTGGATAGTGGAAAGGATTGACGTCCGTGCTTGATGGCTTTGTCGACTCGGCAACGCGTGATCTTGTCCGTGGCTGGGCAGCTGATACTGAGTTTCCGGATCTTTCCATCGATGTTGGTGTAAGCGTCGACGGGATCCTTGCGGGATCGGCGCGAGCGGAATTGCCGCGCGGAGACCTGGCAGCGTTGGGGAAGTACGGGCAGGGAAATCATGGCTTTTCATTTCGGTTCACCCCGCCTCTGGATACGGAACACGATCATGATGTGATGGTCACTTTTGCGCGGGACGGGGATGCGCTCCGGCGAGGCAAGTTCAGGATTCTCCGCGACAGCACGCGAGAAAGGCGGGATACTGGTTCCCTGCCGGTGATATTCCATCGGCCGGTCTCGGCGAAGCGACCATGGCGGACCGCCTTGCCCCGCTATCTGATTCACGTGGGGCCGCCAAAGACTGGAACGACGTATCTTCAGCGGATGTTCTGGGAGCTCCGCGGCCAGATGCGTAATGAAGGGATCTACTATCCCCACGAGTTCTGGCCGTCTGGCCCCAACTTCTTACATAGCGAACTGGTGCGCGAACTTCGACAAGGGCCCAGCGAAAGGCTAGGCAACGTCTTCGCGGCTCTCAACGCGTCAGGGAGCGAGACGGTGCTGATTTCATGTGAGGGCTTGGTCGCGCTACCGGTTCAAAGCCTGGCGTATCTTCGTGAGCTTCTCGGCGATGCCCCAGTGGATATCGTTTTTTACGCGCGTCGCTGGAGCGACTGGTTCCCGTCTCAGTGGCAACAACACATTAAACAGGGTTCTACGGAGCAGTTTCCAATCGCCTACGCGAGGCTGCTGGGGGCGAAAGCCCCTGGTGAATCGATCAATCACAAGATTACCCTTGACAGATTCGCATCTGTATTTGGAGAGAAAAGCATAAAGGTGGTGTCATACAGTAACCTGGCCGACGCTCGCGTTGGTATTGCTGAACATTTTTTTGCGACCATCCTGGACTGGGTTCCCAAGGCATTCCCAAGGTTCAGTTCTCCTGTCAACACCTCCCTATCCGCATTCGAAACGGAGATCGTTCGTTGCCTCAACCATCTCGAAGTGACCCATAAAGGGGCGGCCGGTGTCCGGATATATTTCAAGTTCCAAAAAATGGCCGATACCCCGCGGTTCCGCGAGTTGATGGACTACTTGAACCGGGCAATGGAAAGCTCAGTTGCCCACCTGACTATTGACGATAACGCTCCGCGATTGCATGCGACTTTTGAGGAGATCAACCGTGCTTATGCTGCAACGCTTGTCAGCAAGGAGTACGGGGACAAGTGGTTTCGACCACGAGCTAAGGCGTTCGAGTATATAAAGACAGATTACCTGCTGTCCGGTTCTGCGGTCTCCGCGATCCGGCAGCTCTACTCGGATATAAAGTCAGATTACCTGGCGTCCTGGTCTGTGGTCTCCACGATCCCGCGCTCCACGCGGAAATGATGCCGACTCGAGCCGTTGAGTCCTGATGTCGGAACTAACGAGTGGGGCGGCCCCTGCTAGGCAGGTTAGTACTATGGAGTGCCAGGCCGCTTGATGTGCAGCTCCGGGCGGAGGCTGTGTCGAACCAAGCCGGTGATACTGGCTGGATCGGTCTCAGGAAGAAAGCGCTCAGGCTGCCGGTTCCACGATTGGAATACCAGATCATCGATTTGCAGAGAGGGATCTCTTATCAGAGCATCGAGTCTTCTCTCAGCTGTGCTGGTCCATTCCCGTGCCGTATTGGACTTGAAATAGCCATCGACGATAACGCCGAACGGAATGCCGGCGCTACGCGCGAAATGGGCCGTCGCCAGTAATGCAGGCTGCCAATTGGTCTCCCATTGTACATCTGCATGCAGGAATGCAAGAGGGCTGCCAGTGGCAGCCCGATATGCATTGGCCCACTCGGCAATGTCCTTGTTCCAGGACGGCACACGATCGCCGATTGGCTCGATGTCCCCAATTCTCACATCAGGGACGACCATCCGCAATTGCGCGACCTCACCCGCAACTACCGATGCAATCTTTCCGATTTCCCAGTGACATGCCCCCTCCTTGGTCGCATAGCGGCCGAACCACAGTGGCTCGTCCATTGCGATATAGGCGAGCGAGCCGCCGAGGCGCTTGACTCGCTCTGCGACTGCGGCGGCGGCGCCCGGCATGGCAAATCCTTCAATGCCTCGACCGCAGCCCGAGCCAGCACCGTTGAGAAGGCCCATCTCAACGGCAAGAGCGATGTGCCGCCGCTGAAGATACTCGATCATCAGACGAACCTGGTCTTCCGGCGCTTTGAGGATGAACGCATTGGTAGTCTTAAAGACCGATATGCTTCCTGCGACATCGGACCACGGTGCATCAGGCTGGAACAAACTGAGGAAGTCAGGCCTGTGCCACCTGGCCTGTGGGTCTCCGCCGCCAGCAAGCCAGATCTGGGCCGCTATGCAAGGTTGACCGGCGATCGCTGCCAGCAGGAAGCCGCTCGCCCACTCCGGCAACCGGCGCCAATTTACGCGATCCGACGTCGGCGGTCGGTGAACGTATGTTCGTTCACATTCTGGATATCGCTGCCTGGTCCAGCCCAATCGCCGGGACAGTGAGCACCAGAGGCGTCCAGGTTTCGCCATGCTTCAATCCTCACTGCTCTCTTACACGAACGCGGCGGTTCACGATCGGCTGCATCGACCCTTGGTAATGCCTGCGGCAGAAATAGCAACCGCGCGCGAGGGCAGGTTTGGTGGCGGCCTGATCGGGACCTAGGGTCTGTGCTCGAGCAGCGGGCGCAGGTGATCGAAAGCATCAATCATCTGAAAGTCAGTGGCATAGAAGCGCAGCACGAAATCCTCGAATTCCTGGCACATCAGCGTCGCATAGCGTTCGGGCGCGCCGCGCCTCTCCCGGCCGATTGTTCGGCGCGGAACCTCGAGAATGTCATAGGCAGAGGCAAAATCTTCGTTCTCCGAAAGGAGCGGTAGTACATGATCGGCTATCCGGTTCGGACCGAGAAACACGTACCAGAGCTGCAGCGAGAAATGTACAAGCTGATAGTCCGAGAGGACGCTCATGTTGTTTAGCTTCGTCTGCAGCAGATGCCGGATCATCGAGCGTTGGGTCTCAACATCCTTGTTTATGAAATTAAGGTCGGGCTGGAATTTGTAGAAGTGCTCGAAACAGGCTGACATGAACCGACGGAACGGATTGCGGACGAATACCAGAGTTCGGTAATCATGTAGCTCTTTGAACAGTCCTGGAGCCACGCCCGGCAGTTCCCACGCACGCAAGTGCGCCAGGTCGACCGTGACGTTCAGATAGGAACTGAATTCCTCTCCCCAGAACATCCGCCCGAAGTCGTGGTACTCCTCGATTGAGGCCCGGAACGACGTGCCCGCCGCCTTTGGGTTGTGGAAAAAAACGAACTTTCGCTTCCTGGAGACGATCATGTGCCACCGGGCTTGACATACTCGATTATGTTTTGGCCGCGTGGGTGTCCCCACTCTCCGATATACTTTGGAATCCAGCCGGTTGCGCTCCCAAAGGTTTCCATCTCCCCGCGAGTATAACCGAAACCAACGTGATTGAGGGAACGTCTTGGGTTGCCCCGCGGAACCGCCACCTCAAAGAACGTCGCGAACACCCGGCAGCCGGGAGCAGCAGCCAGAGACAGGCTTGCGAGGCAGATTCCGATGTCCTCGCCGGTCAGGTGCGTGAATAATGCCTGGGCGATCCCAAACGTAAATTTTGTGCCAAACCGGGCAAATTCAAAGCGATCACTCACGACAAACCTGGGCATTTTTCGCCTGTACACTTTAAGCCCCAGCTCCGCATTCACGGCGTAGATCAGAAGCTCGATATATTTGTCGATCCCGTGATACTTTCCTACCTCCAGGTAGTCAATGAATCGACGCCCTCCTCGGAGCGATCCGCAGCCTATATCGATGAAAGTGTCAGACGATTTCAGCCTGCGCGCGCAAAGAAAGTCGAATTGCAGGTCGGCGACAACGTCCCAATAGGGACCGTCACCGCCGACGAACTTTCGATGGCCAAGTTCGTGGATCGCCTCGACTGTATCATCCATGATACACACACATTCCGTGAACCATGTCTTGCCATGACAAGGTCATTCTGTCTTGGCGGCAAGACCAATCGGCGAAGCCCACGTCCCTTCACCCGCTATCGCTGAGCCGCACCGCAACCCCCAGAGGTCGGCGGTCGCTCGATCCGTTGAGCTGGAACGGCGAGATCGGCGGCGGCGTCAGCAGCGTGATCTTGCTGTCCGTTGCGTCGTCGACGAAAAAATCGGCGAACAGATCGCGGCCGCGGCGGGCGGCGGGCACGGTCTGGCCGGCAAAGCCGATCCGGCACGAATTGGCGAACTCCGGCGAAATGGCCATCAGCAGCGGCACCACGATGCGGATCCGGCGGGCCGACGGCAGCGGCCTGAACGGCCCCCACTCAACCGTCTCCGCCGCGGTCCAGCGAAACCGCGCCTGGCCGCTCCGTTCCATCGGGTGCCATTCGGGCGCTGCCTCGTCCGGTCCCGGCGCCTGCATGGTCACAACGGCAAGCGAGCCGTCAGCAGTATCGACCACGATGCTCTCAATCGGGTCCGCGCCGGGACGCAGCGGGTAGAGGCCCTTGCCGTCCTGCAGGCGCGAACTCACCGCGGCGATAAATGGCGCCGCGGTGGGCGCAACCTTCCGCAGGAAAGCATGATGCGGCAGGAAGTCATACGGCACTTCCTCCATATTGGAGTAGGTTCGTGGTCCAGGATCGACATACCAGTCGGCGTATACCGGTCCGCCCCTGATCCGTCTGCCGGCCTGGCCGTTGCCGATCACCGACTGGAACAGCAGTTCATCCGGGATGGCGGAGAATTCGAACGATCGCACCAGGTGTTCGTCCTCGGCGATCGCAGCCTCGACGAACTCCACCGTCCCGGCAGTGAGGGACCAGAACTGCGATCCCCAATAGACCTCGATCGCCTTCTTGCCGCGCTGGCGCAGGGCGGCGATCTCGGCGGTCTTGGCGAAGAACCGGTCGTCCAGGTTCGCCAGCAGGCGATACCCCGGTCGCCTGACCGCGGTTGCCGGATGATCGAGGAAAAAGAAATCGGTGTAGCGCTGGTGGTATTCCGAGCCTTCCGGCTGCCGGTTCAGCTCGATGAAATCGGTGTCGGTCTCGTACAGCGCCCGCAGGTCCGACGCCGGGCGGATCGGGATGGCGTCATCGGAGACCAGCACATAGCGGTCGTAAGCCGCGACCTGTCGCGCCGCCTGGATCAGCTTCAGCTCCGCGTGGATCATCGAGAAGCCGCCCCAGAACACCTCGACCCGGTCCTCGACGAAATGGCAATGCGCGCGCGCGTCGCCCAGGGCGTGAGCGTAGTCCGACAGTTCGGCCTTGCGATCGAGATGGACGAACAGGTCCCAGCCGGCCGCGGCGTAAACGCCGGCCATGTGCCGGAGTACGGGCGCGCCGCGATATGCCATGACCAGACAGGCGACCTTCATGGGCTGGCGCTAATCCATCTCGGGAGCTTGCTGCGGCAAACTGGTATCCTGGCGACGCTGGCGAACGTGCTTTATACGTTCCGTCGGCCCGGCATCGCAACGCCAACGGACGCAAGAATTGCCACCCAATCCCGCGATCCTGCTCTACGACTGGGACAACACGCTGGTGGACGGCTGGGCCGGCATCGCGGCGGCGCTCAACGCGGCGTTCGACGCCTTCGCCATGCCGGCCTGGAGCGTCGCCGACACCCGCGCGCGCGTCCGGGTCTCGCTGCGCGACAGCTTTCCGCCGATGTTCGGCGCCGAGTGGGAACGCGCCCGCGACATCTTCTACGCCACGCTGGAGGCGCAGCACCTGCACCACGTTGCGCCGATGCCGGGCGCGGCCGAGGCGCTGGCGGCGGGCGCGGCCTGGCCGCAGGGCGTGGTGTCCAACAAATCCGGGCGGTTCCTACGCGCCGAGGTGACGCATCTCGGCTGGGCGGGGCATTTCGGCGCCGTGGTCGGCGCCGGCGATGCGTCGGCCGACAAGCCGGATCCGGCGCCGATCCGGCTGGCACTCGACCGGCTGGGCGGCGCGGCCGACCGCTCGGTCTGGTATCTCGGCGACACCGCGCTGGACATGGCCGCGGCGCGCGCCGCCGGGGTCACCGCCGTGCTGGTCGGCGACGCCTCGCACGATGGTGGGATTGACCGCGCGCGTCCCGATCTCCATTTCCCCTCCGCGCTCGACCTTGCCGCACGGCTGTGTGCGCTTGCGCGAGAGGGGATACCGACTAAGTGAATGACGCAGGGTGGCCGTGCCACGCCCGCCCTGGCCTGAACAAAACAACAACCGACAAGAAGAAGGACAGCTACCGTGGCCAATGAGAAGGCGCAGAACGTTCAGGACGTCTTCCTGAACCATGTGCGAAAGAACAAGACCCCCGTGACAGTGTTCCTGGTGAATGGGGTTAAGCTCCAGGGCATAATCACCTGGTTTGACAACTTTTCCGTGCTGCTGCGTCGGGACGGGCACACGCAGCTCGTGTACAAGCATGCGATCAGCACGGTGATGCCGGGCGCGCCGATCCAGTTGTTCGACGCCGCCAAGGCGGAAGGTGCCGGCGCGCCGGCACGGGAGCTGACTCCTGCCGCAAGCGAGTAACGGGCACCTCCAGCCCACCCGCGCGGCCGTCATCCTGCCGTGGGAGCGTGACGAGCCCAACGGCGAGCAGCATCGCTCGGCCGAGCATCGGTTGGCCGAGGCGGTCGGGCTGTCCGCGTCGATCGGGCTGGTGGTGGCGCACACCGCCATTGTGCCGCTGCGCGCCCGCCGGCCGGCGACGCTGCTCGGCCAGGGTCAGGTGGCGGCGCAGGGCAGCGCGATCGCCGAGCACGGGGTGACGGTGGCGATCATCGATGCCGCGCTGTCGCCGGTGCAGCAGCGCAACCTGGAGCGCGCCTGGGGCTGCAAGGTGATCGACCGCACCGGCCTGATCCTCGACATCTTCGGCGAACGGGCCGCCACCAAGGAGGGTGCGCTGCAGGTGGAACTGGCGCATCTCGACTACCAGCGCTCGCGCCTGGTGCGGTCCTGGACGCACCTGGAGCGGCAGCGCGGCGGCTTCGGCTTCCTGGGCGGCCCTGGCGAGACCCAGATCGAGGCCGACCGCCGGCTGATCGGCGAACGCATCGTGCGGCTGAAGAAGGACCTGGCGCAGGTGCGTCGCACCCGCGGCCTGCATCGCTTCGCCCGGCGCCGCGTGCCGTTCCCGGTGGTGGCGCTGGTCGGCTACACGAATGCTGGAAAATCAACGCTGTTCAATACGTTGACTGGCGCGGAGGTGGCGGCGCGCGACCAGTTGTTCGCCACGCTCGATCCGACCATGCGCGGGCTGCGCCTGCCATCCGGCCGGCGGGCGATCCTGTCCGACACGGTCGGCTTCATCAGCGAGCTGCCGCACGAACTGGTGGCGGCGTTCCGTGCCACGCTGGAGGAGGTGGCGGAGGCCGACGTGATCCTGCACGTGCGTGACGCCGCGCATCCCGACAGCGCCGCGCAGCGCGCCGATGTCGTGGCGGTGCTGGAGGACATGGTGGCCGATCGCGCGCTGGATGCGGACTGGCCGTTGCGCACCATCGAGGTGCTGAACAAGGCCGACCTGCTTGGCGGCGTGGCGTTGGTGCCGGAGCGGGCAGGGGCGGTGGCGGTGTCTGCCGTCACCGGCGAGGGGCTGCCGGCGCTGCGGACGGCGATCGACGCACGGATCGCGGAGGGGATGGAGCTGGCCGACTACGACATTCCGCCACAGGACGGCGCGCGGTTGGCTTGGCTGTACCAGCACGGCGAGGTGGTCGATCGGCACGATGCGGATGCTGCCGTGCATGTCACGGTGCGTCTGCTTCCGGCGGATCGGGCACGGTTCGAACGGCACGAATGACATTCGGCACGGCGGAGCTGGCCGTTCTGGTCGAACTGCTTCGCACCGCGGCACGAGTGGAGATCCTGCCGCGGTTTCGCCGGCTGGGCGCAGACGACGTTCGCCAGAAGACCGGCCCGCTCGATCTGGTCACCGAAGCGGATGAGGCAGCCGAGCGTCTGATCACCGCCAGCATCCTGCGGCATTTCCCCGGATCGGTCGTGATCGGCGAAGAGGCCGCCTCAGCGGACCCAGCGCGGCTTGGGCTGTTGGCTGACGCCGACCTCGCGTTCGTGGTCGATCCGATCGACGGCACCGCCAACTTTGCCGCCGGCCTGCCGCTTTTCGGCGTGATGGCGGCGGTCGTGGTCCGGGGCGAGGTCGTGGCGGCGGCCATCCACGATCCGATCGGCGACGACACCGCACTGGCGGTGCGTGGCGACGGCGCATGGACGGAAACGCCGGATGGAAGGCGGATCGATCTCCGCGTTGCCTCGCCGGTTCCGCCGGAACAGATGACCGGCAATGTGTCGTGGCGCTTCCTCCCCGA
>Ga0209040_10001638_pt1 | contig 17782 bp, 16 predicted proteins | sample BogFormECP12_OM3_FD_188240 | JGI IMG/M metagenome (GOLD analysis project Ga0209040, IMG submission 188240) | Bog forest soil microbial communities from Calvert Island, British Columbia, Canada - ECP12_OM3 (SPAdes) (version 2) | ecosystem: Environmental > Aquatic > Freshwater > Wetlands > Bog ...
CTGCACTGGACTCCACTACTTACCAAAAACCATGGTTTACCTGGCCTTTTGAAGGCTAGCATAACAAGAAGGATCGAGGATCGGCCAATTTGTGGTCCTAGATGTCGTAGGTTCGAATCCCATCTGGCAAAGATCAACATACCGGTAACACGGACAAGGCGGCATTACCTGGCACCCGGTGGTACGACTACTACGATGGCCGTGCAGGCGCAGTGATCAGCAAAAATGCCGGTGAGCTGGGCTGAGTCGTCTGGCTGGTGATGACGGTCTAGGGCGTGATGGACCGTCTTGTAAACGGTAGGTCATATCGTCGACGGCGATCCAGGTGGGGTCACAACGGGCTCGGTTAGCGTTCTTCGCGGTCGCGTAGCGTGACAAGCGGGACATTGTTATTAGCTCGAATAGCTATAGATCGATGAATCGGTGACCCCTATCGATGGCGAGTTCGCTGCGGCTGAGTGGCGCATAATGGCCAATTCTGAGCCGTCGCTTCTGTGCATTTTCTCCCGGGCCTGACAGCTCACGGCGATAGCGATCTTGGCGCATTCGCGCTGGGTGGCGGTAGCCAGCCGCTGGAAGGCTGGCGGTGCCGCGTCGCCGGCCGCCGCGCGGCCAGGTAAGGCGGCCGTGATGGCGGTCCGCTGGTTGCCGGCGCTGGCGAAGTGGCTGGGTCCGGCGGGGTGGCAGGCGCCGGCTGCGGACGTTGTCCCTGTTGACGGGTAGCCATCGCGCGGCCGCAAAGCCGGGCCGGTGGCCGGATCGTCGGCCCGGGGCGGGCCGCGTGCTGCGGTGCGGCCCGCCCGGCCTTCAGGGCGCTTCAGGAAGTCGCCGCGTTGATCATGTGGCTCGTCTCGCCGCACTGGCCCGGGTCAGGCGCTGGTGGCGACGGCGCCCCGGCGGGCGGCCATCGCCCGGGCCAGCACGAAGGTCGCGGCGGACGCGACCAGGGCGGCACCGAGCGCGATCAGTGTGATCTGCCAGCCCGTCATGCCTCCGACGGTGATGACCCGAGTGGTGGCCGGGACCGGCGCGATCGGGGAGCTCGTGCGCGACCCTGGCGGGAGCACTATGGCGAAGGCGGCCGGGATGGTGGCAGCCGATGCCAGCAGCCCGCAGATGACCGCGGTCAAGACGGCGGCGAGGCGGCCCAGGCGCGCGCCTGCGCTGCGCGCCGGGGTCCGCGGATAAGTCCCGTGGCGGGGAAGGGGTGTGAACATGGTGGTCTCCTGCCTGTGTGTATTAGCCCGGAAGCTCCGGCTGCTGACGGTTCCACGGTGACCGGCGGCCGGGGTGATGACCACACGGGCCGGCCCACAGGAAACCCACAGGATTAGGCTTGGGGGCAGGGCCGTGTCCGCGCCCGGGCCGGGCGCGCCGGTGAGGGGTGCGGACGGCGGCGGGGTGGTGTGAAAGGCGATGGGCTGTGGCGGAGCAGGCGGCGCCGGGTTTCGGCGGGCTGCTGCGGCAGCTGCGGGCTGATGCCGGGCTGACTCAGGAGGAGCTGGCGGAGGCTGCGAGGCTGAGCCCGCGGACGGTCAGTGACCTGGAACGGGGGATTAGCCGGACCGCCCGCAAGGACACCGCGTTGCTGCTGGCCGATGCGCTGGGCCTGGCTGGCCGGGTGCGCGGGGTGTTCGTGGCGGCGGCCCAGGGGCGGGTCCTGGCCGCGGAGGTGCTGGCCGCCAGGGCGAAGGCGCCCGGGGCGTTCGCCGGGAACCTGCCGGTCCAGCTCAGCTCGTTCATCGGCCGGGTGGGCGAGCTCACCGAGCTGGCTACGGCGATGCGGCGCTCGGCGCTGGTGACGGTGGTCGGCGCCGGCGGGGTCGGCAAGACGCGTCTGGCGCTGCACGCCGCCGCCGACGAGCTGCCGTCCTTCCGCGACGGGGCGTGGCTGTGCGAGCTGCACCCAGCCGTTGACGAGGAGACGATGGCGCAGGCCGTCGCGGCAGCCCTGCGGGTGCGCCCGCGGCCGGGCCTGTCCACGTCCGGTAGCATCGTGGAGTTCCTGCGCACCAAAAACGCGCTGGTGGTGCTCGACAATTGCGAGCACTTGCTGAGCGCACCGGCTGTCCTGGCAGCCGGCATCCTGCGCAGCTGCCGGGGGGTGCGTCTCCTGGCCACGAGCCGGCAGGCGCTGGGCGTGGACGGTGAGCAGGTCTTCGGGCTGCGGCCGCTGCCGCTGCCGCCCCCGGACGCGGGCGTGACCGCCGCCGGGGCCAGCGATGCGGTGGCCCTGTTCGTCCAGCGCGCGGCGGCTGTGCGCAGCGACTTCTCCCTGAGTTCCGCTAACGTCTCCGCCGTCGGTGAGATCTGCCGGCGGCTGGATGGGATCCCGCTGGCGATCGAGCTTGCCGCCGCGAGGGTGGCGGCGCTGCGCCCGGCGGAAATCGCCGGGCTGCTCGATGAGCGGTTCCGGTTGCTGACCCGCGGGCGGGCCGATACCGCGGGGCGCCATCAGACGCTGCAGGCAACAGTTGAGTGGTCTTATGCGCTGCTCAGCGAGAGCGAGCGGCACGTCTTCGACTGCCTGGGGGTATTCCCCGCGAGCTTCGACGCTGCCGCGGTGGTCGCGGTCGCCGGCGCAGACGGCCTGCAGCGGTGGGACATCCTGGACAGCCTCACGGCCCTGGTCGGCAAGTCCATGGTCGCCGAGGAGGAGGGACCGGACCAGACCAGCCGATACCGGCTGCTGGAGACGATGCGAGCCTACGCGCGGCAGCAACTCGCGACTACCGGCGAGGCAGACCGACTGGCACGCCGGCACGCCAAGCACTACACGGCGTTCGCCGAACTGGCCGGACCCGAACTGCTCGGCCCCCGCCAACTCGACTGGCAGCACCGCATCCGGGCCGAGCTCGACAACCTGCAGGCCGCGGTCACCTGGGCCATGGCCGACGGCGACCAGCCTCACCATCTCGCCTTCCGGATCGTGGCCGCCCTGGCATTCTCCGCCATTTCCACGCGCCTGACCGTCGGTGCGTGGGCCGAGCGCATCCTGCCCCAGATCGGCACGTGCCCGTCCGAGCTGCGCGCCACGGTCTTCGGCGCAGCGGCATGGAGCGCGTTCTTGACCGGTGATCTTCCGCTGGCGCAGCGGCGGGCCGAGGATGCCCTGCGGCAACCGGTATCCAGCGACCCGAACGGCCTCGGGCTGCCCAAAACCGTGCTCTCCCGCACCTACGCGCTGACCGGGCAGCCAGAACGCGGGGCCGGCATCGCCCAACAAGCGCGCCAAGAGGCCGCACAGCGGGGCTGGGACGCCTACGCCGGTGCCTTCTATGCCATGGAAGCGCAGGCCTGGACCGCCGGCGGCAACCACGCCGCGGCGCGGCAGCCCGCCATGGAGGCGGTGGAGGTCACCAGAAAGGCCGGGAATCCGGGGATGTCGGCGACGGCGTACTACGCGGCCGCGCAAGCGCTTTGGCTTAACGATCCACAGACCGCCCACACCCTCGTCGAAGACAGCCTGGTCCTGACCCGCGCCGGAGCCCTCGACAGCATCCACGGCTTCGCCTTGTCACTGGCTGGCGCCATCCGCGCCCGCAACGGCGACCTGCCCGGGGCGCTGACCATCCTGCATGAAGCAACCGTCCAGCAACACGGCGACGGCAACCGGCTCGGGCTCGGCGTCACGCTCCAGCGCGCCGCTGCGGTGCTTGCCCGGCTCGGCGACTCCGAGCCAGCGGCGATCCTCGCCGGGGCCGTCTCGGCCCATTTCGCGGTTGCGGTCGGCAACGTTCACTCACAAGAACAGGCCGAGATCGACGACGCCCAGTCCAACGTCCGCTGCGCGCTTGGCGAGGCCGCCTACACCACTGCGCTCCGGCGAGGCGCAGCGATGGACGATCACCAGATGGTTGACTACGCGCTCGCCGAGTTCCGACGTCTCACCGCCCTGACCGCACCGGAACCACCGCCAGATCTGGCGCATCGAACACCGCCGTGATGTTCGGCCTGTACCCCACAGTTCTCCGCGTGGGCAGCCATCGCCGCGATCCCGGAGCTCGCCTGGGGGCCGGAAGTCAAGCCCACTAATCACCCATGACGCTGCTCTCCGGCAGCAGCTGATACGCCAACTCCGCTTGCGACGCGCACGCTGCCGTCAGCGATGACGGGCAACCCGCTGTGAGGGCGGCATGCCGTCGGTGTCCACGGGTTCGTAAGCGAGCACGCAGAATGACCTAATCTGCACGGCCTTCACGACTAGGCGCCCAGCCAACGTCGGCGCGCATAGCGGCGGATCTCGTGCGGTCAGGTGTGTTCCCTGACGAGCGCGCCGAGCATCTCGCGCATCGGTCCGGGATCGCCACGCATGATCGCGACGGAGGCCTCGACGTTGCGGGCTGCATCAAGGTGCTGCCAGGCGAGCGTGAACCCAGCGTCGCGGGCGAGCTGCGCGAAGAAGGCCCGCTGCGCCCGCCCGTTGCCGTCGCGGAACGGATGCAAGGCGTTGACCTCGCCCAGGTAATAGGCCAGCCTCCCGACGAACGTATCGCGGTGCAGGTCGCGCAGGCAGTCTTCGTCGTGCAACTCGCGGAAGATGATGGCCGCGGAGGAATCTATGTACTGCGGGAGGCAGAACATGGCGCTCTTGGCGATGGCCACCGTCCTGATCTGCCCGGCCCACTCATATATGTCGCCGAAAATTCGCTTATGGATCGCCCGCAGGTGAGGCAGGTCATAGCTAGAGGGAACGGGCGACTCGTCCAACAGGATCAGGGCCGCGTGGGTGATCTCCCGCTCCGCGGCCTCGAGCTCGGCGGCGGCGCCGAGCCCGAGCTTGTTGTGCAGGATTCCGGTAACCGGATCACTGTAAGGGTCCTCCGGCATTCAGGGCTGCCGGTAGCGCGCGACCGTCCTGCGGTACAGTTCGGCCGCACTGATCTCCCCGTCCACGTATGCCGCGACTTCCCTGTCATGGTCCGGGCTGAACGGGCCTGGCAGCTCCGCCTGCACGGACTGCGCTGCGGCGAGGGCGGAGTCCAGCCGTGCGTGCTGCCGTGAGAGCGCCTCGTAGCGTTCGTAGGCCTCGTACGGGAGGAGGATGGCCTCGGGCTTGCGGTGTGAGCCGAATGCGACCGGCTCCGCTGCCGCACCCTCACGCCGGAACCGTGCGAGGATACCCGAAAGCCGCTTCCGCACCTCCGACAGCGGATGCACCGGGATCACTGCCGGATTGGTCATAATAGTAGTGTACTAAAACTTGTACAAGATTTGCTGAGTGGTCCGTTCAGCACCGTGAGTCGCTGGTCAGCATGTGGCCTCGGTTGCGTCGGCTGCTGGGTCCGCACGCCCGCCGGGACTGGGAGCGGCAGCTTATTCCGGCCTTCCCGGTGAGCTTGGATGGGCTACCTGCCACTCACTTGCGGGTGCTGCGGCTTCCCGGGTTCCGGTGACGAACTGGAGATAGACCTGGATGGGGCAACCCGAGACCTGTTACTAATTGGGTTCCGAGCGGACGCCGGAGCTTGACGACCGTCATCCCGGCCAGGTCCCGGACCCCGGACATCGCGGCCAGCGCCCGGCCCGTGTCCTCAAGCCCGATCACGGCCCCCACGAGCAGGCCAGGCCGCAGCCTGCCGTCCGCGACCAGCGCCATCATGGCGGGGTAGTCGCGGGCGGCCATGCCGTGCGAGCCGTAGATCTCGAGTTCGCGCGCGATGACCAGGTCCATCGGCAGCGCCACTGGATCGTGCCCTTGCCAGGCGTGCCAGTCCGAGCGGCACACCCCGGTCGCTCCCACCGCGATGACCACCCCGTCGGGGGGACACGCCGGGTCGGCCACCTCCATCAGCTCCGGCGTGACTCCGTAGCCCGAATAGACGACCGCCCTCACGAGCCCGCTCCCAGCAGCATCAGGCCAAGCTCGGAGGCCTGGTAGAGCACCGGCCACGGTTAAGAAACCAGCTGTGAGGTACGTACTGGATCATCATGGACATCGGCCGGATGCTCAGCTGGACCGCGGACCGGTACCCGCGCCGCCACTGCCGTCGCCCACGTCATCCAGACCCAGCACCGTCCCGGTGAGGTGACGCTCGGCGTGATGCCGCTGTTCCACACCATGGGCGTGCGCACCCTGCTGGCCAGCATCTTGGTCGCGGGTACCTGGGTCCCGCAGGCCAGCTTCGACGCCGAGGAATCCCTCGAGCTCATCAAGGCTACGAGTGTGTCCGCGCTCTACCTGGTGCCGACCATCTACTGGTCGCTGCTGTGGACCGGCAGCCTGCCCCAAGCCTGGACCGTCAAGCGGATCGCCTACGCGGGCGCCCCGATGACGCCGACCTTGGCCGAGGAGCTCACCGGCGCTCTCCATCCCGAGGTATTCGTCAACCACTTCGGCTCTACCGACGCGCGCGATCCGCGACGGCTGGTACCTCACCGGCGACCTGGCCACCGAGGACGACGACGGCGACCTGTGGGTCAGCGGCCGCGTCGACGACATGATCAACTCGGGCGGAGAGAACCTCTACCCGGACGAGATCGAGACCGTGCTCGCCCGGTGCCCGGCCGTCTCCGCCGTGGTGGTGGTCGGCCTGCCGGATGACCGCTGGGGACAAGCCGTCACCGCCTTCGCGGTGCCGGCTAAGGATTTTTCCGCCGAACGAAGCGTGGCTTACCTGGCCGCGTACGCCAAAGACGGCTCTGGGCTCCCGTCGCTCAAGCGGCCCAAGCGCTATATCGCGGTGGACCGCATCCCCACCTCCGCGGTCGGCAAGATCCTGCGCCGCGAGCTCACCGAAGGCCGCTACCATCCGCTGGCCGAGGTCCGCCCATGAACCTGGCCCGGATCGAGGACCCCGCCCTGCTCTGCGGTCAGGGCCGGTTCCTGGACGACCTGGACCCGCTGCCGGGCACGCTGACCGCCGCGATCGTGCGCAGCCCGTTCCCGCATGCCCAGATCACCGGTTTCGACGCGAGCCGGGCGCTCGCCTCGCCCGGCATGACCGCGGTCATCGGCCCGGCCCAGACGGCCGAACTGCGCCCGTTCCCGCTGTCGGTGCGGACGCCGATGCCCTACCTCGCGGGCGCGACCGACCGGGTCCGGTTCGTCGGCGAGCCGGTCGCCGTGGTCGTCGCCACCGACCGGTACCTGGCCGAGGACGCCGCCGAACTCGTCGACGTGGACTACGAGGAGCTTCCGGCGGTCACCGATACCAGGGCCGCTCTGGCCGCGTACGCCCCGCGGCTGCACCCGGAAGCGGAGTCCAACGTCGCGACCGACCGCACGTTCAGCTTCGGCCCCGTCGACGAGGCGTTCGCCGCAGCCGACCACATAGTCAGGGGCGACTACTCCTTCCCCCGCTACTCCTCCATGCCGCTGGAGTGCTACTGCGTCGTGGCGAACTGGACCGAGACGGCCGAAGGGCCCGCGGTCGAGGCCTGGGCCAACTTCCACGGCCCGTTCAGCATGATCCCGGTGCTGGCCGGCTCGCTCGGTGTCCCGGCGGCCCGGCTCCGGCTGCACGTGCCCGCGGACATCGGCGGCAGCTTCGGCATCAAGGCGGGCATCTACCCCTACGTCACGCTGATGGCGCTGGCCAGCAAGCACGCCGGGCGCGCGGTGCGGTGGACCGAGGACCGGCTGGAGCACCTGGTCGCGTCCTCGGCCGGAGCCGACCGGCTGATGCGGTTCGAGGCCGCGGTCACCGCGGACGGGATCGTCACCGCGATGCGGGCCGACCTCGTCGACAACGTGGGCGCCTACCTGCGCCCGCCCGAGCCGTCCACGCTGTACCGGTGCTTCGGCAACATCACCGGGGCTTACTGCATCCCGGCGGTGAGCATCCGGGCCCGCGCCGTGGTCACCAACAAGACGCCGACCGGGCTGAACCGCGGGTTCGGCGGGCAGCAGCTGTACTTCGGCCTGGAACGGCTGATGGACAAGGTCGCCGCGGTCACCGGCCTGGACCCGGCCGAGGTGCGGCGGCGGAACTTTGTCCGGGAGTTCCCGTACCGGACGCCGACCGGCGGGATCTACGACTCGGGGGACTACCGGCAGGCGTTCGACCTCGCGCTGAAGAACGCCGACTACGATGCGCTGCGCGCGGAGCAGGAGGCGGCCCGGGCCCGCGGCGAGTACTTCGGCATCGGGCTGGCCGCGGTGGTCGACCCGTCGGCCACCAACATCGGCTACGTCGGGCTGGCCACCCCGGCCCCGGCCCGCGGGCGCGGCAAGTCCGGTTCCACCGAACTGGTCCGGATCAGCGTCGACCCCGGCGGCGTCGTGTCGGTGCTGCTCGGCACGGTGCCGCAGGGCCAGGGCCACGCGACCGTGGCCCGCCAGGTGGTCGCGGACCGGCTGGGCCTGCCGCCGGAGCAGGTCCGGCCGGTGGTCGAGATGGACACCGCGACCACCCCGTGGACGATCACCTCGGGCAGCTACTCGTCCCGGTTCGCGCCCCTGCTGACCAGCGCGCTGGCGGAGGCGGCGGACCAGATCGCGGCCATGATCCGCATCGCGGGCGCCGTCCTGCTACAGGCGAATCCGGCTGAGCTTGAGCTCGCAGCCGGCCTCGTTCGGGATAAGAACGACCATGGGCGGTCGGTCACGTTCCGGCACGCGGCCGGCCTGGTCCACTGGGACTCCGGTTCCCTGCCTGCAGCCCTGAGCCTGTACGCGGCCGCCGCGTTCACCCCGCCGCAGGCGGTGGCGGCGGCGGCGGCCGACGATACGATCAACTCCAGCCTGTGCTACGGGTTCGTGGCCGACGTAGCCGCCGTCCGGATCGACCCGCAGACGCTGCAGGTGCGGATCGAGAAGCTGGCCACCGTGCATGACGCCGGCACCGTGCTGAACCAGGCCCTGCTCGAGGGCCAGGTGCACGGGGCCATCGCGCATGCCCTGGGCGGTGCCTTCTATGAGGAAATGGTCTATTCCGACGACGGCCAGCCCGCCAGCGGAACGTTCCTTGACTACCTCTGCCCGACCTCCTACACGGTGATCACCTGGGAGATGCGCCAGCGGATGGCCGAGCGTTTCGCCGAGATCGACGCGGACCGCGGCATCCGGGTGGTGGTGATCTCCTCCGCCGGGAAGCACTTCTCCTCAGGCGGCGACCTCGCGGGCTTCATGGAGGTGGACCCGGTCGACTTCACCGACCTGGGCCACAACGTCACCGCCGCCGCGCGCAGCCCGAAACCGGTGGTCGCCGCCATCGACGGCTACTGCTTCGGGGTCGGCCTGGAGATCGCGCTGTCCTGCGACATCCGGCTGGCCACCGCGCGCAGTGAGTTCGCGCTACCCGAGGTGAAGCTGGGCATGATTCCAGGCAGCGGCGGGACACAGCGGCTGGCCCGGCTGATCGGCCTGTCCCGGGCCAAGTACCACGTGATGACGGGCTCCCGGATCAGCGCCGCGCAGGCGGAGGACTGGGGCCTGGTCGCCGAGGTCTGCGCCGACGCCGGGGCGCTGGATGACGCAGTGGCCGCGCTGACCGGCACGCTGCTCGGCTACTCGCCGCTGTCCCTGCGCACCGCCAAGGAGGTCCTGGACCGCGGCGTCGACGGCCCGCTGTACACCGGCATCGAACTGGAGCGGAAGGCCTACGCCATGCTCCGCTCCAGCGCCGACTTCGCCGAGGGCGTCGCCGCCTTCACCGAAAAGCGCAAGCCTGACTTTCAGGGCCGGTAGCCCCGTGAAGGCTGCCCCGTTCGGCTACGTCCGCCCGGCCACCGTCACCGAGGCCGTCGCCGCCCTGGCCGAAGCAGGCGACGACGGCAAGGTCCTGGCCGACGGCCAGTCCCTGGTTCCCGTCCTGGCCATGCGCCTAGGCCGCCCCACCCTCCTCGTCGACATCAACGCCGTCGAAGGCCTCGACAACCTGTCCCTTTCCGAGGACACCCTCTATGTCGGTGCCACCGTCCGCCAGCGCCGCCTCGAGCACGACCCGCTCACCGCCGGCGTTCCGCTCCTGGGCATGGCCCTGCCCTGGATCGGCCACCGCGAACTTCGCAGCCGCGGCACCGTCTGCGGTAGCCTGGCCCACGCCGACCCCGCCGCCGAGCTCCCCGCCGTCGCCGCCTGCCTCAACGCCACCCTAGAAATCGCCGCCCCCTCCGGCCGCCGCACCGTCCACGCCCGCGACTTCTTCCTCGCCCCCCTGACCACCGTCCTCGCCCCCGACGAACTCCTCCTAGCCGCCCATTTCCCCGCAGCCACTCCCGGCGACGGCTTCGCCTTCGCCGAACTATCCCGCCGCCACGGCGACTAGCCCTAACCGGGGTAGCCGTCCGCGTAACCCATGCGCCATCCGGCGAGGTGCAAGATGCCGTCCTAGCCGCCTTCGGCGTCTCCGCCCGCCCCGTCGTAAGAAATGTAACGGACCACCTCACCGCGGCCCTAGCCTCCTCCGACCCCACCCGAGGAGCGCCCGCCCAGCCCCTGGTGCGCGCCCTGACCGACCCCATGTCAGCCCTAGCCGCCGAGCTGGTAGACACCCCAGGCGACATGCACGCCTCGACCGCGTACCGCCGCCGCCTATTCACGCACCTGGCCGCCCGCGAACTGGCTAACGCCCACCTGCGCGCCAAGGCGGACCCGGTGCGTGAGCCGACCGGCGTTCGGTCCTCGCCGGGCGGATCACGCACCTCGTCCGCCCGCACCTCGTCCGCCCGCACCTCGTCCGCCCGCACCTCGTCCGCCCGCACCTCGTCCGCCCGCACCTCGTCCGCCCGCACCTCGTCCGCCGCCGCCAGGACATGCCCAGCCAACCAAAGCGCCGTCACGCAAATGACCGTCAACGGCAACCAAGTGACAATCGAGGCGCACCCGAGAATGACGCTCGCCGACGCGCTGCGCGACCGGCTAAGGCTTACCGGCACGCACATCGGCTGCGAGCACGGCATCTGCGGCATGTGCACGGTGCTGGTCGACGGCCAGGCGGCCCGGTCCTGCCTGCTGTTCGCCTGTCAGCTCGACGGAGCCGAAGTGCTGACTGTCGAGGGCCTGGGCCGGCCGGGGGAGCTGCACCCGCTGCAGCAGGCGTTCGGTCGCCACCACGCGCTGCAGTGCGGCTTCTGCACGCCCGGCTTCCTGCTCAGCGCCTACGACCTACTCCGCCACCGGCCCGAGGTGAGGCAGGACGAGCTCGCCGCGGAACTGTCCGGCGTGCTGTGCCGCTGCACCGGCTACCGGAACATCCTCCGCGCCGTCGCCGAGGTCGCCCGCACCCACCCCAACGGCCTTCCCGCCCCGCTGAACTGTGCCGGCACCGCCTTACGGCACCGCCTTACGGCACCGCCTTACGGCACCGCCTTACGGCACCGCCTTACGGCACCGCCTTACGGCACCGCCTTACGGCACCGCCGTCGTGGTCACGGGCGTCGGCGTCACCGGCGTGGGCGTATTCGCGGGCGCCGTCGTGGTGACCGTAGCGGATGGGCTGGGGGAGGCCGGCACGGTGACGGTCGGCAACGCGCTGGCCGTGGGGGTCGCGGTGGCCGTGGGGGTCGCGGTGACGGTCGGCGTCGCGCTCGCGGTCACCGGCGCCAACGTGCTCGGCGTGGCGGTCACCGGCAAGGACGTGCTTGGTGAGGCCGAAGTTGCGGGCGCTGAGGTGGCCGGAGACACGGTTTGCGTGGCCTGGACGCCGGAAGGATGGCCCGAACCGCTGGTCAGCGCCATGCCCGTGAAAGTGCACCCGGCCAGCAGTCCCACCGATAGCGACACTACGGCCACCGGGCGCCACGCGCGGCGCCGCGGACGCCGCCCTGGCTGGCCTGTCCCAGCCGGCCTGGCCACGTCCATCCGGGTAGCGGCTGCCCCCGGGCGGACGAGCTCCGGCTCGGTAGTGGTCTGCGGAGCCTGGATGAACGTGCGGGTCACCGGTTCAGGCAGCCAGGCCGTCGTGGGACGAGCCGCCGCCTCGGCCAGCAGCTGCGCAGCGGTGGGCCGCTGGGCGGGATCCTTAGCCAGGCAGCTCTCGATCAGCGGCCGGATGGCGGCGGGCAGGTTATCTAGGGTCGGCGGGCTGTAGACCACGCGGTAGACCAGCGCGGGCGTGGATCCGGTGCCGAACGGCCCTTGGCCGGTGGCGGCGAAGGCGAGGACCGCGCCGAGGCTGAAGATGTCGCTGGGCGGTCCGACCTCGCGGCCTTCGGCTTGTTCGGGGGACATGAACCCGGGGGAGCCGACGACCAGTCCGGTACTGGTGAGCGCGCTGGCGCCCACGGCGCGGGAGATACCGAAGTCAATGACCCGGGGGCCGTCCTCGGCCAGCAGCACGTTGGCCGGCTTGAGGTCGCGGTGCACCACGCCCGCGGCGTGGATCGCGCCCAGGCCCTCGGCCAGCACTTTAGCCAGGGCCAGGACCGAACGGGGCGGCAGCGGCCCCGTGCTGACTCACCGCATCCGCGAGCGACGGCCCGGCCACGTAAGCCGTCGCCAGCCAGGGCACCGGGCCGTCAACATCCGCATCGATGACAGGAGCCGTGAACAATCCGCTCACCTTGCGCGCGACCGCGATCTCCCGCCGGAAGCGCGCCCGGAATTCGGGGTCCTGGGCCAGATCAGCGCGGATCACCTTGACCGCAGCCGCCCGGCCGCCCGGCGACATGCCGAGGTACACCTGCCCCATGCCGCCCGCGCCAAGGCGCCCGCGCAGCCGGTACGGCCCGATCAGCTGGGGATCCTCCGGTTGTAGCTCACGCATCGTGACAATCCCGTCCCAACGTCACAATTAGGGACACTCCGGCGCGTCCCCGTCCTTACTAGGCACGCAGCTAGGCGGCCGCCGGTTCAATGCGCGCGCCGCGCTCCTGGCCTGGGCCCCTTGACGCTGGCCATGGCGCGGGGCAGCCTTATGGCAGCAACGGCGCTACCAGGGGAGGGGCTATGGCATGGCGGCTGGAAGGGAAGTATTTCGAGTCGTGCTCGTGCGACGCGGTCTGCCCCTGCACCTGGTCGGCGCTGACCGCGAAGGCCACGCTTGACCGGTGCCGCGCGCTGTTGGCCTATCACGTCGAGTCCGGGGAAATCGACGGCGTCGACGTCAGCGGCCTGAGCTTCGCCTTGTTCCTGGACACGCCGCCGGTGATGAGCGAGGGCAACTGGCGGGTTGGGGTCTTCCTCGACGAGGCCGCGTCCGATAGCCAGGCCGCGCACCTCGGGACGGTCCTATCGGGGCAGGCGGGCGGCCCGCCGGCCATGCTCGCCCCCCTCATCGGCGAAATGCTCGGCGTGGAGAAGGCGCCCATCACCTATAGCGAGGATGACCGCGGCCATCACGTCAGGATCGGCGACGCCATAGACGTCGGCGTCGAGGACTTCGTCGCCCTGGAAGGTCATGATCCGGTCCGGCTGACCAACGTGTTCCATCCGTCTAATACCACCCTGACGGTGGCGCCGGCTAACGCCGCGCACTTGTCGACGTTCGGGATCGACTGGGGGCGTGAAGGGCAGAGCGGCTTCTCCGCGCCGTTCTCATGGTCCGCGTGAACGGCTGGTGCAGGTGAACGGCTCGGCGCAGCTAGCCGCCCGGAGCCCGGCCCGCCGGGAGGCCGCGCTCCTGCTGATCGCGGCGGCTGGCGCCTGGGCCGCGACGGTCGCCATCGCCCGCGGGATGGCCGGGATGACCGGCACGATGGGGCTGGGCCTGGTCGCGTTCGTACCCGTATGGACGCTGATGATGGCCGCGATGATGCTGCCCTCCGTGACCCCGACGGCCACCCTGTACGCCAGGACTATCCCGGGCGCCGGGGCGCCGGGCAGCGGGGCGGCGGGCCGCCGGGCGGCGGGCCGCCGGGCGGCGCGGATCACCGGGCTCGTGGTCGGCTACCTCGGTGTCTGGGCCGCCGCCGGCCTGCCCGCCTACGGGCTGGCCTGGCTCGCGGGCTGGCTGACCGGGTGGCATCCCGGCGCGGCGCACATCGCGGCCGTGGCGGTGTTCGCGGTGGCCGGGGCGTACCAGCTGAGCCGCCTCAAGGACCGCTGCCTGGCCCGGTGCCGCTCCCCGCTCGGGCTGCTCCTGCACTACGGCTCGTACCGGGGCAGGTTCCGCGACCTGCGGGTCGGCGCCCACCACGGCGGTTACTGCCTGAGCTGCTGCTGGGCGCTGATGGTCATCCTCATCGCGGTGGGCGTGATGAACGTGGCCGCCATGGTCGGGCTGGCGGCCCTGGTGCTGATTGAGAAGACCTGGACCTGGGGCCCGGCGGCCGGTCGGCTGGCGGGCACCGCCGTGCTGGCCCTCGCGGTGGCCACGATCTGGTTTCCCTGGCTGGCCCCCGGCCTGCACGCCGCGCCTGCGATGATGAGCTGACCGGCCCCGCGGCGGCACTTGGCCTTCCCGGGCGGCCCGCGGTTACCGTGAATAGCGACTGACCTGCGATGGAGGTGGACACATGACAAACTGGGCGTTGCTCGTCGTGGACATGCAGAACGGCTTCTGCCACCCGGAAGGCTCGTTCAGCCAGATCGGCATGGGTCTGGAGGGTGCGCAGGCCGCCGTCCGCAACGCCGCCGTCGCGGTCGCCCAGGCCCGCCGGGCCGCGATCCCCGTCGTGTTCACCAGGCATGTGTACCGGCCTGGCCGCGCCGACGAGGGCGGGGCGCTGATCAGGAACAGTCCCGCCCTGGCGGGCATCAGCGGCCTGGCGGCCGGCTTCTGGGACGCCGACGTGGTGGACGAGCTCGGCTGCGGGCCCGAGGACCTGGTGGTCGACAAGGTACGCTTCGACGCCTTCCAGTGGACCTCACTCGAGCCCCTGCTGCGCGGCCTGGGCGTAACAGAACTGGTCGTCTGCGGGGTGGTCACGAACCTGTGCGTGGAGACCACGGTCCGGTCCGCGTTCATGCGTGACTACCCGGTGACGCTGCTCGCCGACTGCTGCGCCGCCAAGACCCACCGCCTGCACGAGCTGTCCATCGAGGTGCTGACCAGCTACGAACTCGCTGAGATCGCCCGCGTCGGCGAAGGCTATGACGTCGGCTTGGACGACAGGGCCCCTATCCGAGCCTGAGCCCGGCCCGCCCGCTGCCGAGCCGGCCGGCCAGCCGGGCCAGCAGCCGCCAGCCGAGCAAGAACAGGCCCAGGAACGCCAGTGCCACCCCGATGAACGCGGCCGCGGTGCCCTGCCCGGACACCACCCGGAACACCATGCCCAGGGCCGCCGCGCCGAGCCACGCGCCCACCCCGGCGGGCCACAGCCCCGAGGGCCGCCGCCAGGCCCGCGCGGCCAGCCACCCGCCCGCCAGCCCGGCCAGGAAGGGCCACGCCGTCGACGCGATGCCGCCCAGGCTCTCGCCCTTGGTGTGGCTGGCCCGGCCGATGATCACGAACAGCAGCACGCAACTGCAGTCGAGGAGCACCGCGAGCCGTACCGAACGCATGTGACCCAGGCTAACGCCGTGCCTATCGCTGGGGCTCGATGATCGCCTTGAGTCCGGTGCGCCGGGCCGCGTCGCCGAACGCCGCCGGTATCTCGCCCAGGCCCGTCCGGCTCGTCACCACCGAACCGAGGTCGACCACCCCCCGCTCGGCCAGGCTGATGGCCCGCGGGTACACCTCGTTCATCCGCCGCACCATCGCGATCGTCAGCCCCTTGCGCCGCGCGAGCGAGGCCCCGAACCTGATGACATCGTCGCCCGGAATGCCGGCCAGCACCACCCGGCCGCCTGGCCGCACCGAGGCCATGGCCAGCTCCACGCCCTCGTCGTTCCCCGCCGCCTCGAAGGCCACGTCCACACCGGCGCCGGTCAGCTCGCCCATCACATCGCCCCCGTCGGCGAACGCCACCGAATCGGCCACCTCGTCCGCGCCCAGCCGCCCGGCCGCCTCCCGCCGGTGCGCCAGCGGCTCGATCGCCAGCACCGAACTCGCGCCCGCCGCCTTCAGCACCCCGATGAGCAGCAGCCCGATCGGCCCGCAGCCGATCACCGAGGCGGTGCCGCCGAACGGCAGGTGCCCCAGGTCCACGGAATGGATCGCCACCCCGAGCGGCTCGAGCATGGCGCCGTCCACGTCGGACAGCCGGTCGGGCAGCGGGTGCAGCGCCGTCGTCGGCCAGGCCATGAACTCGCGCATCATGCCGTCGGTGTCGCCGTGGCCGGAGAACTTGAGCCGGTAGCACAGGTTCCGGTAGCCGTCCCGGCAGGCCCGGCACGTCTCGCACGGAATCGCCGGGTCGATCGCCACCCGCTGGTCGGCCCGCGGTCCCTCGGCGATCACCCCCGCGCCCTCGTGGCCGAGCACCAGCGGGTGCGTGAGCTTGGCGTCGCCGATCGCGCCCTCGTCCCACCAGTGCAGGTCAGAGCCGCAGATGCCGACGGCAGTGACCTGCACCAGGCTCATCCCGGGCCCCGCGTCCGGCCTCGGCTCGTCCGCCACCCGCAGGTCGCCCACCGCGTGGAGTCTCGCTGTGCGCACCGGTTCTTCCTCTCGTCGGCTTCCTGTCATTCTTATCCCGAACGAGTGGGTGCATCGGTTCTGCGCCAGCTCCGCGCTCCCGGTGGTGTAACGCACGGGCCGGTTCATGAGAAGCCGACGCCAGTGACCCCCGGGGGTGGCCGGGGATCACTGGCGCGGTGCTGGCTAGCAGTGCTAGCTAGCGTAGGGGCGGGCGTGCAGAGTTTGCCCGCTCCTAAGCGGCGGGGCCGTTGGCCAGGGTCACGGTGGTGGTCTGCGACTGGCCGGACTGGTCCACCCAGCCGATCGAGATCGAGTCGCCGGGGTGGTCCTTGACCAGCACCTGCGCGATGTTCTGGCTCGTAGAGACCGACTGGCCGCCGACCGAGGTGATCACGTCGCCCGCGGTCAGGCCGGCGTTGGCGGCCGGAGATCCGGGCAAGGTGCCGGCGATCGTCACACCGCTGGTGCTGCCGCCCTGGCTGCCCTGGCTGCCTCCGAAGCCGCCGAAGCCCCCGAAGCCGCCGGAACCGCCGGAACCGCCGTCCGAGCCCTGGCTCGCGGGCTGGGTTTCCACGCCAAGGAAGGCAGTGGCGCCGAGGTGGACAACGGCCGAGGCGCTACCGGCCTCGATCTGCTTGGCGATGGACAGCGCCTCGTTGATCGGGATGGCGTAGGCCTGCTCCGGAGCCTGGCCGGACTGGGACTGGAGCTGGGTCCCCGAAGAGGCCGCGGTGTCCATGCCGATCACCTGGCCGTAGGAGTTAACCAGCGAGCCGCCCGAGTCGCCTGGCTGGATGTCCGCGTTGGTCTCGATCAGCCCGCTCAGCTGCTCGCTGTTGCCGGACCCCTCGTCCGACGCGGTGATCGACTGGTTCAGGGCGGTGACCGTACCCGCGGCGACCGACGGAGTGCCGCCCTTGCCCCCGGCGTTGCCGAGCGCGACCACGTTGTCGCCGGTCTGTACCGTGGAGGAGTCGCCGAGGCTGGCGGTGGTGAGGCCGGACGCGTTCTGCAGCTGAATCACCGCGACGTCCTGGGTGGCGTCGTAGCCGACGACCGTGGCGGTGTAGGTGCGGCCGTTGCCGATGTCGGTGACCTTGATCGACGTGGCGCCATCGATCACGTGGTTGTTCGTCAGCACCTCGCCATTCGAGGTCAGCACGATGCCCGTGCCGGCCGCAGTGGCCTGCTCATCGCCGAGCGTAGACACCACGTCAACCAGTCCGGGGTCCACCCGGGACGCGATCTGGCTGGTGGAAAGCACGGTCTTGGAGGTGGCGGTGGCCATGCTCACCGAGGTCGGGTGCAGGCCGCCGATCAGTCCGCCCGCGGCGGCACCCGCGGCGAGCGCCACGGCACCGGTGATGACCAGCCCGCGCTTGTGGTTCCGGCGCGGTGGCGGCGGCGGTTCGGTGGCGAAGCCGTATCCAGCGCCA
>Ga0209040_10001639_pt1 | contig 17782 bp, 17 predicted proteins | sample BogFormECP12_OM3_FD_188240 | JGI IMG/M metagenome (GOLD analysis project Ga0209040, IMG submission 188240) | Bog forest soil microbial communities from Calvert Island, British Columbia, Canada - ECP12_OM3 (SPAdes) (version 2) | ecosystem: Environmental > Aquatic > Freshwater > Wetlands > Bog ...
GCTCGTCGTCGTAGACCCAGTCGCCGATATACTTGACGCCGGCGGCAGCGAGCAGGTCTGGCGTATCCTCGGTCTCGGTCAAACCCGGCCCGAGCCAGCCGACCGGCCGCTTACCGGCAAACCGCTCGAGCACTCCGAGCGACTGATTGATCATCGCGAACTGATCCTCGACCTTGTGGATCGGCATCTGCTCCCAGGCATGGCCCATGAATTCCCAACCCGCATCGCGCGCCGCCCTGGCGACCCGCCCGTATTCCTCGCACACCCGCGCATTGATCGACAGGGTCGGGCGGATCGCGAGCCGCGCGAACAGCTCGAAGAAGCGCCACACGCCGACCCGCATCCCGTATTCGTGCCACGCCCAGTTGGGCACGTCGGGCAGCAATACCTGGCCGGTCGGCGCCGGCAAAACCTGCCGCGCCATCGGCCGCGAAATGTCCCAGAATTCGAGGTTGACGATGGTCCAGACGACGACCCGGGCTCGGTTCGGCAAGACGAGCAGCGGCCGGTCGACAATCGCCGAATAGGCGCAGCGTTCACGCGGGATCATGATGTCCTCCTTCATCGGTCAGCGCCGAAACGGCGCTTCCAGGGTCAGAAATTCGGCGAACTCGTCGGCGTAATCCGCATGCCAGCGCGACAGCGCCGGGCGGTTGCGGATGATGTCCCCGGCCGCCCACAGGATCCGGCGGTTGTCGATGTCGCGGGTCACGTCGTTGTCGGGGCAGATGATGTAGAAATCGCCCGCCGCCATCGCCGGGAGCATGAAGTGGACGACCTGCTCCGGCGTCCAGGCACCGGGCGGCTTCTCGGTACGGCCGCGCGCGGTCATGCCGGTGAAGGTCGAGCCCGGCACCAGCGGATGCGCGGTGACCCGGCAGCCCGCGACGTTGCGCAGCGCATATGCCAGCCCCTCGGTCAATACCTTCACCCCGGCCTTGGTGATGTTGTAGGCGGTGTCGCCGAGCGGGCAGGTGATGCCCCGCTTCGAGCCAGTGTTGACGATCGCGCCGGGCGTCTGCTGGTCGATCATCGCCTGGGCGAAGGCGTGCACCCCGTTGATGACGCCCCACAAATTGACCCCGAGCACGCGCCGCCAGCGCTCGTAGTGGTCCCACTAGCCGCCGCCCGGCGAGGTGCCGGCATTGTTCATCAGCACCGCGACCTCGCCAAACGCGGCGTGGACCCGCTCCTTAAGCCGCAAGACCTCGTCCACCTTGCTGACATCGGTCGGCACGATGACGACGGTTGCGCCCGGCATCTCGGCTTCGGCGCGGTCGAGCGCGTTTTGGCTCAGATCGGCGAGGCAGATTTTCATGCCCAGCGAGGCGAACCGCTTCGCCGCCGCCAGGCCGATGCCGCTCGCCCCGCCGGTGATGACCGCAGCGCGGCCTTCGGTCAAAGCCGGATTCATGTTATCTCTCCTAAGCCCGGCGCGGCGTGTTCAGATTGACCGCCACGTTCTTGCGCTGGGTGAAGCTGTCGAGCATGCCTTCCAGCGAGAATTCGCGGCCGATACCCCTCTCCTTGTAGCCGCCGTAGGAGTGGCCGGGAAGCTGGCCAAGACCTTGGTTTACCTGTACCCAACCGGACTCGATCGCGTGCGCGGTTCGCCTGGCAAGACGCCGATCGTGGCGGCGGTCGAAACCACACCACAGGGCAAGCCAATCCGCTTGAAGTTGCGCCGCGTGAAGGGTTTCCGCCATGCCGAAATCGCGACCTTGGCGCAGCGCAATTTCCATCCCGCCAGCACCGTTGTCAGTGACGGCCTGCACTGCTTCACGGGGGTCGGCAACGCCGGCTGCGTCCACGAGCCGATCATCACTGGATCCGCGACAGATCGGTCGTCAGATCCTCGGTGATCCCGTCGGCGAAATATTGCTGCTCGCGGTCGTCGCTCAGGGTTGTAAACGGCAGCACGACGATCGACAGGCGTGGCCGCGGCCGCGTGGCCCTTTCGGGGATTGCAAAGATTTCGCAGTGTGGATCGGCTTCGGGCTGCTTCATCGGTCCGACAAAGCGGTAGCCGCGTCCAGATTGCCTTCCCCGACAACCAATCCCGGCCAGACGGCCTTCATGATCGCGTCCTTCGCGACCAGCTCCCCTTGTGCCGGATCAGGAACCCGAGCAGATCGAGCGCGCGCGGGCTGATCGTGACCGGGACGGCCACACCTGCCTGGTCCAGTCGGAATAGACCGCGGCGGTCAACGCGGAAGCCCTCGAACGAACCGAGCCCATCCGTGCGGTGCCGAGCAAGTGACGCTCAAGCCCCGCCGAGGAAGTCCTTTGTCCATTGCTGATACTCGTCGGTGCGGGTGACCCGCCGCATCACCTCGGGCGAGGCGATGTTCTTGAGCTCGCGCGGCGGCACACCCTCGCGCAGGGCCTTCAGCGTGTCGTAAACCGCCTGCACCGCGGCCGAGAACGGGGCGTGTGTCTGTAAGGCCACCCGGACTCGATGCGCCGCAAGCCAATCGAGATCGCCGAGCTGACCGCCGCCGCCGAGAATCAGCGGGATCTTGATCGCCGATGATACCATTTCGACCGCCTCGACCGTTACGCCGCCGGCGAGGAAGATCGCGTCCACCCCAGCCGACTCATACGCCTTGGCCCGCTTGACCGCTTCGTCGAGGTTGGCAATCGCCGGCGCACTGGTGCGTCCGGCGATGACGAGGTTTTTGTCCTGGCGCGCCGACAGCGCCGCCTTCATCTTGCCCACACCCTCTTCAACCGAGCTCAAGCTCGGCTTGCCGTTGTAGCCATAAGGCCGCGGCAGCACCGTATCCTCGATCGACATCGCAGAGATGCCAGCAGTCTCCAACTCCTCCACCGTGCGGCGCACGTTGAGGGCATTGCCATAGCCATGGTCGGCATCGACCAGCAGCGCCAAGTTGCCGGCGCGGCAGATGCGGTTTGCCTGCTCGGCGAATTCGGTCAAGGTGAGAACAACGAGATCGGGTGCCCCGAGCACCGACATTGACCCGATCGAGCCCGAAAACATGCCGACTTCGAAGCCGAGATCCTCGGCGATGCGCGCCGAGATCGCGTCGTATACGGATCCCGGATGAACACAGCGGGTTCCGGAAAGGATTGCGCGAAAGCGCTCGCGCCGTTCGGTCCAGTTCATGATCTCGCCCTCGAAGGTTTTCGCGATGGCGTCTCAGGCGTTCAGCTTATCATGATGTCAGGCATGTCAAAGGGAGGAGATCAGGGGTGACTCGTCGGCGTCGTTCGCGAAGAGGATCAGCGCCGATGCGGGGCTGGGATTACGTCGTCGTCGGGGCGGGCGCGGCGGGCTGCGTCGTCGCCGGACGCCTGTCGCAGACGATGCCGGACGACCTTGGCGGCTCAGGAAGCATCAACGGCATGCTCTCTTGCTGCGCGGCCACTCGCTCGAATACGACCAGTGGGCGCAGCTCGATGCGTAGGAACTGTCAGGGAACTGTGAGCCCGAGCCTAACGCCGCCGGCCTCAAATCAGGGCGATGCGAACGTCTTACCATTGTGACATTTTCTAAGGAGAGGCTGGGAAGGGGGCCACTTGATGCATCCAACATCCACCGAGTTTGCCCCTCTCCGGACCGCGACGGGGTTGAGCACTCACCCGTTATGAACCGCGGTCTCTCCCCGTCAAGCAGTACAAGGTGATGAGAGGACATGAGCAAGGCATTCGTCAGGGAATCGGATGAAGAGGAAGACAGGCCCGAGGAACCGCAGGCGCTTCCGGTCGGTGTCAAGAACTACATGACGCCGCAGGGGCATCGTCAACTGCAGGAAGAGTTACGGACGCTGCTTCGCGTCGAGCGCCCAAAGGTAGTGGACGTTGTGTCCTGGGCAGCAGGGAACGGCGATCGATCAGAAAATGGCGATTACATTTACGGTAAACGCCGTCTGCGCGAGATTGACCGGCGAATACGGTTTCTTTCCAAGCGGTTGGAAATCGCTCAAGTGGTCGACCCGACACAGCAGAAAAACTTGGATCACGTGTTCTTTGGCGCGACCGTCACCTATGCTCATGAACGGGGACCGCAGAGAATGATCACCATCGTTGGCGTCGACGAGGCCGATCTCGATCGTCAGCAAGTGAGTTGGGTATCGCCTATTGCGCGAGCCCTGATGAAGGCGCGTGAGGGCGACATTGTCGAGCTCCGCACTCCTGGTGGAATTGAGCACATTAAAGTTCTCGATATCCGCTATAGCGGCTCCGCTGGAAGCCAGCAGCAGCACTGAGATCGACACCGAGCTCCAGCGTCCGGGGCTGACCAAAAGCAGACGGACCAACCCGCGCGTCGCCAGCGTCGTCGACATAGACGAGGGCGCCCTTGTCGTGCGCGAGCCCGACGATCGTTTCGATCGCTTCGACCGGCAGCAGGTCATAGGTCACAGCGACACGGGTTAGCACGACGAGAGCCACCGAGCGCTCGGTCGCGATTGCGTCTCGAAACGAACCAAGCCCGGCAGTGTCGACAAACCGTGCACCAACGTGCCCGGCGGCGCGGACGACCGAGGGATCGCTGTGGCTCACCGACACGCCGATCACGACATCACCCGGTTTCACCAGGGTCAGATGGGTTGCTATCGTCGCGCTCGTTAGTTAGGCGGTTGAATACGGCGACATCGTCGGTTTCAGGAGAGCCGCCGAGGTGGTCGAGCGCTAACTCTTTAAGCCGCCCGAATGACAACGCCGGCGCAATTTCGTCATCGCGCTGCGCAGGATGTCGCCGCGCGTATAAGACAGGTTCGGCGCATGCGAATTGCCAAAACGATCGATGCCCATCCGCTCTCTCCCTCGAAGCGTTAGCAGCAGCCAGCCGGGATAGGACAACACATCATCTAAACAGGACTCTTGGGGTCTGCCGTCGCCAAGTGAATCTTCTGAATGGGTCTGAACAATAGTCGCCACTGGTTGGTGTGAGAGAGCGTTTTGCTTCGAGCTGCTCGAACATCGCCGTCCTCCGCCCTTGCGCCCTATTTTATGCGGGCCTTGCTTTCGCTCAGACGCCACAAGATGTCGGCGTGATCTCCTCACCGAATGTGCAAGGGCAACGGCTCTGGCCGCTGCCGAGGATTCGGCTGCGCAGGGCATCGGGTGCGATGACCCCACCTACCAGCTCTGATCACACCGGCGAAGGCCGGTGCCCATCGCGGGATGGATCCCGGCCTTCGCCGGGAATACAGGAGGGCAGATGTGACCGTGGAAAATGCTAGGTTTGGACCATCGGCGTCTGCCTCAGTCCTTGCGCTCGATCCCGGCGAGCTTTTCCAGGACGGCGCAGACCGCGCCGGTGTCCTGGGCGCCGCGGCCTTGCGCGACGCCGGCATGGTAGAACTGCGCCGCGGCGGTGAAGAGCGGCGTCGGGCAATGGAGGTCGGCGGCGAATTTGCCGATGATGTCGAGGTCCTTCAAATGCGTCGTCAACGTCGCGGTCGGCTCGTCGTATTGGCCCCTCACCATCATCGGGCCGCGGATCTGAAACATGCGTGAGGAGCCGGCGCTGTCGGCGATCACGTCGAAGACGAGCGCCGGATCGAGCCCGGCCATTTCGCCGAGCACAATGGCTTCGGCCGCCGCCAGATTGTGGATTGTGACGAGATGGTTGGCGATGAACTTCATCCGGCTGCCGTTGCCGAAGGCGCCGACATATTTCTGCGCGCGCGACATGCCCGCGAGCACCTCGCGGCAGCGCTCGAAAGCCGCCTCGTCGCCGCTCGCAAAGACGACGAGGTCTTTCTTCGCCGCCTGGGCGCCGGTGCCGCTCACCGGGCAGTCGAGCAGGATCTTGCCCTGCGCCGCGAGCTGCACTTCTCCGCGCGTCTTCGCCTCGATTGGCAAGGTGCTGCATTCGATGACGATCTGGCCCGTGCCGTTGCTCGAGGCGATGCCGCCCTGACCCGCCATCACCTGCTCGAAGGCATCAACATTGGGCAGCGAGGTGATCAGGATTTCGGCCCTTTCGGCAACCTCGCGCGGCGAGCCGGCGGCGATCCCGCCGGCCTCGGCGAGCCGCGCCATCGCTCCCTCGGCGACGTCATAGCCCACGACCTCGAAGCCGTCCCGGGCGAGGTTGCGCATCATCGCCGTCCCCATGATGCCAATGCCGACCATCCCGACGCGCCTCGCCATCCCTTCCTCCCTAACCTTTGCCGCGGGTCAGCGAACCGCGGTTACCTGTCGGACGAGGGGTGTCATTCGTTACTTCTGCCAGACGAAATCATAACTACAGGCATTACTTATCTGGCGTGCGCGTATCGTGCCGGTGCCGTCTATCGTGCCGTTAACGTTTATCTCGATTGGCCGGGAACCGCCGGGAGTGGATGATCGCATCGCCAGCTCGCCCTGGGGCCCGACCGTGCCTCGGACCCGGTAGCCTGTCGCGCTGGTGTACCGCGCCCGACCGTCCACGATCTTGAGCGGCCCCGGTGTCCGGTCCAGACATTGGGCCATCAGCCCTTTCTTCGTTGTGTACATGTTATTGACTTTTGCCGATGAGACAAGCCGATAGGTGCCGTCAAATGGCGCTGCGGCGGTCGACGATGGAGTTTGCGCATCCGCGGCAGCGACCAAACCGAAAAATCCGACGATCCCCAGTAATCCAATCCGCCTTCGCATGAGTCTGCCTCCCCTTCTCGAGGTCCCGGGCTCAAATGGCGCTGATGAGTGCCCCATGCCCGCCGTGAACCTGACTTTTTCAAACTACCTCATTCAATTAACAGCCTGACGCCCCTGATCCAAGGCCGCGGTCGGGCCGCGGGTCGAGGCCGCGGGTCGAGGCCGCCTTCCCAGAACTTCCGGGCCCAGAAGTTCCGAGGACGTGAACTTAATTCAGGTCTGTGTGCCCTCCAGTCCTCGAATTCGACCCGTCGGGCAAGCTGGTGAAGGGCTTTGGGGCCGGGATGTTCGTCTTTCCGCACGGCATTGCCGCCGACCGAGACGCTGTCCAAGCGATCCCGGCTGCCGCCGCGGCTTCCGGATCGGCAGCGCCGAGGACGGCGCGGTCAGATATTTCATCCCGCGTCCCAACCCGAAAGACGACCAGGCCGGCGCCGAAGGCGTCACCGCGGATGGCGCCGGCAATGTCTTCGGCGCCGAAAACGTCGGGAAGGGCCGGTGGAAATACGCCAAGAAATAGCTAAGCCAGAAGCCATGTGATCGTCTATCTTTAGAGTTGGTCACGCGAGGCGTCGCGTGCAGACGTTGCCCCTCTCCCCGCGAGCGGGGAGAGTAAGGGGCAGCGATCGTATGTGGATTTCTGCCACGTTTCGAACATCGTCATGGAGGTGCGCTGATGGCTAAGCTCGACGGGAAAGTCGCCCTGGTAACCGGCTCGGGCCGCAATATCGGTCGCGCGACGGTGTTGAAGCTAGCCGGGGAGGGTGCTCACGTCGTCGTCAACGCACGCAACAACCAGGCCGAGGCCGACGAGGTCGCGCGCGAAGCGCGGGACCGCGGGGTCAAGGCGCTGGCGGTCATTGCCGACGTCGCCGAAAAAGATCAGGTCGAGGCGATGGTGGCGAGGGCGATGTCCGAGTTCGGCCGCATCGACATCCTGATCAACAATGCCGCGATTCGGCCTCACAAGCCCTTCATGGAGCTGACGGCGCAGGATTGGGAGGAGGTGAGGGGAGTCGTCCTCGATGGGGCTATGCACTGCACGCAGGCGGTCATCGGCTCGATGGTCAAGAACCGCTATGGACGCATCCTGTTCTTCACCGGCGAGGGCGCCTTTGTCGGCGGCAGCGGACGCGCCCACGTCTCGGCGGCGAAGATGGGCTTGGTGGGGCTGGCGCGGGGGCTGGCCTCCGAGTTCGCCGCGAACAACATCCGGGCCAACGTCATCTCCCCCGGCAGTATCGATACCCGGCGGGACAATCCCGAGTGGTATCAGGGGCATGTTCCGAGTGCGGCCGGCATTCCGCTGGGCCGCCAGGGACATGTGGACGAGATCGCCGCCACCTGCCTGTTTCTGGTCAGTGACGATGGCGGCTTCATCACCGGCCAGACCATCCACGTCAATGGCGGCACGGCGTACTACTGAGCTTCCAGCGACCCGGCGATCCGGTCGACAAAGTTTTCGGCGGCATCCGTCGCACTGATGGCTTCTGCGAGCGGCACGGTTGCGTCCGGAACCTGCGGGGCCGTCAGCGGCCAAACACTTCGACTACCCAGCGCGGGTGGTAGGTGTTAAACACCGTGACCGGGTACCCTCTCGGGCTCGTCAGCCGGAGCGGTCCTGATCGCTGGACTGGCGAGACGAGAGGTGCCTCCGCCCTTGCCGGAGCTGGTGCCGGGGTCAGCGGTGTTGGCGCTCCAACCCAGACGCTCTCGACGGCTGGCGTGGCGCTAGGCGTCTCGGCTGCTGAGTCTCCGGCAGCGGCGAGACCGATCGCGAAGCCTGCAAGCAACCCGGCTTTCATCGAACGTCGCTCCTTGAGGAAGCCTATGAACTCCGACTGATCCCACGCACCAGCCCTTGTCACATCGGCGAAGGCCGGTGCCCATCACCGAATTGGTACCGGCCTTCGCCGGGAAGACAGACGATAAGAGCAGCTTGTGAAAACTGGGGCGAGTGATCGGACTTGAACCGACGACATCCAGATCCACAATCTGGCGCTCTAACCACCTGAGCTACACCCGCCGTCGGCGGTGGAGGTAACGATTCGCGGGCGAGACGTCAAGCTCGGGCTTCCGAGCGGATTGCATGTTCCCCACATTTTGCCGATGACAATTCTCTCCGACACCTGGCGCCGGCAGGCGCTGCTGACGCCGCAGCAAATGGCCGAGGCGGATCGGCTGACGATCGCCGGCGGGATTCCCGGCATCGAGCTGATGGAGAATGCCGGCCGCAAGGTCGCCGATGCCGTGTCGAGACGCTGGCCGCCGCAGCTGGTGACGGTGCTCTGCGGGCCGGGGAATAATGGCGGTGACGGTTTTGTCGCGGCGCGCGTGCTGGCCGAGCGCGGCTGGCCGGTGCGCCTGGCGCTGCTCGGCTCGGTCGCGGCGCTCCGGGGCGACGCCGCGCAGGCTGCGGCACGCTGGCCGGGCCCTGTCGAGGCGTTGCAGCCGGCGGCGCTCGACGGCGCCGCGCTGGTTGTCGACGGCATCTTTGGTGCAGGTCTGGCGCGACCCGTCGAGGGCGTGGCGGGCGCGGTCATCGAGGCGATCGGCGAGCGGCGGTTGCCGGTGGTCGCGATCGACGTCCCGAGTGGCGTCGACGGGGCGAGCGGCGAGGTGCGCGGGATCTCGCCGCGCGCGGCCGTGACAGTCACTTTTTTCCGCAGGAAGCCGGGACATCTGCTGTTGCCGGGGCGCAGCTATTGTGGCGAGACGGTGCTCGAGCAGATCGGCATCCCCGATACCGTGCTCGACCGGATCATGCCGGATGCGGTGGAGAACGCCCCCGACTGGTGGCTCGGCGCCTTTCCCCAGCCCAGCCTCGAAACCCACAAATATGCCCGCGGGCACGCGGTCGTCGCCGGCGGCGCGGTGATGACCGGAGCGGCGCGGCTGGCGGCGCGCGCCGCCGCCCGACTCGGTGCCGGGCTCGTCACGGTTGCCGCGCCCGCAGCCGCTTTCCCGATCTATGCGGCGGCATTGACGGGCGTCATTGTCCATCCGATCGCCGATCTCGAGAGTTTCGGAACATTTCTTGGAGACAAGCGGCGCAACGCTGCGCTGATTGGCCCGGGCGCCGGTGTCGGCAGCGAGACCCGCGACAGGACATTGGTGATCCTCGGCGCGGGCAAGCGGAGCATACTCGATGCCGATGCGTTGACCTCGTTCGCCGAAGATCCAGAGACGCTGTTCTCGGCCATCCGCTCCCCTTGCGTGATGACCCCTCATGCCGGCGAGTTTTCCCGCCTCTTCGACACGGCCGGCGACAAACCCGAGCGGGCGCGCCGCGCCGCCCGCCAGAGTGGCGCCGTGGTGCTGCTGAAAGGCGCCGATACCGTGATCGCCGCGCCGGACGGACGGGTCGCGATCAATGCCAACGCTCCGCCGCAGCTGGCGACCGCGGGCAGCGGCGATGTGCTGGCCGGGATCGTGCTCGGGCTTCTCGCCCAGGGCATGGAACCCTTCACGGCGGCCGCCGCCGCCGCGTGGATTCACGGCGCGGCCGCCACCCGATTCGGCCCCGGCCTCGTTGCCGAGGATCTAATCGACGCAGTGGTTCCAGTGCTTCGAGATTTGCTCGCTCACAGCTCGTAGCGATCGGCGGAACGCGTTAGTTAAGCGGAACACGTTAGTTAATCAGGCGTTTTTTGGATTGACGCGAGGCAGCCCTTCGCGTCTCGTTCGGCGCCCACCACTGCGCTAGAGCCGCCATGACCGATCCCGCTCCCGCCGGCTTTTTCGAGGGCGTGTTCGACCGGACGCTGACCAATTTGCGCAGCGCGTGGCGCGACATCGCCGAGTCGGCCCGCGGCGTTTTGACCGGGACGCCCCGGCCCGATCTCCCGGGCGAGGATGCCAGCCGGCTCCATCAACAAATGCTGAGGTCCTTGGATGGCCGCGCCGGCGGGGTCACCGTACGGGCGCGCGCCGCCGACCTCGGCCGCACCTACCTGTCCCTCGACGCCGCAGGGCGCGCGCGCTTTCTGCAGCTGCTCGCCCGCGAATTCGATGTCGACCACGACGAGATCAGGCACCGATGCCAGGCGCTTGTCGAGGCCTCGGAACCGGCCCAGCGCAGCGCCGAGGAGGGCGCCTTGCGCGCGGCATTGGAGCCGCCGCGCATCACCCTGTTGCGGCAGTTCAACGCGCTTCCCGAAGGGGTCAAATTCCTCGTCGATCGCCGCGCCGAGCTGATCGACCTTGGACGCGGCGATCCGCTGCTGAGCGAGCTCGGGGAGGATCTGAAAAGGCTGCTCGCCAACTGGTTCGACATCGGCTTTCTCGAGCTGAAGCGCATCACCTGGGAATCGCCGGCCGCATTGCTCGAAAAGCTGATGGTCTACGAGGCGGTGCACGAGATTCACGGCTGGACCGATCTAAAGAATCGGCTAGACGCCGATCGCCGCTGCTTTGCCTATTTTCATCCGCGGATGCCGGACGAGCCTTTGATCTTTGTCGAGGTGGCGCTTGTCTCGGGCATGGCGAGCAACGTTCATGCGCTGCTCGACGAGACGGCCCCGATCGGCGACCCGCAGGCGGCCGATGCGGCAATCTTTTATTCGATCTCCAATTGCCAGCGGGGTCTGGCCGGGATCAGCTTTGGCGACTTCTTGATCAAGCGGGTTGCCGACGCGCTGGCAATCGATCTGCCGCGCCTCAAGATTTTCGCAACCTTGTCACCGATTCCCGGCTTCCGCGCCTGGCTCGAGCGAGGCCGGTCTGCCCCCGGGGACTTGCTGCTGCCGGCCGAGCGGACGGCGATCGAGGCGCTCGGCGACGAGGCCTCGGAGGGCGACTTCCTGTCGCTGCTCAATCGGGAGGGCTGGCACAATGACGAGCGGATTGCCGAGGCGTTGCGTGAACCGTTGCTGCGCCTGTGCGCACGCTATCTCGTCAGGGAACGGTCTCCCTCGGGTCGGGCGCTCGACCCGGTGGCGCACTTTCATCTCAGCAACGGAGCGCGGGTCGAACGGCTCAACTGGCTCGGCGACGTCTCTACCAAGGGCCTGCAGCAATCCGTCGGCATCATGGTCAACTATCTCTATCGTCTCGGCGAGATCGAGGCCAACCACGAGGCCTATCGCGGCGAAGGGCGGGTCGCCGCCGCCTCTGCGCTGCGCAACCTGGCGCGCGCCGGCTGACCGTCCGGCCGCGCTCGTCTATGTTGGCTGCAGCGTTTGTGCTAAAAGTCGGTCGCGGACGGGTCGGAACAGCCGCTTCGGCAGCTGCAGCGGCGGGCGTGGCGGAATTGGCAGACGCACTGGATTTAGGTTCCAGCGATGGAAATCGTGGGGGTTCAAATCCCCCCGCCCGCACCACGACGTTTTGAATTATTTGAGAACCACAGGCCCGCCTTCATGCAAGTGACAGAAACCAGCGCCGAGGGACTCAAGCGCGAATTCCGCGTCGTCGTCCCGGCCGGCGAGCTCGAGGAAAAGGTTACCAGCCGGCTCGGCGAAATCGGCCGGACGATCCAGTTGCGCGGCTTCCGTCCCGGCAAGGTCCCCATGCAGATCCTGCGCCAGCGCTTCGGTCCCTCGGTTCTCGGAGAGGTGCTGGAGAACACGCTGCAGGGAACCTCCGCCGAGGCGATCCGCGAGCACAATTTGCGCCCGGCATTGCCGCCGAGAGTCGATATCGTCTCGTTCAGCGAGGGTACCGATCTCGAATACAAGATGTCCCTCGAGGTGTTGCCGGACATCCCGGAACCAAGCTTTGCCGATCTCGATATCGAGCGGCTCGTGGTCGAGGTGCCCGATGAGGAGGTCGACCGTGCGATCGAACGGATCGCCGAGCAGCAGCGCAAAACCGAGGTCGCCGAGCGCCCGGCCGAGAGCGGCGACGTCATCGTCGTCGATGTCGAGGGCCGCAGCGGCGAGCAGGAGATCCCGGGAGCGAGCGGGAAAGACCGTCAGATCGCACTGGGTTCCGGCGGCTTCATCCCCGGCTTTGAGGAGCAGCTGATCGGCGCCGGCGCCGGCGAGCACCGAACCGTCCGCGTCACCTTCCCCGAGGATTACGGGGCTCCGGATTTCGCCGGCAAGGAAGCGGTCTTCGAAGTCGACGTGAAAGAGGTGCGCCAACGCCTGGCGATGGTCATCGACGACGAGCTCGGCAAGGCCGTCGGGCTCGACAGCCTCGCCGAGCTGCGCCAGGAGGTCCGGCAGCAGATGCAGCGCGACTACGAGGCCGCATCGCGTCTCCGCCTAAAGCGTTCGCTGCTCGACAAGCTGGCGCAGAATTACGATTTCGCCGTCCCACCGGGGATGGTGGAGCTCGAGTTTGAGAACATCTGGCGGCAACACGAGGCCGAAAAAGAGGGGGCGTCTCAATCGGGAGCCCCCGCCGCGGAGGCGGCATCGGCCGCCAGTGGAGAAGCCGTCCCGGTCGAAGCGCCGACCGATGAGACCGCTGCCGAGGGGGCGGCGCCGCAAGCGGGGGAGAGCGACGCTGGCGCGATGCAGGGCGGGGACCAGCAAGCCGACACGAACGAAGACGAGGAGGTCTTGAAGGCCGATTACCGGCGGATTGCGGAACGCCGGGTTAGGCTGGGGTTGCTCCTTGCCGAAGTCGGGCGCAGCAACAATATCACCGTGACACAGGACGAGCTCAACCAGGCGATCACTCGCGAAGCGCGGCGGCATCCCGGTTACGAACGCCAAGTGCTGGATTTTTACCGGCAAAACCCAGAAGCGGTCACCAATGTGCGGGCCCCGATTTTCGAGGACAAGGTGGTCGACTTCATTGTCGAGCTGGCTAAGGTCGAAGAGCGCAAGATCAGCCCGCACGATCTGCTGACCCTGCCCGATCCTGACGCGAGCGAGGTCGCGTCGGACTGACCCTGTAAAACTGCGCCGTGGTGCCGGCGCTGAAGTGCCGAGGAGGCTAGCAATGTCAGATTACTTCGAACAATACATGAACACTCTGGTGCCGATGGTCGTCGAGCAGACCAACCGCGGGGAACGCGCCTACGACATCTACTCTCGCCTGCTCAAGGAGCGGATCATCTTCCTGGTGGGTCCGGTCCACGATGCGGTCGCCAGTCTGATCTGCGCCCAGCTGTTGTTTCTCGAATCGGAAAACCCGGCGAAGGATATCGCCTTCTACATCAACTCGCCCGGCGGCGTCGTCACCTCGGGGCTGGCGGTCTACGATACCATGCAATACATCCGCTCGCCGGTGTCGACGGTGTGCATCGGCCAGGCCGCCTCGATGGGGTCGCTGCTGATGGCGGCCGGCGCGAAGGGGAAGCGGTTTTCGCTGCCGAATTCGCGCATCATGATCCACCAGCCCTCGGGCGGCGCTCAGGGGCAGGCGACCGACATCGAGATCCAGGCGCGCGAGATTTTGGCGCTGCGGGCGCGGCTCAACGAGATCTATGTCCGGCACACCGGCCAGTCGCTGGAAACCATCGCCACCGCGGTCGAGCGCGACAAATTTCTCTCCCCGCTCGAGGCGAAAGAGTTCGGCCTCATCGACGAGGTGGTCGAAACCCGGCCCGGCGGGGACGAACCGGAAAAGGGGTTCAGATAGGTAGGGGCGAGTGCTTGACGTGTGAGACGTTAGAAGCCGACGACGATTAAGTGGTTGTTGATCCGTCGAGAGCACATATACTTGGACGCCGGGGGGACGGTGGCCGCGGCGCTCTCTGGCTCTCGACTCGGCTTGCGGCTTTCGCGCGGACCAGTCGCGGGACCGGAGGCAATGAGACCGATCGGCCCGGGGTATTGTTCCAGTGGGCATTGTTCCAGTGGGCATTGCTCCAGCCGGTGACGGAGTGGCGATGACCAAATCCAGCGGCAGCGACTCGAAAAATACGCTCTACTGCTCGTTTTGCGGCAAGAGCCAGCACGAGGTCAGAAAGCTGATCGCCGGCCCGACCGTCTTCATCTGCGATGAATGCGTAGAGCTCTGCATGGACATCATCCGTGAAGAGCACAAGACGACCCTGGTCAAGTCGCGAGACGGGGTCCCCGGACCGCGCGACATCTGCAAGGTGCTCGACGACTACGTGATCGGCCAGGACCATGCCAAGCGCGTGCTGTCGGTCGCCGTTCATAACCACTACAAGCGCCTTGCGCACGGCGCAAAGAACAACGACGTCGAGCTCGCCAAGTCGAACATCCTGCTGGTCGGCCCGACCGGGTCGGGCAAGACCCTGCTCGCCCAGACCCTGGCGCGGATCATCGACGTGCCGTTCACGATGGCGGACGCCACGACCTTGACCGAGGCCGGCTATGTCGGCGAGGACGTCGAGAACATCATTCTGAAGCTGCTGCAGGCTGCCGACTACAATGTCGAGCGCGCCCAGCGGGGGATCGTCTATATCGACGAGGTCGACAAGATCTCCCGCAAATCCGACAACCCGTCGATCACTCGGGATGTGTCGGGCGAAGGCGTCCAGCAGGCCCTTCTCAAGATCATGGAAGGGACGATCGCCTCGGTGCCGCCGCAAGGCGGCCGCAAGCACCCGCAGCAGGAGTTCCTCCAGGTCGACACGACCAACATCCTGTTTGTGTGCGGCGGCGCCTTTTCTGGGCTCGAAAAGATCATTGCGCAACGCCGGCAGGGCACCTCGATCGGCTTCGGTGCCGAGGTGCGGGGGCCCGACGAGCGCAAAACCGGGGAAATCCTGAAGGACCTCGAACCCGAGGATCTCCTTAAGTTCGGGCTAATCCCCGAATTCGTCGGCCGGCTCCCGGTGGTGGCGACCCTCGACGATCTCGACGAGGCGGTGCTGGTCGACATTCTGACCAAACCGAAGAACGCCCTCGTCAAGCAGTATCAGCGGCTGTTCGAGATGGAGGATGTCCGCCTCGAATTGAACGAGGAGGCGCTAAAGGCGATCGCCCACAAAGCGATCCTGCGCAAGACCGGTGCTCGTGGGCTGCGTTCGATCATGGAGGCGATCCTGCTCGACTCGATGTTCGAGCTGCCGAGCCTCGTTGGCGTCAGTGAGATCGTGATCAATCGCGAGGTCGTCGAGGGGCGCGCAAAACCGCTTCACATCTACTCCGACCGTGGTGGTGTCGGCACCGGTGACTGAGCCTGCGGCGACACAGCCCATCGCCGAACCCGCGGGCCGACTTGACGGCCGGCGCCATCGGGCCAACCTTAGAACCGTACCCCTGTCCCTGCCTTCCCGATTTTCGGGACGGCCCTTTGCAGATGAGGGCCTATGTTAGAAGCTGCGCGCGGTGCGCTTTATCCGGTCCTGCCCCTACGCGACATCGTCGTGTTTCCGCACATGATCGTGCCGCTCTTCGTCGGCCGCGAGAAATCGGTGCGCGCGCTCGAGGACGTGATGAAAGACGACAAGCAGATCCTGCTTGTCACTCAGAAGAATGCCGCCCAGGACGACCCTGCGACTTCGGACATCTATACGGTCGGAACGGTCGGCACCGTGCTGCAGCTGCTGAAGCTGCCCGACGGCACCGTCAAGGTACTCGTCGAGGGCGGCCAGCGTGCCCGCATCGTCAGGTTTGCCGAAAACAATCAATTCTTCCAGGCGATCGCCGAGACGATCCCGGAGAATGCCGGCGAGCAGCAGGAGACCGAGGCGCTGGCGCGCACCGTGGTGTCGCAGTTTGAGCAATACATCAAGCTCAACAAAAAGATTCCCCCGGAGGTGCTGGTCTCGATCAATCAGATCGAAGAGCCCGGCAAGCTGGCCGATACGGTCGCGGCGCATTTGACCTTGAAGATACCCGAGAAGCAGGAGCTGCTCGAAACCGGGGCGGTGGCCGAACGTCTCGAAAAGGTGTTCGGCTACATGGAGGGCGAGATCGGCGTCCTCCAAGTCGAGAAGCGCATACGCAATCGCGTCAAGCGCCAGATGGAGAAGACGCAGCGCGAGTACTATTTGAACGAGCAGCTGAAGGCGATCCAGAAGGAGCTCGGCGAAGGCGAGGACGGCCGCGACGAGATGGCCGAACTCGAGGACCGGATCAACAAGACGAAGTTCTCCAAGGAGGCGCGCGACAAGGCGGTCGCCGAACTGAAAAAGCTGCGCAGCATGAGCCCGATGTCGGCCGAGGCGACGGTCGTGCGCAACTATCTGGACTGGCTGCTGTCGGTGCCTTGGCAAAACCGAACCAAGATCAAGCGCGACATCACGGGCGCGGAGAAGGTGCTCGACGCCGACCATTTCGGGCTCGAAAAGGTCAAGGAGCGCATCCTCGAATACCTCGCCGTGCAGCAGCGCATAAAGAAGATGAAGGGTCCGATCCTATGTCTGGTCGGCGCCCCGGGGGTCGGCAAGACCTCCCTCGGCAAGTCGGTCGCCCGGGCGACCGGACGGAACTTCGTGCGGATGTCGTTGGGCGGGGTACGTGACGAGGCCGAGATCCGCGGGCATCGCCGCACTTATATCGGCTCGATGCCGGGCAAGGTTATTCAGGGGATGAAAAAGGCGAAATCGTCGAATCCTCTGTTCCTGCTCGACGAAGTCGACAAGCTCGGCGCCGACTGGCGCGGCGACCCATCGTCCGCGCTGCTCGAAGTGCTTGACCCCGAGCAGAACTCGACATTCAACGACCATTACCTCGAGGTCGACTACGATCTTTCCGATGTGATGTTCGTTACAACCGCGAACACCCTACGCATTCCCCAACCATTGCTCGACCGCATGGAGATCATCCGCATTCCGGGTTACACCGAGGATGAGAAGGTCGAGATCGCAAAGCGTCACCTGATCCCGAAGCAGATGTCCGCGCATGGCATCCGCAAGAACGAGTGGAGCATCAGCGACGAGGCGATACGCGATCTGATCCGCTACTTCACGCGCGAGGCCGGCGTTCGCAATCTGGAGCGCGAGATCGCCAACCTGACCCGCAAGGCGATCAAAGATATTCTGATGAAGAAGACCGAGCGCGTCGCGGTGACGCGCCGCAACCTGGAGAAATACGCCGGGGTGCGCAAGTTCCGCTTTGGCGAGGCCGAGAGCGAGGATCTGGTCGGGTGCACCACGGGGCTCGCCTGGACCGAGGTGGGCGGCGAACTGCTGACGATCGAGGCGGTCACCGTCCCTGGAAAGGGGCGGGTTACGGCGACCGGAAAGCTCGGCGATGTGATGAAGGAATCGGTACAGGCCGCCGAGAGTTTCGTTAAGTCGCGCAGCTATCTCTTTGGCATCCTCCCAACGGTGTTCGAGAAGAAGGACATTCACGTC
>Ga0209040_10001640_pt1 | contig 17766 bp, 18 predicted proteins | sample BogFormECP12_OM3_FD_188240 | JGI IMG/M metagenome (GOLD analysis project Ga0209040, IMG submission 188240) | Bog forest soil microbial communities from Calvert Island, British Columbia, Canada - ECP12_OM3 (SPAdes) (version 2) | ecosystem: Environmental > Aquatic > Freshwater > Wetlands > Bog ...
CCCAAGCGCCGGCAGGCACAAAGGTCGACGTCACGGTCGCGCAAGGCAGGCCGGAAGCGTACGTGCCGAATTTCGTGGGCTTGAGCGTCGAGTTCTCATCCGTCGCGGCCAAACAGGCCGGCGTTTCGCTGGGGCCACCGCTATGGATGCCGATCGCCAAGAACGCCAAACCGCGCGGCGTCGTCGTCGCCCAAGACCCGCTGCCAGGCCAGCCTTTGGACGCGGGCTCGAAGGTCATCTTGCACGTGAGCGGCGGCCCGCCGCCGACGCCCACGCCGCTGCCCACCGAAGCGCCGACCGAGGCGCCTATAATCACCACACCGTTGCCGGTGTCGCCCTCGCCCAGCTCGTCGCCCAACCCGCAGGCCAGTCCGTCGGCGCAGCCCGTGGCGCGCTCGATGCGCATCCAAGTCGCGCTGCCGGCGTTGACGACCGCCAAACGAGTGCGCGTCGCGCTTGTCGACGCCACTGGATCGCACGACCTGTACGACCAGACCACCAAAGGCGGCTTCACGCTGCAGTTCGACGTCACGGTCACCGGCGCCGGCACGGTTCAGACGTACATCGACGGCGCTCTGTCCACCACGAACGGGCTTTGAGGGAACTGGCGGACCGCTTGCGAACGCCAGGCCTATGAAGATCGCGCCTTCGCTGTTGTCGGCGGATTTCGCCGACATCCGCGCGCAGATCGACCTTGTCGCGCGCGCGGGTGCGGATTATCTCCACCTCGACGTCATGGACGGACGCTTCGTGCCGAACCTGACGTGGGGCCCGAAGATCATCCACGATCTGCGTCCGCTCTCGAAGCTCCCGTTCGACACCCACCTCATGATCGTCGAGCCGGAGCGCTACGTCGCCGATTTCGTGAAGGCCGGCGCGGACATCGTCACCGTGCATTGGGAGGCGACGGTGCACGCCAACCGCCTGATCCATCAGATCAAGGAGTTAGGCGTGCGCGCGGGCCTGGCGGTCAATCCTGCGACGTCGCTCTCCGTGCTCGGCGAGATCCTGCCCTATATCGATCTGCTCCTGATCATGAGCGTGAACCCCGGCTTCGGAGGCCAATCCTACATCCCGACCTCGACCGCGAAGATCGCCGCCGCCCGCAGGTTGATCGCCGAACGCGACCTTTCGATCGAGCTGGAAGTGGATGGCGGAGTATCGCTCGACAACGTCGTCGAGGTCTTTCGCGCAGGCGCGGAAACCGTGGTGATGGGCGCGGGTCTGTTCGGCACGCCCGATCCGGCCGCGACGCTGCGCCAGGTGCGCGATGTAGTTGCGCATTCTTCGAACGCGCGGATGGAGCGGTCGAATTCATTCGACCGTTAGACCGTTGACCGAGGACGAGCTTGTCGCCGCGATGGTGGACGCCCTCGGCGCGCCGCCGCGCAAGCTGCGGGTCGGGATCGGCGACGACGCCGCGGCGTGGAAGGTCGACTCGCACCATTTAAGCCTGTTGACCACCGACATGCTGCTCGACGGCGTGCATTTCCGCCTTGCCGAGACGACCGCGTCGGCGCTCGGCCATAAGGCGCTGGCGCAGAATCTCTCGGACATCGCAGCGATGGGTGGCTGGCCCACCGTCGCGGTCATCGCGCTCGGGCTCACTCCGGCTGTTGACGAGACGTGGGTGCGAGAGTTCTATCGCGGCGTTGCGGCGTTGGCTAAAAGCGCGCGCTGCGCGATCGCCGGAGGCGACATCGTGCGCGCGCCGGCGCTGATCATCAGCGTGACGGTCGCGGGCGAGGTCCGCCGGACGCGCATGCGCCTGCGAAGCGGCGCGCGCGCGGGCGACGTCGCCGCCGTGACCGGCCCGCTCGGCCTCGCGGCGGCGGGCTTGAAGACGCTAGGCGCCGGCGCGGCAGTCGTGATCGACGCGGGATCGCTCGAGGCCGTCCGCGCCGCCTACTTCACGCCGCAGCCGCGCCTGGGCGAAGGCCGCTACCTGGGATCGCAGCGCTCGGTGCGCGCGTTGATGGACATATCGGATGGGTTGTCCACCGACGCGACTCGGATGGCCAAAGCATCCAAGCTTGACGTCGTGCTGGATGCTGCGGCGCTCGTTCCCGACCGGGCATTGACCACGGCTGCGTCGGCGTTAGACTTGGATCCGATGGATCTCATGCTCAACGGCGGCGACGATTATGAGTTGCTCGCCGCGATCGAACCGCGTGCGTTCAAGCACGTCGCGGACGGGTTTCGCAAACGCTTCGGTCGCCCGCTCGCAGCGTTGGGCCGGTTCGCACCGGGCGACGGGCGAGTCTGGATCGATCGCCTAGGAAAACGCGAGGCGGTCGCGCCCGCCGGCTACGACCACCTAAATCGAGCGTAGTCCCCGCTCGGATGTAGTCCCGGCCTCTTGAGGCCGGGCCCGTAGCAGATGCGCTAAACGGCTCGGACGACCCGCCGCGATTTCAGACAGGTGGTGCACACGCGCGCGGTCTTCACCGTGCCGCGCTCGACGACTCGCACCGATTGCAGATTGGGCAGCCAGCGGCGGCGCGTCTTACGCATCGAGTGACTGACATTGTTGCCCGATGCGGGGCCTTTGCCGCAGACGTCGCAACGCTTTGCCATGAGGGGTTCCTCTCAGATGAACAAGAATGACCACGGTATAGTACCACACAACGGATAGCCGCTTCAAGAGGAAACGCCTGGGTGCAGATAACCAGTTGCGACGGAAAGCTATTTGCCGATTTCCTCGTAGCCGGCACGTATTTCTTGCGCAAGTACCGCTCCGTCGTCAACGATCTCAACGTCTTTCCCGTGCCCGACGGCGACACCGGCACGAACATGTTCTTCACCGTCCGCTCGGCCATGGTCGAGGCGCACAAGGAGCGCTCCAGGGCGCTCAAAGACGTCGCCGCCGCGGCCGCCCAGGGTTCGCTGATGGGCGCGCGCGGCAACTCGGGGGTGATCATCTCCCAGATGTTCCGCGGTTTCGCCTACGAGGTGCGCCACCGCGACTCCATCAACACGCTCGAATTTTCCAGCGCGCTCGCCGAAGGCGTGTCCGCCGCACGCAAGGCGCTCCTGAAGCCGGTTGAGGGCACCATCCTTTCGGTCGCTGGGGCCGCAGCGAACGCGTGCTTCAAGGCCGCTGCCGGCGAACCAGATTTTTATGCCGTCCTGCATGCGACGGTCGCTGCGGCAAACGAAGCGCTCGAGAAGACGCCCGAACAGCTCGCCATCCTCAAGGAAGCCAAAGTCGTCGACGCCGGCGGTCAAGGATTCGTCTACTTCATGGAAGGCATCTTGCGCATGCTGCCCGGCCGCGCGCCTTATACCACCGCATTCCCGCGCAATCCCGTCAGGCGCACGACGTTCACCGCCAAGCAGAAAGTCGAAACGCATCGCTTCTGCACCGAGTTCGTGCTCTCGAAAACGCAGACCGAAGCGGACTCGCTGCGCTCACTGCTCACGCCGCACGGCGATTCGCTCATCGTCGCCGGCGGCGACGGCACGATCCGCGTCCACATCCACACCGATTATCCGGAGAAGGTCGCCGACATGGCGCGCGAGCTGGGCGACGTCTCGCGCCTCAAGATCGACAACATGGAAGAGCAGCACAACGTGCTGGTCGTCGATCGCGAATCCAAGCCGCGCGGCATCGTCGCCGTGGCGCCGGGCGAGGGCTTCGCGAAGATCTTCAAAGAGCTTGGCGCCGACGTCGTGGTGATCGGCGGCGCGACCATGAATCCGTCGGTGAAAGATCTGCTGGTGGCGGCCAACAAAGTGCTCGCCCCGGTCGTCTATCTCATGCCCAATGACAAGAACATCATGCTTGCCGCCAAAGAAGTCGACGCGCTCAGCGACAAGCGCGTCGTCGTCATCCCCACCCGCACGGTCGCCGATGGGATCGCTGCGCTCTTCGGCCTGCTCAACCGGCCTGACGATCCTGCGGTCACGCCGGACGAGGCGCTGGCGGATTCGCTCGTCGCAGGTTCTGGTTCGATCTTTCGCGCCGGTCGCGAGGCGCAGATCGGCGGCGTGGCGGTCGAACGCAATCAGCTGGTCGGCGCGCTAGAGGCGCGCGACGGCCAGGCCGAGCGGCTCGTTGAAGGAGCGGATGCGGCAGCCATCGCAGTCGCGATGGTGCGCGGCTCGGTCAGCTCCGATCCATCGCTGATCACGCTCTACTACGGGCACGCGCGGCGGCGCAAAGAGGCAGAAGCCATCGCGCATACGCTCAAAGAGACGTTCCCCTCATCGGCCGTCGAGGCGTACTACGGCGGCCAGGCGACATCGGATTACGTGATTTCGATTGAACGATAGCGACGTCATCATCGCGATCGACGGCATGGGCGGCGATCTTGCGCCCGACGCGATCGTCGCCGGCGCCTGCCGCGCAGCGCGCGAATGGGGCTGCCGCATCCTGCTGGTGGGCGATCGCTCGGCGCTCGAACCGCTGCTCAAACGCGAAGGCGCGCCGGCCAACGTCTCGATCGTCGCGACCTCCGAGACCGTCGCTATGGACGAAGCGCCGGCGATCGCGGTGCGTCGCGGCGGCGCCACCTCGATGGGCAAGACGATCGATCTAGTGCGCGATGGAGAGGCGCACGCCGCGTTCTCGGCCGGCAACAGCGGTGCATTCCTCGCCCTAGCGACCATCCGGCTTTCGCGCTTGCCGGGCATCGCACGTCCGGGCTTTGCGACCGCGTGGCCCGCGCACAAGGGACCGATGCTGCTGGTGGACGCAGGCGCCAACGTCGACTGCAAAGCCGAGTGGCTCGTGCAGTTCGCGGTGATGGGCAGCGCGTACTCGCGTGCCGTGCTCGGCATCCCGGATCCAAAAGTGGGCTTGCTATCGGTCGGTGAGGAGGAGAGCAAGGGCAACGCGCTGACAGCCGAGGCGTTTCCGCTGCTCTCGGCGGCGCCGATCCATTTCATCGGCAACGTCGAAGGCCGCGACCTGCTGCTCGGCGACGCCGACGTCGTCGTGGCCGATGGCTTCGTCGGCAACGTCGCGCTCAAGACGGCCGAAGGCACGAGCGAGTATATCTTCAAGCTGTTGCGCGAGGCCATCGAGGAGGCGCCGATCCACGTCAAGGCGGGTGCTGCGTTGCTGCGGCCGGTGTTCCGCGGCGTGCGCTCGCGCTTGGACCATCGCTACCATGGCGGCGCGCCGCTGCTTGGCGTGCGCGGCAACTGCATCATCGGGCACGGGCGCGCCGACGCGCTCACCGTCTATCACGCGTGCAAGATGGCGTTGCGCGCCGCGCGCCAGGACCTTGTCGGCTCGATCGAGCGCATGCTCGCGCCGGCGGCGGCACAGGCATGAGCGCCAAGATCGCGATCGTCACCGACTCCATCAGCGACCTCGGAGCCCTAGCGGTCGACATCACGGTCGTACCCCTCACCATCACCTTCGGCGCCCAGCAGTTCCTCGATGGCGTCGACCTCACGCCCGAGCAGTTCTATGACAAGCTCCAACGCGATCCGAACCAGCCGACGACCTCACAGCCGACGCCCGCGTCGTTCGCCACCGAGTATACGCGCTTGCTCGACGCCGGCGCCGAGCACGTCGTCTCGCTGCACGTGTCGGCTGCGCTTTCCGGCACGTACAACTCCGCATCGCTGGCGGCGCAGCAGGTGGCACCCGATCGCATCACGGTCATCGACACGCGCAACGCATCCGCCGGCCAGGGGTTGCTGGTCCTGGGCGCGCGCGACCAAGCCGCGCGCGGCGATTCGGTGCAGGCGATCGTCGACCAATGCAACGCGGACATCCCCAACGATCAGCTGTACGCCGCAATCCCCAACTTGACGTATCTGGCGCGCGGTGGCCGGATCGGGCCGCTGCAGAGCGTGCTGGGCAACGTCTTGCAGATCGTCCCCATCATCACGCTCAAAGACGGCCTCGTCGCCGAACACAGCAAAGTGCGCACGTTCGCGCGCGCGGTCGACCAGATCATCGACATCGTCGCCTCGAAGGTGCCGCGCAAGAACCATGCGCGTGCCGCGGTGATGCACTCGGTCGCGCCGGAGCTGGCCGAGAAAGTGCGCAAACGCATCCAAGAGGCGATCGAGCCTGCTTCGCTCATCACGACGTGCGCCGGACCGACGGTTGGCACCCATGCCGGCCCAGGCGCGGTAGGAGTGTTCTTCATCCCATAATGCGCAAAGTGAACACCGATGATCTGACCGAGCTGACCTGGAAGTCTCCCAAGGGAAAATTCGAGGGTGCCGGCCGCGAGGTGTCGGAGGCGCTGGGCCGCAAGCCGCAATCGACCGACCTCAAGGAGCGCCATCCGTTCGACGTCGAGATCCTGCGCATTCCCGCGGGCAAGACGCCGTATCCCTACCACGCGCACAGCGCGCAGTGGGAGTTCTATCACGTGATCTCGGGCAACGGCAAAGTACGTCATAAGGATGGGACCGAGCCTATCGCGGCGGGGGATGCGTTCATCTTCGGCCCGGACGAGGCGCACCAGCTGATCAACGACAGCGCCGCCGATCTCATCGTATACGTCGTGGCGGACAATCCGATCGGCGAGTACGGATATTATCCCGATAGCGACAAACACATCGTGCGCACCCCTGCACGCAAACTGCTGCGTTCTGAGCCACTCGACTACTTCGACGGCGAAGAGTGAACCGGCGCGCCGCCGGCTGCTACGTCCATCTGCCGTTTTGCGATCGCATCTGCCCGTACTGCGATTTTGCGGTGGTCGAGTTCGCGCGCGCGCGCGTCGGGCGCTATCTCAAAGCCGTTCGCGCCGAGCTCGCGCGCTCGCCCGCCGATCTCGCGCTGGCATCCATCTATCTCGGCGGCGGCACGCCCTCGGCGCTGAGCGCCGACGACATCGCGGGGCTGCTGCACGCTGTCTTCGCCCATTTCGGCGTCGAGCCGGGCTCTATCGAGTGCACGCTTGAGGCCAATCCGTCACGCAACGCCGCGGATCTGAACCTCTATCGTAGAGCCGGTGTCAATCGGCTGTCGATCGGCGTCCAATCGTTTGACGATGGCGAGCTTCACAGGCTCGGGCGCGATCACAGCGCCGATCAAGCGCGCGGGTATATCAGCGCGGCGCGCGCGGCGGGCCATCGCAACATCGGCATCGACCTGATCGCCGGCGCGCCAGGGCAAACAGCGCAGTCGTTTCAGGCCACGCTCGCGCGCGCGATCGAGTGTGCGCCTCAGCATGTATCCGTCTACGGCTTGACGATCGAAGCCGGCACGCCGTACGCGCGCTGGTTCCGGCGCTCGCCGGAGGAGTTTCCTGACGACGACGCCACCGCCGATCTGCTCGAGCTGGCAGAACGCGAGCTGACCGCAGCCGGATTCGCGCGCTACGAGATCTCCAATTACGCCAAAGCCGGCTTCGAGAGCGAACACAATCGCGGCTACTGGCGCCAGCAGGACTGTGTGGCGCTCGGCATGTCCGCCTCCGGTTACGAGGGTGGCAGGCGGTTCCGCAACGCGCGCTCGTTCGAAGCCTACTGCGCCGCCATCGAAGCGGGGGCTTCGGCGCAAGAAGAAGAGGAAAAGCTCGCTTTCGAGGCCCGCTTGGGCGAAGCGGCCATGCTCAGCCTGCGCACGCGCGAAGGCATACAGGACGGGGATTTCCGCGCCCGCTTCGGAGTGGATCCGCGCCTGGTTTTCGCCGCTGCCATAGATAAATGTCGCCGGGCCGGCCTGCTCGAAGAAGACGGCCAGGGGGTCCGGCTCTCGGCGCGGGGGAGGCTTTTGGCCAACACCGCATGTTCTGAATTCTTACATCCTTCATTCATACCGGCCCCCGCCGGTGTTGGGAAAACTACTTCTTAGAATAATTTTCGCGCTGTTGTGCGGGCTGCTCGGCTTGGCCGCCGGGATCGAGCTTGGGCGCATCCCTGCGCTCGCGAGCCAGACGGGCACGCTGGCGCATCTGCGCGATATCGGCATTCCGACGCTCATCGCGCTCATCGGCGTCGCTGTGTCGCCGTATCTCGCCGCCGCTTTCGAGCGCGTGTCGAGCGCCTTCGAAGATTCGATCGTGGGCATGGCGCCCGCCGAGGCGCTCTCGGGCGCGATCGGACTCGTCATCGGGCTGATCGTCGCGTTCTTGGTGCGCGACGTCTTCCAACCCATCAACCAGATGCCGCGCTTCGGTCCCATCATCTCGATCGTCGTCTACATCCTCATCACGCTGTTCTTCGCGTACACCGGCCTGCGCATCGGCGTGCGCCAGCGCCTGTCGAGCTGGGTGCGCACCGGTCCGCGCGACGGCGCGGCGCCGCCCAAACTGCTCGACACGTCGGTCATCGTGGACGGGCGCGTGCTCGAAGTGGTGCAAGCGGGTTTCATCGAGGGACGTCTGCTCGTGCCCAAGTTCGTGCTCAAGGAGCTGCAGGCCATCGCCGACTCTTCGGATTCAATGCGCCGCGCGCGCGGCCGGCGCGGTCTTGAGATCCTCAACCGTTTGCGCGAGATATCGGGGCGCCTGGAGATCATCGACAAGGATGCGCCCGAGCGCGACGTCGACAGCAAACTCGTGACGTTGGCGCGCGAAATGGAGGCTCCGATTCTGACCAACGACTACAATCTCAACCGGGTCGCGCGGCTGCAAGGCGTGACGATCCTCAACGTCAACGAGCTGGCCAACGCGATCAAGCCGGTCGTGCTGCCCGGCGAAGAGATGTCGGTCAACATCGTCAAGGACGGCAAGGAACAGAACCAAGGGGTCGGCTATCTCGAGGACGGCACCATGATCGTCGTCGAGAACGGCAAGCGCTTGATCGGCGAGACCGTCGGAGTGCAGGTGACATCCGTGCTGCAGACCGCGGCGGGCCGCATGATCTTCGCGAAACCGAAAAAAGCATGAGCGTCGCCGCTATCCTGGCCGCGGCGGGGCGCGGTGATCGCCTCGGGCGGCCCAAGCAACTGCTCGATCTCGCCGGCAAGCCCATGGCGGCATGGTCGCTCGAGGTGTTCGAAGACACGCCGGCGATCGACGCGGTGTACATCGCGTGCGAAGCCGACGAACGCGAACGCTTCGAGGCGCTTGCGAAGGACTACGCGCCCTCGAAGAAGTGCGTCATCGTCGCGGGCGGCGCGACGCGCCAGGCGTCCGTGCACGCGGCCCTGTCCGCAGTCGCGCCGGCGCCGCAGCTCGTGCTGGTGCACGACGGCGCGCGCCCCTTCGTCACGCCCGACATCGTGGAGCGGACGATTGCGGCCGCGCATCAGGGGATCAGCGCTATCGCGGCCGTGCCGGTCAAGGACACGATCAAGCAGGCGCACGACAGCGCGGTGGCGCGCACGATCCCGCGTGCGACGCTATGGGCCGCGCAGACCCCGCAGGTCTTTCCCTACGACGTGCTCGTGGCCGCGCACGCGCGGGCGCTCGCCGACGGCGTGTGGGAGACCGACGATGCAGCGCTGGTGGAGCGGCTCGGCGCGCCGGTCGTGCTGGTGATGGGCTCGTACGCCAACATCAAGATCACGACGCCTGAGGATTTCGAGATCGCGCTGTGGATCGCGCAGCGCATGGAGACCGCCCGCCGGTGAGGGTCGGGTTTGGGTTCGACGCGCATCGGCTGGTCGCCGATCGTCCGCTGATCCTGGGCGGCGTGCGCATCGCCTTCGACAAGGGCCTCGAGGGCTTTTCGGATGCCGACGTGTTGACCCATGCGGTCATCGACGCGGTGCTGGGCGCCGCTGGACTCGGCGACTGCGGATCCCGCTTTCCGGCCGGCGATCCGAAATACGCCAACGCGCACAGCATCAAACTGCTGGAACAGGCGTTTGCGCTGCTGCGCCACGCAGGCCTTCGCGTGAGCAACGTGGATTGCACGATCGTCGCCGAGCGTCCGGCGCTGGCCGGCCACATCAACGCCATGCGCGCGATGCTCGCAAACGCGCTCGAGATAGCCGAAGCCGACTGCAGCGTCAAGGCCAAGCACACGGAAGGGCTCGGATTCACTGGTTCAGGTGAAGGCATGGCGGCGTATGCGGTGGCGACCGTCGAGGCGATTCCTTGACCCCCGGCTCACGAATGGAGCGGTCGAATTTATTCGACCGCGCAGAAGCTATCGCCGAAGATAGAAGCTCAGGCTCAGTACGTGTCCGCTTCGCGCCGGCGCCGACCGGTTCGCTGCATGTCGGCGGCGCCCGCACCGCGCTCTTCAATTATCTGTACGCACGCGCGAACAAGGGCGTGCTCGTGCTGCGCTCCGAGGACACCGACGTCGGGCGCTCGACCCTCGAGTCCGAGCGCGCCATCCAGGACGATCTGCGCTGGCTCGGCCTGACCTGGGACGAGGGCACGGATGTCGGCGGTCCCTATGGCCCATATCGTCAGACCGACCGCACCGACCGCTATGGGCTCGCGGCCGCCCGGCTGCTCGAGATCGGCCAGGCCTATCTGTGCTACTGCACGCCGCAAGAGCTCGAGGCCGAGCGCAAAGAAGCCGAGCGCCACGGTCAGGCGCCCAAGTACTCGGGCAAGTGCCGCGAGCTCACCCGCGAGGAGCGCGCCGCCTTTGAAGCGCAGGGCCGCAAGCCGGCGGTGCGCTTCACCATGCCACAGCGCGACATCTACGTCGAGGATCTCGTGCGCGGCTCGGTGCACTTCCCGGCCGGCTCGATCGGCGATTTCGTCATCATGAAATCGGACGGCAATCCCGCGTATAATTTCGCCGCCGTCGTCGACGACGCCGAGATGGCGATCACCCACGTGATCCGCGCGGACGAGCATCTGCCGAACACGCCGCGCCAAGAGGTGCTCTACGAGGCGCTCGAATTGCCGCTGCCGCTCTTCGCCCACGTTTCGATGATCCTCGCGCCGGATCACCAGAAGCTGTCGAAGCGCCATGGCGCGACCTCGGTGGCCGAATATCGCGATCACGGCTATCTGCCAGTCGCGCTCATCAACTATCTCGCCCTGCTCGGCTGGTCGCCCGGTGACGACCGCGAGTTCTTCACGCTCGACGAGCTCGTGCAACGCTTCTCGCTCGAGCGCGTCACCAAGAGCCCGGCGGTCTTCGACCATGGCAAGCTGCGCTGGTTCAACGCGCATTACTTGCGCGCGCTGCCGCGCGACGACCGGGCGGAGCTTTTCGCGACGTGGGCGCAGCGCGATCCTGTGGTGGCATCGTCAGCCGATATCGTGGATCCGCTATGGCGCGGCCTATTCGCCGACGCGATGAGCGATCACGTCGAAACGCTGGACCAGGTGCCGGCATTGGCGCGTCAAGTGCTGGCCGATGAGGTGGGGATTGAACCCGGGTCGCAAGACGCGCTCTCCGATGAAACCTCGCGCGCGCTCGTCGAAGAGCTCGCGATGATCGCGGCGGCTTGCGACGACCGTGCGGCGCTCGTCGCTGCGACCTCGAAGGAAGCACTCGCACAGCTCGGCGCCAAACACAAGGTGAAGGGCCGAGCGCTGTTCAGGCCGATGCGCATCGCCGCGACCGGCGAGGAGCACGGCGTCGAGCTTCCGATCTTATTGCCGCTGCTCGGTCCCGCGCGACTAGCAGCCCGGCTTCGCTCCGCTCTCTCGAGCGCCGGCTGACGGCGGCGGAGCCGCTAGCTTGTTCCGCTCCCGCCCTGGGAGCCCCGTTGCGGGCCGGAGGGCGGCCAAGCGCCGCGCGCGAACCCACTGTCACCATGGCCACCGAAGCCGCACGCGCAATCCCGACCCACACGGCCATCAACCCGTCCTGTTGTTGTTGACCGGCGCTAGCGCCACGCCCGGTCGCGCGCCCGCCGCGCGCATGTGAGAAGAAGCCCGCGCGACGCGCGGGATGCGAGCAGGACGAAACCATGCAACGAGACTCGATTTTCCGTCAGATACGCCACGACTGGCGCGCATGCTTCGAGCGCGATCCCGCGGCGCGCAATTGGCTCGAAGTACTGCTGGCCTATCCCGGCTTCCACGCGCTGTTCTGGCATCGCCTCATCAACCACCCGCTGTACCGCGCCGGCGTGCCGGTCATACCGCGCGTGCTCTCCAACATCTCGCGCTTTTTCACCGGCATCGAGATCCACCCCGGCGCCGAGATCGGCGCGGGCTTGTTCATCGATCACGGCATGGGCGTGGTGATCGGCGAGACCGTGGAGATCGGGCGTGACTGCACGATCTATCAGGGCGTGACGCTGGGCGGTACGTCGCTGCAGCGCGGCAAGCGCCACCCGACGCTCGAGGACAACGTCATCGTCGGCGCTGGCGCCGGCATCATCGGCGCAGTGGTCATCGGCGCCGGCTCGAAGATCGCCGCGGGTGCGGTCGTCGTCAAATCGGTTCCGCCCAACTGCACGGTTGTCGGCGTTCCGGGCCGCGTGATCTATCAGGACGGCAAGCCGGCCGAGCCCTTACTGCCGCGCGTGGACATGCCCGATCCTGAAGCGGACGCGATCGCCGCGTTGCAGCAACGGGTCGAGGCGCTCGAGATGGGCTTGCGAAAGCTCGAAGAGCCGGATGGCAGTAAGACTCTACAATAGCCGCACCCGATCGCTGCAGGAGTTCCAGCCGCTCGAACCAGGGCGGCTGACCATGTACGTCTGCGGCATGACGCCCAGTTTTCATCCGCACCTCGGTCACGCGCGCACGTTCTTGACCTTCGACGTCCTGCGCCGCCACCTCACCGCGCGCGGCTACCGCGTCACCTACGTCCAGAACGTCACCGACATCGACGATCGCATCATCGAGCGCGCTGCAACCGAAGGCGTGCCATGGGACGACGTCGCCTCGCGCTATCTTGCGGAATACGAGGCGTGCGCCACGCGGCTTGGGCTGATGCCGCCCGATCATGAGCCGCGCGCCACGCAAGAAATCGCTTCCATTATAGAGCTCATCTCGGGGCTGGTGGCCAAGGGCGCGGCGTACGAGTCTGGCGACGGCGTCTATTTCGCGGTGGACGAGGGCGTGTTTCCGCACTACGGCGAGCTGAGCCACCAGAGCATCGAGGAGCTGCGCGCCGGCGTGCGGGTGGCCGTGCGCGAGGACAAGCGCGGCCGCCTCGACTTCGCGCTTTGGAAGAAGGCCAAGCCCGGCGAGCCCAGCTGGCCCAGCCCGTGGGGGCCCGGCCGCCCGGGCTGGCATATCGAGTGCTCGGCGATGGCGCGCAGGTATCTCGGCGACCAGATCGACATCCACGGCGGCGCCGCAGACCTTATCTTCCCGCATCACGAGAACGAGGTCGCCCAGACCGAGACCTTTACGGGCAAGCATCCGATGGCGGACTTCTGGGTGCACGCGGGGCTGCTCAACGTCGACGGCCAGAAGATGAGCAAGTCGCTGGGCAATTTCACGCCGCTCACCCAGGTGCTCGACCGCTATCCGGCGGCCGTCATCCGCTATCTTTTCTTACAGACCGGCTATCGCAAGCCGAGCAACTTCACCGCCGAGTCCATCGAAGCGGCGGGCAAGGGATTGCGCGGACTGTATGCCGATCTCGACAAACTCCGCGCCGCCGCGCCAAAGGAGCCCCCGGAGCGGTCGAGTTTACTCGACCGCGAAGACGATGCCGCACTCGCCGACTTCAACGCGTTCCTCGACGACGACCTGAACACCGCGGGCGCCGTTGGTTGGCTACAGACTTATGTGAAGAGCGCGATCAAGGATCGCACGAGGGCGACAAGAGCTGTTGCGGTCGTCGAGCAGGCGCTCGAACGGCTCGGCCTGCCAACCGACGCGCAAAGCGCCGGCGTCGCAGCGACCTCGTCGCAGGTCAAGTTGAGCAAAGCCGCGCGCATGGAATTTTCGATCATCGCCGGCGAGCGCGACGCGCCCGACGTCGATCTCGTTGAAAAGGTCGTGGCGATCCGCGAGCAGGCTCGTAAGTCCAAGGACTGGGCGAAATCGGATCGGTTGCGCGATGCGCTCGCACGCGCGGGCATCGCGGTCAAGGACACCGCGTCAGGTTCGCAGTGGAGCGTCGATGGCAGCAGCTGACGAGACCATCGTCGGCATCCATCCGGTCTCGGAGGCGCTTGCGGCTGGTGAAGCGGTCAAGAGCGTCATCATCGCACAGCACCGTCGCGACGATGCTGCGTTGCAAGAACTCGTCGCCGCCGCGAAGCAACGCGGCATTCCGGTGCACACCGAGCCCGAATCGTGGTTCAAACGCTTTGGCGATGCACGCCACCAAAATGTCGCTGCTCGCATCGCCCCGTTCGCGTACGCGGACTGGGCGCACATACGGCGCACGCTGATCGACAAACCCGATGCGTTAGTCGTCGTTGTCGATCACGTCGAGGATCCACAGAACCTTGGCGCGATCATGCGCGCCGCCGAAAGCGCAGGCGCCGACGCGCTCGTGATTCCCGACCGCCGCAGCGCCACCGTGACCGCCGCGACCAGGCGAGCCGCTGCCGGAGCGGCTTCCCATCTTCCGGTCGTCGCTGTCCCGAATTTGGTCAGAGTTCTGGAGGACCTTAAAACGGACGGCCACTGGGTCTATGGGCTTACCGGCACCCCGAACGCGCGGCCATATACCGATGTCGATTTCCGGGGAAAGTGCACGCTCGTCGTGGGCAGCGAGGGGAAAGGCTTGGGCCACCTGGTTTCGGAGCGTTGCGACGGACTTGTCAAGATCCCGATGCGTGGCCGAGTCGCTTCATTGAATGCGGCCGCGGCATGCGCCGTGGTCCTCTACGAGGTGCTCAGACAACGCGCGAAAAGCTTGTGATTAACGGCACGAGCCCGTCCCGGGAATCCTTGACGAAAGAGGAGCCTCCCCCTATAATCGGTAGGGCACATAACACAGGCATAATCATGCCGAGAAGCAGGGCCGGAGGTTCATCAACAACTTGGGGGCACTTCATCAAACGGAAGAAACCCTGGACTACAGCGAGCGAGCGGACGAAGAACTCGTCAATGCGGCCAAGTGCGGCGACAATCTGGCCATGGAGTTTCTGCTCAACAAGTACAAGAACTTCGTCCGTATCAAGGCTAAGAGCTACTTCCTCATCGGCGCAGACCGCGAAGACATCATCCAGGAAGGCATGATCGGCCTCTACAAGGCCGTGCGCGACTTCCGGGCGGATAAGCTATCGTCGTTCCGCGCCTTCGCGGAGCTGTGCATCACGCGTCAGATCATCACGGCCATCAAGACGGCCACGCGGCAGAAGCACATCCCGCTCAACCAGTACATCTCGCTCAACAAGCCGATCTACGACGAGGACAGCGAGCGCACGCTGCTCGACGTCATGGCGAGCGCGAAGATGTCCGATCCGGAAGAGCTGGTCATCAATCAGGAAGTCTCAGAAGACATCAAGGAGCGGATCCAGGAGAACCTGAGCGACCTCGAGTCGCAGGTGCTGCTGAGCTATCTCGAGGGCAAGTCGTACCAAGAGATGGCGCGCGATCTCAACCGCCACGTCAAGTCGATCGACAACGCGCTCCAGCGCGTCAAGCGCAAGATCGAGAAGAACCTGAGCGAAGTCGAGCTGTACTAGGCGCTCTCACCACACGAACGTAGGACCCGAGCAGAGCTCGGGTCCTTTTTCTATCCGGATCCGCCTAAGGGATCAGAGCTCGACGGTCGGCAGCATCGTGTCCGAATACTGCCAGGCTGCTTTGAATTGCTCGCGCACCAACGCGGCCTCGCCGGACCGGCCTTGCCCCTCGAGCGCCGCACCAAGACCGAATAGCGAGCGGGGGTTTCGCGGGTTGCGTTGCAGATCGGCGCGGAAGACCGCCTCGGCCTCCGGATAGCGCTGCAATTGCAAGAGCAGGCCGCCAAGCGATTCGCGGACGGGGTGGTACCAATCGGGCGGTTCGATGTAGATCAGACCGTCCTGCACCTTGACCGCGCTCTCGAGCAGCGAGACCGCCGTCGCGGAATCGCCGCTCTCGCGGGCGATCTTCGCGCCAAGCTCGTCTTGTGCGATGCCGAGCAGATCCGCCGAGCTGTTGGTGAAACCCATGATCGTCGGCACCTTGAGCTCGCCGTCGGCTGCTTTGACAGCGGCAAGCTCGACTCGGGCGTTTGCCAAGTCGCCGGTCGACGCGAAGGCCATACCGCGGCAGAAGTGCCAGAAGGCGACTCGCATCGGCTCGTCGGCCGACGCAGCCGGCTGCGTCATCGCCAAGATCTCCGTCCAACGGGCGAAGCGTAAAGGCACGTACATCGCGGGGATCATCGCACCCGAGCTTTGCAGGAGACGCTGTGTCGCTGCGGCGCCCTTGTAGTCGCCCTGCATGCTGTAGCCGTACGCGAGCATCGTCAGGTTGTGCCCATAGTAACCCGAGGCCTCACGGTCCTCATGCATCGCCAGGTACGCGCGGTCGTGCTGGGTCGCATGCTCGTTGCTCATCACCGCCGACTCGAAGGCGCCCGTGCGCATGTACGTGTGCGCGGGCATGTGCACCAGGTGAGCCGCCGCCGGCTCGAAATTCATGCCGCTCAGACGCGACGCGGAGATCAGCGCCCGCTCAGGGGTGGTGGACGCCTCGGTCGCGTGGATGTAGAAATGGTTGGCGCCGATATGATCGGGTTCGCGGCGCAGCACCGATTCCAAGACCATGACGATCGTCTGGGTGCCGGTGACCGGCTGGCCGGCCGGGGTGTACAGCGCCCACGGCCGCAGATCCATCATGCTTTCCGCATAGAGCGTCGCCGCGTCGAGGTCGTCTGGATACTTGACCACCAACTGCTGCATCGCGGACGCGTACGCGGCGTCGAGTTTTGCGAAGTCAGGCTTGGCGGTGTTGGTATAGCGCGCCGCGAGCGCGTCGATCCAAGCTTGATCCAACCCGTTTGCTCCGGAGGCGAGCGCTTTCGCTTTTCCTAGCGCGGCGAAGGCCGCGTGCTCGCCGGCTTCGTCGATCGAGACGTTGATGTTCGAGCCGTAGGTCATGGCGATGCCCCATTGCGCCATCGCCAGATGCGGATCGGCCGCTGCGGCTTGTTCGAATGCGCGGCGCGAAGCCTCGCGGTTGAAGGCATACAGCAAGGTCAGACCCTGGTCGAAGTACGCCTGCGCCATCTGATTGGTCGTCGAAACCGGGTGATGCTGGCGCGCCTGCGACGAAGCGGACATATCCATCGCGGCCGACGGCCCGCTTGTGGTGAGGATGAGCGACAGCACGGTGGCGAACAACATCATATCTCCCGTCAGCGGCGAGCGGCGAACTGGTTGGGGTCGTAGTTGGGGACCTTCGGGCGCGGGATGTCCCTCCACCACGCGCTGTAGTTCGCCAGCCATTCGAAGTTCTCGAATAAGTACTCGTTCTGGTTGTAGCGGCGCCAATGCAGAACGAACTCTTTGATCGTCGCCCAGCGATCGCGCAGCATGAAGCCGACGGCATCGCAGATGAGCGTCACGTCGAGCACCTCGCGGCGCGCAAGGCACGCGATGGTCTCCACGAACTGGCCGACCATGGACAGCGCGCGCTCGTCATCGGAGCCGAAGAACTTCTCCGCGATGTCTTTGTCGGTCGGATAGCGCGCCGCGACGCCGCGCAGCTGCGTGAACACGTGCACCACCTCGGTCGAAGTCAACCGGTCGATAGCCTCAAGAATGGCCAGCGCGTTGCGTTCGTGCTCCATCTGACGCACTTGCCGCGACAGCATGTACGTGGTAAAGACGACCGTCGCAAAGGCGATGACCAGCGACGCGATCGGGACGATTTGTTCCAAGCCAGCAACCCCCCGTCCAGGTTGCTACCTAAGCGTGCGAGAACCTCTCGCGCAAGATTCGGAACTTCCGCACGGACGCTCGCGTTCCAGGGCTGACGGGAGGTCGTTATGTCGCAGTTTCGTCTTATCGTCGCGTTGTGCGCAACGGCGGTCATCCTACTCGGGGTCAGTGGGCAAGCGACGGCCGGATATTCG
>Ga0209040_10001641_pt1 | contig 17763 bp, 18 predicted proteins | sample BogFormECP12_OM3_FD_188240 | JGI IMG/M metagenome (GOLD analysis project Ga0209040, IMG submission 188240) | Bog forest soil microbial communities from Calvert Island, British Columbia, Canada - ECP12_OM3 (SPAdes) (version 2) | ecosystem: Environmental > Aquatic > Freshwater > Wetlands > Bog ...
GATGCGGCCAATGGCGATGGGATCGTCGTGGAAGTGATCGGGCGGCCGGAATTGAAAGGCGACGGCGCGGCCTTCGCTATCCATGCGAAAGACGATGCCTCCCTCGCCGACGCCGGAGCGGTAGTCAGCCTTGTTGTCGCCGCGGGTGTCGTTGACGTGGGGAAGGACGCTGGAGTCATACACGCGGACGGTTACGAGGCCCGGACCACGCGGTTCAGGCGTCGCGGCGACGATCATGACGTGTCCGGTGTCCTCGTCCTTCAGGATGTCGGGCGCTCTCCACGCGATGATGTCTCCGGGGCGAATGCGGGTGATCTTATGAATCGGGTGCCAGCCGGGAGCGTTGTCAGACAAAGAGCGGAAGTAGTCGCAATACTTGAATGCGCGGGGCCGGACATGACCCTGCTCTTTGGGGATCAGCGCATAGTTCGCAGGCGCAACCTGCTCGAGGATGTATCCAGCGCGGCGTGGAGGATCTCAGTCCATGCGGGAATGACGAGCGCTTCTCGCCCCAGCAAGCAGCTCAGCCAGGCGATTGAGGTGGGCAGATGCCGCGTGAGCAGATGCCTGCGGGTGTATGCGGATCGCGTTTCAGAAGAACCTCTTGTTTTCTCTGGTTCGGGCATAGAAAGAACTATCTCCGACTTTCGCAGTGTAGTGCGTGGTAGCAGGGTTGCGTTGCAGCGAACGAGAATATTTTGTATGTGAGCGACAGGCGGCTATTTTGGCTTTCCTTGCTTCTTACGTCAGATGGTGGACAAACACTGATAGGAGCAAGGATGGGACGCAAGACGAAGAAATGGATATTTGCGGCAATCGCCGGTCTGCTGGCGGCGGGTTGCGCGCCGGACACGACACCTACGAACGCCAAGCTTGAAAAAGCCCTCAACACTTATTTCGAGAGCCACAACGTATGCCTGTTTCCGAATGCGCTGAGGTTTCCTTATGAAGTGAGCCCGGGGAGCGATGCCAAGGGTGAGAAAACGCGCATGGACGCGCTGGTGGCCGCAGGGGTTCTGAAGGAGCAAATGGAGGCGGCGATCAAGGTGGAGCGGTATACGCTGACTCCGCTGGGCGAGCGGGTGAAAGGGAGATTCTGCTATGGGCACCGCGTGGTGACGAGCGTAGATGGGTTTACTCCGCCGGCGACGCAGAATGGTTTTCTGGAGACGACGGTGAGTTATCACGCAACGATGATGGACGTGCCGGTGTGGGTAAAAACGGACGAGATGCGGGCCTCGTTCCCGGAGATGGCGGCGGCGATCTCGGGTCCGCAGCCGGGGCAGATGACGCTGGCCAATGCGGGCGCGGGGTGGCAGGTGCCGCAGTGAGAACAGGGGGTTGGGGGTAGGGTCCGTTGCCGCGCCGTTCTGGTAAGGCTAGGATTGGAGGCAGGGCAGCGGAGCCTCTGCACGCGCAGATTCCCCCCGGGTCATCGACGCCAAGGAGGTTGCTGTGGCGAAGATTTTCGATCTGCATAGTTTTCGCAGCAGTAAGAAAGGCCAATCGTCTTCCAGGAACGATCCGGATCCAGGGCGGATGCGTGGAAGCCCCGTACAGCCGATCAATGAGGATAGAGTCAAGGGCGATGAGGCGGCAGCCGGAAGGTCATGGCCAGTATCGAGCTCACGCATTTCGATAAATGCAGGAGCCGGATTGCTGGTGGCGATCGGTGTCTTATGCGGGCTGTATCTCGGTGGGCACGATAAAAAGGCCACCGCCGTAAATCCGAAGCCCGATGAAAAGCTTCAGACGCACGCGACACCGCCGTCTCCATCGGCGCGACCTGTCGCAAAGCCATCGCCCATCGTTCCTGCTGATGCTGCGCAGGTTGGCGGCTCGGTCGTGTCCAAACAGGCTCCTAGCGCGGCTCCGAAGCTACCGGCGGCTCCAGTCCCGCGTTACACGCCGGTGAGATTCGAAGCGACGCACAAGAAGATGTTCGGAGGCTGCACGGGTCAACTCGAACTTACCAGCGCCAGGCTTCATTTCAGCTGTCCGAATCAGGCCGACCTCAACTTTCCCATCGATGCCATCGCCAAAGCCCATAAGGACGGCGTGGTTCTTAAAACAGGAGAGAAGTATCACTTCGTAATTGCCAATCACTCGAAAGATCAGGTGGAAGCGATCTTTCTCTCGTGGGTGAACCGGGTCCAGCAGTTTCCGCAGCAGGCGAGTCGAACATCTTCGTTTTGAATATGGAAGCCTTTGCAGCTATCCTGTCGTAAACTTGTCCAGATAGATAGACCGCGCATTTGGCGGTGCTTTGCCGAATATCCGGACGGTACCTGGTAGAAGGATTTCGATGGCTCACACCGCGAGCGACACGAAACAACACGCACACGAGTTGATCGACCGCCTTGCTCCTGGTCAGGTCTCTGCTGTCGTCGGCCTGCTGGAGATCATGCTCGATCCGGTGGCCCGCAGCATCGCCAACGCGCCATGCGAGGACGAGCCGATCAGCGAAGAAGAGACCCGCGCGGCAGCCACTTCCAAGGCTTGGCTCAAGAACAACGAACCCATTCCGAATGAGGAAGTCCTGGCCGAGTTCGGGCTCTCGACAGAGGATTTCGAGCGCATGGGCCAGACCCCACTCGAACCGCATAGCTCCGGCCAGTAATGACGGGTAAGAAGATCGCCTGGACAGACCAGGCCAAGGCCGACCTCCGCGCCATCGACCAGCCTACTGCCCTTCGCATCCTACATATCACGGCCCGTTATCTTGCCACCGGCGAAGGCGACGTGAAGCGTCTGCAGGGCATCGAGCCACCCGAGCTGCGGCTGCGTGTCGGCGACTATCGCGTTCGCTTCCTCGATCTCGGCGATTCTATCCTCGTCCTCACCGCAAAACACCGCCGTGAAGCGATAAAGCACTACTGCGGCACTCCGCCGGGAGGGACGTGCTCTTCGAGGTAGCGGGCGATCAGGCTGTAGACGTGGAACGAGGTTCCGGGGCCTTCGGAGATGGAGTGGGTGCGGTTGGGATAGTCCATGAAGTCGAAGGGTTTGCCGAGTTCAACCAGCTTGTTGACGAGCAGCTCGGTTCCCTGGAAATGCACGTTGTCGTCGCCTGAACCGTGGATAACGAGCAGGTGGCCGGTGAGGTTGCCGGCAAAGTTGATGGGCGAGCCGTCATGGTAGCCCTTCGCGTTGTCCTGGGGCAGGCCCATGTAGCGCTCCTGGTAGATAGTGTCGTAGTGGCTCTCGTCGGCGACGGGCGCCACGGCGATACCGGCCTTGAAGAGTCCGGGCGAGCGGAACATCAGGTTGAGAGTGTTCGATCCGCCGCCGCTCCATCCCCAGATGGCCATGCGGGAAGTATCAATGTAACTGCGCTCTTTGGCGAGTTCGCGAATGGCATCAGCCTGCTGCGCAGCGGAGAGTACGCCGACGCTGCCGTAAACTACCTTGCGCCATTCCCTGCCCTTCGGCGCGGGCGTGCCCTGGTTATCGAAGCTGACGACGATGTAGCCCTCACGCGCAATAAGTGCGTGGAAGAGACGGTCCTCGCCCTCCCATCGATCGCGCACGGTCGCGTCAGCCGGCTCGCCATAGACGTAGACGAGGATAGGGTATTTCTTCCGGGGATCGAAGTTGGGCGGCCGGATCATGTAGCCGTCTAAGGTGACTGTTCCGGTGACTCCGCCGGAGATGGGAACCTTGAAGAATTCAGTCGGGGATGGGATGAGGTCTTTCACCCGGCCTGCGAGCTCGTCGTTTGTTTGCAGGACGCGAACGAGCTTGTGGTCGGGCAGATGTACGAGGTCGATGACGGGCGGATGGTCGAAGGTGGAATGAAAATGGAAGGCCAATTGGGCTTCAGGAGTGATGAGGTAGCCGTGCGATCCGGGCTGGGCCGCAGGGGTGACACGCTCAGGCGATCCCGAGCCATCGAGGCGCGAGCGGTAGAGGTAGGTCTGTGTCGCGTTGTTCGGTGAAGCCATGAAATAAAACCAGCCGTTCTTGTCGTCGACGGAGACTTCATGGATCACGTCGGCTGCAAAATTCGTAATCAGTTTCGCTTGACCGGTCTCGCGTGAGAAGACGTAGGCGTGACGCCAGCTGTCGCGCTCACTGAGCCAGACGAGCGATTTGTTGTTTTGAACCCAATCGAAGGAGCCGACGACATCGACCCAGGCCTTGTCTTTGTCCTCGAAGAAGGTACGCACATCACCGGTGTGAGGGTCGGCGATGTAGACCGTGTTGGTGTTCTGCAGGCGGTTGAGATATTCGAGGATGAGCTCGTTGGAGTCGGGTATCCAGTCGAGACGTGCAATGTAGTGTTGGCGCGGATCGCCGGGGAGATTGATCCAGCGCACGGACCCACCATTGGCGGAGACCACGCCGGCGCGCACGGCGGAGTTGGTGGTTCCGGGCTGCGGATAGAGATAGAGTGTGGTCTGGGGATATTCCTGCACAGTGTCGTTGATGAGGGTGTACTCGCCGACGCCGGTGGTGTCGAATTGCCAGAAGGCGATGGACTGGCTGTCGGGACTCCAGCGGAGACCATCGCGGATCTCGAGTTCTTCTTCGCTGACCCAGTCGGAGGTTCCGTTGATGAGGGTGGTCGAGCCGTCGGTGGTGAGGGGGCGCACGGCATCGGTGGCGAGATCCTGCACATAGATGTTGTTGGCGCGCACGAACGCAACGCTGTGTGAGTCCGGCGAGAACTTCGCGAACATGAGTGAGGATTCGGGGGCGTCGCCGCCAAGCTTGGTGAGCTTGCCTGAGGCGAGGTCGAGGACCCAGTAGTCACCGCGGGTGTTCAGACGCCAAACCTTTTTGGTATTGGTGAAGATGAGCAACAGACGGTTGTCGGCTGACCAGGCGTAGTCGTCGATGCTGAGGGGTTTCGCACCCGGGTAAGGAACCAATTTTGTTGCCGAGACAAGGACGGTCCGCTTCCCTGTCGCGGTCTCGTACTGGACAATATCCTGACTGCCGCGGACGCTATCCTGGCTGCCGTGGGCGCTATCCTGGCTGCCGCGGGCGCTGTCCTGGCTGCCTTTCGGGCCTTCGGCCGATGGCTCGACCGTGGTGTACTCGGCTCCGTCATGAAGCCAGCGAGCGGGGCCGAAGCGCGCGGGTTCGAACTCGTGCTTGTTGAACATGCGGTCGAGCGTGGCGGTGAATTGCGGGGAGGGTTGGGCAAAGGCAGCTTGCACCGCGAAGAGAAGGAAGAGCGAGGCGATGATGCGAAGACGAGATTTCTTCACTGAACCTGGGTGTTCCTTTCGTGAAAACGAACTGCGAGATTCTGGCCTGCTGAAATGTGTCCCTCAGGGGCTAAAGCCCTTCGATTTTCCGGATCGTTGCGGCACGACTAAAGTCGTGCCCTGATACAAAGCCGTCATTTTGCCAGCCGGTGAGACTAATGTCTATCGGCCGCCGAGCATCGAGCCGATGATGCCGCCGACGACTCCACCTTCGGTTCGTTCTGCAGCGCCCGACGGCATGTAAGGCATGAGGGCGTGCGCGAGGCGAGAGATGGGCAGCGTCTGCAACCAGACCTTGCCGGGGCCGGTGAGCTGGGCGAGGAAAATTCCGTCTCCGCCGAAGATCATGTTGCGGATGCCGGGGACGGTCGTGATCTGGAAGGCAACGCTCTGTTCGAAGGCTCCGACATGGCCGGGATGGACGCGGATGGTTTCGCCGGGGCGGAGGTCCTTTTGGATAACTTCGCCGGAGAGCTCCATCCACGCGAGGCCGACGCCGCCGATGTGCTGGAGCCGGAAGCCGTCTCCTCCGAAGATGCCGGCACCGAGAGACTGCTGGAAGCCGACGCCGAGGGTGATCTGGGGCGTGGCGCAGAGGAAGCCGTGGCGGTGAATCATGAGCTCGCGGCCGTTGTTGATCTCGACCGGAACGATGTGGCCGGGAACCCGGGTGGCGAAGGCAACTTCTCCGGGGCCACCGTAGGGGCGGTACTCGGTCATGAAGAGGCTGCCGCCGCCGGCGACGCGGCGAATGGCGCCGAAGAATCCTCCGCCGCCGCCCATCTGGGTGTGGGTGGTCATCTGGACATTGCCGGACATCCAGGAGAGCTCGCCGGCCTCGGAGATGATGGCTTCGTTGGGTTCGAGGATGAATTCGAGGACCGGCATGGTGGTGCCGACGATGCGACTTTGCATAAGGGACTCCTGGCGGGGGAAATTTGGCGGGGGCTTACGAGGGAATTCTATAGGAAGGGCCCACATCCGAAAATCCGGACCCTTCGACTGCGCTCAGGGCAGGTTGTGGGGCACCCGGTTATGTCGCGACTGCAGAACCGGCGTTGTGCAGCCACGCTTCCATCTCATCGTGGCTGACGACTCCGGCTTCCTGATGTACAAGCTTGCCGCCAGCGAAGACGATGAAGTTGGGGATGCCGCGGATGTTGTAGCGGATGGAGAGCTCGGGGTTCTTCTCTGTATCGACCTTGAGGACGATGGCGCGGCCCGCCATATCCGCGGCGGTGCGGGCGACGCGGGGGGCGGCCAACTGGCAGGGTTGGCACCAGTCGGCCCAGAAATCGACGAGCACGGGGACCCGGGCGTTCTGGATGATCTCGTCGAAGAGGGCGGTGTTGACAGGGATGGGCTCGTCGATAGGGGGCAGAGGAGTCTTGCAGGCTCCGCAACGTCCGGTGTCGGCGAGGTGCGCGGCGGGAATACGGTTCTTTGTGCCGCAGTTTTTGCAGGCTCGGATGAGAGGCATGGAGGTCTCCGCTGACATATTGATTTTACGGCAATAGCCTAAGGAGATCCTACCCTGCGAGATGTGCGAAGGCGGGAACCAGGAGCGGAGATATCCCACGTCCGAAATTCCGGACCCTTCGACTCCGCTCTGGGCAGGCTGTGGGGTACCCGATTCGTGCTAGGAGTAACTGCGGACCCATTCAACGATGCTGCGGACGGCGACACCGCTCGGCCCTTTGGCGGTCCAGGGCTTGTCGGCGTCGAGCCAGGCCATGGCGGCGATGTCGAGGTGCAGCCAGGGCGTGTCGCCGACGAACTCCTTGAGGAACATGGCTGCGTTGATGGCTCCGCCGTAGCGGGTGAGGCCGGTGTTCTGAATATCGGCGATGGAAGAGCGGATCTGGTCGCGGTACTCGTCGTCGAGAGGCAGACGCCAGAACTTTTCGCCGGAGGTTTCGAGGGCAGAGGTGAAGTGACGGTAGGTTTCGTCGTCGTTGGCGAAGACTCCGGCGTTGATCTGGCCGAGGGCGATGGCGACGGCTCCGGTGAGGGTGGCGGCGTCGATGAGGTGAGTCGCGCCGAGCTGTTTCGAGTAGTGCAGCCCGTCGGCGAGCACCATGCGGCCCTCGGCGTCGGTGTTGAGGACCTCGATCGACTTGCCGGACATGGCGAAGGTGATGTCGCCGGGCTTGACGGCCTTGCCGGAGGGCATGTTTTCGGCGGCGCAGACGATGCCGATGACCTTGACGTTCGGCTTGAGCTGAGCGATGGCGCGCATGGCTCCGATCATGGCTGCTCCGCCGGCCATGTCGTACTTCATCTTCTCCATGCTGTCGGCGGGTTTGATGGAGATGCCGCCGGTGTCAAAGGTGATGCCCTTGCCAACGAGGCCGATGACGGGGCCATCGGGTGCGTCTGCTGGTCCGTAAGTAAGCACGATCAGCGCGGGCGGTTCGTCGGAGCCCTGGGCTACGCTCAGGAAGGCTCCCATCTTAAGTTCGCGGAGCTTGTCGGTGCTGTGGACCTCGCACTTCAGGCCGTACTCGGCCGCCATTTCGGCTGCGCGCTGGCCGAGGATGGTCGGCGTCATGCGGTTGCCCGGCTCATTGATGAGGGTGCGGGCGAAGTTTTGCGATTCGGCCACGATCGTGCCTTCGCGAAGGCCGGTTTCGGCAGCGGATTTGTCGGCGCTGGCCGGAACAATGATAGAGAGCGACTGGATGCTGCGGTCCTTGCGGTCGGTGCGATACGTGTCAGAGTCGAAGTCACCAAGGATGGCACCCTCGGCGATGGAACGAGTGGACTGTGCGGCGTCGAAATTGCCCTCAGGCGCGAGGATGGCCAGTGAGCGGATGCCCCGCGGCTTGGCGAAGCGGACGGCGGTTCCGGCGCCCTTGCGGACGGCGTGCGGGTCGGCCTTGGCAGCCTTGCCGAGGCCGACGATGAGCAGGCGCGTGGCGGCGAGGCCTTCGGGCGCATGGAGGAGGAGCGTCTCGTTCGGCTCAGCCTTGAACTCGCCGGTGGAGAGGACGTAGCTGGCGGCCTTGCGGATGACTTCGTCGGCAGAGAGGAGCCCGACTTCGGGCTTCGCGTCTTTTTCCTTGCTGGAAGAGCTATCGGGGCTGGTGGAATTGTCGGCAGCGAAGACGGCGAGCAGTTCGGCTTGGGCGGTTGCGGCGGGGGCGAATAGGAGTTCGGTTTTCATTTTGTGTGTGTTGTATTCAGTGTAATTGGAGCCAGAAAGATAGGGAGATTTGCCGTCGAGAAACGGTCAGCCGCGTTGCTCAAGAAAGGGAATTTCAAGCGGCCGGCGACGCAGACAATCGTAACCCGAGCGCGTGCACAACTTTGAGCACCGTTCCAAGTTCTGGATTACCGCTGTCGCTCAAAGCTCGATACAGAGCTTCGCGCGCTATGCCTGTGTCGCGAGCCAGTTGCGTCATGCCGCCACGCGCGCGGGCCACAGCACCGAGCGACTTCGCGATCACACGAGGATCGTCGCTCTCGAGAGCCGCTGTCAGATAGGCCGAGATGGTTTCTTCGTCGGTGAGAAAGTCGGCAGCATCATGCGGTACTGTTTTCACTCCCATAGCATTACTCCTCATCGTCAAGCTGCACCGCCAGGGCTTTCGCACGCTTGATGTCTTCAACCTGCGTGCTTTTATCACCGCCGCAAAGCAGGACAATCAGCAATTCACCTCGCTGAATGTAATAGACCCTGTAGCCCGGGCCGAGATCTATCTTTAACTCAACAACGCCTCCGCCAACGCTTCGCGAATTGCCGGGATTCCCCTCCTCAAGGCGGTCTATGCGCGCAAGAACTCTGGCACGTCGCTGGCTTGTCTTTCAGGTCCATGAGCCATCGCGTGAATTGTTCGGTCCGGCGAATTTGCATGGACTTGCGAGACGCTATTCTCTTCTTATTGTGACTTATAGGTTACAGAACCGCAACGGGGATTTCTGACGCGCGGGTCTACTTGGCGTACTTCCCTTTGCTGTGGGCGATGGCGGAGCGGGCTTCGCGGTCGGCTTCGCGGCGGCGTTCGGTTTCGCGCTTGTCCCAGTCCTGTTTGCCCTTGGCGACGGCCAGTTCGCACTTCACTCTCCCGTTGCGAAAGTAAAGACGGGTGGGGATGAGCGTATGTCCTTTGAGCTGCGTCTGTCCGATTAGTTTGCGGATTTCTTCCTGGTGCAGAAGGAGTTTTCGCGTCCGGAGCGAGTCGTGATTGCTGGCGTTGCCGTGGGAATACGGCCCAATATGGGCATTCAGAAGGAAAGCCTCGCCATCTTTGATGATGCCGTATGCGTCTTTCAGGTTAGCCTTACCCTCGCGGATGGATTTGACTTCGGTGCCACGCAGGGCGACTCCACACTCGAAGCGGTCGAGAAGGAAGTAGTTGTGGCTGGCCGCCCTGTTCACGGCGGCGTCGCGGGCACCCGCGGCAAGCGGGTCGCGCGGCTTGTTTTTTTGAGGGGCCTGAGTAACAGAATGTGTGGATTGGCGAGGCATAGACGGGAGTCCGACATTCAATGCTAGCACGCAACGGCGGCGCATCCGGCACGACGGACGAGGTGGAGCGCGATGCTATACTCGACCAGCACCGGGTAATGAGAAGAAACAGGTTAGGGTCCGCCCCGTTGTGGCGGGCGCGTGCCGTTCTGGACACCGAGAAAAATCCGAAGCGAGCCTGCTGGAGTTTGATGAATTACCGTATTTTGAAATGGGGGGCGCTCGCGGCTGTGGGGCTGATAGTGGCCCTTGTGCTGGGCGCATTTTCCGCCGGCCTGCGGGCGGAGACGTCTGCCGATAAGCTGGCCAAAGAATCCGCTTCTAAGCTCTACAAGCAGGCACAGGCAGCCGAAACCAAGGGCGACATAGAACAGGCTTATGAGCTCTATTATCGCGCCTATCAGAAGAATCCCAAGGACCTGAAACTAAAGATCGCCTACGAGCGCACACGCTTTACTGCGGGGGATCTCCATGTACAACAGGGTCGGAAGCTGCGCGATCAGGGCGACGATGCCGGAGCCCTGACGGAATTCATGCGGGCGCTGCAGATCGACCCCAGCAACGAGCTGGCGCAGCAGGAAATCAAGGCGATGCGGGACAAGGCGGCATCGACGGCGAATCAGGAAACCTCGCTTGCCAGTGCAACGGTGAACCCGCTGAACGAGATAGGATCACCGGTTGAGCTGAAGCCGATCTCCAATGAGCCCCTGACGCTGCACTCGGTTGCAGACAGCAAGGTAATCTACCAGACGGTGGGCAAACTGGCGGGCATCAATGTTCTGTTTGATCCCGAGTACACCTCAAAGAACATCCAGGTGGACCTATCCAACATAGACCTGTACGACGCGCTGCGGATTATTGGCACCATTTCCGGGACGTTCTGGCGACCCATTACGGCGAACACCATTTTTGTGGCGCAGAACACGCGCGCCAAACGCACCGAGCTCGAAGAGGAGGCGGTGCAGACCTTTTATCTGACGAATGTGGCCCAGCAGAACGACTTTACCGACCTGCAGACGGCGCTGCGCAACATGTTTCAAACCGCGAAGATTTATGGGGTGGCCAGCCAGAACGCGATCATCATGCGTGGCACACCGGATGAGCTGCTGCTGGCCCAAAAGCTGATCGGCGATCTAGACAAGGCGAAGGCGGAGGTAGTGGTCGATGTCGCGGTTCTTGAGGTAAGCCGCAATTATGAACGCACCCTCGGTATTCAGCTGCCGCAAACGGCTACGGTTTCTCTCCAGGCAGTGTGTAATAGCAGTACGGGCAACTGTACTTCTTCCACTTCTTCTTCTTCTTCTTCTTCGTCGTCGTCATCGTCGACCACCACCACCAACAATGGACTGACGCTGAATACTTTTGCGCACCTGAATGCGAACAATTTTGCGGTGACCATCGGGAACGCGACGGCAAATCTCCTGCTGACCGACAGCAACACCAAGATTCTGCAAAATCCACGCATTCGCGCCTCGGATGGGCAGGAGGCCACGCTGAAGATTGGCGAAAAGCTTCCGGTAGCAACCGGGTCGTATCAGACAGGCGCAGCGACGGCGATCGTCAGCTCGCTGGTGAATACGCAGTTTCAATACCTGGACGTCGGCGTGAACATTACGGTAAAGCCGACGGTTCACTACGATCACGATGTAACCCTTAAGCTCAAGATTGAAGTTTCTTCGCAGAACGGCACGGCAAACCTGGGTGGCATTAACCAGCCCATCATTACGCAGCGCACCGTCGACCAGACGATTCGGCTCAAAGAGGGCGAAGCGAACATTCTGGGCGGCATTTTGCAGAAACAGACTTCCAATTCACTGAGCGGGACACCGGGCCTGGCGTCCGTACCGATTCTGAAATACATCTTCAGCAGCAATGACAAGACGCAGCAGGACGACGAGATCGTCTTCTTGCTGATCCCTCATCTGGTGCGGGCAGAAATGCTCAACCCGCTGAATCTGCGCGAGCTCGACACAGGCACGGGCAACCAGATTGAACTGCGGCGTATCAGCCAGGACACCACCAGGCCGCCGGCGGCGAAACCGGGTGTGTTCACCGTGGCGCCCACGGCTGGTCCGCAGGGAGCACAGGCTGTCCCGCCGAATGCGGCCGCCGCAGCCACAACCGCGCTCGCCAACCTGCAGCAGACAGCGGGACAGGTTCCGGTAAAGCTGCAACTGACTCCCGAGATGAGCCAGCAGAAGGTGGGCTCGACCTTCCAGATGGCAGTGAGCCTGGCTGGCGGGACAGACGTATTCTCGGTGCCCATGCAGGTGCAGTACGACCAGACGAAGCTGAGCCTGATTAACGTGGACCTGGGCGACGCGCCGGGCAAGGCAGTGAACTTCCTGGGTCAGGATGGGCAGGCAGTAGCACTGGTGCATCGCGACGACGGTAGCGGCAACGTGGCGATCTCCGCCTCGCGGCCACCCGGGGCACATGGCGTGACGGGATCGGGCAGCGTATGCGTACTCACCTTCCAGGCAAAGGCACCCGGAGATGCGTCGGTGGTGATTATCCGTCCGGTAGTGCGCAACAGTACGCAGCAGCCGCTGCCGGCCACGGGGTCGCGGGCGGTTGTCCAGGTACAGCCGTGATGCGTGTCGCTGGGGTAACAGGCGGATTGGAATGCGGCGGAATCTAAAATCGCTGGGCACACGGAGCGAGGCGGGCCTCACGCTTGTCGAGCTGATCGTGACGGTGGCGATTCTGGCACTCGTGGCGTCGGCCGCGGTGCCGGTTGCGCGCTTCGAAGTGAAGCGCCAAAGAGAACGGGAGCTGCGCTACGACCTGTGGCAGATGCGCGAGGCCATCGACCACTACAAGGATGCGGCGGACCGGCAGGCATTCATAACCAAGGTCGACAGCCAAAACTATCCGCCGGACTTGCAGACGCTGGTCGACGGCGTCGATGTGCAGGGCAAGAAGGTGCGATTCCTGAGGCGGATTCCGGTGGACCCGATGACCGGCAAGGACGACTGGGGACTGCGCTCGATGCAGGATGATCCAACGAGCGACTCCTTCGGCGGGCAAAACGTCTTCGACGTGTACTCGAAGTCGCAGGACACGGCGCTGAATGGAACGAAGTACAAGGACTGGTAGACATGCGGCGGCCGGGACACAATTCGACGCGGGAATGCGGATTTACGCTGGTGGAGTTGATGGTCGTGATGCTGATCATCGGCGTGCTGGCGGCCATTGCCATTCCCAGCTATATCTCGTCCGTGAAGAATGCCAAGGAAGCCGTGCTCAAGGAAGATCTGCACGTGCTGCGCAACGCCATCGACTCCTACACGATGGATAAGCAGAAGGCTCCGCAGTCACTGGATGATCTGGTGCAAACGGGATACCTCAAAGTGCTTCCGAAGGATCCGATGACACACTCCAGCGAAACGTGGGTGACGACGACCGACGACACGCTGCAGAGTATCGACCAGACCGAGCCGGGCGTTGACGATGTGCATAGTGGCTCGCAGGAAGTGGGCACCGACGGACAGATGTATTCGACGTGGTGAGACAGCTAAGAAGCGGATAGCTAAGGTCCGGATAGCTGGTGAAGCGGTTAGCGGTGAACCGGTTAGCGAATGCACTAAAGTGAGTCATGGCGTCCAGTCAAGACTCGCAGGATTTTCCCAACCTAAAAGAGGTGTACGAGCGATTTGCTGCGGTCACGGCTTTGTCGCCGGAGCTTGGCGGCTCACTCCTGCTATACACGGAGCTTGATCGCAGCGGAGTCGCGTTGGCCATGGCGGCGAATGTAGCGGGCGCGGCGTCGCTGGGGCTTGAGCCGAATCTTACGCGCGCGAAAGCGGCGATCCGCAGCGGAGCCTGCGACTTTCTGGTGAATACGCTCGATGAAGCACTGCGGATTTTGAAGAACGAGATTCGGAAGAAGAAGCCGGTGTCGGTGGTACTGGTTGGGGACGTGCAGGCGAACGTCGCTGAGATAGTCGAGCGGGGGATGCAGCCGGAGATTGTCTCCGGGAGGGTGGTAGAGACAGGGGCGCTTGTCGAGCGAGGAGCGCGCAGGCTGGGTTCGGGGCTGAGTCAGGACGGAGCGGCGGTGTCGTGGAGCGCGGCGCGGGAGCCGTTGCGGTGGTTGCCGGTGGTGGATCGGCTGGCGGCGGCTGCTCTGGACCCGGAGGCCGCGACCACGGCTGCGCGGAGGCGGTGGATCGAAGCTGCTCCGCGATACGTGGGGCGGGCGATGGCGGCGCAGCGGTATCTGTGGATGAGTGCGGCGGAGTGTGAGGCGTTCGTCTCGACGGTGCGGCGTGAGGTGGAGAACGGCGGGATTCCGGTCGCGCTGACGGTTTCGCGGGATGGAGTCGAGGCGGTGATCGCGTCTTAAGTGGGATTGGGGGCGGGATTGGCCGCGGCGTGGATGGCGGTCCAGAGGTCCCTGAGGCCAGCTCCGGTTTTGGCGGAGCACAGCAGCAGGTTGTCGGTTTCGAGACCTTTCGTCAGGGCGGACTGCGCCTTGGCGCGGCCGTTTCCGGAAAGCTTGTCGGACTTGGTCGCGACGACCAGGAAGTCGCGCTGCACGGACTTGAGGAACTGGATGAGTTGGACATCTGACGGCTGCGGCGGAATGTTGCTATCGACGAGGCAGAGGCAGAGCGAGAGCGTGGGGCGCTCGGCGAGGTAGGGCTCGATGAACTTCGGCCACTCGGCGGAGATAGATTTGGAGATTTTGGCATAGCCATATCCGGGCAGGTCGGCGAAGAGCATCTGGGGCTGCTGCCGCTGGGGCGTGTCGGTGATCGAGAAGAAATTGATGGAGCGGGTCCGGCCTGGGGTGGCGGAAACCTTGGCCTGCTTCGAGCCGAGGAGCGCGTTCAGCAGGCTCGACTTGCCGACGTTGGAGCGGCCGAGGAAGGCGATCTCCGGTACAGAGGGCTCGGGAAACTGCGCGGGCGAGAGGGCCGAGATGAGGAATTTGGGATAGACGCGCACTTGTCCCTTATATCTATTTTTGCGGATTGAAGGGAAATAGTCGGTGAACCATTTTCAGGGTATAGGATCTGAAGATTCTGCCAGAGAGCCCGGGGCCACTGTGCCGAGGTCGATATCCGCTGGATTCTTCGTCCCCTTCGGGTCCTCAGAATGACCCCTCTCACCTTTAGACTTCCCGGGAACGCTTCGACCAGTGCCAAAGGCCATTGGTAACCTCCGCCGGCAGGCGATGGCCTAGTTGGCGGGCAAGCATTACGATCTGTCCCCGGTGATGGCCTTCGTGCGCGACGAAATAGCCCAGAACGTGACCAACGTCGAGGGGAAGGTTGCGCCACACATAAGCCGATGAGGCGGGAATGCTTCCTCCCTGATCGCAACCGAACTCCAGCAGCCTCAGGATCCCGGTGCCGCTCAAGTGCAGTGCCGGAATGAGGTCTTTCGGCGTCACTTTGTACCGGTCGACGCTCTGCGGGACGGCGATGCCGTGCTCCTTGCCGAGCGTCCTAATCCACATACAGCGAGCATTGTGAATGTGACCGGCAATCATCCGGATGGTGCGGCGCGGTGCTCCCGGCACCGTGGCTTCCCAGAGTTCGGCGGGGAGATGTTCGACCAGATAGATCGTGACCCGGTTATTGGTCTTCCACGCGTTGAGGATCGTATCTCGCAGATTGGGATTGAGCTTCATGGGTGAAATGCCTCGCTCCGATTCGTTTATCGGAAAGACGCCAAAATCGCAAAGTCTAGCAGACGGCCGGTTTAGAGATGAACTCCCTCAGCGGCTAAAGCCGCATTCATTTCAGGCTTCTTAGGGCACGGCTAAAGCCGTGCCCTGCCACGCAACAATCAAAATGACGACTACAAGATTCTTTGGCTCACTATCGGTGGACGCTCAGGGTCTCCTGTCTCCAGGCACCACCCCTTTCCGGACTCAATAGCACATTCGGGCTACTATGGAAGCCGAAAGTCGTAACCGCTTGTATTACTATCAGGGGCTGCCTCTAGTTACCCTTAGTCCTTAGAATCGAGGGCATTGCGTTACTGCCTGCTGTTACTGCCGAGGACTGTATGACCAATATTGAAAGTGCCCTCTCACCTGCGTGTGGTCTGAATTCGCCACCGTCTGTGATCACCTCAACTTCGCCCGATTCCCCACTCCGGCACCGTGATTTGGGTGTCTTCAGGGGATTGATGTGGGCGCTCATCATCGAAACTGTAGCGGTGGCTGTGGTGTATGGTGCCATCCTGACGCTCCGTATGGCGTTCCGGTGAAATTTAGGCCAAGTGCCAAGGTCAGAAGTTTACCCAAAGACGGGCAGGTTGAAGAGCAGGCCTACGAGGAAGCTGACCACGGCCAGAGTCTCCGCGTGGCGGTCCTTGAGGGTGATCGAGAAAACGATCATGGTGAGGAGGATTCCCCACTTGACGGTCTCTCGGCGGAAGGCTGTTCCCCACCCGGAATCGAATGTCTCTTCAGCGTCAGTCGGGCGGCGCATCAGGCGAAGGATACGGAGCGATTCACCCGCAACGAGAATCACGAATCCCGGGAGCGGCATGAGTGAGCCGAGTCCGATGGCATAGAGGAGTTCGCCGAAAAATTTTGGCCTGTGCAAAGCACGACCCTGGGTACAAAGAGCAGCGCCGATCGCGATCAAGATGGTTGCAGCGATGAAAAGAGCGCGCTCCCAGAGTCGCGGCGCGGCGCTGTTCCGGACGAAGCGCCAGACGATGTCGTCGGGATCGATGAGGTAAGTGAGGAAGCCGGCTCCGACGATGAGTTGGTGGATGAGCGTCTGGTGGCGGTATTCGAAATTGGTCGGCCTCATCGGTGAAATGATTCGCTCCTGCCTTACTACCGGCCTTACTTCCGAAAATCCGCTCGCAATCTGGAACTTAGGTTCTGAGCGCAACGGCCTGCTAGAACTACCGATTGTCATACACATTACTTACTTTGTTAACTTACTGTCCTGCAGCGGGGGTCATAGGTGAGCTCGCGGCAGCCCAGCCGCAGATCAATTCGACATCCCGCTTTGAAAGCTTCGCTTTGCGATGGATCAGTGTGTAATCACGCAGCGGCATGCTGCCGTCGGACACGGCGTCGCAGATCAGCATGGGTTCGTCCGCCAGGTCGGGCTGATGTGCCCAATCGGAGAAGTTCAGGACTTCACGGCCCTCGCGGACGTGTTTGGAGACGATCCATGACATGGGAGCGACGCGGCTGTACCATGGCCAGGTGGTGCGGCTGGAGTGGCAGTCCTGGCATGAGCGATCCAGAATCGCACCCACCTGCGGATTGATTACCTCGGCCATGTGGGGCCCCGTGGTTGCCGAAGCTTTAGGTATGGAAGCCGGAACGAACTGCATTCCGAGAAAGACCAAGGCAGATAAGATCGAAGTAAGTGCAGCTAGTTTGCGAACGATTTTGTTGCTCATGTTTGCAGACTAAGATGGCAAGCCAATTTGCTTGTCATCACCACGTCACGCTTGAGTCGTTTTTCTTCCGCACCTTTTTTCTGCTGAACAGGACGTGCCACCCGGCGGCAAACAGCGTAAGTGGCGAAGAAAGTAGCGGCCTGTAAATGCGCTGAATTCTTCGTCCCCTGCGGGTCCTTAGAAAGACGCTTTCAATGCCGCTTTATTCGATCGGCGGACACATGCAGCAACACTGACGAGCGCAAACCGGATGCGGTCGATGGGATTCGAGTGGAACAGCCGAGCCGTATGATTTGGTGATATGGGCACTGGGTCAAAGTTTTCGAAAACCAATACTGTCGTTGCGCAGCACTGTCGTCCCGGAGTTGGGTCTTGAAGGTCTATTTGGTCGACGGCACGTATGAGTTATTCCGGCATTATTACGCGCTGCCGTCTGCACGAGATGCGGACGGGCGCGAAGTTGCCGCTGTTCGCGGCGTCATTGGATCTGTGTTGGGCATGCTCAAGGCTGGAGTCACCCACATTGCGGTCGCGACTGATAAGGTGATCGAGTCGTTTCGCAATTCGCTGTGGCCCGGTTACAAGACCGGCGAGGGAGTAGAGCCTGACCTGCTGGCACAGTTTCCGCTGCTCGAAGAGGCGCTCGCAGCGGCGGGTATTGCCGTGTGGCCGATGGTGGAGTTCGAAGCG
>Ga0209040_10001643_pt1 | contig 17762 bp, 12 predicted proteins | sample BogFormECP12_OM3_FD_188240 | JGI IMG/M metagenome (GOLD analysis project Ga0209040, IMG submission 188240) | Bog forest soil microbial communities from Calvert Island, British Columbia, Canada - ECP12_OM3 (SPAdes) (version 2) | ecosystem: Environmental > Aquatic > Freshwater > Wetlands > Bog ...
GAGTCGACGCTTGCCCTGCTCTCGACGCTTCAGCATGCTCGACGCTTCTCGATGGCACTGGTGTGACACCCGGCCTCGTCGCGCGTAGCCCACAGCGGCTCGCCGCCGACCGGTCCCGGGTCATCACCAGACTTTTCGTACCGGGTCAGGAGGGTTTCGATCACCAGGAGTCCCGGGCGGGAAAGGTGCTGGCCCGGATCCTGGCCCTGGACGACGACGAGGTGCGGTCGTCGCTGGATGATGTCGTCGCCAGGTTCAAGGGACGTCACCGCGATCTCGAGGGCACCTTCCGGCGACACGCACGCGAACTCGCCGATCGTCTGGATCCCGGCAGCGAACTCTCCGAGGCACGCCTGTTGTTGCTGGGTGCGGCGTTCACGAGCGAGTACGCCATCGAAGGGGCGGCGTTATGCAATCCCAGCATCGTGGCTCATCCCGACCAGACCGGAACCGTCGCGGGCAGCCTGCGATTCGTGATGAGCGTCCGCGGGATCGGTGAAGGACACCGTTCCTCAATCGGGTTCCGGACCGGCGTCATCAACGCGGGGGGCAGGCCCACGATCGACGATGCGACGCTGTTCGCCACGGTCGGAGCGGTGGTGCCGGCCCCGCTCGACACAACCGTGTTCCGCACCGAGCTCGCGCGGCTCGGCAAGGCAGGCGAAGCGGCCGACTACGTCCTCGGAGCGCTTGGCGACCGCTGCACCCACGCCGACCTCGACCACCAACTCGCCAAGTTGCAGACCCATCTGACAACCCGTGGACACGGAGAGGAAACCATTTCCCTGATCCGCGCGATGGCCGAGAGAACCTATGGCGTCGAATTCTCCGACCACATCTCGCTCCCGGAGCGGGTCCTATGGCCATCAATGGACGCCGAGAACGGCGGCATGGAGGACGCACGCTTCGTGCGCTTCACCGACGATGATGGCTCCGTCAGCTTTTATGCCACCTACACGGCCTACAGCGGATCGCACATCAGCCAACAACTCCTGGAGACCAGAGACTTCCAGTCCTTCACCTCCGCGCCGATCATCGGACCCGCCGCCGCCAACAAGGGCCTGGCCCTGTTCCCCCGCCGGATCCACGGTCGCTTCGCGGCCATGTCGAGATCCGACCGCGAATCGAACACGATCGCCTATTCCGACCAACCGTGCATTTGGACGAGCGCGCTTCCTTGCCAGAGGCCAACCCAGCCCTGGGAGGCGATACAACTCGGTAACTGCGGGGCGCCCATCGAAACCGACGCCGGGTGGCTCGTACTCACCCACGGCGCCGGTCCGATGCGCACCTACAGCATCGGAGCGATCCTGCTCGACATCGACGATCCGACACGGATCATCGGCCGGCTCCGGCAGCCGCTGCTGAGCCCCGCTCCCGACGAACAGGACGGCTACGTCCCCAACGTCGTCTACTCCTGCGGCGCACTCGTGCACGCCGACACGTTGGTGCTCCCCTACGGAATCGGCGACGCCGCGATCGGCATCGCCACGGTGGCGCTGCCCGAACTCCTCGCCGTTCTCCGCGACTGAGACCGCAGCGCGTTTGTCACGATATTCCGCCCCCACCAGGTCTCGGCGGCCTCGGACCAGGTTCCGGACTGCAGGTAACCCGGATCATTGGGGAGGAACCCTCGCCAGCCCGTGATGCCCGCGACGTCGTCGGTACCCGCAGTCTTCGCGTTGCAGGTTTGCAGCCCGAGCTCAGTCGAAAGCCTCTGCATCATCACGCTCAGCTCCAAGAACCGCTCGTCGTCTGCATGCACCAAATCGTGGAAGAGTTCCAGGCGCAGACGCTCCCACTCCGCGGCGACAGTGGCGTATCGGCGTACCAGTGTGGTGCCCACATGCCTACCCGGAACCGTGAACATCCGGATAGAGGCGGCGCGTGCATCGACCGCGTCCATGCTGGATAGTGTCCTCTACGAACCTGTAAACCACCAGGGCCGGACGCCCCAGGTCCCCGCGCCGGTCCCGGTCGGCCGGATGGGGCTTGCCACACTGGTACCACGGGTGATGTGGGCCGCAACCTAACGTGGTCAGTTGAGCGGATTCACCGCAGCGGAGCCAGATCTCGCCGTTGGATGCGTGCGCCCAGTAGGCTCACGCGCCGTTGATGTTGACGTTTGTGTTTCGGCTGATCCTTGACACTCCGGGTTTGTGAATGGGCCTCGTCGCCGACGGGCGTGGCCGGGGAAGCCTGACGGCGTCCTGTCGTGTCGGCGTTCCTGTCGGCGTCACCCCAACTGATACGACCCGGTTGCGACCCGGAAGAACTGACCGGCACCGGTCGTCCCGGACTCTCGCCTTGTCTGAGGGCCATGGGGCTGACTGACCCAGCTGTCAGGACCCCAGGATCGTCTGCACGTTGCTCCACAGCAGCCCGCACGCGCCGTCGGGGTCGATGCGGTGATCGGTGGCGGCGATGTGCAGCGGGCCGGTCGCGGGGCTGGTCGGCAACTCGGCGTAGAGGTCGCCGTCGGGGCCCGTCGCGTAAGCGAGGTAGTCGCTGATGTCCTCCGCGGTGTAGGTGACGCGAATGGTGACGTCGTGATCTGGGAGGAAACCGGCGCCGGTGACGAAGTTGCCGGCCGTGGCGGTAATGGTCGGCGCTGCCATAGCAGCATGCCGAGGTCTGCTGGGATTACTGGGCGCGGCATCAGTCAACGAGGTGCTCGGATCGGCTCATCGTGACATCAACCCGTTCTGCGAAGCCTCACTCACTACCGCCATGAAATAACCCCAATACACGTTGCTCAAATCGCATACCCGGAGCCCCAGGCAAGGCAAGCGTGCGGTCCGGTCAGCGGACCGGTGTCAGAGAGCGCGTACCAGCCGCGTTCTGCGGGATTCGCACCACGTCCGCCGCTCAAGCGCCGGGACGGTCAGGAGGGGTCTTTCAGATCGCACGACGGCCACGGCCACCCCCGCCGCATCCCCAGTGCGGATCCTGTTAACCGCAATCCCGCGCCTATGGTGCGCGCCGCGCACACCACCAGGTCGCGCAGGGTAGGGGTTGGCTTGGCCGCCTCAACGAGGGCGGTCACCGCGCCGGCGCAGGTGCCGTTGGGCCACCAGACTGGCGCCGACACGCAGCAGATGCCAGGAAAAGCGTCCTGATGGTCGACCACGGTCGCGTGCACGTCGCGGATGCGCTCCCGTAGCTGCCGCCATTCGCGCGGTGTCCAACAGCCGGGAAGCACACCGTCACTCCCGGCTTTGGCGGCGTAAAGGACGCGCCCGGTGGCGGTGCGGGCGGTCGATTCACGGTCGGCCGGGTTGGGCATGTAGGCGTGGCCTTGCGGTGCGGTGGTGCAGATCACCCGCAGTTTGTCCTCATGCAAGATCCGCAGAGACGCCATGGCGCGCGATCGCACGGCCAACGTGTGTACCGGCGCCTGCGCGGCCCGCCGCAGCACCGGGTCGGGTTGCCACCGCTGCCCCATGCGCCCGATGCGTGCCCCGATGTAGTAACGGTGGTTCACGCGTTGAACCGCGCCCAAGGCGACGAGTTGTTCGGCGAGCCGATACGTCGACGTTTTCGCCAACCCGCTGGCGCCCGCCAGCGCGGTCAACCCGAGGCCGCCCCCTGCGCCGGCCAGCGCCTCCAGGACCGCGAACGCGCCCTCGAGCACTCCCCGACCCGTGCCGGCAGAAGCGGGCAGCCCGCTCGATGCATCCCGGGGTGCGGTGGTCTGACCGACGTGACCGCGCGCCGGCTGCGCGTGAGCCGGCCCACGCGAAGGATCATCGATAACTTTCGGAACCGTCGAGGGCCGCACCATACTGACCACTTTCCAGAGCGTCAATATACGTCTGAAAGAAACCATAGATCGCGTACGGCGGGGAAACCCGAGTAGTGCACTACTCGACTGCGGATTTTCCCGCCGTTTACACTTGCGTTGATTCAACGACAGGAAAAACTGTTCAAGATCGCTTCAGATCTGCTGTCGAACGGCGCGTCCGCGTCAACGGCTGAACGGACCCGGGAGCCATTGCAGCAACCCGCGATTCATGCTCAGCGGTGATGTAAGGAAGAACGAGCGCGTCATGGCAAACCCTCCGCACCGATTGCTGGTTAATTTATTCTTAGTTGCCAGCATATTTGGATGATAGCGATTAATTGAGCAAAAGCCGATCAGAAACGAAGATTGACAAGTCGATATCGGGACCAGTGGTCCTCACGTGTATTTGTTTGGCCGGGCGGCGTTGGCCGGTCTCTCGAAGAACCACGCGGTGACACTTTGGTGGTCGCAGCCACGCGGTGACAAGGTCCACGGGTAGCTTTCGTCAGGAAGAGTAGACGCCGGCAATCGTGCGCTAGGTGAAAGTGGCGTTGGACGCAAGCGTGACGCTCTGGCACACCTTCGGGCACGACCGCGGCGTCGGGATCGGTGATATCAGTACCCTGGGCACATGAGGTATCTCGACGTCGACGGAATTGGACAAGTCAGCCGGATCGGCCTCGGCACTTGGCAGTTCGGATCCCGCGAGTGGGGCTACGGCGACGAGTACGCCTCCGGTGCCGCGCGCGACATCGTGGGGCGCGCCCTCGCACTTGGCGTCACACTGTTCGACACGGCCGAGGTGTACGGATTCGGCAGGAGCGAGCGCATCCTCGGCGAGGCCCTCGGCGACAAGCGCGCGGAGGTCGTGGTGGCCAGCAAGATCTTCCCGATCGCACCTTTCCCGCCCCTAGTCAGGCAGCGCGCGCATGCCAGTGCGCGCCGCCTGCAGCTCGACCGCATCCCGCTCTACCAGGTCCACCAGCCAAACCCGGTGATCCCCGACTCGGTGATCATGCCGGGGATGCGCAGCCTGCTCGAGGCGGGTGACATCGGTGCGGCCGGCGTCTCGAACTATTCGCTCGCGCGGTGGCGCAAGGCCGATGCCGCCCTTGGCCGCGCGGTGATCAGCAACCAGGTGCACTTCTCGCTTGCCCATCCCCAACCACTCGAGGACCTCGTCCCGTTTGCCGAACGCGAGAACCGGATCGTGATCGCCTACAGCCCACTTGCGCAGGGACTGCTGGGCGGCAAGTACGACCTCGCCAATCGACCCGGCGGCGTTCGGTCGATCAACCCGCTGTTCGGTGCCGAGAATCTGCGCCGTGTCGAACCTCTGTTGCAAACATTGCGCGACGTAGCCAGTGAGGTCAGCGCCAAACCGGCGCAGGTGGCACTGGCCTGGCTGATCAGTCTGCCGGGCGTAGTTGCCATTCCCGGCGCGTCCAGCGTCGAGCAACTCGAGTTCAACGTCGCCGCCGCCGACATCGAGCTGAGCGCGGACTCACACAACGCACTGACCGAAGCGGCCCGCGCATTCCGGCCGGTCCCGAGCAGTCGCTTCGTCGCCGACACGATCCGCGAGAGACTCAACCGTCGCTGACGGCGCATCCTGGTTGTGGTGCTCCTGGTTGTCACCCTGATCGCGTTGTCGCGATTCGTGTCTGACACAGTTCGCGCGGGCGCGGACAGGGCCCAGCAGGTGTTTGTCATCGGCGCGATGAGTCTCGCCGCCTCACGGAGTCGTAAACGACAGTAGGTCACTCGTGAACGCAGAGAATCGGCCGCGGGTTTCAACTTCGACTATGAGGAGCAGCATGTCCATCGAGCACGTCCTAGCGGTTCTCCCAGTCTCTGAAATCGGGGCAGCTAACGCGTTCTACGAACAGCTCTTCGGGCGCCCGGCCGACAACAACCCAATGCCAGTCCTTGTGGAACGGCAGTTGCTGCCCCACGCCTGGCTACAAGCGACCGTCGACACGCAGCGCGCCGGGTCCGGTCAGTTCAATCTCGCTGTCGATGACCTGGCTGGTCACCTCAGCGAGCTTCAACAGCGCGGCATGAGGGTGGGCGGGATCCAGCCAGTCAACAAGGGTGTCGAGCTTTCTACGCTCACGGACCCCGACGGCAACACCGTCACTCTGATCGGCAACTTCCGCGTCAAGTACTAACGCACGGCTCAGCTGTGCCCGCTGACGGATCAGAACCCCGATTGCCTGATTGATCTCTAATGCCTCCGCGGTGACGTGCGGCTTCGGCTCCGGCCCGTTCCGTGTCGGCAGCGAAATCAGCGGTGGTGGCCGCAGCCGACCTGGGCCAGGTGGCGCATAGTCCTCGGCGGAGCTTCGTGGCCGTGGCCCGGCAGCGCCCGTGACGGATGACCCGTCATATCCAGGCACAATTACCGACCTCATGGCGCTACGCGTGGCGCTCCCATCTGGAGCGGTCTCGACTTCTCGAGTCTTCGGTTCGCTGATGCCGAAAGCCGTCGCGGTGGCGCAGGAACGTGCAACGATCGGGTGTTGACCCTCGGCGGCCGATTGGCTGCAGAGAGCCGTTACTGAACATCACGAACGCCAGGGAGATGCGGATGACTATTGAAGGCGACCGCACATCCACGACCACCACAGCGGCGAATGTGGCTTCGATGTTTCTCGAGCGCGTCCAGAAGTCAGCGGATAGGGAGGCCTTCCGCTACCTCGTTGCCGGCGACTGGGTCTCGGCGACCTGGCGGCAGACCGCGGACCGCGTCGAGACGCTGGCGGCCGGTCTGCTGGCGCTGGGCATCGAACCCGAGCAGCGAGTCGGTATCGCGTCGGGCACGCGATACGAGTGGATCCTGGCGGATCTGGGGATCATGTGTGCCGGGGCGGCCAGCACCACCGTGTATCCCAGCACCAACGCCGGTGACACCGCCTACATCCTGGCCGACTCGGAATGCCGAATCGTGTTCGCCGAGGACACCGGGCAGCTGGCGAAGCTGACCGAACGCCGCGCCGAGCTGCCCAACCTCAGCAAGGTGGTGCTGTTCGACGGCCCCGGCGACGCTGACTGGGTGATCACCCTGGCGGACCTGGCCGAGTTGGGCCAGAAGTATCTGCTCGAGCATCCGTCGGCTGTGCGGACACGAACCGACGCGATCACCGCGGAGCAGTTGGCGACGTTGATCTACACCTCAGGAACCACTGGACGGCCCAAGGGGGTGCGCCTGCCGCATTCCGCTTGGGCCTATGAGGGGACGGCGGTAGCCGGGCTGAGGATACTCAGCGAGGACGATCTGCAGTTGCTGTGGTTGCCGATGGCCCACGCGTTCGGCAAAGTCCTGGTCACCACCCAGCTGGCGTGCGGGTTCGCCACCGCGATCGATGGGCGCGTCGACAAGATCGTCGACAACCTGGCGGTAGTCAAACCGACGTTCATGGGCGCCGCGCCGCGCATCTTCGAAAAGGCGCACGCCCGCATCGTCACCACCCAGCAAGCCCAGGGCGGCCTTCGCGCCCGGCTGTTCGCGGCGGCATTCTCGGCGGGGTTTGAGGTGGACCGCCGACGGCGAGCCGGCCGCGCCGTTCCACTGCCGATGTCGCTGCTGTGCGGGCTGTTCGACCGCCTGGTGTTCAGCAAGGTGCGTGAGGCGTTCGGCGGGCGCATCCGGTTCTTCATCTCCGGCGCGGCACCGTTGAACCGCGACATCGGCGAGTGGTTCCACGCCGCGGGCCTGCTGATCCTGGAAGGCTACGGCCTGACAGAGACCGCGGCCGGGGCGTGCATCAACCGGCCCGATCACTACAAGTTGGGCACCGTGGGTGTGCCCTTCGACGGCACGTCGATACGCATCAACGAGGACGACGGGGAAATCCAGATCCGCGGCGCCTGTGTGATGGACGGCTACCACAACCTGCCCGACAAAACGGCGGAGACGTTCACCGAGGACGGCTGGCTGCGCACCGGCGACGTGGGCACAATCGATGCCGACGGGTTCCTCACCATCACCGGCCGGATCAAGGAGATCTTCAAGACCTCCGGCGGCAAGTACATCGCCCCGCCGGCGATCGAGGCGAAGTTCATGGCGATGTGTCCCTATGCCAGCCAGTTCATGGTGTTCGGGGAAGCCCGCAACTACTGTGTGGCGCTGATCGCCCTGGACGCCGACCTGATGTCGGGCTGGGCAGCCGAGAACGGACTCAATGGCGTGACCTACGAGGAGTTGGTCAACGCGCCGGCGGTGCGGGAGATGATCGATGAGCACATCGCCAAGCTGAACGCCGAACTCAACCGGTGGGAAACCATCAAAAAGTGGATGCTGCTGGATCACGATCTGTCCGTGGAGCGCGGTGAGCTGACACCGTCACTCAAGGTGAAACGCTCCGTCGTGGCCGAACAAAACAAGCACATCCTCGATGCCTTCTACACCTGATTGAGCCCTCTACCCGCGAGGTGCCCGAAGAGTACCCACTGGGCGTCCTCGGTAGGGTCGGCGCGCGGTGCGCCTCCGCTGAATCCATCCGGTTTCAAAACCGGGTTGTTTTGTTCGGGATTCAGTTGATTTCACAGGTCACCGGGCAGTGGGTGTACCTGCAGCCCGCGGTGTACCCGGCCGGGGTCAGATAGTCCACACAACGGAGTCAAACCCAACCGCCGCTAGTTCAGGACGCACGAGTCGCACCGTTTTCATGCGCGCTTGGTCGGTGCAGCCAAACGAACTGTTTCAATTCCGCCCGCGCCGGGAGACGAAAGTACGCTGGAATCGCCTGCAGTACTGCTGTGCTCATGGGAATCAGTTCCGGGCGTTCCAAGGCGAACGCCTGTCCGTTCCATTTCACATTGGCATGACCGGAGGCCATAATGTTACGGCACCAATCCACATCGGCACCATAAGATAACCCGATTACGAACCCATCCCCGAAAGGAAAGGCGCCCACGGGCGTAACATAGGCCCGACCGGAACGACGCCCCTTATGTTCGAGAAGCGCGTACGGAGAAAAGCGCCGTCCCGCAATGGGGAGAATCATCTTGTTGTAGGGTTTGAGCAGCACCGGACGTAGCTTCTTGTTGTGCTGCACGATCGTCGCAATGACAAAACCCTGCACTACGAATGTTGTCACAATGGCGGTCAGGAGCAGGATGAGCCTGAAGAGCCCACGAAATAGACGCGAAACCCGCTGTGTTTGCATCCGCGGAGGCTATCGCGCGTCGGTAGTCGAACGCGGCGGCCGAAGGCCCCTTCCGACAAGGACCAAGGGCCTTAGCACGGGACGCGGGCGAAACAACCTTCTCGCGCGGGCCGCCAAGTTTTCAGAATCGGCGCAAGCCCGCAGATCGTGTTTGGATATCCGGAAGCACTAATTGCCGACGCCCGCCGACGGCGGATTTGCCACAGTTCCCCGGGCGGGCGGGCGTGGACGCCTAATTTGAGTACATCGCCCACTGACGAGTTGGCGGGCTCGCACCGGTAGCAGGTCTCGTTGCATGGCCTGCTTCTTGCACTGGGAAGGACGACGATGTCGCAGGCGAGGCCCACTGAATTACCCCTGCACCGCACCCAACACGGCTGTCATGTAAGCCGAGCACTGCGGCTCGGTCGGGGCAGCGTTGGCCGGGCTGGCTCGTATTGCTGAATCAGGTTTCCCCTCAACGGCTTTCGCCAAGGCCCGCAAGGCACACTTCGGTATGGCCGGGTGGGTGGCGCGTTCACTCGCCGCGGCGCTCGTGTTGGGCTGCACCGCCCTGCTGGCCTTGACGTCAACCATCTCCACCACCGTGCGCCTGTTGAGCAACGCATACGTCATGGACGGCACGACCTTCCCGACGCCCAGTCCGGGCTTCGTGCAGGCGGCCATCAACGGTTTCATCGTGCCGACCGTCGGTGGCAGCTACACCGGCATTGCGCTGACGACACCCGAGCAGATCGTGGGCATCAATCAGTCGGTCCGGACCGGCCTGGCGACCTGCAGGCCGCGATGGCCCAGCAGCACCAGACCGATCCGGGGCAACCGTATGTGGTGTTCGGCTACGCGCAAAGCGCCGTGATCGAAAACTTGGAGAAGGCCGAGCTCGAAAACCAGAAGGCTCAGGGGCAGCCAGTCGCCAACGTCACATTCGTGGAAATCGGCGACGCGCGCCCCCACCTCGACCGCAACGCCTCAGACGCCATCCCCGGCGCGGCGGCCTCCTCAACCGGGCCTGCCAGCGATCAGCCGGCGCCGGATCCGCGCCGACACGTCGGCCCCACACCGAGCGGGACTCAGATGTTGCACACGTCCAGCGCGCCGACCGGCCATGGCTCTGCGTCGGCGGCGGCGCAGCGCCTCCTCAAGCGGGTCGTCTCCGGTTTCATCACCCAGCAAAGGATCCGTGCACGCCGGAAAGTGAGCCGGCGTTGGCCCCGACCCGCCTCGAAAACGCTTGCGGTGTAGTCGTTTTAGGCCGGAACGCCCTGCGGCGTCCAGGACGGCGGCGTCTTGACCAGCGTTTGGTCCTCAGGCGCGATCTCGTCGAGAAAGGACGTCGTTGACAAACTCGGCGGTTGCACCGGTCGGGTTGGTGGTGTAGCCCTTCAACCCAGCCAGAGCGCGGGATTCATCCTTAAAGTCACGGTTGACGGACTTGGTCTACGAAACCCCGCTTAGTGCACACACTTTGGCCCACCTTCGAGCAAAACCGCAGATCAGCGACCCGCAACCACGAGAACACCCCAAACGTTTCCCAAGTCAGCTGCTACGGCGCTTTCGGCTTTGGCGACCTCGTCGATACCGCGAAGCGTGCGTCGGGCCCGGTCGTGGCGTTACTGGTAGTAGATGACCCGATCGGGATTCGCGGGTGCGGATCGGATTGCCTCGCCGAAGTAACCACACCGAATGACAATGGTCAGGCAAGCGCGGCTTGTCTGGTCCGTTGTCTTGGATCGCATAACTGTCCCCGGAGTACTATTTGTCTTTCCATCATTAGCCCGCCACGCACCACATGCCATTGTCAATGATTGCGCGGGTCAGGTTTGGCAAGGCTTTCAGCAATTTTGTCAAGGTTGGCCTGCGACTCCTCGGCTTCGGCGGCTTGACGATCCTGTTGCTTGCTTTTGGTCTGGAGCTGCTGGAGCGTTATTGTTTCGTAGCACTCATTTGCATACTCAATCGCCGAGTCGATCGCCTCGACTACGGTCGCGAGGGCGTCGGGATGTTCCGCAGTGGCCGTTATTTCGTCACGCGAGGAGTTAAACACAGCACTGACCTCGTGCTCGTTGGCCTTTTCTTGAAAGAAGTTCAGCCAACCGTGCCCAGGATGCCTCGGCCATGTCCTCAGTCGGATGGTTGTTGAACCGCTTGAAGGGTGAACGCTTTTGAAATCCGGGGTGCCTACCCTAGATATCCTCTCCCATTCCCCTGGCATGGCTCGCCTTCCCTTTTGGGATACATCAACCCCACCCGGTTGTACACTACCGCGCCGAACGCGCCTCCGCCGCGCTGCATTCGGGTCTACACCACACCGCCTGGGTGCCCCGCGTCGGCCGGTTCGTCAAGGTCGATGTCAACGATCCGGTGCCGGCGATGTGATCGGGCTCGTGCTTGGCGAAGCCGTGCCTGCCCACGTCCGGCGGATCGAAGTCGATGGACTGGAATACGACGAAACTGCCCGGCGAGTCGCGGCATCGGAGAAGTCATCACAGTCGGTCAATGCCGATGCTGGCCTGACTGATTCGACCGATCTGGCATTGCGGGGACCATCGTCAGCGCGGCCGACGGGCTCGGCGTGGTGCGCGCAACCGGTGTAAACACCGTTCGGCCGCATCGCCGCCGTGGGTGAGCGGCAGTGTTCAGTACGAGACGCCGATCATGAACTGGGAAGAAGGGGCGGCAGGAAAGCGAGGACCTTGTCCTCTGCTGCTCGGCCTCAAGCGTCGTCAGACTTGAGGTGGCGTGCAGCCGATGCGCCGGCCAGACCACAAACTTTCGGGAGACATCATGGTGATCCGGGTTGGCGTGAACGGCTTCGGCCGTGTCGGCCGAAACTTCTTCCGCGCCGTGGACGCACAACGGGCGGCCGGCACCACCGACATCGAGATCGTGGCGGTGAACGACCTCACTGACAATAAGACTCTGGCGCACCTGCTCAAATACGATTCTGTCCTCGGGCGCTTACCGCAGGACGTGTCGGTCGACGGCGAGGACATCGTGGTGGGGGACCAGTCGATCAAGGCGTGGTCCGTCGCCGACGGGCCGGCGGCGCTGCCTTGGGCAGATCTCGGCGTGGACGTCGTGATCGAGTCCACCGGCCGATTCACCGCCGCGGATCAGGCCCGGGGTCACATACACGGAGGAGCGAAGAAGGTGGTGGTGTCCGCGACGTCGAAGGGTGCGGACCTCACCGTCGTGATGGGTGTTAACCATCGCGACTACGACGGCACGCAGAACGTCGTCTCGAACGCCTCGTGTACTACGAACTGCTTGGCGCCGATGGCGAAGGTGCTGGACGAGCAGTTCGGCATCGAACGCGGCCTGATGACCACCATCCACGCGTACACCCCGGACCAGAACCTGCAAGACGGTCCGCACCGGGACCTTCGCCGGGCCCGCGCGGCGGCGATCAACGTGGTGCCCACGTCCACCGGGGCCGCCCGAGCGATCAGCTTGGTGCTGCCCCAACTCGAGGGCCGCCTCGACGGGTACGCGTTGCGAGTGCCGGTGCCCACCGGTTCGGCCACCGACCTCACGGTCATCGTCCGCGAGCCGGCAACCGTCGAGGCAGTCAACGCCGCGTTCGCGGCCGCCGCCGACGGTGAGCTCAAGGGCTTCCTCACTTACACCGAGGACCCCATCGTTTCTTCCGACATCGTGACCGACCCCTCGTCGTGCGTCTTCGACTCAGGGCTCACCAAAGTTACGGACGACTTGGTGAAGATCGTCGGCTGGTACGACAACGAATGGGGCTACTCCCACCGCCTCGTCGACCTTACCGGCCTGGTGGCGTCGACCCTATGAGCGGCTTCGGCCGCTCGGCGTCGAACCGCCACAACCGAGCGCACGGAGCGTTTCGTGCGCAATCTGGATGACATGTGGGCCGGCTCGATGCTGCCCGACTGCTTGACGCGCTACGAGAGGACAGGTCATGAATAGATCGGGATACATCCGCTTCTTTGAGGAGTTCGGCATCGACGACGTGCCGCTCGTCGGTGGAAAGAACGCCTCGCTGGGCGAGATGTTCCAGAAGTTGTCCGGGCAGGGCGTCCGCGTCCCGCACGGGTTCGCCATCACCGCCGAGGCCTATCGCTACGTGTTGGACAAGGCCGGCGCCTGGGGCCTTCTGCATGCCGAGCTCGACGAGCTCGACCCCGCCGACGTCACCGCGCTGGCGCGCAAGGGCAAGCGCGCCCGTGAGATCGTTTACGGCGCGGGACTGCCCGACGACCTGGCCGCGGAGATTCGGCACGCCTACCGCACGCTTCAGGACGAGTACGGCGAGGAGGTAAGTCTCGCTGTGCGAAGCTCGGCGACCGCCGAGGATCTGCCGACGGCGAGCTTCGCCGGCCAGCAGGACACGTATCTCAACGTCAAGGGCGCAGAGAGTCTCCTCGATGCGTGCCGTCGTTGTTTCGCCAGCCTGTTCACTGATCGCGCCATCCATTACCGAGTCGACCAGGGCTTCGACCACTTCAAGGTCTCGCTGTCGATCGGCGTGATGAAGATGGTGCGCTCCGACCTCTCCGCGTCGGGTGTGATGTTCTCCCTCGACACCGAGTCGGGCTTTCGCGACGCCGTCTTCGTGACGGGCGCCTACGGACTTGGCGAGAACGTGGTTCAGGGCGCCGTCGACCCCGACGAGTTCTATGTCCACAAGCCGACCTATCTCGCCGGCCATCGCGCCGTGTTGCGCCGCCTCCTCGGCGACAAGGCGGTGAAGATGATCTTCGTCGAGGGTGAAACGAAGTACACGACTCGAAACATCCCCACACCAAAGTCCGACCGCGCTCGTTTCTGCCTCACCGATGAGGACGTCTTGGAGCTGGCCGGCTACGCGTGCACGATCGAGCAGCACTACGGGCGGCCGATGGACATGGAGTGGGCCAAGGACGGTCTCGACGGGCAGCTCTACATCGTCCAGGCCCGCCCGGAGACAGTGGCCTCCCAGCGCAGCGTGACGGCGCTCGAGACCTATGTGCTCGAGGGCCGAGGCGAGATACTCGCCGAAGGGCGGTCGGTCGGCGAAAAAATCGCCTCGGGCGCGGTGAAACGGATCGAGAACCTCACGCACCTGGCGGAGTTCAAGCCCGGCGAGGTACTGGTCGCCGACACCACCACACCCGACTGGGAGCCGGTCATGAAGACCGCCGCGGCGATCATCACCAACCGAGGCGGTCGCACCTGCCACGCTTCCATCATCGCCCGCGAACTCGGCATTCCCGCTGTGGTTGGGACAGGCGACGGGACCACGTGCGTGCCCGATCGCGCGATCGTTACGGTGTCGTGCGCCGAGGGCGACTCGGGCCGCGTATACCGCGGCGAGGTGCCCTTCCACGTGGATCGCACCGAGGTGGCGAACCTGGCGCGGCCGCGAACCCAGATCATGATCAACCTCGGGAACCCCGACCTTGCCTTCAAGACGTCGTTCCTGCCGAACGACGGCGTGGGACTCGCTCGGATGGAGTTCATCATCAGCGAGTACATCAGGGTCCACCCCCTCGCCCTCGTCCACCCCGAGAAGGTCGACGACCCCGAGGCTCGCCGGACGATCGATCGGCTAACGCAGGGCTACCCCGACGGAGGTGCCTTCTTCGTGGAACGCCTCTCCGAAGGAATCGGCACGATCGCCGCCGCCTTCTGGCCGAAGCCCGTGGTGGTGCGGATGTCGGACTTCAAGACAAACGAGTACGCCAGCCTGATCGGCGGACGAGGCTTCGAGCCTTCGGAAAGCAACCCGATGCTCGGCTTTCGCGGCGCCTCACGCTACGCGCATCCCGCATATGCCGAGGGCTTCGCGCTCGAGTGCCGCGCGATGAGACGCGTTCGGGAGCAGATGGGCCTGACGAACGTCGTGCTCATGCTCCCGTTCGTGCGCAGAGTCGCCGAGGCGGACCTGGTTCTTCAAACGATGGCCGAACTCGGTCTGCGGCGGGGCGAGAACGGGCTCAAGGTGTACGCGATGTGCGAGATCCCGAACAACGTGATCCTGATCGATGAATTCGCCAAGCGCTTCGACGGCTTCTCCATCGGCTCCAACGACCTCACTCAGCTCACTCTCGGCGTGGATCGCGACAGCGAGATCGTGGCGTTTGACTACGACGAACGCGACGAGGGCGTCAAGGAGATGATTCGCCTGGCGGTGGAGGGCTGCCGCCGCAACGGAATCCACTCGGGGCTTTGTGGACAAGCGCCTTCGGATTACCCGGACATGGCCGAATTCCTGGTCCGGGTCGGCATCGAGTCGATGAGCCTCAACCCCGACACGGTGGTGAAGACCACCCGCCAGGTCCTGCAGGTGGAGCAGCAGTTCGCACCGTCTCAATGAACAGCAACACGTTCCATCGGCCCGCAGCCGTCACAGGCTTCGAGCAGCACGTCCTGCCATGAAGCTGCCGGTCACCATCGACCCCCGTTACCACGAGGCGGTGATCTTCGACCTCGACGGTGTGCTCACCGACACGGCCTGCAGTGACGCCGCGGCGTGCGTACCGCTGTTGGAACCGACGGCGGCGCTGGCGCGAAAGTTGCAGGGCGTCGACGTCGCAACGGCGGCGTGCTCATCGAGCAGTCACTGTCAACAGATCTTGAAAGCCGCCGGGGTGGATGACCTGTTCGATGTCTGCATCGACGGCACCGTCGCCGGCGAGCTCGGGCTTGCGGGCAACGGCGACCCCGTGGTCCTTCTGGAGGCGGTCCTTCTGGAAGCCACCCGCCGACTCGGTGGGCGTCCGCGACGCTCGGTCGTCGTCGAGGACGCCCACGCCGGTGCGATTGCGGGTCGCGGCGGCGGATTCGCACTCGTCATCGCTGTCGACCGGACCGGACACACCGACGAAGTCTTACGGGTCGGTGCCGACATCGTGGTCGCCGACCTCGCAGACGTCGCGGTTCGCACGGGTGACAAGCGCATGTCGGAAATCCCGAACGCGCTGGAGTCCTACGGCCAGTTGATCGGCATCACCAGCGCCCGAGAATCGATGTTGTTTCTCGACTACGACGGCACGTTGTCCCCCATCGTTTCCGATCCGAGCGCGGCCACGCTCGTCGATGGCGCGGCCGAGGCGCTGGAACTCGTGGCGGCGGTGTGTCCCGTGGCGGTCCTGAGCGGTCGCGACCTCGCTGATATCCGCTCCCGGGTAGGCGCACCCGGGCTCTGGTACGCCGGCAGCCACGGGTTTGAGCTGACGGGACCGGACGGCACCTATCACCAGAATGAAGCGGCCGCCGCCTTTGTGCCTGTCCTCGAGCGCGCGGCCGCTGAGTTGCGCGACAGCCTGGCGCAGATTCCGGGAGTACGAGTGGAGCACAAACGCTTCGCCGTCGCGGTTCACTATCGCGAGGTTGCACCGGAGCACGTCGGTGAGATCGCGGCTGCAACACATCGGCTGGGACAGCGAGGTGGCCTACGGGTGACGAACGGACGCATGCTCGTCGAGCTGCGGCCTGACATCGACTGGGACAAAGGGACCACCCTGGCCTGGATTCGTGATCGCATCGACGCTGCGGGTTCCCTACTGCCGATCTTCATCGGCGACGACCTCACCGACGAAGACGCGTTCGACGCCGTCCAATTCGACGGCATCGGGATCGTCGTGCGGCACGATGAGGATGGCGACCGCAAGACGGCTGCCCATTTCACCCTGCAGAGTCCCGATCAGGTGCGGGAGTTCCTCCAACGAGGGTCGCAGTGGCTTGCCTACAAGCGCCAGATGGCCGCCGAGGCTTGGGATTTCACCTTTGAGGGGTATGACCCGCAGAGCGAGAAGCTGCGTGAGTCGTTGTGCACGGTGGGAAATGGCTACTTCGCGACCCGGGGCACTGCGCCCGAATCGAAGGCCGACCAGGTGCACTATCCGGGCACCTATGCCGCCGGGGTTTACAACCGTCTCGTCGACGACGTGTCAGGTATCGCCATCGACAACGAGAGCTTGGTCAACCTGCCCAACTGGCTTGCCCTGACCTTCCGTGTCGACGGCGGCAGCTGGTTCGACATCGACGCCGTCAGGGTGCTGTCCTACCGGCAGACTCTCAATCTTCGCCGCGCGGTACTGACCAGGGAGATCCGTTTCTGTGACGACGCAGGCCGCACCACTTCGCTGACACAACAACGATTCGTCGCGATGCACATGCCCCACGTCGGCGCTCTTCAGACGACGATCGTCGCCGAGGATTGGTCAGGGACAATCGAGATTCGCTCGACACTGGACGGTAACGTCGCAAATTCGCTGGTCGATCGCTACCGGGACCTCGCCAACGAGCATCTTGGGTCACTGGAAAAGCGGGGGATCTCCGACAACTCCGTGCTGCTGACAGTTGAGACGACCCAATCGCGCATTCCCATTGCCATGGCGGCGCGAACCACCGTGTGGCGCGACGGGACTCCCGCCCCGGCTACCTATCGCCTGGTTGACGAGGCAGCAGAGATCGGCCACGATATCGCCGTCGAGCTGTCAGTCGGTGAGGCGTTGACGGTGGAGAAGATCGTGACCCTCTTCACCGGCCGCGATGTCGCGACGTCCGAACCTGCTGTCGATGCCCAGCGCTGGCTGAGCCGACTCGGCCGATTCGCCGAGTTGCGAGACGGGCACCTGAATGACTGGGTACACCTGTGGGAGCGCCTGTCCATCGAGTTCGATGACTTCACGGACGAATTGCGCATCCTCCGACTGCATCTCCTGCATCTGCTGCAGACGGTTTCACCTAACAGTGCCGACCTCGATGTCGGCGTGCCGGCTCGCGGATTGCACGGTGAGGCATACCGCGGCCACATCTTCTGGGACGAGCTGTTCATCTTCCCGGTACTCAAC
>Ga0209040_10001644_pt1 | contig 17761 bp, 17 predicted proteins | sample BogFormECP12_OM3_FD_188240 | JGI IMG/M metagenome (GOLD analysis project Ga0209040, IMG submission 188240) | Bog forest soil microbial communities from Calvert Island, British Columbia, Canada - ECP12_OM3 (SPAdes) (version 2) | ecosystem: Environmental > Aquatic > Freshwater > Wetlands > Bog ...
CGATGGACCGCGCCGCCTCGACGCTGTCCGGGGGAGAGGCGCAGCGGATCCGCCTGGCCACTCAGATCGGCTCGTCGCTCGTGGGGGTGCTGTACATCCTCGACGAGCCCTCGATCGGCCTGCACCAGCGGGACAACCAACGGCTGCTCGACACGCTCGTGAACTTGCGTGATCTCGGCAATACCGTCATCGTCGTCGAGCACGACGAAGACGCGATACGCCAAGCCGACTACGTCGTCGATTTGGGACCCGGCGCCGGCGTCCACGGCGGCCATGTCGTCGCCCAAGGCACCGCCGACGAAGTGGCGGCCCATCCGGATTCGATTACCGGCCAATACTTGAGCAGACGACGTCGCATCGAAGTGCCGATCCGGCGGCGCGCCGTGGATTCCAAACGGCTCCTGCGCATCTCGGGTGCGACGGCCAATAATTTGAAGAACGTGACGGCCGAATTCCCCTTGGGACTCATGACTTGCATCACCGGCGTGTCGGGATCCGGCAAGTCCACGCTGATCAACGACACCTTGTTTCGCGCCGTGGCGACCCAACTCAATCATGCGTCGCCCGGCAGCGCCCATTTCGACCGCATCGAGGGACTCGACTACATCGATCGAGTCATCGAGATCGACCAGAGTCCGATCGGCCGCACGCCGCGCTCGAATCCCGCGACCTACACGGGCCTGTTTGCACCGATCCGCGAAATCTTCTCGAGCGTCCCGGAATCTCGCGCGCGCGGCTACCAGCCGGGGCGCTTCAGCTTCAACGTCAAGGGCGGTCGCTGCGAGGCGTGTCAGGGCGACGGCGTCATCAAAGTCGAGATGCACTTTCTCGCCGACGTCTATGTTCCCTGCGACGTTTGCAAGGGCAGGCGCTATAACCGCGAAACGCTCGAGATTCGCTTCAAAGGGCGCAATATCCAAGAAGTGTTGGAGATGACCATCGAGGAGGCGCTGCCGTTCTTCGCGGCCGTGCCGACGGTGCAGCCGAAGCTGCAGACCTTGCTCGACGTGGGACTTTCCTACGTGCGCCTCGGCCAAAGTGCAACGACGCTCTCGGGCGGCGAGGCGCAGCGGGTCAAACTCGCCAAGGAACTCTCGAAGCGCGCCACGGGACGCACGCTGTATATTCTCGATGAACCGACCACGGGGCTGCACTTCGCCGACATTGCGCTGCTGCTCTCCGTGCTGCATCGTCTGCGCGACGAAGGCAATACGGTGATCGTCATCGAACACAATTTGGACGTCATCAAGACCGCCGACTGGGTCGTCGACCTCGGGCCCGAAGGCGGGGACGGCGGCGGCCGAGTCGTCGCGACCGGCACGCCGGAGAGCATCGCGGCAAATCCCGCCTCGCACACCGGCAGTTACTTGCGGACCGCTTTGGCGCAGACGCCGGAGCTCGCGATGCCATCCGCGCGGCGCAAGCGCGCATGATCGCGCAGTGGCGTCTGTTCCTGCTCGCGTTGCGCTATTTCACGCGCATCCCGCTACCGCCCTGGGTCATTCTCGGCAAGACCCGCGTCGATTCGGCAGCGCGCTTTCTGCCGCTGGTCGGCGCCGTCGTCGCAGTTGCCGGAGGCGGGGTCTATTGGGTAGCCGCCGAGTTTTGGCCCACGAGCGTCGCGGTGGTGTTGTCGATGCTCGCGACCATGCTGATCACGGGCGCCATTCACGAACTCGGATTCGCGGACACGTGCTGCTCGCTGAGCACCGCCAATCCGAAGGAACCGTCGCCGGACCCCAAGGGCGCGAACGCCCTCGGAAGCTTCGGAATGCTGATCGTCGTCTTCTTCCTGTTCGCCAAGTACAACGCGCTCATGGCATTGTCGGCCGCGAGCCTTGGTTTTGCGATTACTCAGAACCTCGGCCTCGGGGTCATCATGATCGCCGCGCATGCATCGAGCCGCGCGCTCGTGGTCTCGGCGATTGCAACGCATTCGCCAGTGCCCCGTGGCGGCAACGCCGCGGTCGCGCGCGTGTCGGTCGGCGAACTCTGCTTTGCCCTGCTGACGGGTTTCCTCCCGGCGACGCTGCTCGGGATGCCCGGTCTGATCGGACTCGCTGCCGCGATCACGATCCGCATCGGCTTCGTCCCTTTCATCAAGGGGTCCCTCGGCGCGTCCGCGGGAGATTACCTCGGGGCTACGCAGCAGCTGACGGAGGTGGGCTTTTACTTGGGGGCGCTCGCAACGTGGACGTATATTTGATCCGCCACACCAAGCCCGAGAACTGCACAGGGCTCTGCTATGGCCACCTCGACCTCGCCCTTGGGCCCGACTTTCCGGCCGCGGCGGAGCGGCTGCCGGCGCTTCTGCCCGGACGGGCGCCGATCGTGACGATCGATGCGCAGCGCTGCATGCGATTGGCGGTCTATTTGTCCGGTGCGCTCGCCTCGCCGCTGCGCGTCGACGCGCGCCTGCAAGAACTCGATTTTGGCCAGTGGGAAGGACGTCAATGGTCCGACATACCGCGTTCCCAGACCGACGTCTGGGCGCGAGACGTGTTCGGCCAATCGCCGCCGGGCGGCGAGACTTACGCGGAACTGTATGCGCGAGTCGGCGCGGCATGGGAGTCGCTGCTGCAGACCGAGGCGGAATCCCTGGTGATCGTCGGAACCGCGGGACCGCTGCGTGCTTTGATCACGATCGCCTTGGAGCTGCCCGTGGACTCTTCGCTGCGCTTCCATCTCGACTACGGCGGCTTCGCCAGGCTGTCGGACTCATCGGGAGGTTGGCGGCTTGATTTCGCGAACCGCTGAGTCGGCGCGGCGCTGAGAATGTTCGCGCCCGCATTGCCGAGCACAGGGTGCGCGCGTAACTTAAGGGTCCCATGCACCAGCTGCTCGTCTATTCGGATTCGCTGTCTTGGGGCATCGTGCCCGCCACCCGCAATCGCTTGCCGTTCGGGCAACGATGGCCGGGCGTGCTCGAATTGAAGTTGAACGAAGAGGCGCCTCGCGTGCGCGTCATCGAGGATTGCCTCAACGGCCGACGCACCGTCTGGGACGATCCGTTCAAACCGGGCCGCAACGGGCTCGTCGGCCTCGCGCAGCACGCCGTATTGGGAACCGCACTTGCCGCCGCCGTCGCGGGCCTGCTGCCTGCGCTCAGGCGCGCATGAGGTGGCGTGCAACGGCCGCGCTCGCGCGCGCCTCGATGCCGATACTCACTCGCCTCGAGCCCGAATTTTCGCATCGTCTCGCGCTGAGGGGACTGGCGATGGTCAGCCCGTGGTGGCGCGCGCCGAGGCTCGCGCCCACACTTCGACTGCGCTGTTTCGGTCTCGAGTTCGCGCATCCGCTCGGGCTCGCGGCCGGTTTTGACAAAAACGGCGACTATCTGGATGCGCTCGGATCTCTCGGCTTCAGCCACATCGAGCTCGGCACCGTGACGCCGCGGCCGCAGCCCGGCAACCCTAAGCCGCGCCTCTTCAGACTGCGGTCGGTTCATGGCCTCGTCAACCGCATGGGCTTCAACAACAAAGGTGTCGATCATCTCGTCGCGCAGCTCGCACGCAGCCGGTATGCGGGGATTCGCGGTGTCAGCATCGGCAAGAATTTCGATACGCCGATCGAGAAGGCCAGCGATGATTATTTGGCTTGCATGCGCAAGGTCTACCCGCACGCGGATTACATCGCCGTCAACGTCTCATCGCCGAACACCGCGAGACTCCGCGAACTTCAGGACCGCGACGCTTTGGATCGGATCGTCGGCACATTGCAAGCGGCGCGCGAGGAGCTCTGCCGCAGCACCGGCAAACGCGTGCCGCTGCTCGTCAAAATCGCTCCCGATCTCGACACGGACCAGATCGCGGCGATCGCCGGAAACTTGCGCGCGCTGCAGGTCGACGGCGTCATTGCAACCAACACCTCGACGGATTTGCGGGCCTACGCCGCACAATTGCCGCCGAATCAGTTGGGAGGCATCAGCGGCGAGCCGCTGCATGCGCAAGCGATCTCGGTGATCGCGCGACTGCGCGACGCGCTCGGAGAAGGATTTCCGATCATCGGCGTCGGCGGCATCTCGAGCGCCAACACCGCCTTGGCGACGCTGCAAGCCGGCGCGAATTTGCTGCAGATTTATACCGGCTTTGCGTATCGCGGGCCGGCGCTCATCGAGGAGATTCTCGCCGGGCTCGCATTGAAGCAGGGTCAGGGTGGATCGACCGTGTAGCCGCGCGCCTGCAGCGCCGCCAACAGGCCGCCGCGCTCGAGCAGCAAATCCATGTTGACGACCGCGACGGTCACGCCGCCGGCGCGCAATTGCTCATCGAGGCTCTCGGCCCAGGTGCGGCGAATTTGAGCCAACAAATCGCGCGCGCCGAGGTCCCCACTGAGAGCTGCGATACAGGCGTCGACCTCCGCCGATTCCGGCAGGCTTTGGATGCGCTCGAGATCGCCCGTGACCCACGCCTGCGCGCGCGCCACGAGCCGCGGCAGCCCGCTCTCGATCGTCGCTAGCGCCGCGACGGCGCAGGTATTCTCGACCGCGGGCGGCATGCTCTTGAGCACGTCGAGAAAATCGCGAACGCCGGCGATCTTGATCTCCTCGATGCGCACATCATGCTTGTGCGCCAGTGTCCGAACCTCGTTGCCGATGTCCAGGCGCGCCGATAGGCCGACTTGGCGCAGCGCCGCCTGTTCGAGAAGCGCCGTCGCAATGATTGGGCGGAAGTGCGTCCACTTGTCCGGGTCGCTGTTGTATTGTGCGCGCAGCGTTTCGAATCGCGTGTACAGCTCGGGCGGCATGACGTCTTTCAAACGGCGGCCGCCCGGCACCATCAACAAGTCGCGCTGCGTGATGAATAGCCACAATGCCCTGAGGATGCCTATTTCGAAGGGTTTCCCGACGAGCACGACCCTGGTGCCCGAAAGTATCTGCTCGAGCTGCCGCGAGCGCCACGTGATGTTCTTGGGCAGCGGCGAGACCGTGCCCATGATCCAGGCCTCGCCGGCCGTGGCGGCCGCGCTGTGCACGTGCCATAGGCCCGGCCCCGCGCGCTCGCCGGTGACGACGAGTTCGTCAATCGCGTTGTCGGGCGCGGCGGCCGTCGCGGTCAGCTGCTCTGCGCGGCACGCGAACGAGAGCACTCCCGCCATGATCAAGCCGATTGCCGCGGTCGACCAGCGAATAGGCGCTGTGCAGCTCATTGCCCGCAAATCATACGCCCGTGCGCCGGAAATGCGGCCCGCCCAAGCTCGAGCGGGCCGCCTGTCGCGAATGAAAGCCGTTCAAGCAATGCGACGAATCACTCGGCGTGCCACACGTCGTGCAGCGCATGCCTGACGGCGTGGCGCGCTTCCTCGATGTGATGGATGACGCGCAGCTGCAGGCCCTGGGTATTCGGCTGATCTTCCTCGCCGGATGCATCGCGCTGCGCCTTGTCGAGCAATTCCAAGGCCCGGTGGAAGCGGCCCCTGCGGTCCATGTGCGCATCGACCGGCATGTGATCCTCGATGTTCTTGCCGTCTTCGATCGCGGCGCGCTTGACTTCGCCGATCGCCTTGTCGATTTCGTCGATGGCCCGCAGCTCATCGTCGATGACCTGTTCGGAGGCCATGTGCTGCAGATGAGCGCGTGCATCGCGCAGATCCGAGAGCGCGTGCAAATAGGCCGGATGATGCCCCGGATTGTCCGCCCATGACGGCGAAGTCGCGACCAGACCAAATGCGGCTACCGCAACCAACCGCAGCAATTGAATACGCATAGATTCTCCTTTGACGTGTTTAAAGATCTACCAACCAGCCGAACCAGACCGATACTATCCACGCCGATCGCGCAGGGTCATCACAAATTTATTTCATGACCTGCTCGTAATGATCCTCGAATATGTCCATCTCTCGAGCGTCGCGGCCGCGGTCGAGACCTCGGTCCGCGCAATGGCCGGCTCATCAAGCGGGACCCACACGCCCGGCGATGGTATTCTGAGGGTTCGATCGCAGCAGCAAGACCAAGAGGCCCACGATGATCAGAACCAAGAGTCGCGCCGTCAAACGCAAGGTCTCGCGCGCGGCCGCCGAATCGGCGGTGCAAACGCTGCTGCTGTGGGCCGGAGAGGATCCGAATCGCGAAGGGCTGCAAGACACGCCGAAACGCGTCGTGAACGCCTATGCGGATTGGTTCTCGGGATATCGCAGCGACCCCAGCGAGTACATGCGCCGCACGTTCGAGGAAGTCGACGGCTACGATGAAATGGTCGTGCTGCGCGACATCTCGTTCGAATCGTTTTGCGAACATCACATGGCGCCGATCATCGGAAGAGCGCACGTCGGATACTTGCCCACCGACCGAGTCGTCGGCATCAGCAAGCTCGCGCGCGTCGTCGAGGGCTTTGCGCGCCGCTTTCAGGTTCAGGAAAAGCTCACCGCACAAATTGCCGCTTGCATCAACGACGTGCTGCAGCCGCGCGGCGTCGGCGTCGTGATCGACGCCGTACATCAATGCATGACGACGCGCGGGGTTCACAAGCGCGGGGTGTCGATGGTGACGAGCAAGATGCTCGGCACGTTTCGCGACGACGCGAGCACGCGCGCGGAGTTTTTGCGCTTCATCGACATCGAACGCAAGATCTCGGGCTGAAAATCGGTCCAAGCCTTCAGCTGCGCCGGCGTTCCGGGCCGCCGCGCACCGGCATGAGCTCGACGGAAAAACTGTACAGGTGACGCTCGCCAGGCTGCAGCGCACCGACGCCGACGACCTGGCGCGCGATCTTTTCGCCGCGGTCGTTCGTGATCGCCACGACGACGCAGTATTCGCAAAGCTCGTCGCCGCCGAGGTGCTTGATCGTGCCGTCGAGGCGCATTGCCGAAACGGCCGCGGGCTGCGTCTCCGCGGCCGCGGCGGCATTGAAGCGCAGATGATGCTGGCAGCCCGGGCAGATATTGGCGCTCATGAGCACGGTCGCCTTGCAATGCGGGCAGATCCGCGTTGCACCGGCGGGACCCTGCCGGGCGACATTCATCGCTAGTTGCCTTCCCCGGAGCCGCCGAATTTCTTGGCTTCGACGGATGCGGCGAACTTCTCGTCGCCCCACCCGAATTCCACGTGCCCGCGCATGCGCGAGCCTGCGGCAACGGTGATTGCGCCGGCTTTGACGTCTCCGACGATGACCCCGCCTTCGAGTACGTCGATGCGCTTGGCGGACCCGATGTTGCCCTGCAACTCTCCGCCGACGACCACGATCGCCGCCAGTACCTGGCCCGTCAGGTGCGCGCCTGGCTCGATGTTGAAGTTGCCGTCGATCTTGACGTCTCCCTTGAATCGGCCGGCAATCCTTACGTTGCCGCTGCCTTCGATCTTTCCTTCGATCGACAGGTTGGCCGCGATGACCGATTCGCCGCCCTCGGCGCGCGCCGCCGGTGCCGCGGGCGCATCGGGACGTGGCGCTGGCCGACGCAGTGCGATCGCCGCGTTGGCGTCAGCGGGAGTGCGGTCCAGTGCGGCCGCCGCCGCCGCCGGGGGAGTAACCGTGCCCGTGCCCGCGCTCGCGGGCGTCGTCGTTTCTTTCCAAAGCGCCATGAGATCTGTCTCCCGTGATCAGTGGTTGATAAGGTCAAACAAGCAGTACAGCGTAAACCTTAACTCCGGGAGATGTCACTTGGCTCACTGTCTTCATTTGGCGACCGCCGCGTCAGTGGCGGCGGATGCCGGCGCCCACGAACGCGCCGTTCATCGATCAGAATGGATAGTTGATGCCGGTAAAAACGGCCGCGCCTTCGCTGCCATATCCGATGTCGACGTACCCGACGACGAACGGCCTCGCGATGCCGCGAAAGCCGATTCCGGCGACCTTGTGCAGCTCCGCGACCGGCGAGCTGCGCGAGTGCGCAAAGACCTCGCCGACATCCACGAACGGCGTGAGTTCGAGCTCGATATGGGTCGAAATCGCATCGATCGACAATACCCGCTTGCGAAACTCCAAACTCGACGAAAATGAATTCCGGCCGTAAAAACGGCCCTGCGCGAACGCGCGCAGGGGCTGCGCGTCGCCGAGGACGCTTTGGTCGCCGCCGATGCTCGAGAGGCTCCAGAACGGTACTCGCGTCGTACCCGGCATATAGCGCATCGCGAAATGTGCGGCAACAGTGGCATCGGAGTCGACCGGCCAGAAGTGCCGAGCGTCGATCCCGGTGACGCTGTACAGAGATGCGTCCGGCACGCCATCGCGGGAAGCGATGCCGCCGTAGACTGCGACTTCGCTGCCGTGCTTCGGTATCGTCACGTCGTCGCGTGTGTCGAAGCTGATCGCAACCCGGTTCAGGAGTTCATCGTTGGTGCCGACGCCAAGGATTCGCCCGAAGCGGGCCTGCAGCGAGATGATGCGCGCCAGCGTGCCGGGCTGCACCTCGACGCTGCGGTCGCGCACCGTGTACGCGATCTGCCAGGCGCGGTCGATATTCCAACCCAGCGTCATTTGCAGGTATTTTTGCTGCTCGGTGTAATCGGTTTCGGCGAATGCCGGCGAGTTGTTGCCGATGCCGTAGAAGCGCGGCGTGCCGCTGCGGTCGTAGACCACGCTTGCATTGAACGACCAGCGGCCGCTTCGCGTTCGGCCGGTTTGAAACTCGAAGTCGAACTCGCTCTCGACGCGCTCCTTGGCGCCGCCGACGACCGACCACTGCGTGTCGTCGGACGGATAGGCGAACACGCGGCCGCGCGCGCCGAATCCGAAATTGGGGTTGTACATGACGTCCGGCGCAAAGATATCCCGAATCCGGCCGGCGTCGTCGGTGACGAGCCATGTCGGTATGAGGCCGAGCGTGACCCCGCTGTTCGGATCCACGTCGATCTCCGGCACGGGGACGAACGGCGCCGTCGATGGGTCGAACCAGCGCGCAATACCTTGCGGTTCGCCGGGCGGCCCGCCGGCAGGCGCGGCGACGCCTGCCGTTTCGCCGGCCGCGAGCGGCGCACATACCGACAGTGCGAGCCCGGCAAGGAGCCCTCGTTTCGCGCGCAACTGCCGAACCCGCAGGCGACCGCTATTGGGTTGCGGCGCGCATGTGGTAGATGATCTCGATCCCGTAGAGGCGCCGGTCGGCGGCCGCCTGCCAGCTCGCAACCGGCATACCGGCTGCATTGAGGATCGTGCCGCCATTGTAGCCATATTGCTTGTCGAGCAGATTCGTGCCGAATAGCGCCGACTCCCAGTGCTCGTCGCGACTCGTGTAGGCCGCGCGGGCGCCCAGTAAACCGACGGGTCCCGTGTAATTTTTGTCGTTGATCACGTTGAATTGCACTGTGTCGCGCCAGGCATAGTCGCCGCGCAGACGCAGTTTGCCGTCTTGCGTCGGAATTTCAATGATGCCGGCGAGGCTCGCCTGATATTCGGGCGTCATGTAGAACTTGTTGTTCGAGGCATCGTTGCCGAACGTGTCCGTGAATTGAAGGTAGCGGGCATCCGTATAGCCGATCGTGCCCTGCAGCGTCAGAGGCCCAGCCGCCTGGACGTCTCCTTCGAGTTCCACGCCGCTGACGCGCGCCCTTCCGGCGTTGATCACGACCGTAACCGGGGTACCGCCGACGAGTTTTGCGAGCAGCCGCTGCATGTCGTCGTAGTTGCCGGTGAATGCGGCGGCATTGATCGCGCCGCGGCCGTCGAGTATCCGCGCTTTGAGTCCCAACTCGAAGTCGGTCAGGGTCTCGGGGCGGTACGGCGCGTCTTGCAGCGTGGAGAGCGGTAGATTCCACCCGCCCGAGCGCTGCGCGCGGCCGCTGCGAAAATAGGTCGTCACGTCCTTGTCGATCTGATGCCGCAAGCTCGCTTCCCAAGACCAATAGCTGTAATCGACGTTCTTGTAGATATTCGGGCAGGGGCCGCCCGGCGGGTAACCAAGCGGCGCTCCGGTCGCGGCATCCACAATCGTGCAGAACTGAAAACTGCCGCCCACGGGGAGCGGAATTTCCTGATAGGAATCGTCCCTGATCGAGCGGTGGTCTTCGGTGCGCCGCACCCCGGCAGCGAGGCTCCAGGCGCCGTTGAAATGGTACTCACCATGCAAAAAGCCGGCGTCCGACTTGTTTTCCGCCGCATTCGTCTCGAGTGTCGGGTACGGCGACGACAGCCCGGGCGCGAGATCCGAGGGCACGCTGCCGTTGTCGCGAAACCAATAAATGCCGCCGACCCAGTCGAGGTGACGTTCGAGCGCTGCGCCGGAGAATTGCAGTTCCGCGGATTTTTGATGCGAGGTATTGCTGAGGATGACATCGGCAATCGAGGCCGCCATCGCATCCGCGTCGTAGTTGTTGGTCGCGACCAAGTCGCGGTAGCCCAAGATCAGCTTGACGTTGAAGGCATCGCTGAAATGCTCCCGCACGGTCAAATGGTAGGCCTCGGTCAGCGCATCATCGTAGTGTCCCAGCACGCCCGAATCCGTCTGATAGAAATTCGCGGGCACGGCGTCGCCGGGGATCTGTGCGGCCAAAGTGCCGGGCAGCGGGTGCAGCAAGGCGCCGACCTCATTCGCGCTGAAACGGTCATAGGTGAAATAGGCATCGAAATCGCTCGATGGCTGCCACAACGCACCGGCGCGCAATTCGTTGCGGTGTTCATTCATGAAATTCGTCTGACCGGTCGCCACACTGCTGCCCCAACCCTCGTGCTGGTTGTTTTGATAGGCGAAGCGCACCGCAAACGTCGAATTCACCGGTATGTTGACGATGGCGCGCGCGCCGACGAGGTCCATATTGCCCGCCGATCCCGCGATTTCGGCCGTGTAGGCGTCAATCGACGGCCTGCGCGTATTGATCGAAATCGATCCGCCGGTGTTATTGCGGCCAAACAAGGTTCCCTGTGCGCCGCGGACGACCTCGATGTCATCGACGTCGAGTAGCGTGCTCATCGCGCCCTGGCCGCCCGCCACATAGACACCGTCGACGTACAATCCAACGGCGGGGTCGTAAACGATCGCCGACGGGATCGCGGTCTGGCCGCGCATCGTGACTTCGAGCGCCGAGACCGAGCGGGCTGATTGGAATGCCATCGTATTGGGGACCTCGCGCAGCGCGTCCTCGACCGTGATCGCGTTTTGGGCCTCGATCTGGGCGCCGCTCACGACAGTCTCGGCAACCGGGACGTCGGCGAGTTTTTCGCTGCGGCGGCGTGCGTAAACGACGACCTCTTCGAGCCCCGCGTCGGCCGCGGCGGACGCGCTCGATGCTGCTGCCGCGGCGTCGGAGGCCGGGGAGGCAGGATCGGCGCCGGCGAGCCGCGCCAGCATCAGCGCGACGGATCCGATGCCTATGGCGGCCATCCGCGGGCCGATATTGCGGCGCACTTGGATGTTCGCGGTCAAGGGATCGCCTCCTTCGGTCAACCGTACGCGCAGCTTAGCGTGTATTGAACTTATTCTCGACGCAGCAGAATGGCCTGCGCGGCTATAATGTTGGTTTTTAGCATCGGGGAATCGCGCTTGTTTGAACACCTCATCCGCCTCAAAGAGGACGCGATTCTCGGGCTCATGGCGGCCTACCGCGCCGATCCCTCGCCGCTCAAGGTCGATCTTGGGGTCGGGGTATTCCGGGACCTGAGCGGCAATACGCCGGTTCTCGATTGCGTGCGCAGCGCCGAACTCGCCGTGCTCGCGGCGCAATCGACGAAATCGTATGTGGCGGCGGCGGGCCGGGCGGAATTCAACGAAGCGGTCGGCGATTTGGTGCTGGGCGCCTCGCGAACCGCGAGCGAACGCAGCCGGGCGCGCATCGTGCAGGCTCCGGGCGGTTGCGGTGCCCTGCGCCTGGGAGCGGAATTGATCAAATCGGCAGCGCCGGCTGCGCAGGTCTACCTCAGCGATCCCACCTGGGGCAATCATGCACCATTATTGGGAAATACCGGGTTGCGGCTCGAGCCCTATCCTTACTACGACACGTCGGCCCACCGGCTGCGCTTCGATGCGATGCTCGAGAAGTTGGACGCGGCCGCGCCCGGCGGGGTCGTTCTGCTGCACGGCTGCTGCCATAACCCGACGGGCGCTGACTTGAGCCTCGATCAGTGGCGGGTACTCGTCGAGATGCTCGGTCGCCGCCGGCTGATGCCATTTCTCGATCTCGCCTACCAAGGCTTCGGCTTGGGCCTCGAGACGGACGTCGCCGGCGTACGGCTGGTCACGCAAAATCTACCTGAGTCTCTGGTCGCGGTTTCGTACTCAAAGAACCTCGGGGTTTATCGTGAACGCCTCGGCGCTCTCATCGCCGTCGGCGAGAACGACTCGCGCGCGCAAACGATGCAAAGCCATGTGTTGCAGATCGCCAGGGGCATCTATTCGATGCCGCCGGATCACGGAGCGGCGATCGCCGCGCATATATTTGCGCACGCGCCGCTGCGTGCGGCCTGGATTCAGGAACTCGATGGCATGCGCAGCCGCATCGATGCGATGCGCTCGCTTCTGGCGGCGCATTTGCGACGCAGCACGGGCGGCACCGAATTCGATTTCCTCGAATCACAGCGCGGCATGTTTTCCCAACTCGGAGTTTCTGGCGAGGCCGTCGATCGACTGCGCGAGCAGCACCACATTTATATGGTGAGAGACAGCCGCATGAACGTGGCGGGAGTCATGCCGCACAACGCCGAATATGTGGCCGAAGCGATTGCGTCGGTCTTAAGAACCTAGCGCACTGCGCAAAGCACTGACCTCGGCCGCGAATTCCTTGATGATCCCGGCGGTCTTCTTTTCATTGAGCCGCATTCGAAACACCGCGGGCACCCCGTTCATCGCTACCTGCAGAGCGGCCGGATCGTTCGAAAACGAAGCCATCAGGATGGCGACGACGATCACGTCGCTCAGATCGGGAATTTCCATGTCTTCCCCATCCCTGCCGACGTCGTTTTGGTCGGCGACCGCCTTGACCATGGCATCCGCGAATTCCCAATTTTCGAGGATCGCCTTGCCGATCTCGGCATGCCAATCCTCGATGATTTGGTGCAGGGTCGCCGTGTCGCTGAACAGTTCCGGATGGTCGGCGACGTGCGTCATGATGTAGAGCTTTCCGATCGCGTGCATCATCCCGGTGAGCATCGCCTCATCGGGATTGATCTTGGTGCAATTGCGAGCGACGACGTAGGCGAATGCGGCGACCAAAGTGCTGCGCTGCCACAGTTCGTCGAGAAACGGCTTGACCGTCACGAGTTTGGCGTTGCCGCGGATCTGGGCCATTGCAAACGACATCGAGGCGCTGCGCACCATGTTGTAGCCCATGCGATTGATGGCCGTGCGCAGTTCCGTGATCGGCTTGCCGGTCGTATTCAGCGAAGCGGAATTCGAGATGCGCATCAACCGGGCGGCCAACGCGGGTTCCGAGCCGACGACTCGGACCACCTTTTCGAGCGTCGAGTTCTGATCGGACAACACGCGTCGCACGCGAACGACGATTTCCGGGAACGACGGCAAGTCGACGCGGCCGGCGGACAACTCGGCAGCTAATGAGCGTACGAATCCAAACGCGACTTCATTGGCGGATTGCGGCTGAGTATTGCTCAATTGGCCCCTCGCTGGCGTCATGCTCCATCCAACACAGTGAATCGACCGCGCAGGCAAATACTTGAGTGCGACGCCTAGGGCCTGTGAGCGGCCGCGCATTTACCGTAATGAGCCGATGCGGCGGGAAATGAGACGCCGCGCAGCCTACGCCCTGCCGTCAAGCGACGGGGAAGGCGCGTGGCCGGCTGCGGAAGCGGTGGTGGACCTCGCCGTTGCGGAAGCGCTCCGTATAACGCCCCATGGAATAGGCGGCGACGACCTTGCGCCAAAACTCGACCGAACCGGGATTTCGCTGATATTCGACGATCTCCCACTCGCCCGCGAAGCGGTCGAATATGAGCGTGGCGGCATGTCGGCCTATGCCGATATGGCGGTGTTTTTCCCGCACGAAGAACTCCGACATGAGGAAATCCACCGGCGCCCCGCCCGCGGTTGGAATTCTGGGCCGCGTCACGAGAGCGAAGCCGACTGCTTCGGCGCCCCTCGCGATCAGCAGCGGATGCGAATGGTCGTTCGCAAACCAGTTCGCGAAGATTTCGTCTTGTTGGGTGTTGCCGGGACTGAGGCCGAGAAAATAGCCCGTATTCAGGTCCGACAAGGATTCTACGTACTCGCTGTAGACATCCTCGATCCATCGGCGATCTTTGCTTGAGCGCTTACAGTCGCGGATACTGATGGGCACTGTCACCGACTTCCTTGTACCGTAAAAAAGCACAGCCCGGACGAACGCGCCAGTGAGGGGCGCCCGCCCGGGCTAGTACAACCGACTATCGAAGCGTGTTACGGCTTCGCAGCTGACGCCGCCGAGGCGGCCATATCGGAAGCAGCGCTGGCAGCGCTCGCATCACTGGCCGCGGCAGGAGCCGCAGGAGCCGCAGCCATCGGAGCCGGTTCAGGAGCCGGAGCCGTAGGAGCTTCGGTCTTGCTGCCGCAGGCACTCAGAACAACTGCAGCGGCAAAAGCGACTAGAGCAAGTTTGGTCTTCATCTATCGATACCCCGAAAATATTTGATGTTTGAACAGACGTAGGAACACTGGTTCGTCTTGGGCCTTCGCCAAGAGGTCATCAAGGATTTTAGAGGGTTTCCGCCGAATTTCATATCACTTTCGCAGGACCTTAACGGCAATTAACGTCGTGCTGCTCCGATGCGCAGCAGTGCGCACTGTAGCTATGCCGCGCTCTGGCGCATAATTTGCCGCTAAATTCAGAGTCGATTGTGAGATTAATCCGACGGAGGGCTCGTGGATCAGGACAGTCTCGATGCGCTGTACGGCGCACATCTCAGCACTCTGACGCAGCGTGCGGATCGCGCGCTTGCCGCGAGCGGCTTCGACAGCTTGGTAATCCACTCAGGCGTCCCTCCGATCCACTTTCTCGACGACCAAGATTATCCCTACAAGGTCAATCCGCACTTCAAAGCGTGGGTGCCGGTGCTCGACAATCCGCGTTGTACGCTGATTTATGCGCCGGGTAGCCGCCCTAAGCTGCTGTTTTATCAAGCGAACGACTATTGGCATCAGCCGGCGGTCTTGCCGCAAGCAAGTTGGACCGAATTGATCGACGTGGCGCCGCTGCGCGACCCTGGTCAGGCCCGCGAGCAATGGGCGAGACTCGGCCGAGTGGCATTCGTCGGACCAGCGGAACTTTTCGGCACCGAGGACCAGCTGGCGGTCAATCCGTCCGATTTATTGACGCGATTGCATTACGACCGCGCCGTCAAGACGGCATACGAGCTCGAGTGCATGCGCCGCGCCAACGAGCTCGGCGCGCGCGGGCACCGCGCGGCGCTCGCCGCGTTTCGCGAGGGAGCCTCCGAGTACGTCGTGCACATGCGCTACCTCGAGGCCTGTGCGCAGCGCGAAGAGGAGATGCCCTACAACAATATCGTTGCGTACAACGAGCACGCGGCAATCCTGCACTACCAGCGTTTGGACCGCGTTGCGCCGCGCCCCTTGCGATCTTTTTTAATCGATGCGGGCGCGCAGTTCCGCGGCTACGCGGCCGACATCACCCGCAGCTATGCGGCCGGTGCCGGCGCTTATGCCGATCTCGTCGCAGCGACCGACGAGGCCCAGCTGCTGTTGTGCGACGAGATTGTCGCCGGCCGTGATTACCGCGAAATCCATTTGACTGCGCATCGCTTGCTCGGCGATGCGATGCACCGCCTTGGGCTAATCAAGGTTCCCGGTGAGGAGGCCGTGGCGCTCGGCATCACGGGCACGTTCTTCCCGCACGGGATCGGGCATTTGCTTGGACTCCAGGTGCATGACGTGGGAGGCGTGCTGGCTGATTCTGCCGGCCACGAGCGCCAACGCCCCAAGGGTCATCCGCATCTTCGCCTCACGCGCATCCTCGAACCCGGCGTCGTCGTCACGGTCGAACCCGGGATCTACCTCATTGATTCGCTGCTCGCCGCCGCCCATGCGGATGCGAGGCGTGGACAAATCGATTGGTCGATGGTCGAGGAACTACGCCCGTTCGGCGGTGTGCGAATCGAGGACAACGTCGTCGCAACCGCGGCGACTCCCGAAAACATGACGAGGAATGCGTTCGCCGGCCTCTAGAGTTGAGGCCTACTTACGCAGCGAGTCGCGTATCTGCTCGAGCAGAAGTTCCGTTTTGGTCGGCGGCGGCGGCGGGGCATCCGCTGCCGGCGGCGCGGGCTTCTTGAGCTTGTTGATCGCGCGCAGCGCGATGAACAGCACGGCTGCAATGATCAAGAAATCGAATATCGACTGCAAGAACGAGCCATATTTGATCTGCACCGGGACGCCCTTGGGATCGTTGCCCAAGCTGATCGCGAGATCCGTGAAGTTGAACCCGCCGACGGCCTTGCCGAGCAGCGGCATGAAGACGTCGCCCACGAGCGAAGAGACGATCTTGCCGAAGGCCGCACCAACGATGACGCCGACCGCCAAATCGACGACACTGCCCTTCATCGCAAATTCTTTGAATTCGCTGGCCAAGCTCATCGCGATCCCCTCGGTTAATTCGTTGTTTGCGTCCCGAACCGGCCCTTATGCGGCCGCCTTCGCCTTGCGGCGCTTCGGTGCCGCCGCCTCGTCCGACTCCTTCGCGCCCTTGGAACCCTTGGTGCCTTTTGCAGCCTTCGCGCCCTTGGAACCCTTCGCATCCTTGTCGCCGGCGACCGCAGCGGCGGCGCCTTCGACGAGCTGCATGAGCGCCATGTCGGCGCAGTCGCCCGGACGCGCTTCCATCTTCAGGATCCGCGTATAGCCGCCGGCGCGCGTCTTGAAGCGCGGCCCCAATTCGCCGAACAGCTTCTCGACGACCGACTCGTCGCGCAAGCGCGAGTAAGCCAGGCGGCGCTTCGCGAGCGAATCGATTTTCGCGAGCGTGATCAAGGGTTCGATCACGCGCCGCAGCTCCTTGGCCTTAGGCACGGTCGTGCGAATCGTCTCATGGCGCAGCAAGGACGCCGCCATGTTCTGAAGCATTGCATGACGGTGCGAGGAGTTGCGCGATAATTGCCGGCCGCTATTTCTGTGACGCATATTCTAAAGCCTTATCTCGCAGTTCAGATGCTGTCGCGCTCGTCGTCGCGCTTCAGGCCCGGTGGCGGCCAGTTGTCGATGCGCATCCCGAGCGTCAAGCCGTGGCTCTCCAGCACTTCCTTGATTTCGGTCAGCGATTTCTTGCCGAGGTTCGGCGTGCGCAGCAATTCCACTTCGGTACGCTGCACCAGATCGCCGATGTAATGGATGTTCTCGGCTTTGAGGCAGTTCGCGCTGCGCACCGTGAGCTCGAGTTCGTCGACCGGGCGCAGCAGGATCGGATCGAACTGCGTCTCGGTGGCCTTGGCGGTCGACTCGTCCTGTCCCTGAAGATCGACGAATACCGAGAGCTGGTCCTTGAGGATTCCGCCCGCACGCCGAATCGCCTCTTCGGGATCGATCGTGCCGTTGGTTTCGATGTCGAGGATCAGCTTGTCGAGGTCGGTGCGCTGCTCGACGCGCGCGCTCTCGACGTTGTACGTGACTTTGCGAACCGGGCTGAACGATGCGTCGAGCTGCAGGCGCCCGATCGCGCGCGATTGCTCTTCGAACGCCAGGCGCTGAGCGGCCGGTCGATAGCCGCGGCCGCGCTCGACCTTGAGTGACATCGACAGCTCGCCGGCCTTCGTAAGGTTCGCGATCACGAGTTCGGGATTCAGGATCTCGATATCGTGATCGGCCGAGATGTCTCCGGCGGTCACGGGGCCCGGACCTTTCTTGTGGAGACGGATTTCGGCGACGTCGCGCGTATGCATGCGGATCGCGACGGCCT
>Ga0209040_10001645_pt1 | contig 17754 bp, 16 predicted proteins | sample BogFormECP12_OM3_FD_188240 | JGI IMG/M metagenome (GOLD analysis project Ga0209040, IMG submission 188240) | Bog forest soil microbial communities from Calvert Island, British Columbia, Canada - ECP12_OM3 (SPAdes) (version 2) | ecosystem: Environmental > Aquatic > Freshwater > Wetlands > Bog ...
GGCAACCGCGGCCCCGCCGCCACCTTCTCAGGTCATGGCGTACGTCGTCATGACGCCCAATGGCCCGGCTACCTGCGCGACATGGGTGCAGTGGCGCGCTCCAGGAGCCAATCCGGCAGACAGGGAGGCTATCCAGTATTGGTCCGAGGGCTACATCTCCGGACTCGCCGCAGGCACGCGGCACGACGTGCTGGGCGCCTTTAAGCTGCAAGATCTTGGCGCCTGGCTCGACCGTTACTGTGCCGCAAACCCGCAGACCGACATGCCCGTCGCCCTTCATGCCCTCGGGCGCGAAATGCTCGCTCATCCAGGAGGAAAGCTATGATGGCAACGATGGATGGTGTGGGGATGGGCAAGCTCGTCCGCCTCACCATTGCACTTGCGCTCGCGCTTGCCGCGACGGGCTGCGCAACGGGGCCGACCGCAACGGGGCCGGCCGCGATGGCCAGTCACGGCATGTCCCACGTCCCGACATTCTATTCGCCAGAAATGAGTGGCGAAGGCAGAGGTTGACAGCAAGCGCATGCGGCGTGGGGGGCTTCGTCGGCAACCACGCCGCTTTACGTCCTTATCTTCTCCATGCGTCGTGAACCGTCGGATCGAAGTTATCCTGGTCGACCCTGGCGACCGGACCGGACGGTGCATCACCAGAGCGTCACGTAACCACCGCGATAAGGAGCGACACAAGATGTATCTTGCGGAATGGCCAGGCAACGGAGATCCACTATGAACGCGAGGTCCACGTTATCTCATGCCGTCGGTGCGCTCGCTGTCGCGGTTCTACTGGCCGCCACATCACTGGTCGTCTGCCCCGCGCAGGCTCAGGCGCCGGCGCAGAAACCCAACATCATCGTCATCATGGGTGACGACATCGGCTGGTTCAACGTCGGGGCCTACCACCAGGGCATCATGTACTCGACGACGCCGAACCTAGACCAGATTGCGGCCGAGGGCATGCGCTTCACCGACTACTACGCGGAGCCGAGTTGCACCGCCGGGCGCGCCAACTTCATCACCGGCGAGCTACCGATCCGCACCGGCCTGACCACGGTCGGCCAGGCCGGCGCCACGGTCGGCATGCCCGACCAGGCCCCCACGATCGCAACGGCGTTGAAGGCGATGGGATACACCACCGGCCAGTTCGGCAAGAACCACCTAGGTGACCTGAACCGCTACCTGCCGACCGTGCATGGGTTCGACGAATACTTCGGCTACCTCTATCACCTCGACGCGATGGAGGATCCGTTCTGGCACTCCTATCCGCCGGGGGTGAAGGACGTGGTCGGGCCGCGCAACCTGATCCACAGCTTTGCCACCACGACTGACGATCCAACGGAGCAGCCGCGCTGGGGCAAGATCGGCAAGCAGAGGATCGAGGACGAGGGCCCGCTGCCGCCGCACCCGATGCCCGGCATCGCGCACAACATGGAAACGGTCGACGAGGACATCCTCGACTACTCCGTAAAGTTCATCGACAAGGCCAAGGCGGCCGGCAAGCCGTTCTTCATGTGGGTCAACCCCACCCGCGCGCACGTCATTTCGCATCTGTCGCCGAAATACCAGGACAAGCTGACCGGCGAGAACCAGTGGTATCTGGAAGAAGGCGTGATGTCGCAACTCGACGATGTCGTCGGAGGCCTGATGGCCAAGCTCAAGGCCGAAGGGCTCGATGACAACACGATCGTCGTGTTCACGACCGACAATGGGGCCGAGAACTTCACCTGGCCCGATGGCGGCAACACGCCCTTCTCGGCCGGCAAGGGAACGATCATGGAAGGTGGCATGCGCGTGCCGATGATCGCCCGTTGGCCAGGCCACATCCCTGCCGGCAAGGTCCAAAACGGCCTGATGTCGGGTCTCGACTTCTTCCCGACCTTGGTCGCCGCGGCTGGTGATCCGAACATCAAGGACGAGCTGGTGAAGGGCAAGCAACTCGGCGACACGACCTACAAGGTCTACCTCGACGGCTATAACCAGTTGGACATGCTGACCGGCAAGGGACCCTCCAGCCGCCATGAGATCTTTTACTTCGCCGAGGGCACGCTGGGCGCGGTTCGTCTCGACGACTGGAAATACCGCATGATCGACCAGCCGGGCGGATGGCTCGACGGAACGGTCAAGCTCGACTGGCCGGTCCTCAGCAACCTCCGCCTCGATCCGTTCGAGCGGATGCAGTTCCAGAAAGGCAACACCGGCTCCTTCGCCTACGCCATGGACTTCTACGTGCACGAGTTCTGGCGCTTCGTCTTTCTGCAGAAGAAGGTTGCCGAATACGCCCAGACCTTCATCGATTTCCCCCCGATGCAGCGGGGGGCGAGCTTCAACCTCGAAGCGGTCAAGGCCGAAATCGAAGAGCGCGTGAAGGCGATGAAAGGCAAGATGGAATAGCCTCGGCCGGATCACATTGACCCAGCCAGCCCGGGTACAGCAGCCCGGGCCGGCTGACGCGTGCGACGACCGGATAACGTCGGAACCTCCTTGGCGCGCGCGCGTACCGCACTGGCAAGCCAAGACCGCCAGCCTACGCCGGCAGGAGCGATGGAGACAGCTGTGGGCGGCTTCCGTGGAACAAGATCCGACCCAGCAAAATGATCCTCCTCAGTATGAGAGACCCGGTATGGTGAAGGGATCGAAAGTACTTTCTCCCCGCGTCGCGGCAGCCAAACCAGAAGTTCGTCCGTCGCCGATGCCGCCGGCAGAACGTCGGGACGTCGGGAAGAAGCTGCGTGACACCGTGCCCCGCAATGCGCACGCGACATGGCGAGCGCAGGCAGGTCGAACGGACCCGCTCGCCATTCTTCTCGCCGCGGACAAGACCCGCCAGCCGGACCTGGTGCCGCTGCGCTATGGGCGCATGTTGCAGACACCATTCACCTTCTACCGCGGATCCGCCGGCGTGATGGCTGCCGATTTGGCCGGGACGCCGGCGACGGGGGTTCACGTCCAGGCCTGCGGCGACGCCCACCTGATGAATTTCGGCGGCTTCGCCACGCCGGAACGGCGGCTGATTTTCGACGTCAACGATCTCGATGAGACGCTGCCCGCACCCTGGGAGTGGGATGTCAAGCGGCTCGTTGCCTCCTTTGTCCTCGCCGCGCGTGCCAACGGATTGTCGGACCGCGACGGTCGCGATGCCGCGATCGCCTGTGCGCGCAGCTACCGCAACCAGATGCGCGCCTTCTCCGACATGGACGTGCTGGAGACCTGGTACGCCCGCCTCGATGAAGCCGACTATCTGGCGATGCTGCCGCAGTACCAGAAGGCAGTGTTGCGCAAACGGATCGCCAAGGCGACGGCGCGGATGAGTTCGGAGCTGGTGTTCCCGAAGCTCGTCGAGCAAGACGGCGGGCAATCCCGCATCCGCGATACACCGCCGACCATTTTCCATGCGGCAGGGTCGGATGGCACCGACTATATGGCCATGTGCCAGGACATACTCTCGAAGTATCGGAACACACTGGTTGAGGACCGGCGCGTTCTGCTCGACCGCTACCGCCTGGTGGATGTGGCGATAAAGGTGGTCGGCATCGGCAGCGTCGGAACGCTCTGCATGGTGGCGCTGATGATGTCGATCGCGGACCATCCGTTTTTCCTGCAGGTCAAGGAAGCCAACGCATCGGTTCTGGAGGCCTATGCCGGCAAGAGCGCCTTCGCCCATCATGGTGAGCGCGTGGTTCAGGGACAGCGGCTGATGCAGCCGGCGTCGGATCTGTTCCTCGGCTGGGCCACGGGGCCAGCGGGGCGTCACTTTTACCTGCGTCAGTTGCGCGACGTGAAGCTGAGCCCGCTGGTCGAGACCTATGACGCCGAGATGCTGTCGATTTATGGCAAGGCCTGCGGCTGGGTTCTGGCGCGAGCGCACGCGAAGGCGGGCGATCCCTGGACGATCAGCGGCTATCTCGGCAGACAGGATGAATTCGACGAGGCGATGGGTAAGTTCGCCCTCGCCTATGCCGATCAGGCCGAGCGGGACCATGCGGCGCTGGCGGCTGCGGTGCGCGCCGGTACCATCGACGTGAACCTGGAGCGCTGAAGTGGCGCCGATGGAGAGGAATGCTGCAATGCCCCGATCGCGTGTCGTCGCATTCGTTATCCAGGAAATCAAGGAAGCCCTGCCGCCGATGATTTTCTTCGCGGTCGGTTTCAATCTCATCGAACTGACCACGCAACTTGTCCTCGATGACTATTTCACCCGCTTTGCCAACTACCTCGTCGCAACGGCGGCCGCGCTGGTGGTAGGCAAAGCCGTGTTGTTGGCGAATGTGTTGCCATTCCTGCGGCGCTTCGACAGCGCCCCCCTGATCCAACCGATCCTGTTCAAGACCGTGGTCTACACCATCGTCGTCTTCCTGGTGCGGTTCCTGGAAAAGATCGTCGAATACTTTGTCGGTGGAGGAACTGTTGCCAGTATCCCGGACTATGTGGCGTCCCACTTCTCCTGGCACTTCCACGCGGCCCTTCAGATCTGGATCTTCGTTCTGTTCTTGATCTACACCTCGGTCACCGAGCTTGACGCACGGCTTGGCCATGGCGAGCTCGCGAGGATCTTGTTCAGGCGGCGCTCATCGAAGCCGAGGTCGCCGTGATGCTTTCGGGTTCGGCAGAACGCCCTTTGGGCACATCCATTCGGGAGCTGTGGGATGAAAGTCATGCTGGCCGACGCCAGGGACCAGATCGGTGCGTCATCAGACCGTCACGTAACCGCCACGATAAGGATGGACACAGGATGTATCTTCCAGAATGGCCAGGCAACGGAGATCCAACATGAACGCAAGGTCCAGGTTATCCCGCGCCGTCGGTGCGCTCGCTGTCGGCGTGTCGCTGGCCGCACTGCCGCTGCTCGCTCCCAGCGCGCAGGCACAGAAACGCCCGAACATCGTCATGCTGATGACGGACGACACCGGCTGGAACGATTTCGGCGCCTATTCAGGCGGCGGCGCGGGTCTCGGCCATCCGACACCGAACGTCGATCAGATCGCCATGGAGGGCGCCACCTTCACCAACTGGTATGGCCAGGCAAGCTGCACCGCCGGCCGGGCCTCGTTCCTGACCGGGCGCATGCCGATCCGCTCGGCGCTGTCGATTGTGGTGGCGCCGGGCGACCAGAACCACCTCCAGAAGCAGACGCCGACAATCGCCGAATTCTTCCAGAAGAACGGCTACACGACTTACTTCTCCGGCAAGTGGCATATGGGCGACAAGCCGGACGCGTATCCGATCGAGCATGGCTTCGATGAGATGAAGCAATTCGCCGCGTACTATGCCGGCGTCTATGCCTATAACGACACCGACAAGTGGTTTCATCCCTGGTTCCCGTCGTACAACCCGGCATTCAACAAGATGTACGACGACATCGTGAACCTGGGCGAGTGGGAGGGCACCGCCGGCCAGCCTGCCAAGATGGTCGGCACCATCTCCTACGACTCGCTGGCGACGTTCGACATCCGGCAGACCGACTCCGCGGTTGCCTACATCAAGGCGCATGCGAAGGGCGACAAGCCGTTCTTCATGGACGTGAACTTCATCAAGATGCACAACCCGACCAACGCGGCACCGGAGTTCAGGGGGAAGTCGCATCTGGGCGATTATTCGGACTCGCTGATGGAGCTGGATGCCGATATCGGCCGGATCATGGCTGAGATTCGCGCCGACGCGCCGGATACCATCGTCATCGTGACGGCCGACAACGGTGCCTGGCTGGATGCCTATCCCGATGCCGGGACCACGCCGTTCCGCGGCGAGAAGGGGACGCCGTTTGAAGGTGGCTGGCGCGTTCCCGGAATCATGTGGTGGCCGAACCACATCCCGGCTCGCGTGCAGTACAACGAGATGATGTCGCACATCGACGCCTGGGCGACGCTTGCGGCGATGGTCGGGCTGACGCCGCCACCGCATGATTGGGTCGGCAATGACGGCCAGCCGATCTACTTCGACAGCATCGACAACAGCGCCTACATCCTGGGGAAGGAGCAGCACTCGGCGCGGAATTCCTGGATCTATATCGACGGCGAGACATTCCAGGGGGCGCGCGCCGATATCGGCGGCGACCCCGCCCAGCCGTGGGTGCACATAGCGTGGAAATACCTCTACACGGCGAAGGACTCCTGGCTAGGCTCGGAGGCGAATCTGGGTGCGATCGGCGCCATGTACAACCTCACCATGGATCCGTACGAGAAATACGACATGACGTTCAACGGGGCCGCACCGACCCGGGTGCTGTCGACATCGCCCGGCAAGTATGCCGGTCAGGATAACGCCTGGGTGCTGTCACTGATTGAGCCGGTGATCATCGACTTCGACAAGTCGATCGTGAAGTATCCGAACATCAAGCGATCTCCGGGTGGCGCCTCGAACGACCTGGTGCCAAATCTGCAGAATCCGGCGGATCCTGTCCCCTTGCTGAAGGATCAGCTCGACAAGGTGCATGTCGGCGGCGGCGGCGGCTGAAGGGACGCGGGCAGACGACAAGAGGGGCGACTTCGGCCGCCCCTCCGTCGCCCAGCGTGGCAGCTAACCTGCGGTTCAAGGTGAAGGTTCGCAACACACGCCCGAACCAGGATTGACGCACATGAGGCGCTTCGTTGCGATCATGCTGGTGGTCGCGCTGTTGGCTGGCGGTGGTGCTGCCGCGCTCGCCAACCCGGCACCGCCGGCCAGCGCGCGGTCGGAGGACAGCGTGAAGGCGCTGGCGCTGCAATGGTTCGCACAGATGGAGGCTGGCCAGATCGATCGCACGCAATTGACCCCCAGATACAGCGCCCAGTTGTCGGACGATGCCGTGCAGTCGATGTCGCGCCAACTCAAGCAGTATGGGGCTTCGCCGATTGGCGCCCAGGTGCTGCGCACCCGTGGGTTCGAAGACCAGACGATCTACCTGGTGAAGCTGTTGTTCCCGCGTGGCGATGCCGCGGCCATGCTCCTGGGCTTCGATACCGAGGGAAAGATCACCGGCATCGATATCATCGCCATGGCGGGGGACTGACACGAAGCAGAGACAATAACTCGCTGCGCGACCACGCCTGCGGTCCCGCGCGGTGGCTGCCCGCCTTCAAGGTCGGCAGACTCACCCGCTGGGTTGGTTCAAACCACCTTCGCGGGCTAAGCAGTGACAACACACCGATCGGCAGGACATCGAGCAATGCCTGACAGCGCGATCCTAACGTTCACCGACCCACACGAATACCAGGCAGCCGTCCGTGCGTCAGACGCAAAGTTCATTGTTACGGCACCTGGGAAGTACCGTGCCGAACTAACCCGGATAAACTTGCATCGACTCTGGATGCAGCGCGGTTGGGATTCCCTACCCCGTGTCGCACACACCGCAGTCCACAAGGACCGACTTCCGATACTCTTCCTCGCCGATGTTCACCAGACGCCGATACACCACTGTGGCAAGGAGATGTCAGCCGGCGAGATCGTCTTCGGCTCTTCAGGTGCCGAACACTATTACCGCACTCCGATGGCAAGCCACTGGGCTTCGATGTCCCTGACCCCGGAGGCGCTTGCCGCGGCGGGGCAATTCCTTGTCGGGCAAGAGTTGACCGCACCCGCGGTCACGAACCTGATCCGGCCACCGCCTGAGCTGATGTCACGGCTGCAGCGCCTGCACGAGGCCGCCGGCCGCCTGGCGGCGACCGCCCCGGACATTCTTGCGCATCCCGAAGTTGCCAGGGCGATGGAGCAGGAACTGGTTCGCACCATGGTCGCGTGCCTGACCCGTGGCATGGCAGTCGAGGCCGGTGGCACTGGCAATCGCTGCGTGCCGGTGATGCAGCGGTTCGAGCAGGTGCTGGAGGCAAATCAAGGCAGGGCTCTGTATCTGGCGGAGATCTGCGCCGAGATCGGCGTGGCGGATCGGACACTCCGGGCGCATTGTCAGGAGCATCTTGGCATGAGCCCGCACCGCTATCTGTGGCTGCGGCGGATGCACCTCGTGCGGCGGGCGCTCGCCCTGGCCGATCCGACGGCGACGACCGTGACCGTGGTCGCCACCGATCACGGGTTCGGAGAACTTGGACGCTTCGCGGTGTCATACCGGAAGCTGTTCGGTGAGACACCTTCAACGACGCTGCGTCGTCCACCCGACCATCGACCAATCGTGGAAGATCAGCCGTTCAGATAGGCCAAATTCCGATTTTGCCATAGTCGCGGTCGCACTGCTCCGGCAATCTTGGCTGTTACAAAGCGGTCGATCTGACACCGAGGCACGGCAAGGCAGCAGCGGATGCCGGCAAGCGGCTCCTGTATATTCACTGATGCCGACGGCTATCAGGCAAGCCTGCAGGAGATGCTCGACCTGCTGGTGATGCGACCGCGGGAATTCCGCGCCCGCCTGACCTGGGTGGAGCTGCCCCAGCTTCGCTTGCTGCGTGCTCAGGAGGCGTCGCCTCGGGTCGCGTATGTCTCGCTGCCGCCGGAGCCGGTGTATGTTATTTTCCCCACGCAGCGAGGATTGCCGCTGATTTGTAACGGCACCGAACTGCAATTCGGCGACTTCATGCTCCACAGCCGCGGCGAGCGCTTGCATCAGCGGACCGTCGCAGCGAGCCGCTGGGGCTCTATTGCGCTGACGCCCGCCTTACTGTCGGCGTTTGGTAGGACGATCATGGGACAGGACCTCGTCCCCCCACCTGTCGGCCGAATCCTGCGCCCCCTCCCCGCGGATCGACTGCGGCTGCTCCGCCTGCATGCACAGGCCGGTCGCATCGCCGAGACGAATCTGAGGCACCTCAGCCATCCGGAGGTCGCCCGCGCCTTGGAACAGGACCTGATCTGGGCCCTGGCAACCTGCCTGGCGACAGGTGAGCCCCTGGACGATCCGACCGTCAGGCGCGGTCAGGCAAGGATTCTGGTGCAGTTCGAGGCGGTGCTGGCGGCGGCGCACCCAGGACGGAGGCCGCGCATGCCGGAAATCTGCAGTGCCATTGGGGTATCGGATCGGACCCTAAGGGCGTGCTGTGCGAAGTTGTTGGGGATGAGCCCAGACCGCTACCAGCGGTTGCGACGGCTTAAGCTGGTTCGAGCGGATCTGTTGCGCGGCGATCCTGAGGAGGTGAGCATTGCCGAGGCGACGAAGCGCTACGGGTTCGCAAATCTTCATCGCTTTGTCACAGAGTACCGGAATGCCTACGGCGAAATGCCTGCCGAGACTCTGCGGCGTGCTGCGGAGCGATGAATTTGGCGGCGCAGATTCCGATTTTGCCATAGGCAGCGAGCTATCCGCGCCCGCAGGCTCGAACCTGCTGTCTGCGCAGTGCTTCGGTGACATCCATTTGGTCGTCCGCAACCACACCAAGCAGGGCCGCGCGAAGACCGCCGGATCGAGATCACGCTGATTGGGCCGGAAAACCAGACCGAATGGCGCGACAGCAGGGCGCCGCATGACGACTCGAATAAGCAACGGAACCATAGGAGGTCCAAAGTGAGAGAGCAAAGAATACTGCGGAAACTGCTCGCCCTGATGGTGGCGACTGGTGTCGCTCTGGGCCTGCCGCAACTGGCGCCGCCGGCGGCGGCCCAGGCGCCAGCGCAGAAGCCCAACATCATGTTCATCATGGCCGACGACATCGGCTGGATGCAGCCGAGCATCTACCACCGCGGCCTGATGGTGGGTGAAACGCCCAATATCGACCGCATCGGGCACGAAGGCGCGATCTTCATGGACTACCTCGCCATGCAGAGCTGCACCTCCGGGCGAAATGCCTTCTTCACCGGCATGTATCCGCTACGCACCGGCATGATCCCACCACAACTGCCGGGTAGCCCGAGCTACTTGAGGCCCGGCACCCCGGCAGTCGCGGTGTTCCTGCACGACCTCGGCTACACCACCGGCGAGTTCGGCAAGAACCATCTGGGCGACCACACCGCGGCCCTGCCGACGGCGCACGGCTTCCAAGAGTATTGGGGCTATCTTTACCACCTCGACGCGATGCAGCAGGTGAGCTTCCCCGATATCAACAAAAGCGTCTCAGTGCAGGGCATCGCTCCGCCGTGCAAGAACACGCCGGTCCCTGGCCTCTCCGATCCTCCCGACGCCGTTGATCCCGCGACGACGACGTGCCTGACACCGCCACGCCCGGTCATCGCGTGCACATCTTCCGACGGCACCGAGAAGAACCAGACCTGCAAGGACGAGGGTCCACTGACGCTGGATCGATCGCGGACCGTGGACGAGGAAATCTCGGCCAAGGTCATCGATTTCCTCGACCGTAACGACCCCAAGAAGACCAACAAGCCGTTCTTCGTCTGGTACAATCCGGCCCGCATGCATGTCACGACCATGCTGCCGCCGAAATACGAGGCGATGATCGGAGAGCCGGGCGGCAAGGACTGGGGCCTCAACGAAGCCGGCATGAAGCAGTTGGACGACAACATCGGCTACGTATTGAAGAAGCTGGAGGACATGGGCCAGCTTGACAACACCATCGTCGTCTTCACCACCGATAATGGTGCCGAGACCGTTAGCTTCCCGGACGGCGGCATCACGCCGTTCAAAGGCCAGAAGGGCGAGGCGTGGGAAGGCGGCTATCGCTCTCCCATGGTCGTCCGCTGGCCAGGGCACATCAAGCCGGAAACGATCAAGAACCAGATGTTCGCGGCCCTCGACTGGTTGCCCACGCTGGTTGACATCGCCGGTGGGCCCAAGGGCGACGACCTGAGGAAGCAGATCGAGGCTGGACAGTATTCCGGCATCGTGAAGACGACTTTGGACGGCTTTGACCAGCGCGCCTATCTCGAGGGCATGTCGGACAAATCCGCGCGTGAAGTCTTCTTTTACTACTCAGGCGCGACGCCATCCGCCGTGCGCTACAAGAACTGGAAGATGTATTACACGATGGCACCTGGGGGAGCGACCGGCTGGTTCCTGCCGCTGGTAAACTATCACTGGACCTTGGTCGCGAACGTCAAGCGCGATCCTTTCGAGCAGGCAGTCAGCTTCGGGGACGCAAAGTCAGCCATGGAGTTGGGCGGCACGCTCGGCTCACCAAGTACCGCCTACCTGTACGACTGGAACATGCTGCCGATCGGCCAGCAGTTGTGGGAGAAGGAACTCGAGTCGTATCAACTGTTCCCACCACTGCAACCGGCGGAGACCTACAATTTGACCGGCATCTTGCAGGAGATGAAAGCCCATAAGGGCGACGACTAGATCGTTATCGACTGGCCGTGGCTGCGGCGTGTGACGTCACGAAAGGGGGCGGCTTCGGCCGCCCCCGGACGCGGGACCAGAACCCTGTGACACTCCGCCTTCTTGTTCTCAGTCGGCCGGCCGCTGACGGCAGGCAAGATCATCAACGTCGATATCATAGGCATGGCGAGGCACTGACGTGAGACAGAAACCGTGACCGGGACGACGCCGTCTGCTGGGTGGTGGGGGCGTGGGAGACGCGGGCTCATGGGGATGCACCAGCGGAGCCCGGAGGAAGTTGAATGACGATATCCACACGGCTGCGGCAGACCGCGCTCGCGCTGAGCCTGCTCCCCGTCTGGACCGCCGCGCATGCACAGTCGGTGTCGCCCGATGCCGCGCTGCAGGTGCACGTAGATGCGCCGCCGCCCGAGGCGTCCAGCGACGACGCCCAGGCACTGGCCGAGAAACTGCAGAACCCCGTCGCCGACCTCTACAGCGTTCCGTTCCAGAACAACATCAACTTCAATGTCGGCCCGCACAAAGGCACACAGGACATCCTCAACATCCAGCCGGTGCTCCCCTTCCATCTCAATGAGGACTGGAATCTGATCACCCGGACGATCCTGCCGCTGGTCTGGAACCCGTCGTTTCAACCGGCGCAAAGCGTCCCGTTCGGCCTCGGCCCGACAACGTTCTCGGCGTTCCTGTCACCTAAGAATCCGGTCAACGGCTGGATCTGGGGCGCCGGCTCGATCGTCGAGTTGCCCACCATCACCAGCAAGACGCTCGGGTCGAATGTCTGGGGCGCGGGTCCCGCCATCGTGGTGCTGCGGATGGACACTCCGTGGGTTTACGGTGTGCTGGCCAACAATGTGTTTTCGTTCGGAGGCACGACCGGCCGCGGCCGGACCAGCTACAGCCTGATGACGCTCAATCCGTTCGTGAACTACAACTTCGGCGAAGGTTGGTTCGTCGGTAGCAATTCCATCATGACCGCCGATTGGGACACGGGTGGCCCGAAGTGGACGCTGCCGGTTGGCGCCCAGTTTGGTCGGCTGATCAAGTTGGGCGGCAAGTTGCCGGTCAACCTGCTGGTGGGTGCCTACTACAACGCACTGCGCGAGCAATTCGGGGCGACCTGGCAGTTGCGCACCCAAGTCACAATTGTTTTCTGAAGGAGATGGACTGTGAAAATGCTTGATTCAGCCGACGCCGTCCGCGGATTGGTCCTGGCCCTGCTGCTGTTGGCGGCCGGATGCTCCAACCTGGCGAAGCCGAGGCCGCAAAGTGTCGTGGGAATGTCGCCGACCGGGACGGTCAGTCTGACCGAAATCATCGCGGTCGGCGCCGCTGGCGGCAAAGGCGTCCTGTACTTCCAGGGGCAATCCCATCCGTTCAAGCTGGTCGGCGGAGTTACCGGCGGCGGCGGCGCGTCCAACACCGAGGCCAGCGGTGACGTCTACAATCTGCAGACGCTGTCCGACTTCCCCGGTCTCTATACGCAGAGCAGTGGCGAACCGGGTCTGGAAAGATCCGGCCCCAGTGACCTGTGGCTACGCAACAAGAACGGTGTGGTGCTGCACGTAACCGGGAAGCAGTCCGGCATGACGCTGAGCTTCGGGCGCGAGGAGATCCTGATCGAGATGCTCTGACGTACCGCTGTCGTGGGAGGTTCAAAGAGACATCATGGCCAGGACCAAGATAGCGATCGCCTGCCAGGGCGGTGGTAGCCAGACAGCATTCACCGCCGGGGTGCTGAAGGCGCTATGCGAAGCCAAACTGCAGGACCAGTTCGAATTCGTCGGCATCAGCGGCACCTCTGGCGGTGCGCTTTGCGCAACCCTCGTGTGGTATGCGCTGCGCAAGGGTGAGCAGCCGATATGGCGCCGGCTGATCGAGTTCTGGCGCGACAACACCGCGCAGAGCGGACCGGAACGCATGATTAACAACGCGATCATCGAATGGTTGCGGATGGTCAATCGCGGCATGCTGCCGATGTTTCAGACCAGCCCGGCCTCGCCACTGGTGCAGGCCATGAGCGAACTTGCCATGGTCGGGCAGCGCCGCGAGTTCGCCGATTTCCCGGCCCTGCTCCGCAAACACATCGACTTCGACGAACTCGCCGCCTGGGGACCGCAGCCCACCGCCCCGGTGCTGGTGATCGGCGCGGCCAGCGTGCTCTCCGGCCAGTTGCGGAAATTCAATTCCAGCAAGGAGGCGATCCGGATCGAGCACATCCTGGCCTCCGCCGCGGTGCCGAACCTGTTCCCGGCGGTGCAGGTGGACCGCGACGCGCTTTGGGACGGGCTGTTCTCGGACAATCCGCCGATCGACGACCTGGTGCGCCGGCGCATCGTCGGCGATGGCAACATCCCGCAGGAGATCTGGATCATCAAGATCAACCCGACAGCGCGCACCAGCGCGCCGGTGCAGCCGAACGAGATCGCGGACCGGCGCAATCAGCTCGAGGGCAACGTCTCGGTATTCCAGAACCTGAAATGGATCGAGCTGATCAACGACTTGATCCTGGAGGGCGCGTTCCAACCGGACTACCTGGCCCGCTTCGACATCCCCCAGCCGGTGCGCATCCCGAAGGCATTCGCATCGGCCCCGGACAAGCCGTTCCACATCCCGTGGATCGAAATGTCCGACGAGATGCAGCGATCGCTCGACTACGAGGGCAAGCTCGACCGCAGCCCGGAAAACGTCGAGACGTTGATTACGCATGGCGAGGAACGCGGGCGTGCGTTCCTGGCCGAACGGGCGAGACAGGTCGGGGCTACCGGCACCTGATTATGGAAACGTTTCGCCACAAGGGCAGCGACACGCGCTGCGCGTCGCACATAACCAGTTACTGGAGCAAAGCACATGACGACACTGTCTCGCCGCGGCGCAGTCATCAGCAGCCTGGCCCTGCTGGGCGCGACCGCAGTTAGTCCGGCCAAAGCCGACTGGGACTCTCCTGCGATCGCAGACGTCGAAGGCCTTGAGGGTTTCTGGGACGCAGTGGAGGCCTACATCTACGGCTATTCGCTGGTCACCATGGAAATGACCCGCCGGGTCATGACCAATGTGGCGGAGCCGGTCGGCACGCGTGGACCGATGGGCCAGATCATCAAAATGCGAACCTATCCCGATGCCTCCTTCCGTGACGTCACCGCCCCGAACGCCGACACGCTCTACACTATCGCCTGGATCGATGTCGGCAAGGAGCCATGGGTCTTCAGCTTCCCGGACATGAAGGACCGCTACTTCATGTTTCCAATGCTGGACGGTTGGACTGAAGTCTTCGAGGCTCCGGGCAGCCGCACCACCGGCACCGCCGCCCAGGCCTTTGCCATCACCGGCCCTGGCTGGAGCGGCACGCTCCCGGCGGGAGTAAAGGAATACAAGTCGCCCACCAGCCTCGTCTGGCTCCTCGGCCGCATCTATTGCACCGGCACGCCGGAGGACTACGCCGCCGTGCACGCGGTGCAGGACGTGTGCCGCCTGGTTCCACTCAGCAGCTACGGCAAGCCCTACGCGCCGCCGCCGGGAACAGTCGATCCAGCGATCGACATGAAGACGGCGGTGCGCGAGCAGGTGAACCGCATGGACGCGATCGCCTACTTCACCCTGCTCGCCCATCTCCTCAAGACCAACCCGCCGGCACCAGCCGACAAGCCGATGCTGGAGAAACTGGCGCGTCTCGGCGTCGTGCCGGGTAAGGACTTCGATCCAAGCAAGTTCAACGTCGATTTCGCCAAACGTGTGCCGCAGGTCGGAATCGACCGGATCATGTTGCACTTCCGGTTCAGCAATGGCGACTTCCAGAACAGCAACGGCTGGGAATACACGCTGAAGACCGGCCAATACGGCACGAATTATCTCCAGCGTGCGCTGATCACCGCGATCGGCCTCGGCGCCAACCTGCCGCAGGACGCCGTGTATCCGGTGTCGAAGGACGACGCCGGCGGCGACAGCTACGACGGCAGCAAGAACTATGTCATCAGGTTCCCGAAAGGACTGACGCCGCCTGTGCGCGGGTTCTGGTCGATCACGATGTACGACGACAAGTTCTTCTTCGTGCCCAACGTGCTCAATCGCTATTCCATCAGTCCGAGGCAGAACCTCAAGCCCAACAACGACGGTTCGATCGACATCTGTATCCAGAAGGGGTCGCCCGGCGCCGACAAGGAATCGAATTGGCTGCCGGCCCCGCCCGGTAAGTTTATCCTGATGTTGCGGCTTTATTGGCCGGACGCGAATGCCCCTTCGATTTTGGACGGCTCCTGGAAGCCACTGGGCGTCCACGCCGCGTAGGCCGCCAGTGACTTGACCAACAGGGGGCCACGGGAACAACGCTGAATTGACGTAACGCAAGCAAGATCTGCAACCCAGGCTGGACGAAGAGTCATGAGATTACCGCACGACGGTCGAGGGAATAACGAAACGATAGGGGGTTCAGGTGAGAGCTCAAAAAATGCTGTGGAAACTGCCCGCCCTGACGGTGGTGACAGGCTTCGCTCTTGGTCTGCCGCAACTGCCGCCCCCGGAATGCCAGACGCAGCATCGGGGGGACGATCGATGCGTATCGCTCTAATGGTGGCAGCGGCCTTTGTGATATCCACACTCGCTTGGATGCAGGTTGCGGAAGCTCAGAACACGCCCGCTTCTCCCATCGCCCCGCTGCCGGCGGCAAACACAGCCCCGCCTGCCGTGGCCGAGCGGGCGGATCAACTGCTCAAGCAGATGAGCGACTATATTGGTTCGGCAGAGCAGTTCACCTTCCATGCCGATATCAGCTTCGATCATGTGCTGCCGTCCGGCCAGAAGCTGCAATTCACGGCGACCGAGGACGTCGCCCTGAAGCGGCCCGGCGGGCTTTACGTCGAGTGGCAGAGTGATCTCGGCGAGCGACAGTTCTGGTACGACGGCAAGTCGATCACGCTGCACGATCCTGCCTCGTCGTTCTATGCCACCGTGGCCGCGGCACCGGATATTGACACCATGCTGGACAAGCTGGTTCCCCAGGTCGACTTCGCCCCGCCGCTGTCGGATTTCCTTTACCACGACCCGTATCGAAGCGTCCGCGGGAAGTTGCAATATGGGATCTATCTTGGTCTCAATGACGTGGACGGCAGAAGCTGCCACACGCTCGCCTTCGTGGAGAAGGACATCGACTGGCAGATCTGGATCGACCCAGGACCGCAACCGACCCCCTGCAAGCTGGTCATCACCTACAAGACGCAACCTGGCCAGCCGCAATTCACCGCGGTGTTCACGGATTGGGATTTTGCGCCCCGCATCGCCGAGCCGGTGTTCACGCCGGAGTTGCCGCCGGGGACGGAGAAGGTCCCATTCGCGCCAGTCGTTGCCGGCGCCAACCCCAATTAGCAGTGTTGGGAGAATGTCGATGACACGAGAAATTTCGGACCGGAAGAAGCTCGGTGGCATTCTGGTGGCAGGCGTGGCGCTGGCCGTTTGCCTCGCCATCGGTGTCGATCGTGCAGTGGCGTTTCGTGGTGGCTTCGGTGGGTTCCACGGCGGCGGGTTCGGCGGCTTCCATGGTGGCGGGTTCGGCGGGTTCCACGCAGGCGGCTTTGGCGGCTTCCACGGTGGCCTGTTAGGCGGCTTCCATGGCGGCGGCGCCCGCTTCGGTGACGGAGGATTCGCTGACCGGAGCGGCGATGCCGGGTTTGGCCGCGGAGGGTTCGGCAGCGTGCACAACGCCAGCGATTTTTCCGACCACGCGGACGCTTTTCGGCAGAGCCACCCTGAATTCCAGCATAACGCAAGCCAGCTCCCGCAGAACCGCACGAACGAGGCGAATACGCTGCAGCAGAACCGCACCAATGAGGCGAACAACCTGCAGCAGAACCGTTACAACGAAGCGCGCGCCCTGCAGTACAACCGGCTGGACACCTGGAACCACTACAACAGTGACTGGGGCGGGTATTACTCCGGCGCCGGGTTCGGTGCGGGTCTCGCGATCGGCGCGACTTTGGCGGTGCTGCCCGCCGCCGTGGCGGCGATCTCGGTCGCCGGAAACCCATACTACTATGCCAACGGCGTCTACTACGCGCCGCAAGGCGGCCAGTACGAAGTGGTGCCACCACCGCAGGGGGCCGTCGTCGCAACGGCGCCGCCGTCCTGCTCCACCGTCTATATCGGCGGCGGGACGAATCTCGACTGCGGCGGCGCGTTCTATGCCTCGGTGCCGAATGGCTATCAGGTGATCCCGCCGCCGGTCGGGGCGACCGTGAGCACGCTGCCGAGCGGCGCAGTCGATCAGAATATCAGCGGCACCGCCTACTTCACCTTCGGTGGCGCCTGGTATCGGCCGTTCTACAGCGGCAGCAGCGTGATCTACCAAGTGGTTGCGAAGCCGACCTAGGAAACAACAGCTCGAGAGGATCCCATGCCTATCGTTAGTCGCCGTTCAGCGATCGTCGGCCTGGCCGCACTTGCCAGCCTGCCCACAAATCTGGCGCTCGGCGCCGATGACGTGCTGCCGTCGTGGAGCGACGGTCCGGCCAAGCAGGCGATCATCAAGTTTGTGCAAGCGACCACCGATGCGTCGAGCGCGACGTTTGTTCCCCCTGCGGAGCGGATTGCCACCTTCGACCAGGACGGCACGCTGT
>Ga0209040_10001646_pt1 | contig 17749 bp, 16 predicted proteins | sample BogFormECP12_OM3_FD_188240 | JGI IMG/M metagenome (GOLD analysis project Ga0209040, IMG submission 188240) | Bog forest soil microbial communities from Calvert Island, British Columbia, Canada - ECP12_OM3 (SPAdes) (version 2) | ecosystem: Environmental > Aquatic > Freshwater > Wetlands > Bog ...
GTCGATGGCTTCCTTGCACATGATCTCCACCGCGTCCTGGTCGGCGAGATAGTCGCCGCCCTTGACGGTGTCGAAGGTGTGCCATTCCCAGTTGTCGTCTTCGACGTTGGCCAGCGCGGCGCACATGCCGCCCTGGGCAGCGCCGGTGTGGCTGCGGGTCGGGTAGAGCTTGGTCAGCACCGCCGTGCGCACCCGGGGTCCGGCCTCCACGGCCGCCCGCATTCCGGCACCGCCCGCGCCGACGATCACCACGTCGTATCGGTGTTGCTGGATCACGGCTCGCCTTTCACGAAATGTTCGGGTTGAACGTCAGCAGCACGTAGGTCCCCAGCACCAGCGTGAAGACCATCGACAACGCCAGCAGGGCATTAAGCCAGAAGCGGGTGGAATCCTTGCGGCTGTAGTCGTCGATGATGGTCCGCAGACCGTTGCCACCGTGCAGCTGCGCCAGCCAGAGCAGCAGCAGGTCCCATGTCTGCCAGAACGGTGAGTGCCAGCGTTGCGCCACATAGTTGAAGTCGATGCGGTAGACACCGTCGTCCCACATCAGCATCACGAACAAGTGCCCGAGCGCTAAGAACACCAGCACGACGCCGGAAAACCGCATGAACAGCCAGGCGTATTTCTCGAAGTTGGGCATGCCGGCCCGCCGGCGTGGCGCCCGCGGATTGTCCAGGCTTGCCGGACGGTCGTGGCTGCGCTGCCGCACCGGCGCGAGCTGGCCGCGGCCCAGTTGAAGGTCGGGGGAGCTCATCCGAACCGTCCCATCATGTGGATGCCCACGACCACCGTCGCCGGAACCATGACCAGCAACCAGATGACGGCGATCGCCCACAGCATCACCCGCTGATAGCGGGTGCCCTGTGCCCAGAAGTCGATCAAGATGACGCGGATCCCGTTGAGCGCGTGGTAGAGCACCGCGGCCACCAGGCCGAGTTCCATCAGACCCACGATCGGAGTCTTGTAGGTCGAAATGACTTCGTCGTAGGTCTGCGGGCTTACCCGCACCAGCGCGGTGTCGAGCACATGCACGAACAGGAAGAAGAAGATGGTGGCCCCGGTGATGCGGTGCAGCACCCATGACCACATACCCGGATCGCCGCGGTAGAGGGTTCGTCGTAGGCGCCGTCCGCGCGACGATCCGTCCCGCGGTGTCGGCGTGGCCGGATTCGCAGATGTCGCCGTCGCCATCAGCGCCTCCGTTTCTGTGGCGACCCGCTGCGCCCGGCTTCGCCGCGCTCGCGATCGCCACGCCGTATCAGTGACGACACCGCTGCGCCCGGCTTCGCCGCGCTTGCGATCGTCACGCAACGTCATCGTGTGGGCCGTCGTAATGGAACCGTCGGGTGGACTCTAAACCCATTCGTGCGGTCTTATAGGCCACTTTGCCTCCGCGCGCGTTGTTCCTGCGCTTACCGGCCCGGGGAATCTAGGGTGGCCTTGTGAACTAGCCAACAGCGAACGGGGTTGCCCGATGGATTCCAGATACGGTTGGTAGTGCGACCGTGACCGACACGATTGACTGGAAACTGCTGCGGGACAAGGCCGTCCAAGCAGCACATGGAGCATACGCGCCCTACTCTCGGTTCCCGGTGGGCGCAGCGGCGTTGGTCGACGATCACCGGATAATCACCGGCTGCAATGTGGAAAATGTCTCATATGGCCTGGGTCTCTGCGCCGAGTGCGCGGTGGTGTGCGCGCTGCATTCGACCGGTGGCGGCAGGCTGCTCGCGCTGGCGTGTGTCGACAGAAGTGGCTCGCCGCTGATGCCGTGCGGCCGGTGTCGTCAGGTGTTGCTGGAACACGGCGGACCGGACCTGCTCATCGACCATCCCGACGCACCCCGGCGGCTCGGCGACTTGCTGCCCGAGCCGTTCGGTCCCGAGGATCTCGCCCGGTGAGAGCAGGAGCGTCGCGCATGACGTTCGACGCGCCGACAGTAATCGCGACCAAACGCGACGGCGGTCGGCTGTCGGACGCCGCCATCGACTGGGTCATTGACGCCTACACCAACGGGCAGATCGCCGACGAACAGATGTCGGCTTTGTTGATGGCCATTTTCCTGCGGGGCATGGACTACGGCGAGATCACGCGATGGACGGCGGCGATGGTGGCCTCCGGTGAGCGCATGGATTTCACCGATTTGCGGCGTGACGGTAATCGGCTGCGGACCGTGGACAAACACTCCACCGGCGGGGTCGGAGACAAGATCACGCTGCCGCTGGTGTCGGTGGTCGCGGCCTGCGGTGGCGCGGTGCCGCAGGCCTCCGGCCGCGGACTCGGCCATACCGGCGGCACCCTGGACAAGTTGGAATCCATCGCTGGCTTCACCGCGGATCTCTCGAATAGCCAAGTCCGCCAACAACTTTGCGAAGTCGGCGCGGCCATCTTCGCGGCAGGCCGGTTGGCGACCGCCGACGCGAAGCTCTACGCGCTGCGCGATATCACAGCCACCGTCGAGTCACTGCCGTTGATCGCGAGCTCGGTGATGAGCAAAAAGATCGCCGAAGGTGCGAGCGCGCTGGTGCTCGACGTCAAGGTCGGTTCCGGCGCATTGCTGCGGTCGGAATCGCAGTGCCGTGAGCTGGCCGAGACCATGGTGGCGCTGGGCGCAGAGCATGGGTTGCCGGCCTGCGCGGTGTTGACCGACATGAACGCTCCGCTGGGCGCGGCCGCCGGTAACGCGCTTGAAGTTGCCGAAGCGCTGGACGTATTGGCCGGCGGCGGACCGCCCGATGTGGTGGAGCTGACCATGCGGCTGGCCGGCGAGATGCTCCAGATCGCCGGCATCGACGAGCGGGATCCGGCCCAGACGCTGCATGACGGCACCGCGATGGACCGATTCCGCGCGCTGGTCGCCGCGCAGGGCGGTGACTTGTCCGTACCGTTGCCGGTTGGTAAGTACTCCGAAACCGTGATCGCCGGTCGGAGCGGCAGAATGGGCGATATCGACGCGATGGCAGTGGGGCTGACGGTGTGGCGGCTCGGAGCGGGCAGGTCTCGCCCGGGTGAGTTGGTGCAACCCGGCGCCGGGATCCGGATCCACCGTCGTCCCGGGGAACGAGTGGCTGCCGGCGAACCGCTGTTCACGCTCTACACCGACACCCCGGAACGCTTCGAGCCCGCGATGGCCGAGTTGGACGCTGGCTGGAGCGTCGTCGACACGCAACCCGTCCCGCGACCGCTGATCATCGATCGGATCACCTGATGACGACGCCACTGACTTTGCAGGCGATCAAACAAGCGCCGAAGGCGCTGTTGCACGATCATCTCGACGGCGGGCTGCGCCCGGCGACCGTTATCGACATCGCTGGCCAGACCGGCTATGACGGCTTGCCCGCCACTGAGGTCGATGAACTGACGCGGTGGTTTCGCACCTCGTCGCACAGCGGATCGCTGGAGCGCTACCTCGAGCCGTTCTCGCACACCGTCGCGGTGATGCAGACCCCCGAGTCACTGCACCGCGTTGCCTACGAGTGCGTGGAAGACCTGTCCGCTGACTCGGTGGTCTACGCCGAGGTGCGGTTCGCCCCCGAACTGCACATCAACCGCGGACTGTCGTTCGACTCGGTCGTCGATGCCGTGCTGGCGGGTTTCGCCGACGGGGAGAAGGCGGCCGCCGCGGCCGGGCGACCTATCGTCGTGCGCTGTCTTGTCACCGCGATGCGGCACGCCGCGTTATCCCGCGAAATCGCCGAGCTGGCGATCCGATTCCGCGACAAGGGAGTGGTCGGATTCGACATCGCCGGTGCGGAGGCCGGTTATCCGCCAACCCGGCACCTAGATGCTTTCGAGTACATGCGAAACAACAACGCCCGCTTCACGATTCACGCGGGCGAGGCATTCGGGCTGCCGTCCATTCATGAGGCGATCGCGTTCTGCGGTGCCGATCGGCTGGGGCACGGGGTGCGGATCGTTGACGACATCGACGTCGCCGAGGACGGCACGGTGCGGCTGGGCCGATTGGCATCGATACTGCGGGACAAGAGGATTCCGTTGGAGCTGTGCCCCAGCTCCAACGTCCAGACGGGTGCGGTCGACAGCATCGCCGACCACCCGTTTGACCTGTTGGCGCGGACCCGGTTCCGGGTCACCGTCAACACCGACAATCGCCTGATGAGTGACACGACGATGAGCCGCGAGATGTCGGTTCTCGTCGACGCGTTCGGCTACGGCTGGAGTGATCTCGAGCGGTTCACCATCAATGCGATGAAGTCGGCGTTCATTCCCTTCGACGAGCGGCTCGCGATCATCGATGAAGTCATCAAACCGCGCTTCGCCGTGCTGATTGGCTAGCGGGCACCTGGCCACACCTGCCACATCAGCACCCTCCGACCTCCACGGCTCTGGTCCTCACATTGATATCGCATGCGGTATCAATGTGACGTATCCGCGAGCACCCTGCGCAGGGTCTTCGCGAATTCGACTGGCTGCCCGATGAATCCGCCGTGATCACCGGGAAACTCGACCGGCGGTGTTCCGAGTCGTTCGGCCAGCGCGACGCTGGTGCGGTAGGTGAGCAGACCACCGGAAGCCGCACCAAGGCCGACCACTACTCTGGCGGGCCCGCGGGTCAGCGCGGCGATGTCGGGCAGGTAGCGGGCGGTGCCGCGCAGCTCGTGGGCGAGAAACCTTGTGCCGTGGGCGATCTGCTGGGGCGATGGCTCTGACACTACCGGGGCGCCCTCGGGGTGCACGTCGAATCCGGCATTGGCCATAAACTTTGCCATCGCGGCCGGCACCCCTTCACGGTGGAAGGTGTCGACGATGTCTTCGGTTGTGGCGCGCTGTGCGGCCGCATCTGGCAGCAGTTCCAACACCGGCGGCTCGTGGGCGATCAGGGTGCGCACCCGCTTCGGATGCCGAGACACCAGGGCGAGCCCGGTCACGGCGCCGCCCGACGAGCCGAACACGTCGGCGGATGCAGCGTCCAGGGCGTCGAGAATCGCCGCGACGTCATCGGCGCGCAGTTCAGGCGTGGAGTCCTGGTGCGGGTCATCCAAGTGGCTGTTCGCGATGCCGCGTGGATCGGTGGTGACGACGGTGTGGTCACTTGTCAGCGCCTCAGCCAGCGGCGCGAAGTCTGCGGCCGGCATCGGTGCGCCCAACAGCAGCAGGAGGGGGCCGCTGGCAGATGCGCCGCGCACTTCGTAGTGCAGACGAACGCCCGGCACGGCGAGTGAATGTGTGGTCAGGCTTACCGGCACTATTCGCGCCTTAGCCGCGACTCCACGAACCGCTCCAGGTCCTCCCATGCCCGAACCACCGCGGCGTAGGGAGGCGCGGGCTTGCTCACCGAGTCGGAGTCGAGCACATAGGCCGCCAGCTTGCCCAACGGGCGATCCGTCGCGAGCGCTTCGTCGACGGTGTTGTCCTCGGCGTAGTCCCCGACATCGCGAAGCAGCTCGACAGCCAGATCAAGCTGGTCACGGTCCACTGCATCGGGCCCGTCGGCTAAATCGTCGACCAGCCCGGTAAGGACGTAGACGTTGTCGTCGCTGACGTCGACCCGCAGCGAGCCGTCGGTGGCCGCAGTACGGATGTCGTCATAGGTGCTCAGGTCGGACAGATCGTGGTCGTGCTCATCGGCGAGATATCTGGCCAGCGCCCGCTCCGAGCTGAACACGCTGATGCGACCGTTGCGTCCCAGAAAGATCGGCCGGTCGTCGAAATAGCAGCGCAGCGTGTAGAAGGTGCCAGCACCGGTCATGATCTGGATCGGGTCGATGCCGACTTTCAACCAGAAGTCCTCGTCACCGCCCAGCACGACATCGGCGGCGGCGGTACGGGCCTTTTCGGTGTCCCGGGCGTCGGTGTCGTCGCCACTTTCGGGCGCGGATTCGGTCTGTTCCTGGTCGGCGCCGTCGTCTGCGGTGGTCTCCAGGTCTTCTTCTTCGAGGTGCTCCTCTTCGACCGGTTCGGCCAGCTCGGCGGCGGCGGCTTCCGATACGGCGCTTTCCACGTCGGGAGTGCTGACGATCTCGTCCAGCGCGGCGAGCACGTCGTCCCAGCTACGTCCGATGACGTCGGCGATGGCATGCCAGCGCTTGAGACCGGCTTTGCCGGTGAAGTGGCCGATTCCGCCGGACAGCGTGCCCAAGGTCGGGTTGCCGTTGAAAAACTTCATCACCGCCGGCAGCTCACAGACCGACCCGATGGACGAGACGATCGCCAGCGCGTTCGCTAGCGTCGTCACCGACTCCTCGGTCGGTTTGTCGGAGACCACGTCTTCAACCGCGATCAGATCGAATTGCTTGTCGTCGGCGGGCTCGAGCTTGTGCGCGTTGGCCTCGGTCAGCCCTTTCCACGCCGGATGGTCCACCAGATCGTTGTCGGTGTTGGTGCGTACGAACGCCACCAGGTCAGCGGGCGTCTCAAAAGCGTAGAGGTCCTCATCCTTACCCAGAAACGCCTCCCACTCGTCGCCCGCGTCGCGCCAACGAGGCGCCCACACGGTGTAGCGGTCACCGTCGGTCAGGCTCAAGCGGATAGGCACGAGGTCAGTAGGCATGCGGCACAGAATAGCGACGGGCCGCGCGGCCGCCGGACGGAGTCCGCGGTTAGCCGGTTGCTGCCCGCGATGATTCGAGGTCAGGCGCCCCAAATGTCGGTGATGGCGGGCGCTCTGGTCGCGTAGCCGAGCTTCGGCAGCCCGTACATCTGCTCCAGCGTGGACAACACGTTGTAGTGGCTGATGGTCTCGCCGTAGGCGCCGGGTCTGACGTTCGCCCCGTAGATCACCGTAGGAATCTGATTCCGGGAGGTGTTGTCGTCCTCGTCCCAGGTCAGGATCAGCAGGCTGTTGTTGGCTTTCGCCCACGCCGCGTACTGCGACAAGTTCTGATATAGCCAAGCGTCGCCCGCAGCGATCGAGCCGTCGTGCATGTCATCGTCGAGGTTGGGGGTGACGAACGCGACCGTCGGCAGGCTGGCGTAGTTCGCCGGGGCCGGAAACGCGGAAAACGGAAGCGAGTAGGAGCTGGGGATATTACTGAAGCTGACCCAGGGCACATGCTTGCGCGCATACTTCCCCGCCTTGCACTCCGTCGAGCCCACCGCAGGCAGGCTCTCCGCGTACCCCGAGAAGGTGTAACCGGCTGCAAGCAATTCCGAACCGAGGTTTGGTGTGTTGCCGGCGTTGACAGGACAGACGTTGTCGTTGACCAGTGTGTTGCCGGCGAACAAGGCGTAGTAGTTGGGTTCGCTCGGATGCACTTCGGCGAAGGACTGCGCCATCATCGCGCCGTTTGCGGCCAGCTGGTTGATATAGGGCGCCGACTTGTTTCCGATGATGTTGGTTTGCGAGCGATTCTCTTCCACCACCACGACGACGTGCGCGGGGGTCGGAACCGCGGCCGCCTTGAAGTCCACTGGACCGGTCTTGTGGGCCTGATGAACCGACGGCCACGACATCACCACAGCGGAAACCGCCAGTACACCAAAGAGGCTGACCGCTCGATACCGTTTGCCATTCCGCCATGGTCGGCGCCGCATGGCGGGAGTATATGGTTCTTGCGTCCGCTCATCGGTCGACGCGCAGGCGTGCCGAGTTGTTAAGAGCGACGGACAAATTTGCGAATTGCGTCCTGACGGATGCCCGAACAGCGCATGATATTTGCCAATCGCCAGGCCGGGGACAATCGAACGCGATCTATGGCTGCATTCTCGGCTGGCGCGATACGGCTGGGAGGTCGCGATGTCAGGGCTGAGGTTGCGCTCGCCGGTTTATGCGTCGCTGGTGATCGGCTGCGCCGCTGTCACGGGCGCGATGTCGATAGGACTGTGGGCCTTCCCGTCTGAGGTGAAAGCGATCATCGCGGAGGCCAGGCTGCTCGCCAACGACGGTTTGATCATGGGCGGCACCGGAAACCCGATACCCGACCAGGATTACCTCAACAGCGTCGAATCGCTCTACCTCACCCCGTACAGCAACTACAGCTTCTCCGGCCTGCCCACGCCGGAGCAGTTCTGTCCGATCACCTGCGTCTCCGGCGAGCCCTCCCTGACGTTCGGTGAATCGGTCAACCAGGGCGTCAGCTACCTGAATAGTGCGATCGTCCCGGATTTGGTGAAGGGAGATAACGTCGCCGTGCTGGGCTACTCGCAGAGCGCGACCGTCGCCACCGTGGAGATGAACGACCTGATCAGCAACACGCCGGCCAACGTGAACTTGAGCGACTTGAGCTTCACGCTGCTCGGTGACCCCAACAGCCCGATTGGCGGCATCCTGGATCGTTTCCAGTTTCCCGACGGCGTCGGCGCCTTCAGCTTGAGCCCCGAGCCTCAACACGTTCCGTTCCTGGACATCCCGCTTAGCTTGGCAACGACCCCGACCGACACCTTCACCACCGACATCTACACCGGCGAGTACGACGGCTGGGCCGACTTTCCCGAGGACCCCAGCAACATCTTCGCCGACATCAACGCCCTGATCGGCATCGAGACGGTGCACCCCTACTATCCGGATCCGACTCCCGGGGTGAACTTGGACACCACCAACATGATCGATCTCGGCACCATCGGGAACACCACCTTCTACGACATTCCCGCGCCGCTGCCGACCTTGGCGTTCATGTACGACGGCGGGCCCGCCGGCCAGTTCTTCTACGATCTCTTCGACCCGTATGCGAGCCTGTACGACGACTGGGCTTACGGCAATCCGGGCGACCCGGCGTATGGGATCGACCCGAGTGACGGCACTCCGGTCGATGGAAGCGGGATCGGTGATGTCGGCCCCTGGCAGGTTGACGCGACGGGTCAACTTATGGAATCCGGAGTCGCTGGGTTCATTCCGACGATGGATCCGCTGGAGATGCTGGCCGGCACCCAATACGCCACGGTGCAGGAGTTCGTCGGGCCCATCGACGCCCTGCTGGCGGATGCCGGGCAGTCAGCGATTCCGACATCGGTCGTCGACACTTTGGACGAGCTCTCCGGCTACGACTTGACCAATCAACTGAACAGTTACCTGATCACCGGGATGGACGATCTAGGGAACCTGGTTGGCCAGAGTGACCTTGCGGACACCATCTTCAGTGGCGATCCGCTGATCTCCGGGCAGCCGCTGATCGACCTGGTCGGTTACGGGTTCGACATCTTCAACTTCTTCGGCGCCTAACCCACGGCCGGCGGGCTAGCTGTACTGACCTGAGAGCCCGCCTCGTCCTCATCGCGCTGCGCGCTCTGCATCGTCAGCGGGCTAAAGTCGAGTCCCGTGGATGTCCGTGTCGTTGACCACCCGCTGGCCGCGGCCCGGCTGACCACACTGCGCGACGAGCACACCAATAGTGCGGGGTTTCGTGCGGCGTTGCGTGATCTGACCCTGATGCTGGTGTACGAGGCCACTCGTGACGCGCCCCGCGAGACGGTCACTGTGCGCACACCATTGGCCGAGACGGTCGGAACACGGCTGGCCAATCCACCACTGCTGGTGCCGGTGTTGCGGGCCGGGCTGGGTATGGTCGATCAGGCGCATGCGCTGCTACCGGAGGCGCGGGTGGGCTTCGTCGGTGTCGCCCGCGACGAGGAAACGGCTTTGCCCGTGCCGTATCTGGAGTCGCTGCCCGACGATCTGCGCAGCCAACCGGTAATGGTCCTGGACCCGATGTTGGCCACCGGCGGGTCGATGACCTACACCATCGGGTTGCTGCAGCGGCGCGGCGCCGACGACATCACCGCGCTGTGTGTGGTGGTGGCGCCGGAAGGCATTGCGGCGCTGGAGAAAGCGGCGCCTCATGTGCGGTTGTTCACCGCGGCCGTCGATGACCGCCTCAACGACGTGGCCTACATCCTGCCGGGCCTCGGCGACGCTGGCGACCGCCAATTCGGGCCGCGCTGAGTCATCGGCGCCGGCGCGGTTACCAGTGCCGCGCCGACGACGCCAGTTCGTCGCAGAGCGCGGTGGCGCGACGGCGAGCACCGGCCAGATCCTCGTCCACCGCAGATCGAACTTCGATGTAGCACTTGACTTTCGGCTCGGTGCCCGACGGTCGGACCACGACTCGTGCTGACGTGTCGGCGTCCGCGCCGGCGAAGATCAGCGCATCGGTGCGATCCAGGCCTGGGCGCTGCAGCAGATCCGTTGTAGTCGAGGCGAATCCGGCCAGACGACTCGGCGGCGAATCCCGCAACCGGCGCATCAGTGCGGTCGCCTCGTCCGCGTCGGCCACTGCCCGTGACACCGCTGCGCCGACATGCACACCGAATCGGCGGGCCAGGTCATCCAGAGCGTCGAGCACGGAGCGCCCCTGCTGTTTCAGCGTCGCCACCAGGTTGCAGGCGAGCACTGCGGCGCTGATGCCGTCCTTGTCCCGAACCGCGGCCGGGTCGACACAGTGCCCGATCGCCTCCTCGTAGGCGTAGATCAATGTGCTGCCGGGTAAGTCGGCATCGGCGCGGGCCAGCCATTTGAAGCCGGTCAGGGTCTCCACGTGGCGTGCGCCCCAGTGTGCGGCGATGGCGGACAGCATCCGCGACGACACCACGGTGCTCGCCACCACACTCGTGGCGAGCTTGCCCGGTTCGGTCCTCGACAAGATGAAATCGCCGAACAGCCAACCGGTCTCGTCACCGGAAAGCATCCGCCAACCCGCCGGTGTGGCTATCCCGACCGCGCAGCGATCAGCGTCGGGATCCAGCGCGATCGCGATCTCGGCGTTGACGTCTTGGGCCAGCGCCAGTAGCGCGTCCGTGGCGCCAGGTTCTTCGGGGTTGGGGAAGCGGACGGTCGGGAAGTCGGGATCGGGCCTGAACTGGCCGGCGACGGTATACACGTCGACGAAGCCGGCGCGTCGCAGCGTTTCGACGGCCACCGCGCCACCTACCCCGTGTAAGGGTGTCAGCGCCACCCTCAGCGAGCCCGACGCGCGCCCGACCCGGGCGACCCGCTGGATGTAATGCTCGACCAGACCTGCGTCAGACGGTTCGACGTGCGCCCTGGCGATCTCGTCAGCGAAGGGGGCAACGGCGATGGCGGTTTCGATCTCGCGGTCGGTGGGGGAGATGATCTGAATGCCCCCGGCGACGTACACCTTGTAGCCGTTGTCGGCCGGCGGATTGTGTGATGCGGTGATCTGGATGCCTGCCGCTGCGCCGGTGTGCCTTACGGCAAACGCCAGCACCGGTGTGGGCACCGGGTCCGGAAGCAGCACGACTGAAAAATCCGCGGCGGCAAGCACTTCGGCTGCTGCTACCGCGAATGCGGCCGAGCCGTGCCGAGCGTCGCGCCCGACAATCACCGTGGAACGGCCGAGGCCTCGAACGCTGAGTACCGCTGCGACTGCCCAGGTGGCACGCAACACCACGGCGAGGTTCATCGCGTCCGGCCCACCCCGGACCGGGCCGCGCAGTCCCGCGGTGCCGAATGTCAGCGGCCGGGCGAACCGTGCGGCCAGTTCGGCGTGATCGCACCGGGCGAGCTCGGCGGCCGTCACCGGGTCGGGGTCGTGCGCGATCCAATCCTGCGGTGTCACGCCAGCCCTCAGAGCCGCGCGACCACGTCAGCCAGCAAAGCGCCCATCCGGGTCGCCGAGGCCGCGCCGGCGGCGAGTACCTCGGCGTGGCTGAGTGGCTCACCGGTGATCCCGGCCGCCAGATTCGTCACCAGCGACACGCCCAGGACCTCTGCGCCGGCCGCGCGCGCCGCGATCGTTTCGTGCACGGTGGACATGCCCACCAGATCGGCGCCCAGTGTTCGCAGCATCCGGATCTCGGCGGGCGTCTCATAATGCGGCCCGGGCAGCCCGGCGTACACGCCTTCAGCCAGCGTCGGGTCGACCTCACGGGCCAGTGCCCGCAGTCGCGGTGCGTAAGCGTCGACCATGTCGACGAACTGGGCCCCGATCAGCGGAGACCGTGCGGTCAGGTTCAGGTGGTCGCTGATCAGCACCGGTTGACCAACCTCGAAGTTCTGGCGCACTGTACCGGCCGCGTTGGTGAGCACGACGACGCGCGCACCCGCTGCGCACGCCGCCCGTACCGGATGCACGACGTGCAGCAGGTCATGGCCCTCGTAAGCATGAACACGGCCGGCAAGCACCAGCACGCGGTGTGCACCGATACCCACCGACGACACCTGACCGGTGTGGCCGACCGCGGTCGGAGGGGTGAAGCCGGGCAGGTCGGCCATCGGCAGCACCGCGGTCGGCGGGCCCAGCGCGGCAACAGCCGGCGCCCACCCGGACCCCAGGACGATCGCGACATCGTGTTCGGCGATGCCGGTGCCCTCGGCGATGAACTGCGCGGCCCGTCGGGCGAGTGTGTCGGGGTCGGGTCGACCGTCATTCACAGGCGGCACAGTCGGCGAGCTTAGTCGGTGAGATACTGCGAGAATGGCCCCAATCCCGGTGTTGGACCGCGTCGAGGACGCGGTGCGGCGCCGTGGTACGGACCTGATCGAGCTGTCCCACGCGATCCACGCCGAACCGGAGTTGGCGTTCGCCGAGTACCGCAGTTGCGCCAAGACGCAGGCGTTAGTGGCTGAGCGTGGTTTCGAGATCACCGCTGCGGCCGGTGGGTTGGACACCGCTTTCCGCGCCGACTTCGGCAGCGGTCCGTTGGCCGTTGGCGTGTGCGCCGAGTACGACGCTTTGCCCGGCATCGGTCATGCCTGCGGGCACAACATCATCGCCGCGTCGGCAGTGGGCGCCGCGCTGGCACTGGCCGAGGTCGCCGACCAACTGGGCCTGACGGTCGCGCTGCTGGGCACGCCGGCCGAGGAGTTCGGCGGTGGAAAAGTGTTGCTGCTCAACGCCGGAGTCTTCGACGACTTGGCGGTGGCGGTGATGGTGCATCCCGGGCCGGTGGACATCGCGGCCGCCCGGTCGCTGACGTTGTCTGCGGTCCGTGTGGAGTACCGCGGCCGGGAAGCTCATGCATCGGCTGCGCCGTACCTGGGTGTGAATGCTGCCGACGCCGTCACGGTCGCTCAGGTGGCCATCGGGGTGCTGCGTCAACAGCTGGCACCGGGCCAGCAGGTGCACGGCATCGTCTCCGACGGCGGGCAGGCCGCAAACGTCATCCCGAGCCGGACCGAACTGCAGTACACGATGCGCGCCGCCGAGGCCTCGTCGCTTGCCGAACTGGAAGCCAAGGTGGGCGACTGTTTCTTGGCCGGTGCGGTGGCCACCGGCTGTGACTACAGCGTCGAGCCCACCGAGCCGATGTACGAGGCGCTCAAGCCCGACCGCTGGCTGGCCGGCGCCGTCCGCGGCGAGATGACGCGGCTTGGGCGCGCGCCTGTCGACGAAGAACTCGAGGCGGCGCACCCGTTGGGCAGTACTGACATGGGGAACGTCACGCAACTCCTGCCCGGAATCCATCCCATGGTCGCCGTCGATGCCGGCGGCGCTTCCTTGCATCAGCCCGACTTCGCCGCGGCCGCGATCGGCCCGAGTGCCGACAAGGCCGTCATCGACGGCGCAATCATGTTGGCGCGCACCGTTGTTCGTCTTGCCGAGTCACCGGACGAACGCGATCGGGTGCTGGCGGCGCGTGAGGAGCGGCGCTTATGAGCCGCGCCGACGACGATGCAGAGCCAAGCGATGCGGAGGAGCGGCGCTTATGAGCCGCGCCGACGACGATGCAGAGCCAAGCGATGCGGAGGAGCGGCGCTTATGAGCCTTGCCGACAGCGTTGAATCGTGGCTGGCAGCCCATTTCGACGACTTGGTCGCCTGGCGGCGACACATCCACCGCTACCCGGAGTTGGGCCGCCAGGAGTACGCCACCACACAATTTGTCGCCGAACGGTTGGCCGACGCCGGTCTCAACCCGAAGGTGCTACCTGGCGGGACGGGGCTGACCTGCGATTTCGGTCCTGAGCAGGAGCCTCGGATTGCGTTGCGGGCCGATATGGACGCGTTACCGATGGCCGAGCGTACCGGCGCCCCGTATGAATCGACGATGCCCAACGCGGCGCATGCCTGCGGCCACGACGCGCATACCGCGATCTTGCTGGGTACCGCGCTGGCGCTGGCAGGGGTGCCGGAACTGCCGATTGCGCTGCGGCTGATCTTCCAACCCGCCGAAGAGCTGATGCCCGGCGGCGCGATCGACGCGATCGCCGCCGGCGCGCTGTCCGGAGTGAGCCGGATCTTCGCCTTGCACTGCGATCCCCGGCTGGCGGTCGGCAAGATCGCGGTGAAAGCGGGACCGATCACATCGGCGGCCGACATGATCGAGATCACCCTGTATTCGCCGGGCGGCCACACCTCGCGCCCACACTTGACCGCCGACCTGGTCTATGGGCTGGGGACGCTGATCACCGGGCTGCCTGGTGTGTTGTCACGCCGCATTGACCCACGCAACGGCACCGTGATGGTGTGGGGCGCGGTCAATGCGGGGGTGGCCGCCAACGCGATCCCGCAGACCGGCGTGTTGACGGGCACCATTCGCACTGCCAGCCGCGAAACCTGGCTGGGCCTCGAGGACATCGTGCGTCAGACCGTGGCCGCCCTGCTGTCGCCGCTGGGTATCGAGCACACCCTGCAGTACAACCGGGGCGTGCCGCCGGTGGTCAACGAGGAAATCTCGACGCGCATCATCGCCCACGCCATCGAAGCGGTCGGCCCGGACGTGCTGACCGACACCAGGCAGTCTGGCGGCGGCGAGGATTTCTCCTGGTATTTGGAGGAAGTACCCGGCGCGATGGCGCGATTGGGCGTCTGGTCGGGCCATGGTCCGCAGCTGGACCTGCACCAGCCGACGTTCGACCTCGATGAGCGCGCGCTGGCGATCGGGGTGCGGCTGATGGCGAACATCGTCGAGCAGTCCGCCGCCGCGATTTAGGTTCCCGGACCGATGTTGCGTGCCTCACGGGTGCGCAGGTTGTGCACGTATTCGTCTGGCGCGCCAGCGATTTCCGCAGCGTCGGCCATCACGCCGATGTAGCGCGCCGACGGCAGACCGCCCTCCCAGGCGTCGACCACATACAGCCACGCCAGGACTGGATCGGTGGTCGTATCCGACGACAAACGTTCCACGCGGCAGCGAATCTTCTTGTGGATCCCCAGCTCGGAACCCTCCCATCGATCGAGGTTGTTCTCGTCGGCGGACGTCATGTCGTAGAGCACGACGAACACCTTCGAGGCCGGATCCTCGACGACCGTGGCCAGCGCGCCCTCCCAGCCGATGTCCTCGCCACCGAACGTCAGGCGCCAGCCGTGCAACCAACCGGTTCCGGCCATCGGCGAATGGGGTGCGCGCTGCAGCATCTGCTCGGGATGCATATTCGACCCGTAGGCAGCGTAGAGCGGCACGGGGAAAGCTTAAACGGCTGCCGCGGGCGCGGCGGTGATCCGACAGGTTAGCTAGATCTGATTGTCCGGCTCCTTCTCACGACGCGCTGCGGCGCGCATCGTCGCCGGGCTAGGTTAGGGGCTGTGGCGACCCGCATTGTGATCCTCGGGGGAGGGCCGGCCGGCTATGAGGCGGCACTCGTTGCGGCAGCACGCGACGCTCAGGTCACGGTCGTCGACTCCGACGGCATCGGCGGCGCGGCCGTGCTGTTCGACTGCGTGCCGTCGAAGACGTTCATCGCCTCCACCGGCGTGCGCACCGAACTGCGTCGGGCGCCTCGGTTGGGCTTCGACATCGACATCGACGACGCCAAGATCTCTTTGCCGGAGATCAACCAACGGGTCAAGACACTGGCCACTGCCCAATCCGCCGACATCAACACCCAACTCCGCAGCGCTGGCGTCGAGGTGGTCGCCGGAAAAGGTGAACTGATCGACGCGAGCCCCGGCCTGGTCACCCACAGCATCAAGGTGACCGCCGCCGACGGCAGCACCAGCAGCTACGACGCCGACGTCGTCTTGATCGCCACCGGCGCCAGCCCGCGGGTTCTGCCATCGGCGCAGCCCGACGGCGAACGCATCCTGACCTGGCGCCAGCTCTACGACCTGGACACCCTGCCGGATCACCTGATCGTGGTGGGTTCCGGTGTGACCGGCGCCGAATTCGTGAACGCCTACACCGAATTGGGCGTTGATGTCACGGTGGTGGCCAGCCGTGACCGGGTGCTGCCGTACGAGGACGCCGACGCCGCCCGGGTGCTGGAGGAGTCGTTCGCCGAACGCGGCGTTCAGCTGGTCAAGAACGCACGTGCCGAGTCGGTCACCCGCACCGACTCCGGGGTGCTGGTCACGATGACCGACGGTCGCACGGTGGAGGGCAGCCACGCGCTGATGACGATCGGATCGGTGCCGAACACCAGCGGCCTGGGCCTGGAACGGGTGGGCATCGAGCTGGGACGTGGCAACTACCTAACCGTCGACCGGGTATCGCGGACGTCGGTGCCCGGCATCTACGCCGCCGGGGACTGCACCGGCCTGCTGTTGCTGGCGTCGGTCGCCGCGATGCAGGGCCGCATCGCGATGTGGCACGCGTTGGGAGAGGCGGTCAGCCCCATCCGGTTGCGCACCGTGGCCGCTGCGGTGTTCACCCGGCCCGAGATCGCCGCGGTCGGGATCCCGCAATCGGCGATCGACAACGGGTCGGTGCTCGCCCGGACCATAAAGCTGCCGTTGCAGACCAATGCACGGGCCAAGATGTCGGGCCTTCGGCAAGGCTTCGTCAAAATCTTTTGCCGTCAGTCCACCGGTGTGGTGATCGGCGGCGTCGTGGTCGCGCCGATCGCATCCGAGCTGATCCTGCCGATCGCGATGGCCGTGCAGAACCGCATCACCGTCAACCAGCTGGCCGAAACATTGTCCGTCTACCCGTCGCTGTCGGGTTCGATCACCGAGGCAGCACGTCGGCTGATGGCGCACGACGACCTGGACTGACCAGGCCAGGTAGCCTTGGGAGCCAGTGCCCTACTGACGAGTAACCGACAGGAGACCTGTGCCGTGAGCGACCCGATTCGCGTAGCGGGGAGCGAGCAGACCCGGCCGGGTTCGTTCTTAGGACCCGAGCAGCGCGCCTCGGCCTGGGAGCGGCTTGGCAGCGAACAATTCGACGTCGTGGTCATCGGTGGTGGCGTGGTGGGTTCGGGGTCCGCGCTGGACGCCGCCACCCGTGGGCTGAAAGTGGCGATGGTCGAAGCGCGTGACTTTGCCTCCGGCACGTCGAGCCGGTCCTCGAAGATGTTTCACGGCGGGCTGCGCTACCTGGAGCAACTGGAATTCGGGTTGGTCCGGGAAGCGCTCTTCGAGCGCGAGCTGTCGTTGACAACGTTGGCGCCGCATCTCGTCAAGCCGTTGCCGTTTTTGTACCCACTGACCAAGCGGTGGTGGGAGCGACCCTACGTCGCGGCCGGCCTCGTGCTGTACGACGAGCTTGGTGGGGCGAAATCCGTTCCGGGGCAAAAGCATTTGACGCGCGCCGGTGCGTTGCGGCTGTGCCCCGGTCTGAGGCGCAGCGCGCTGATCGGCGGTGTCCGCTACTACGACACCGTCGTCGACGATGCCCGGCACACCCTGACCGTCGTGCGTACTGCGGCGCACTACGGCGCAGTGGTGCGGTCGTCCACTCAAGTGGTCTCGTTGCTGCGCGAAGGCGATCGGGTGACCGGCGTGCGGGTGCGCGACTCCGAGGATGGCGCCGTCACCGAAGTCCGCGGTCACGTCGTCGTCAACGCCACCGGGGTGTGGACCGACGAGATTCAGGCATTGTCCAAGCAGCGTGGACGATTTCAAGTGCGTGCCTCCAAAGGAGTGCACATCGTCGTGCCGCGGGACCGGATCGTCAGCGACGTGGCGATCATCCTGCGCACCGAGAAGTCGGTGATGTTCGTCATCCCGTGGGGC